>Ga0209721_1000871_pt1 | contig 24710 bp, 27 predicted proteins | sample TshhotsprinmetaG_FD_184139 | JGI IMG/M metagenome (GOLD analysis project Ga0209721, IMG submission 184139) | Hot spring microbial communities from South Africa to study Microbial Dark Matter (Phase II) - Tshipise hot spring metaG (SPAdes)... | ecosystem: Environmental > Aquatic > Thermal springs...
CTTTCAATGAAATTTCCCAAAGACTTCTCAAAAAATGTGAGAAACAATTTAGTTTAATCGGATAACAAAAACCCTTCGTGTTGTCAAGAGAAAAAATCGAGATTTCTGAAAAAGTATTTAAAAAAGTGGTTCATCTGGTTTTCGTGTGGGTATTTTTTCCCCTAAACTGTACTTCCATACCATTCCCCCCTTAAATTAAGGGGGGATTAAGGGGGGTTAAGGGTTTAGGAAATCCCTTCATAACGAACCAATATTAAATCAAAATTGATGGGAATTGAGGTCTAATCATGCCCAGACGGAGAGGTGTATCCTGGTCACCTGAAATAAGATAACCCCTCCCCACCTCCCCTTAACATAAGGGGAGGTTACCCACTCAATACCCGGAAGAACCAAAAAAGTATTTTTAGACTGGGGAAGTGGGGTGAAAAAGTCTTCGAGCGGATGCCTCCAATAGTTTGGCACTATCGATTAGTACCCTTAAAATGCTTGGTTTTCTATAAAATGATTGTTAATCATTTAACTTCTAAATGACCCGCATTCGAAGGGTTTGGAACCCCACTTCCCCAGTCTCTTAAGGACTTTTTCAGTGATCTCAAATCGAAAGAACTGAAAATTATTCCTCACTCCCTGTTTACAGACCTACTTGCCCCACCCTCTTTCGGGACCGGGGCCGACAGGCTGGGTCGTAATCAGAGATTTCTGGTTTTTTTAGAAATCTCAAAATCACTCTTTCCAAAACGGCAACTTATGAACTATTTCTTTTTCGGCTTAGGTTTCTTGGTGGTCTTGGTTGCCTTAGTATGGCTTTTCCCGCAACTCATGATCTGATCACCTCCTCCATCTCTATATTGATTTATTTATCTCTTTTAATTTAATATTTGTCAAGAACTTTCTTTTCTGTTAATTAGGAAAAGCGGCTCCCACAAAAATCCTCTATCGGGAGAAAAGTTTAGTTCGTTTTACAGGGAAACTCCGTTAGAAAGTCTTCAACTTTCTAACGGGATGGCTCACACCCCGATAGAAGTTAAGTTTTGCACGGGACAAGCAGCAGGACTTTCTAATGGTGTAAACCCATGCCATTGAGATGGATAAAATCTCCTTTCCCAAAAGGAATGCATTATTTGTCGGGTAATGAAGCCTCTGCCGAAGGGGCGATCGCTGCAGGATGCCGATTTTATGCGGGTTACCCGATTACGCCATCGAGCGAGTTGATGGAGCGGATGGCTGAGCGCCTCAAGGAAGTCCATGGTGTTTTTATTCAGATGGAGGATGAAATTGCCTCCATCTGCGCTGTGCTCGGAGCCTCTTGGGCAGGAGCTAAAGCCATGACAGCCACCTCCGGTCCTGGCTTCAGCCTGATGCAGGAGGCGATTGGGTACGGTGCCTTCACAGAAACCCCCTGCGTGATCGTTGATATCCAGAGAGCAGGGCCATGCACAGGTCAAGCCACCAAAGTCGGAAGTGGGGACATCATGCAGGCCAAATGGGGCTCCCATGGTGACTATCAGGTCATCGCCCTCTCTCCCTGGTCTTCACAGGAGATGTACGACTTAACACTGCGAGCTTTCAACCTCAGTGAGCAATACAGGGTTCCTGCTCTGGTCATGGCCGATGAAGCCATCGGCCATTTAAGGGAGACCGTTCAGATCGCACCTAAAGTTGAGGTTTGGAATAGAAAGAAAGAAAAAGGGAAAGCCCCTTTTGATATTGAAGGAGAAGATGGCGTTCCTCCGATGCCTTTCTTCGGAGAAGGAGAACGGCTTTCAGTCACTGGGTCCACTCATGACGGATATGGATTTAGAAGGACAGATGATCCAGAGGTCCATGCTAGGCTCGTCAGTCGGATCAATCGGAAGATTCTGGATAATAAGAGATCGATCATCGAAACAGAAAACTATCTTTTAGACGATGCGGAGACAGCTGTAGTTGCCTATGGATTTACAGCCCGCACCAGCCTCTTTGCAGTCAAACGGTTGAGAAAAGAGGGGCAAAAGATTGGAATGCTGAGGCTTAAGACACTCTGGCCTTTTCCCGATGAGACGGTGACTGATTTGGGGAAACGGGTGAAGAGGATACTCGTTCCAGAGATGAATCTTGGACAGGTGGCTGGAGAAATAAAAAAGTATGTCTCATGTGAGGTGATCTCATTGAGCCAAACGAACGGAGAAGTGATCGCACCAGAAACACTCATAGAAAAATTAAAGAAGATTTAGGGAGGTGGGGAAATGAGGAGATAGGGAAATTTAGAAAAATCAAATTTCACCCAATCTCCCCATCGCCCTATCACCCCATGTTGGAGTTATCATGGCAAGGGCACTCGAAAAATATATCCGTCCAGGCGTTAAATCCACCCCCTTCTGTCCGGGATGTGGCCACGGTATCCTTATGGGTCTCATTCTGCGGGCGATTGACGATCTAAAGATGGATATGAAAAAGATGCTCTTCGTTTCGGGCATTGGCTGTGCCGCCTGGATCCCAAGCCCCCATTACAATGGAGATACCCTTCATACCCTCCATGGAAGGGCGGTTGCTTTCGCCACTGGCGCCAAGCTCTATAATCCAGATCTCTGTGTCATGGTCATCAGCGGCGATGGTGACCTCTCCTCCATTGGCGGAAATCACCTTATCCATGCGGCACGAAGAAACATTGACCTGAAGGTCATCTGCGCCAATAATATGATCTACGGGATGACCGGTGGACAAGTCGCCTCAACCACTCCCAGAGGCTCTAAGACGGCAACGACCGGAGAGGGAAATCCTTACCGTCCCTTCGACCTCTGCAAATTGGTGGAAGGGGCAGGAGCCACCTATGTGGCGCGATTCTCTGTCACTCAGCCCATCTCGCTCATCCAATCGATTAAGAAAGCACTCCTTCATCAAGGGTTCTCTTTCATTGAAGTCCTTTCACCATGTCCCACCCAGTTCGGAAGGCGTAATCGCCTCGACCGACCCGATGAGATGATGAAGGATCTCATCCAACGTTGTATCCTCGAGCAAGAGGCAGAGGGATTGACCGAAGAGGAGCGAGCCGAAAAGATCATCACAGGAGAATTTCGATCATGACCGAGATCAAACAGGTTCGCCTGAGCGGTTTCGGAGGACAGGGCGTGGTCCTCGCAGGCCTACTTTTGGGACAGGCAGGCGTGTTCGATGGGAGGTTTATCTCGGGTTCAAACTCCTATGGGGCTCAGGCAAGGGGATCCGGCTGTAAATCGGAGATTGTCCTTTCCGCTGCTCCCGTGGACTTTCCCCATCTGACAACCGCCGACATTCTCATTGCCATGTCACAAGGGGCTTACAACACCTATTACACAGATGTGAGGGAAGGAACCGGTCTCATCCTCTACGATCAAGGTCTGGTGAGGCCAAAAGATGATTTGAAGGTGAAACAGCTTGGCATACCTGCAACCGAGGTCTCCATCAAAAAATTGAAAAACAAACAAGCCGCCAACATCATCTTCCTCGGAGCTTTAATTGAAGCCACAAAAATCGTCTCACTTAAAGCCATGCGAAAGGCAATTTCAATCCATGTGAGCGAACGTTTCCGATCACTCAACCTGAGGGCCCTTCGAGTTGGTATGGAGCTCGGAAGGAGGGCTCATGGTTGAAGGAAGGACACACCGTCCAATCATCCAGCCTTCCCAATGCCAGAGCTGTGATGTCTGTATCAAAGGATGTCCTGCGGAGTTCATCCCGGAGTACCGAATGGAAGAGGAGAGCCTTCGGGGAACTCTCTATCGCGGAAAGATGGCAGAAAGGCGAACCCAAGGAAAAGCTTCTCTTCCTCCCTGCCAGCAAGCCTGCCCTATCCATCAGGATACGAGGGGCTATATCCGTCTCATTGCCAATGGGAGGTTCAAAGAGGCAGTCGAACTGGTACGTCAAGTCAATCCTCTTCCTGCAATCTGCGGCTTCATCTGCCACCATCCTTGCGAAGAAGCATGCCTCCGAGAGGATGTGGATCAATCTGTTCCCATCCGATTACTCAAACGATTCCTCATGGAGTACAGTTCTAAGAGGGATCGAACGAAGATGGTACCAAGGAAGAAGAAGCGCGAAAAGATTCTGGTGGTCGGCTCTGGCCCTGCGGGTCTGGCCTGCGCCAATGATTTGGCCCTGATGGGTTTCAGAGTGACGATCTTTGAATCTCTGCCTGTTTTAGGAGGAATGCTTCGGGTTGGCATCCCTGAATTTCGATTGCCCCGGGGAATCCTCCAGATGGATATTGATGGGATCAGAGAATTGGGCGTTGAGATGGAAACCCTCCGTCCTTTCCATTTGGATGGAAATGGCCAGATCCTAAAAAGATCTGGTTTCAATGCCATCTTTCTCTCGATAGGAGCACACCAGAGTTCAAAATTGAATATCCCGGGTGAAACCCTTTCTGGCGTCTTTCCGGGTGTAGAATTTTTAAGGGCGATCAATCTCGGGGAAAAAGTGAAGATCGGAAAAAGGGTGGCAGTCATCGGCGGTGGAAATGTTGCCATTGATGTGGCCCGTTCGGCTCTTCGTCTTGGCTCAAAGAGGGTTGATCTCTACTACCGGAGATCAAAAAAAGAGATGCCAGCTATTCCCGAAGAAGTGGAGGAAGCGATTCGCGAAGGGGTAAAGATCCATCTCCTCGTTGCACCTGTGCAGATCGTCGGAAAAGCCGGAAAAGTAAGTGGTATGGAATGCATTCGGATGCAATTGGCCGAACCTGATGAAAAGGGTAGAAGAAAACCGATTCCAATTGAAGGCTCTCAGTTCAAAGTCGATGCCGATACGATCATCTCCGCCATTGGCCAGAGAGTCGATCCAAAACCTTTAAAAGGATTAGAGAAGAATTCAGATGGAACGATACGGGTCCATCCAGAGACAGGTGAGACAAACCGAAAAGGAATCTTTGCAGGCGGAGATATGGTAACGGGTCCAGGCTGGGCTATTGATGCCATTGCCGCAGGAAAAAGAGGCGCAGAGGCCATTGCAAGGTATCTATCCTGAACAATGGTTCGGAGTTATGAGTTTGTCGTTCGGAGTGTGAAGATTGTTTTTCCGAACTCCCAACTCCGAACTCCTCGCTTTCAATATGAACCGAGAATGTAAAAAAGAGGTGTTACCTAAAAGAAAACATCAGACGCTGCCAATCAAGGCAAGAAAGAGAAGTTTTGCTCCTGTTGAGTATGGTCTTTCAATGGAAGAGGCTATCCAAGAGGCAAAACGCTGTCTGGGTTTGAGGGAGTGTCAGTATTGTGAGATCTGTAGCCTTCTCTGCCCAGACCTCTGTATCACCCGTGACGAGAAGACTGGAGAGGTTCAGATCGATCTCGAATACTGCAAAGGATGTGGGATTTGCGCTGCCTTCTGTCCCAAGGGCGCAATTGAGATGGTTTTGGAGGAAGGAAAATGAGCCAAAGAAAACAGATTGATCTAAACTCCGATGTTGGAGAAAGCTTTGGTGCCTATAAAATAGGGCTTGACGAAGAGGTCATCCCGCATCTCACCTCTGCCAACATTGGCTGTGGATTTCACGGTGGAGATCCATCGGTGATGAGAAAGACCATTGCCCTTGCCAAACGATATGGTGTGGAGGTGGGAGCTCACCCTGGATTTCCTGATCTCATCGGTTTTGGAAGAAGAAATATGGATGCCTCTCTTGAAGAAATTCAGGATTACATCCTCTATCAGACAGGAGCCCTTCAAGCCTTTGCCCATTCTCAGGGGATCCGGCTTCAACATATGAAAGCTCATGGTGCTCTCTATAATATGGCTGTAGCCAACCCAAAAATCTGGGAAGCCATGGCAGAGACCATCTCCCGACTGGATAAAGAGATCATTCTGGTTGTCCTCGCCTCTTCCAATAACGAATCCCTTCTTGAAATGGGAAAACGATACGGCATCCGAATCGCATTCGAGGCCTTCCCGGATAGGACTTACCAAAGAGATGGTTCCCTCGTCCCTCGAAGACAGAAGGGAGCTGTCATCGAAGATCATGAAGTCGTGGCGAAAAGGGCGTTAATGATGGCCCTTGAGGGAAAAGTAATCGCTATTGACGGAACAGAAATAGCCCTTCACCCTGATACACTCTGTGTCCACGGCGACAATCCTGCTGCCGTCCAGATGGTCAAGAAGATCCGACAGGAGCTTAAGGATTCTGGTGTGAATGTGCTTTCGATGAAATGGTTCGTCTGATAGGGGATAACGATGGAAAAGGCTAGGGCTAGGGTCTTTGTGGAAGGAAGGGTCCAGGGAGTCTTCTTTCGTGCCCATACGCAGGAGATGGCTTATCTCCTCAATTTGAAAGGATGGGTGAGGAACAGAAAGGACGGCCGTGTGGAGGCGCTCTTCGAAGGTGAGAAGGCAAAAGTTGATCAAATGATTCGATGGTGCCACCGGGGTCCCTCTGAGGCAAGAGTGACCAATGTCCATGTCGTCTGGGAGGATTATGCCGGAGAGTTTGAGGACTTCTCAATCACTTATTGACCCTTCTTGGGAACCTCCTTCTCCTCTTTGAGGATCTTCTTCTTAATATCCTTTCCCACCTCGTCTCTCTCTTTCTTGATCACTCCTTCCAGATGTTCCATTTTCTTTCCTGTCTCAGTTAAACCTTCACCGACCATCTTGACGATTTTTCCGCCGCCGAAGTAGATAAAGAGCATAAAGATGAGAATCCCGGTAACCACTCCTAAGAGAAATCGGACCATCTCTCTTTTCTCACCTCCTTTTTGACCTTCAGCGTATCAGGAATCTTCTATTTTTTCAATGGAATTTTATGAAAGAGCTCCCCTCTGCCTTGCTCCCTTGGATTCTCCTCAATTATAATCTACTCCAATCAGACGGGAGGGAAACTCCATGGAGAAAGGAAAACAAAATTCAAAACGGACCCAACACTCAAATGCAACATCATTTGTCGAATTGGGACGAAAATGGAACTCGGAGATTCGAACGGCCAACTTGCCGATTTACCGAGCCTCAACCGTCCTGTTTGAAACGCTCGACCAGGCTCATGCTCTGGCTGAGGCAGCAGATCGCGGGGAGAAGGGAGCCTCCCATTACGGTACCATCGGAACACCCACAACCTTTGCACTCAGAGAAGCTCTCGAGCACATTGAAGGAGCAGGTCAGGATTGCCGTGCCGCACTGATGCCATCTGGCCTGATGGCAATTACAACTTTGCTCTTGGCCTATCTGAAATCAGGAGATCACCTTCTTGTGACAGACTCGGTCTATGGACCCACTCGCGTCTTTTGTAATAACATGCTCTCGAGATTGGGAGTGAAGACCACCTATTATGATCCAACTATCACACCTGAGAAACTGGAAATGTTCATTCAGCCTGGCACGCGAATGATCTTTCTCGAAAGCCCTGGCAGTTATACCTTTGAGATTCAAGATGTACCTGGAATCTGTGCCATGGCTCAAAGGCACAACGTGATGACTGTGATTGATAATGCCTGGGGCTCTCCTCTCTTTGCCAAACCCTTTGACTGGGGTGTGGATGCCTCAGTCTTACCACTGACGAAATACTGGAGTGGCCACGCTGATGTGCTCATGGGCGCGGTTGTGGTGCGAGAGGAGCACTGGTTGCCTCTGTGGAGGACTGTGCGCGAACTCGGAGTCTCTGTCGGAGGTGATGATGCGGCATTGATCCTACGAGGGATGCGTACCATTGATGTGCGCATGAAGAGACATCAACAAAACGGGCTGGAGATCGCATACTGGCTTGAACAAAGGCCAGAAGTCTCCTCTGTTCTCCATCCCGGGCTTCCCAGTCATCCTCAGCATAGCCTCTGGAAACGTGATTTCAAAGGCTCAAGCGGCCTCTTCTCATTCGAACTCAAAACCGACCCTGAAAAAAAGGGCCTTACGCTTAGGCAGATCGCTGCCCTTTGCGAGGGACGCCGATATTTTGGCATTGGTTATTCCTGGGGTGGCTTTGAAAGCCTAATCTTTCCCGCCCAAATCGGTTCACTTCGAAGCGTGATGCCGTGGCGGGGTGGTCCATTGATTCGTCTCCACATTGGATTGGAGGACCCTGCCGACCTTATCGCTGACTTGGAAGAGGGATTCTCTGCGATGGCTTGCGTATCCTAAAAACTTTACTTTTTCATAAATGGTTTCAGATATTCTCCATAGCCCTCCTTCTCAAGATCCTCTTTTGGAATGAATCTCAAGGAGGCAGAGTTAATGCAATAACGCATCCCAGTGGGTGGCGGTCCGTCATCAAAGACATGGCCGAGATGGGAATCACCATGCTTGCTTCTCACCTCAATGCGCCTCATCAGAAGTTTTCTGTCCTCTTTTTTGACAATATTTTCTGGCTCAAGTGGTTTCGTGAAGCTTGGCCATCCTGTTCCAGAATCAAACTTGTCGAGAGAGATGAAAAGAGGTTCTCCCGAAACAATATCCACATAGATTCCCTCTCTCTTATTGTTCCAGTACTCGTTTTGAAAGGGCGGTTCCGTGCCATCCCTCTGGGTCACTTCATATTGCAAAGGAGTCAGTTTTTTCTTTAAGGTGGCATCATCAGGTTTTTGATAAACCCTCTTCTTGCTTTTAGCAATCTCTTTTTCTTCGCCCCACACCTCGTTCAAAAATTGGTCCCGGCCCGAGCCGAATCTGTAGTATTGGTAATGGAGAGGATTCTTTTGGTGGTAATCCTGATGACAATTCTCGGCTTCGTAAAACTTTTTGAATTTCACGATCTCCGTAACAATCGGTTTACTGAATTTCACAGACCGTTTAAGATCCTCTTTCGATTTCTCCGCTAACCGTCTCTGCTCTTCACTATGGTAGAAGATGGCGCTCCGATACTGAGGCCCCCGATCCACAAACTGCCCCCCGGAATCGGTGGGATCAATATGTTTCCAGAAATAATCGAGCAATTCTTCGTAAGAGATCTTTGTTGCATCGTAATGCACCTGAATCGCCTCTACATGGCCTGTTTTTCCTGAAGAGACCTGGTTATAGGAAGGATTCTTTTCATCCCCACCGGTATAACCCGAAATGACTTTTATAACACCCGGTAACTTCTCAAGATCCGCTTCTGTGCACCAGAAACAGCCTCCAGCAAACGTTGCCACCTGCAATCCTTTAATCTCCTTAGACATATATCGTACCTCCGTCTGCTCTGAATCCACTTTCTGACAACCACTCAAGACAAAAATGAACATCAATGCTCCAATGATTAAGTGCCTATTCACCCATACCACCTCCAAATCGGCATTTCTAAAAATATAATCATTCTAATACTAAAAATCTTCTCCGCTCTTTATTTAGGAAAAAGAGAGTTCGGAGATTTATGGACTTTGTTGACGATGTCCGCTTTATGAAGGAATCTTTTTTAGGGTGTGACTAATCAAAAAGAATAAAAAGAGAGGCCTAAAAATTGAGATAGGCCGTTGATGTCTATAATGAGGTGGAATCGCATGTAGGGGGAAGTTGTAGCCTTATGGAAATAAAAACCGCAAATACGGTGTATAATCCACTCGAAAATAGACGACCCTAAAAAGATAAAGAGAGGCTCAATCCTTTTCAACCCTGGGCTTGGCGGGCCTTCTTAATATCCTCCAGATAGAACTTGATCAGAGGTGACATCTCGGGTGGTTGCCAATCGGTCTTCTTCGGGTCTTCGGGCCAGGTGAAAGGAAGATGAATGACTTCACCTGGTCTTTTGGCCTTTTCAAAGACCGAAAGGGCCTCAAGAAGAACCTTTCTCTGCCCTTCCCTGTCTCCAATCTGTCCCACTGGCCTTCCATAAGGATATTCAATCGCAGCGATTCGAGGAATACCTTCAGCCCGTGTAAACTCCCAGGTGGGACTGAGAAGCAGTGTCGAGAATCCTGCCTCTTCTAACTTCCTTGCAGCCAGTCCAACGGACTGACAGCAGAAAGGTCAGGCAGGTGTGAGCAAAACTGCGTCCACTTCTTCGGCTCTCATATGTTTTGAAATCGGCTCAATGGCCTCCTTCAGAAAGTCGGTATTCTGCCACTGAAATCCATAGAAGGAGTATGCAGTTGGAGCAAGACGACCGATGATCTTCTCCTCTTCAAACTCGGCCATCCTGGTCAAGGGAAGGATCACATTGATATCTTGTTTAACAAGGTTGGTGTTGATATGGAGATGATTGCAATCGATCTCCTTCTCGGTGGTTCCCCGGGGAATCTTCCTATAGGACCGATCGCCCCAGAGTGGCTCTCTCTTCTCCTTCTCCATATCAAAAGGAGGATCCGTTTTTAGGCTGATGCCTGCGCTCGTCACAAGAGCAAGAGTCGCTTGACTCAAAGGTTTTTTCATCGGTATCCAAGGAATGGTTCCCTTATACGCCTCGTCCGGAATAAATGTCTTCACCCATGCCTTAAGCCCAGGCGGAAGAAACCTGAATCCGTCTACAATCTTCTGTTCCATATGGCCCTCCTGTGGTAATGAAATTTTTAGGATGTTCAGAAAATAACGGTTGTGTTTAACGGTGACGGTAACGATGCCCGTATCGTATATAAAAGGCCGCGTCTTTCGTATTTAATTCTTTTAAACGTAACCGTTACCGAATGACGAAACGGGCTTCGTTGCCGTAACCTCAGCCCAACCCACTAAAGCATTTTATCCTTTGTGGGTGACTAACCCTCCATCAAGAATTGATCAATTTATATTATGCCTCCCATCCAATAATCAAGTAAAAGTACAAATTCTCATTATGTATATACCTCCCCTCCTTCAAAAACCTTGACAATAGAGTGTGGTCTGACTTATATTTTGGCTTAGATTTCAAATATTTATTTGATACCAAAAGGAGCGACCTTGTCTCTCTTTATCACGTTTGAGGGAGTGGAAGGAAGCGGAAAGACCACTCAGATCCAACGTCTGAAAAGATACCTGACCCGAAAGGGATTCCTTTGCAAAGTGACACGCGAGCCTGGAGGGACTCCGATCAGCGAGAAGATCCGAAAGATTCTTCTCGATCCGGACCATCGGGATCTAATCCCTCTGAGTGAACTCTTTCTTTATGAGGCCGCAAGGGCGCAGCATATCCACGAGGTGATTACCCCCCTTCTGAAACGGGGTGTGGTCGTCCTTTGCGACCGCTTCAGTGACGCCACGCTCGCCTATCAGGGTTACGGTCGAAAGCTTGACCAAAACCTAATTAGGAAACTGAACCGCCTTGCCTCTCGAGGGATAAAGCCTGATCTCACCTTCCTGCTCGATTGCCCTTCCGATCTGGGACTAAAGAGGGCCCTCCAAAGGAATCAAATATCGAAAAATGAGAAGGAAGGCCGTTTCGAGAAGGAAAAGATTCAGTTTCATCACAGGGTGAGAAAGGGCTACCTCACCATTGCTAAAAAAGAGCCGAAGCGGGTCAAGTTGATCGACACTCGGGTTGGCGAAGAGAGGGTATTTGAGCGGATTCGTCGAACCGTCGATGAATTATTAACTCGGAGTCATCAGTCCCATAGTCGTTTAGTCCTATAGTCTTATCGATTTCTAATTTTCGACTATACGACTAAAAAAGTAACAGGCCAGGTGACTATAATACCATGTCCTTTAAAGATATTTTAGGTCATCAGAGACCCATTCGTCTGCTTCAGAGGGCGATCCAAAATGAGAAGGTGGTAAACAGCTACCTCTTTCTGGGTAGCGAGGGAATCGGAAAGAGCCGTGTTGCCCTTCAGTTTGCCAAAGCCCTCAACTGCCTCGAAGGAGAACATCAGATCGATGGTTGTGATCGCTGTATCTCCTGTAAAAAGATCGACCATCGTCTCCATCCCGATGTCTCGCTCATCGAACCAGAAGGTCAGACCCTCAAGATAGATCAGGTAAGAGAGATGCAAAGAACACTCGCATACCGACCTTATGAGGGAAGAAGGAGGATTGTCGTCCTGACGGCAGCCGACCGGATGATGCCCCATATGTCCAATGTGCTTCTTAAGACTCTGGAAGAACCTCCACGCCATACCGTTATCATCCTCCTGGCAAATAGTCCTAAGCGGATTCTGCCTACGATCCTCTCCCGATGCCAGTCAATTCGCTTCAATCCACTTCCCTCCTACCTGGTCTCTGACTGGTTGATAAAGGAGAAACGTCTCGAAGAGAGTGAAGCCCATCTCCTGGCTTCGCTTTCCGAAGGAAGTCCAGGCAAGGCATTGGAAATTAAAGAAGAGATCGCTAATATCGAGAGAAGAAAACTTCTTAAGTCATGGGTGGGATCGAAATCGCTCTCCATCGAAGAGAAAGAGGCTTGGATTGAATCTCTCCCTACCCAACCCTCCGAGAGAGAGAGTCTTCATCTGATCCTTGAGATGGCAAAAACCCTTTTAAGGGACCTCATCGTATTGAAGACATCCGATAAAGGCTTCGGAATGATCCATTCTGACCTGATCGAAGAGATCAAAGAGGTAGCCGAGCGATGGAATCTCTCTTCTCTTCTAAAACGAATGGAGATCCTCCACCAAACCTCTCAGGCGATTCGAAGCAATGCCAACCCAAGACTCTCCCTGGAGGCGATGATGCTCTCCTGGGCTGAAGGATAGAGATAAAGGACAGAGAAGATGATTCGAATCGTATCTGTTAGAATGGCCAATAATAAAGTGGAAGAGTTTGATGCCGGTGAACTCTCACTGAACCCTGGGGAGCCGGTCATTGTCGAATCCGATAAGGGATTGGTGCTGGGAAAGGTCCTCTCTGCACCAAAGGAAAAGGAGAAAAGGTTCATTATCAAATCCCCTAAAAAAGTGATCCGACAAGCAACCCCGGAAGATCTGGAACAATTCGAGAAAAACAGTCAATTAGAAAAAGAAGCCTTTCAATTCTGCCTCGAAAAGGTGAAAGAGAAGAACCTCCAGATGAAACTGGTCAGGACTGAGATTCTTCTGGACCGCTCCAAGATCCTCTTCTACTTTACGGCTGAAAAGCGAGTTGATTTCCGAGAACTGGTTAAGGACCTGGCCGCTCAGTTTCGAATGCGGATCGAGATGAGACAGATCGGCGTTCGAGATGAAGCCAAGATGCTCTGTGGCTTAGGGAGTTGCGGAAGGGAGCTCTGCTGTGCCAGATTTATGAACAAATTTGAGCTGGTCTCTGTCAAAATGGCTAAAGAGCAGAATCTCGCTCTCAATCCGGCAAAGATCTCAGGTATCTGCGGTCGTCTCATGTGCTGCTTGGCCTATGAGTATCCGACCTATATGGAACTGAAAAGGGATCTCCCCAGAGTGGGGAAACACATCGTCACCCGCTCCGGCAAAGGAAAAGTGATTCGCCAAAACGTACTGAACCAGACGGTTACCATTCAATTAGAAGAAGGAGGGGAGATCTCGATCCATGCATCCGAAATCTAAGGGAACTTTCTATATCACCACACCGATCTACTATGTCAATGATGTTCCTCACATCGGACACGCCTATACAACCGTAGCAGCTGACATCCTCACCCGATTCAAGCGACTTGAGGGTTATCAGGCCTTCTTTCTCACTGGCACGGATGAGCATGGCCAGAAAGTGGAAAAGGCCGCGCAGGAACGGGGAGTCGATCCAAAATCGCATTGCGACGAGATGGTCAAAAGGTTCCAGTCTCTCTGGCAGAGGCTCAACATCTCCAACAACGATTTCATTCGTACCACTGAGCCCCGACATAAAAAAGTAGTCCAGCAGATCCTTCAGGATCTTTACGATCGCGGTGAGATCTATCAGGCGAATTACGATGGATGGTACTGTGTTCCCTGTGAACGATTCTGGACCGAAAAAGACCTCACCGAAGGAAAATGTCCGGACTGCTTCCGGGAAGTCAGCGAAATTTCTGAGAAGAATTACTTCTTCCGGATGAGCAAATATCAATCCTGGCTTATCGAACATATCGAAAAAAATGAACGTTTCATCCTGCCCCCGTCGCGAAGAAATGAGATCCTCGGCTTTCTACAAGGCTCCCTTGAAGATCTTTGCATCTCAAGGCCAAAAAAGCGACTGAAATGGGGAATCGAAATCCCCTTTGATACAGACTATGTAACCTATGTCTGGTTCGATGCCCTGATCAACTACGTGAGCGGGATCGGCTATGGTTCGGGAGAAAACTCCTTTTCCGACTACTGGCCCCAGGCCATCCACCTCATTGGCAAGGACATCCTCACGACCCACACCGTATACTGGCCCACCATGCTCCAAGGCATTGGCCTTTCCCCTCCGAAGATGGTCTTTGCCCATGGATGGTGGACGGTGGAAGGCAAGAAGATGTCCAAATCTTTACAGAATGTGGTGGAACCGAATCGTTTGATTGATACCTATGGCGTGGATGCGGTCCGATATTTTCTCATGCGGGAGGTTCCTTTCGGATTAGATGGAGACTTCTCCCACTCCGCCATGGTCCAACGGATCAACAGCGATTTAGCAAATGATCTGGGCAATCTCTTCAGCCGGGCACTCAGCATGGTGATCCGGTATTTCGAAGGCATTATTCCAGCACCATCCGTCCTGAAAGAGATTGATTTCCGACTTCAAGAAGTCTCCGCAAAAGTCCTCACTCAAATTCCCGAGCAGATGAATGATCTCTCTTTTAATAAAGCACTGGCATTGATCTGGGAGATCATCAGCGCCTCGAATAAGTATGTGGATGAAACCGCTCCCTGGTCTCTGGCTAAAGAGGAGAAGGATCGTGGTCGCTTAGCTACTGTCCTCTATCAGACGCTTGAATCTCTCCGCATCATCGCCCTCCTCCTTGCTCCTTTTATGCCTTCCTCATCAGAAAGGATGTGGTTTCAACTTGGCATGGAAGGTAATCTCTGGGAAAAGCGTCTTGAGAAAGACGGAAAGTGGGGGGGGCTCAAGCCTGGTAAAAAAGTGGTTAAACCCACACCTCTCTTTCCGAGATTGAATCTGTCTAAGATCTCGCAGGGCACATAGCGCAATGCGCAAGGCGAAAAAAATTTAATGCTATGCTCTATGCGCTCTGCTCTATGCCTCACTTGACCATGAAGAAACCCCAGTCCATCCGTTCAATTTTAGAGCAGACCTTTAAGGGTTTGGAGCTCGATGTCCCCATAAGGACCTACTCCATCTTCTCTGCCTGGAAAGAGATTGTGGGCGAAGCGATCGCCCAACAGACGCAACCCCGTACCATACGGAATCGCATCCTCTTTATGGATGTCTCCCATTCGACCTGGATGCAACAACTCCAATTTCTTAAACCCACCCTTCTGGAAAAGATCAATGGTTTTCTGGGAGAGCCTCTGATCGAGGACATTCGATTCAAAGTAGGGAAAATCCCTCAGACCAACACTCCTAAGGTGCGGAAGTTGGAAAGAGAAGAAAGGCTTGATCGGAAGACAATGGATCGGATTGAACAACTCATCGAGAACATCAACGATATGGAATTGAAACGGAGATTTCGGGAGATCTTGATTAAAAATGCCAAAGTGGAACGATCGAGAAAGAAATCTGGACAGGAAAGCTAAATGCCATCGAATCCTTTTGCGGATAATGAATCAACATCCGTGAAAACGGAGCCCAACGGGCAAAAGTCCTTAATCCACTTGTTTGGGATAGAGGAATAATCGATGTTGATTCAAGTCCAAATGACAAAGACCAAATTAAGCTCAAAATCCTATTGTCTAAAAAGCTTCGACATTAAGCCATTTAACATCAATTTGGACTTTGGATTTTGACATTTGAAATTTTCACCTTTAACCTTAAACCTTTTCCAGGGTGATCTTCACTCCATCCCTCACCTTCCGAAAGGCTTTGGAGTCCCCTAAAACCTTTCCAATCACATTGACCGCACTGGCAGCCCGAATCTCGTCACCCCGACTCGCAGGTGTTGGACCAAAAAAGATACAAAAGGCATGGCCGGTTGGCCAGTATCCTAATTCACCGGAGAAGACCACTTCTCTCGCTCCCTGTTCCAATCCGGTTTTAACGGGAATACCAAAATAGATCTCTTCACCCCAGGTGTTGACCTTCGCCTCAATGGGCAAAGCTTCCCAGATCAATTGGGCTGTTTTCGATTCATTCAACTCTGCTTCGACTTTCAGATCGTCAACAAGGATCCTAATCTTTTTTCCCATCTCCTACCCTCACCTCCTCCAGAGGAGAAAATTCATCGTAAAGCATCTCTTTCTCTCCAATCTCGGATAAACTATTCGAATAAAAAAGAATCTCCTTTTCCATCTTGACCGGTTCGCCCTTGCGAGAGAGATACCGGCGGGTCTGGGACCTCAACAATAAGAAACTGAGGATGACCAGAACATAATTGGAGAGTTCTTTGCCGGCCACATAAAAAAAGCGGGAATGGATGCCAAAATAGAAGTACTCTTCGATGAGAAGCCTGGCACTGTTAATCAGTAGGCCAACGGTGAGAAGCTGGAGACCTCGTTTGATCTTCGTGGTACTCTGGGATAGAGAAAGAAGATACTGGTCGTAGGTTTTTTTAAAGTTCTTCCAACTTTCTGATAGATTTCTCAAAAGTTCCTGATAGTTCCTCTCGTCATCTCCAAAAACCTTCAGACGAACCTGAATATCACCACGAAAGATGAGGTAGCGTTTCAGTAGCTCCTCCCTCTCGGCAAGGAAGCCTTGATTTCTTTTAAGTCCTTGATAAAGAACAAAGCCAATACCAACCAGAAGGAAGAAGGAAATCGCCTCATTTAAATATTTAATCCACATCGCTTCATCCATCGACATTCCATCCAAGTTCAATCAAACTCGCTTCATTCGTTTTAGGACTTAAAGCCGGTTGATCAGACTGGCGATGTAGCCTGCACCAAATCCGTTGTTAATATTAACCACCGCCACTCCTGAGGCACAGGAGTTGAGCATCGCCAGTAGAGCAGCTATGCCTCCAAAGCTGGCTCCATATCCAACACTCGTAGGAACAGCAATCACGGGTTTATCCACCAACCCTCCCACCACACTGGGAAGCGCTCCCTCCATTCCTGCCACCACAATGAGAACCCGCGCCTCATCCAATTTTTTCTTCTGTGAAAATAGCCGATGAATCCCTGCCACGCCCACATCATAAAGAACCTCCACACGATTGCCCATGACCTCGGCAGTGACCGCTGCTTCCTCAGCCACTGGAATGTCCGTTGTACCGGCGGTAATGACAAGGATGGTTCCCTTACCGACCAAACGGACTGGATGGGTGAGAAAGGTGAGTGTTCTCGAAAGGGGATAGTAATGGCTTTTTCGAAAAACCGCCTTAATCTTCTTTGCTTTCTTCTCTTCGAGACGGGTGAGAAGAATGTTCTGCCCTTTATTCCTCAATTCCTTCATGATCGAAAGAATCTGCTCGGATGTCTTTCCTTCTCCCCAGATCACTTCTGGGAATCCCTTTCGAAGACTTCGGTGGTGGTCCACTCTGGAGTGGCCCAGATCTTCGAAAGGAAGCGATTTCAATCGGATCAAGGCTTCTTCAATCGAGATTCTACCTGTCTTCACATTTCGCAAAAGGGATTCAAGCTTCTGTGGGTTCATCTCTTTGGAAAATCATTCTATTCAGTCAACCCATCAAAAGTCAAGAGATCAGGGTTTCTCAATGGTAATTTGACATTTCTCCTGTCCACTGCTATCCTCTCATTGAAAGCTAAGAAGAGAGGGAGCGGGACAGATGGCAGAGAGGGATCCAATCGATTTGATTAAAGACCAGTTAAACCGTCTGGAAGAGATTACCACTCTTCATCCTGATCACGAGCATTTTAAACAATGGTATGCGGATACCCGAACGATTTTGGAGAAAGTATTCAGTACCCGATCGACTTACTGCCAAAATTTTATGGCTCTCCGATTTAAAGAACTCACCACTAAGGCATTTGCGTCTCCCGAGATTGATAAGATCAACGCAGCCCGCTATAAGCGGGATCTTGAAAGTGCCAAGCTCGTCCTTCAATCGGCCCTTAAGGAACTGAATGTGGACCGCACGCTCTTCAAGAAGATCCAAACGACCCCAAAAATAGTGGAGGTCTCGCTAAAGGGAGAATATTTCCTTTCCTCTGGAATAGTCGACACCGATATACGAAACGCCATCCAATCCGCTTTTGAAGGGAGCGGTTTCAAACCCATTTGGGGCGCAGGATCGCTTGAAAATCGAATTGCACAGATCCGGCGTGCAAAATTAGGGATTTTTCCATTCCCTGACACTGGAACGGGTGATGTTTTCCTCGAACTCGGAGTCGCCTTTGGCCTTGAAAAAGAGGTCGTCATTATTTTCAAAAAAGGCATCTCCCTTCCTGAAAACCTGAAGGGACGTTCGAATATTGAATATGAAAATCTATCCGAACTCACCGATAAATTAAGAAAAGTCAATTAATTCGCTTAACTGTCACCCATAGATTTCTGAAAAAAACAGAAATCTCTAATCAGGGAGCGAAAGGCAGTTTTTCAAAGTTCTCACCTAAAATTCTTGACAAGACCAGCCGTTTGGGGATATAAGATTTTCTGTATACAGTATCCAATTTTTCCCTTGGGAGGTGTTTAGGATGGAAGAGATAAACCTTTTTAAAAATATCACGGTCTTAAGTCTGGAGCAGGCAACGGTCCTTCCCTATCTGACGCTCCGTTTAGCTGAGGACGGGGCCAATGTTATCCGAATGGAACATCCGATTTATGGTGATCCTAACCGGCGAGTTGGAGATGATGTTCTTAAAGAGGACCGGATGTTCTCCTATTATCTATCCATTAATGCAGGAAAGAAAGCGATCACTCTGGACATAGGAACTCCAGAAGGACAAGAAATTTTAAAGAAATTGATCGTCCAATTGAAGGTTGATATCTTTGCGACCAATCAACTGCCGAGAAATTATGCCAAGCTTGGCATCGAGTACGAGAGGCTCAAACAGATCAAAGAGGATATCATCTGGTTGGGAATGACCGGTTTCGGACCACAAAGCAACGAAGCAGCCTACGATCCCGTCCTGCAAGCCAGAGGTGGATTAATGGAGCTAACCGGCGAGAAGGACGGAAGCCCACAGGTGATGGGAATTCCTCTTCCGGACATGGGTGCAAGCGAGCATGGTTATGGCCTCCTGATGAAAGCCCTTTACAAACGGGCGGTCACTGGGAAGGGAAGCCGAATCGATCTGTCTATGTTTGAAAGCACAACCTCCTGGCTCACCCAGGCCATCACTCACACTGTTACATTTAAGAAAAAGGTCAGCAGAAGAGGAAACACTCACGAGTTCTTTGCTCCGGTTTCGGTTTACGAAACCAAGGATGGTTATGCTTATGTTGCCTTAGGGAATGATAAACAATGGGAGACACTGACGAAGATTCCTGGATTCGAATCGCTTGCCAAAAAAGAATACGAACGCAATGCTGGTCGCATTGCCGATGTGGAAAATCTCAATCGGGCCATCAATGCCATCACTAAAAAATTTACCACCAATGAGCTGATCGACATTTTCAACAAGGCCACGATTGCCATTTCCAAAGTGAATACGATTGCAGAAGTAGTCGAAGACCCACTGGTGAAACCGAATCTCATCCGATGTAAAGACCCAAAAACTGGCCTTGAAGTTACGGTAGCACCCCCTCCCTTCATGACCCCCTATTTGAAGTCAACCAATCGGACTCTCAGTTTTCCCCCTCGCTTCGGGGAACACAATGAGGAGATCTACGGTGGACTTTTAGGATATAGCCCAGAACAGTTAAAGGAATTGAAAGAGAAAAATATCATCTAAATAAAGTTCGGAGTTCGGAGCCTGAATAATAAATACTCCGAACTCTGAACTAATGACTCCAAACTGCTACAACGAAAGGAGTAGCCTATGGCTCTTGATTTCTCTTTTACTGAAGAACAGGAATTTTTCAGACAGACCGTGCGCGATGCGGTGAACCGTCTGATCATGCCCCGTGTCAAAGAACTCGACGAAAAAGAGGAATTTCCTTGGGATCTCTGGAAAGAATTTGCCAGCCTTGGATATCTCGGTTTGAGGCATAAGGAGAAGTATGGAGGAATGGAGACCGATACGATCACCCAGATGATCTTCTATGAGGAGCTCGCCAGAGGTTCATGCGGGTTTGCCATGTCAGCCATCATGCAGATTCTGATGGGAACATATTTCATCGGGCGCTTTGGTAACGAGGAGATCAAACAGAGGATTCTGGTCCCCGCCATCAAAGGGGAAAAGATCGGAACGATCTGCTTTACGGAAGACCAGTCTGGCTCTGATCTCGGCGGCACAAGGACGCTCGCCACCAAAGTGGACGGGGGCTGGAGGATCAATGGACGAAAGCAGTGGGTGACGAATGGCCCCATCGCCTCTTTTGCTACGATCTTGGCAACGGTAGACCCGAAGTTAGGGCTTAAAGGTCTCAACTTCTACCTGGTTGAAAAGAAGACGGAAGACCGCGATGGATTTACGGTTGGTCAGAGGCTCCATAAACTGGGATCCCGCTGTTCAGTGACCGGAGAGCTTGTCTTGGACAATGTCTTTGTTCCTGATGAGAATTTCTTAGGTGAAGAGATCGGCAAGGGAGTTCAGTATGCTGGAGAGATCCTCAATGAAGTCAGGGTGATGACTGGGATGAATGCATTGGCCATTGCAAAAGAAGCCATGGAAGATGCCAGGCAGTATGCCAACAACCGGATTGCCTTTGGAAACCCGATTAGTAAATATCAGCTAATTCGGGAAAAATTTGCCAAATACTGGGCCTGGTATGAGGCCTCACGAACCTTCCTCTATCGCTGTGCGTGGATGATCCAGAACAATATTCCTTGCATCAATGAATGTATGCTGGCCAAGTATCATGCAACGGAAATGTGCATGTATGCGGTAGAGGAAGCGATGAGGATCTATGGAGGAAACGCATTCTGTAGCGAATATCCCGTTCAGCGATACTGGAGGGACGCTAAGTTTCTGCTCTATGGAGGCGGTACCCACGAAGTCCTGTGTGATTACTTAGGAAGAGTATACTGCAAAGATTGAAATCCGAAGCACGAAATCCGAAATTCGAAACAATTTCGAAATTCCAAATTCAAATGTCCTAAACCTATTTTGATTTCTGTCATTTGACATTTGAACATTGGGATTTGTTTCGGATTTCGATATTCGGATTTCGGAGTTTGGAGGATAGGATGGAAATCTATGTCCTGGTTAAACAGGTCCCTGATCCAGAGGCCATGATTAAGGTCAAATCGGATACGGAGCTGGAGATCGAAAATAAGTACTTTACCAGCTATTTCGATGAGGTCGCAATCGAGGCAGGTTTGAAACTGAAGGAGAAGTTTGGCGGAAAAGTGACGGTTCTGACCGTTGATAACCGGCGTGTGGACGCCCTCAGAAGAGGAATCTCCATGGGAGCCGACGAGGCCCTCCAGATTACAGACCCTGCTCTGGAAGGCTCAGATCCGTTTGCCATTGCCCGAACCCTCTCAGCTTATCTCAAAGAAAAATCCTTTGATCTTATCTTAGCCGGAAGGCAGGCGATGGACGATGATGCAGGTATTGTAGGCCCTGCGGTTGCCGAATGTCTGGGGATTCCTCATATCCATTCTATCATCGGCTTGGAAGTGGACGATCAAAAGAAAGAGGCAAAGGTCGTCAGGGAAGTGGAGAACGGAAGAGAAAACCTGACCTGTCCTCTTCCTGCCCTCTTCACCTGCCAGAAAGGTCTGAACACGCCCCGAATTCCTTTAGTCATGAATGTGATGAAGGCGATGAAGGCACAGATTAAGAAAGTGGATCTTGCCTCCCTGAATTTGAAACCTGCGGATGTGGGTTCTCAGGCCGCTCAGATAAAGGTTCAGAGATATCTTCTTCCTCCAAAGCGACCACCTGTCAAAATAATCAAGGAAGACTTCCCTGAGAATGTAAAGACACTGGTTAAGCTTCTGAGAGAGGAAGCGAAAGCCATATAAGTTAGGTGGTTTCAGGTTAAAACTTTAAACGTAAAACTTGAAACCTAATAAAGAGGTGCATCATGCCAAATGAGATCTGGGTCTTAGCAGAGCATCAGGATGGAAAGATTAAGAAGATCGTCTTCGAGCTTCTTTCTGCGGCGATCGATTTTTCGAAAAAGACCGTACAGGAGGTTGCCGCCCTTCTCCTGGGAAGTGGCCTTGAGGAAGCAGTAAAAAGTCTGACTCCTTTTGCTGATAAAATTTATTTGATGGAAGATCCCGTCTTCATACCCTATACATCGGATACTTATTTAACAGGTATCGCCCCTCTCATAAAAGAACATCAACCCTCCATCCTTTTAGGAGGTGCTACTTCCACCGGAAAGGATCTTTTCCCAAGGCTGGCCATGCATCTCCAAACAGGCTATGTACCGGATTGCACGGGCTTATCCTTTGGAGAGAATGGAAAGCTCGTAGCGAAACGGCCCCTCTTTGGAGGAAAAGTCTTTGCCGAAATAGTTTTTTCTGAAGCTAGACCTCAGATGGCAACCGTAAGGAATAACACCTTTCTTGTCAATGATAAACCTGACCGAACAGCAAAAGTCATTTCCGTCTCTGCTCAAATCGCTCCGTCCATAATCAAGAAGAAGGTAACTGGATTTGAGAAGGCGGCGGGTGCCAAACTCGATATCACCGAAGCGGATATTGTGGTGGCAGCAGGCAGAGGGATCAAGGCTCCAGAGAATTTTAAGATTATTGAAGACCTCGCGGAAACAATTCATGCCTCGGTGGGAACAACCCGTGCTACAGTGGATGAGGGATGGAGGGATTTGAAAGACCAGATCGGAAAGAGTGGGAAGAACATCTCGGCGAAACTCTATATGGCTTTTGGAATCTCAGGCGCCATTCACCATGTCCTGGGCATTAGTACCTGTAAAACGGTGGTCGCCGTGGATACTGATCCCAATGCCCTTATCTTCAACTATGCCGACTACGGCATTGTCGGCGACCTCTTCCAGATCGTGCCCGCTTTAACGGAAGAGTTAAAAAGAGTTTTGGCCTCTGAATAGTTTTGTAATGCCGAGAACCACCTCTTCTTGTACCCCTGATGCCTTGTCAGTTGATGAGCTATGTGATAAATGGGTAATTTATGGAAAAAGTAGATGTCATCATTGTGGGTGGAGGGCTCGCTGGTCTTTCCTGCGCCTATGAATTGGCCGATTCAGGGATGACGGTCCTGGTATTGGAACGAGGCGATTTCTCAGGAAGCAAGAATGTAACCGGTGGAAGGCTCTATCTCCGCCCCATTCTCCCTTATCTTCCCGACATCTGGAAAGAGGCCCCCTTCGAAAGGCATGTGGTCAAAGAGATCTTCACAGCCATGGGAAAGCATAACTCGACCACATTTGAATTTTACAGCGACCGGTTTAAGGAAGAACCCTACCCAAGCTACACGATTCTCAGGGCAAAATTCGATCGCTGGTTTGCTGAGCTCGTTTCCGAAAAGGGAAGCTTTGTCATTCCTCAGAAGACTGTAGATGATCTCATCAAAGAGAACGGAAAAGTGATTGGAGTAAAATCCGGTGATGAGGAAATCGGCGCAGACTGTGTGGTGGCGGCAGATGGGATTCTTTCTTTCCTTTCAGAGAAGGCAGGACTTCGAAAACCTTTTCAACCCAAACACTTTGCCCTGGGATTTAAGGAAGTGATCCAACTCGACCCCAAAACGATTGAAGATCGCTTCCGAGTGGCTGAGGGTGAAGGAGCTGCCCAACTCTTCTTTGGCGCTCTCACTCAGGGAATGATGGGTGGAGGTTTTCTTTATACCAACAAAGATAGCCTTTCCCTTGGTCTGGTCATTGGCCTCCATGCGCTCAATTCGAAGGCAACCCGTGAGGAAGTTTACAAACTCCTGGATCGGTTTAAGGAGAGGCCTGAGATCAAAAATATCATCCGAGGAGGCGAGACGGTTGAGTATTCAGCCCACTTGATCACCGAAGGCGGAATCTATAATATGCCCAAGCTCTATACCGATGGAATGCTCATGGTGGGTGATGCTGCAGGCCTGGGTCTCAATATGCTCTTCACAGTGAGGGGGATGGAGTACGCGATAGTCTCAGGCGTCTTAGCGGCACGCACCATCAAAGAGGCCAAAGCCAAAAACGATTTTTCTGCCTCCTCCCTTGCCAAATATGAGAAACTTCTCAACGAGAGTTTCATCTTGAAGGAGATGCATACGTTCAAAAACACACTTGCCGTCCTTGAGAACGAGAGGCTCTTTACGAAGTATCCTCAGGTCATCTCCGACCTCTTTGAAAAAGTGATGTGGGTGGATGAGAATCCAAAAGAAGAGATCTATAAGACCAAAATCGCGGAATTGAAGAAGCAATTTTTTAACCTCGAGACCCTGAAAGATTGGTGGCAGTTCAGGAAAATATAGGAATTCGGTTATGATGGAATGATGAATATTGGGAAATTGGAGGCCTAATGAAGATCACTGAAAAGTTAGCTCTGGATGCTTTTAAAAATGACAAGGAAACCCATATCCTTCTCGATCAAAACATATGCCACACCTGTAAGGAACGATTCTGCATCTATGCTTGCCCTGCAAACCTCTACTCCCTCAACGAGAAAGGAGAGATGATTGTAGAATTTGCCGGTTGTCTCGAATGTGGTACCTGCATGATTGCCTGCATTTACGGCTCTGTCAAATGGAGATACCCCCGCAGCGAATACGGCGTCCAATACCGTTTCGGCTAACAGAAACCCACCTTCATGTTCTTTCATTTGATTTTTTTATCTCAACTTGCGATTTTTGAAAAGACCGTTTTTTGTTCCCTGATCAGAGATTTCCGGCCTTTTTCAGAAATCTCAATTGATATTTCTGAAAAAGTATTTAAAAAAGTAGGTTCTTCCG
>Ga0209721_1000872_pt1 | contig 24693 bp, 17 predicted proteins | sample TshhotsprinmetaG_FD_184139 | JGI IMG/M metagenome (GOLD analysis project Ga0209721, IMG submission 184139) | Hot spring microbial communities from South Africa to study Microbial Dark Matter (Phase II) - Tshipise hot spring metaG (SPAdes)... | ecosystem: Environmental > Aquatic > Thermal springs...
TGGGAGCTAGCCGTGCGCGGCTATATCCAATTCAACCCAACACGCACGTTAATTGCCACGCCTCTTAGGAGCGAAGCACTACAGACAGCATTGCAGGAGTTGAAAAGAGCACCTTCCCAGCATAAAGCCATGGCTTTTCTAGGAGAACATCCTGGCCCTCACGACGTCCAAGCACTGGAAATCCCTGCTTCCATTTTGTCCAGCTTGATAAAGAAAGGATATGTGCAACGTTGGCAAGAGCCAGCTACTGCTGCACTGGCGCTGGAACCGGAGGAAGTGTTCGATGCCGTGATCGAGCTGCGCAATGCTACCCCAATGGCTGCTGTGCTCGATTTGCTGGCACGTGAAGGAGGACGCGTGTGGGTCGGTTGGGTATATGTTCAAACGGGTGCTACGCTAGAAACATTGCGCCGCCTGGCTGCCGCTGGCCTGGTAGCACTGGACGAAGAACGACGCTGGCGCGACCCGCTGGCCGACCGCCACTTTGCCTTAGAACGACCGCCATCCCTGACACCAGAGCAAGAAGCAGCCTGGCAAGCGATCAGCGCGCCGGAGGCGGCTGGCCGTGCATTCTTATTACATGGTGTGACCGGCTCCGGCAAAACAGAGGTATACTTGCGAGCAATCGCCAGCGCATTGGAGAGGGGCAAGGGTGCCATCGTGCTGGTGCCTGAAATCGCGCTTGCCGCACAGACGATTCAGCGTGTAGCAGCACGCTTTCCCGGAAAGGTGGCTGTATGGCACAGTGATCTCTCGCTGGGGGCGCGTTTCGATACATGGCAGCGTGTGCACGATGGGAGCTTGCCAGTGGTGGTAGGTGCGCGCAGTGCACTGTTTGCACCAGTGCGCGATCTAGGGCTGATCGTGGTGGACGAAGAACATGAACCCGCCTACAAGGCGGAGCGGACGCCGCGCTACCATGCCCGCGATGTAGCGTTGCAGCTGGGGCGTCTGACTGGGGCCACTGTGGTTCTGGGCAGTGCCACACCGGACGTAGTCACCTACCGTCGTGCCGAACGCGGCGAGATCCAGCTGATCACATTGCCACGTCGTGTGCTCGCTCACCGTGATGAATGGCCAACGCGTGATCGAGCGGCTACTAGCATAGCAACATCGTCGAAGACAAGGGAATGGCGCACCCTGCCCCTGCCGCGGGTGCAAGTGGTGAACTTGGCAGAGGAGCTCAAGGCAGGCAATCGCTCCATCTTTAGCCGTGCACTGCAACAGGCCGTGCGGCAAACACTGGACGCTGGCCAGCAGGTTATTCTTTTCCTCAACCGGCGTGGCACGGCAACTTTTGTCCTGTGTCGCGATTGCGGTTATGTGGCACGCTGTGCACGCTGCCGCACTCCGCTCACGTATCATGAAGGGCAAACGCTGTTGATCTGCCATCATTGCAACCGACGACAGATCAGCCCAGCGCAATGTCCCCAGTGTCACAGCACTCGCATTCGCTATTTCGGCATCGGCACAGAACGTGTTGAAGCTGCCGTACGTGAGACATTCCCTCAAGCGCGCGTACTGCGCTGGGACGCTGACAGTGCACGTCTGCGTGGCAGTCACGAAGCCTTTCTACAGGAATTTATCAGTGGACGCGCCAACGTGCTGGTGGGCACTCAGATGATTGCCAAGGGGTTAGATCTGCCACGTGTAACCCTAGTAGGCGTGATCAGCGCCGATGTGGCACTTTACCTGCCCAATTTTCGAGCCGCCGAGCGCACATTTCAGCTATTGATGCAAGTCGCTGGCCGTGCAGGACGCAGCCCTCTGGGCGGACGAGTGATCATTCAGACCTACCATCCCGAGCTGGCACTCATCCAAGCTGCCGCACGGCATGATTATGCCCTGTTCTACCGCGATGAGCTGCGCAGCCGCTACCAAGCCCACTATCCACCCTTTAAACGGCTCGCGCGGTTGATCTACGTCGGCTCCGGTGCTGAACGGGCACAGCACGAGGCGGAGCGTATGGCGCAACAGCTGCGGCTGCACATCGCACGCATGGGTGTACCTGGCGTAGAAGTTATTGGACCAGCCCCGTGTTTCTACGAGCAGTTAGGAGGAAATTACCGCTGGCATATCCTGGTGCGTGCCGACCACCCGGAGGACGTTTTGCGTCCAGTAACGCTGCCCATCGGCTGGCGTGTGGACGTGGACCCGGTGGATTTGTTGTAGCAATATCATTCATCGACCTGACGCGCCGTTCAGGGCATAGCACATACGCTCCAGCGCCTCCACCAGAATACTGCGCGGGCACCCAAAGTTCAGCCGCACAAAACCTTCACCGCCCAACCCAAACAGTGTGCCATCACTTAACGCCACGCGAGCACGCTCTAGGAAAAAGCGATAAGGATTTCCTTGGACAGGTGCGCTGCGACAATCAAGCCAGGCCAACATGGTTGCCTCGGGTCGACACACTTTAACCCCATTCATGCAGGTGTTAACATATTCTACGACAAGATCACGGTTTGCCTCCAGATAGACCAACACCTCGTCCAGCCAAGATTGTCCATCTCGATAAGCTGCCAGCGCAGCAGTGAAGCCCATAAGATTCACCTGTGGCACCAGCCCGGCGCGTGCCGCCCGGAAGCGTTGACGCAGGGCAGCGTTGGGGATCACGGCAAACGAGCACTGTAAGCCAGCAATGTTGAACGTTTTGCTCGGCGCCATCAGGGTAATAGTGCACATTGCGACGGCAGGATCTATCGCAGCGATGGGAATGTGACGATGACCAGAAAAGACCATGTCACAGTGAATCTCATCCGAACATATGATCAGGTTGTGACGTAGACAGATCTCCGCGATGCATTTCAGCTCTTCACGCTTGAAAACGCGTCCTACAGGGTTATGCGGATTGCATAAAATGAAAAGGCGCGTGTGTTCATCGATGCTTCTCTCAAATAGATCGAAATCGATGTAATAACAGCCATCCACGCCTTGCACTAGCGGCACAACCTTGCACTGCAAGTTGGCATTACCTGGCGCTTCTAAGATGGGAGGATAGACCGGCGTCTGCACCAAAACAGCATCACCGGGCGATGCTACTGCACGACAGGCTAAGTTGAAACCAACCACCACCCCAGGCACGAACACAAGATGTTCCTCTGAGACTGGCCATTCATAGAGGCGAAGCAATCGTTCGACTAAAACTCGCCGCAATTCTGTTGGCTCGCTAGCATAGCCGAATACACCATGCGCCACACGTTGCCGGAGTGCCCGTATCACAGCCTCCGCCGACACAAAATCCATGTCTGCTACCCAAAGCGGCAGCACATCATCGGGATAACGGCTCCATTTCTCACTGTCGGATTGACGCCGATCGATGGGAGTATCAAAGTCGTAGTGCATTGTTGTGTGTGATACCAAATGAGAAGATTGTCAGCTGCAAACGAGTCAAAAGCTCTCCAAACACTGGGTAATTGAGTATAGCACGTGCTCCTGACCATACCAAAAGCGCTGCACCCTCTCATCTAGGGACCAACAGATGTACCAGTTGCTCAGAACTCGCCTACCCCTCCAACACGGAAACGCTCGATAGCTAGCATACCCACCGTGCAAACGAGCATGAGAAGTGTGCTCATTGCTAGTGCCTGGCCATAATTCAGCAGACCCGGTTGTCCCAGGAAACGAAAGATTGCGACCGGCAAAGTCGGCAGCTGCGGGCGCGCAATCAATGCAGTGGCACCAAATTCACCCATGCTAATGGTGAAAGCAAAAACAGCGCCGACCAACAACGCACGCCCTGTGATGGGCAATACTACCTCACGCCATACGCGCCAAGGAGTGGCCCCCAGCACAATAGCGGCTTCGCGCAAAGACGGTTTGATGCCACGCAGCGCTGGCAACAGGCTGCGCACCACAAAAGGAAAAGCAACCAACGTATGTGCCAAGGGCATCAGGAGCGGCGAAGCGCGTAAATTAAGGGGGGGTTTGTCCAGCGCCACAATAAAGCCAAAGCCCAGCGTGACAGCAGAGGTACCTAATGGAAGCATAAGCAATGGATCGAGTAGAGATTGAAGCTTCTGACCAGATTTGCTACGTGTCGTACGGGCCAACATAGCAGCACCCAACGTGCCAAGCGTCAGTGCCAGGAACATTGTGACAACAGCAAAACTGAGCGAGTTGAGCACTGCTTGAATGGGTGGCACATAGAGCAGTGAATCACGTCGGTTGACAAACAGTTCTGCATAATAGCGCAGAGTCAAGTTGCCTCCGAGGGTGAAAGAACGTTCTACCAGCGCTAGCAAAGGCAACAGCAATCCTGTAATCATAGCTAACACGTTGACGCCCACCAGGATGCGAGCACGCCAGCTGGCAGGTCTGCGCTGCGTCTGTGCGACAGCTCGCATTTCCAGTGGCACACTGCTACGTCGCTGCAGCTGGGTGTATAGCCACATCAGCCCGAATGTGAACACGATCTGGATCAAGGAGAGAGCAGCTGCCACCGGCAAGTTGAAATAGTTGACGGTCTGACGATAGATCTCCACTTCCAATGTAGCAAAACGTGGCCCACCCAGGATGAGAATCACTCCGAAACTGGTGAAACAGAAGATAAACACAAGCAATCCAGAAGCAGCCAATGCTGGCATCAGCAACGGCAAGGTAACGTGCCACCACACAGCAAGTGGGCGAGCACCTAGCATCCGCGCCGCTTCCTCGACGCGCGGGCTGAGGTTAGACCAGAAGCTGCTCACGATACGCAAAACCACAGCATAGTTGTAGAAGACATGAGCGGCTAAGATGATCCAAATGGTATGTTGCAGATCAATCACAGGCTCAGAACGGCCAAGCAATGCCATGAGAATCAAATTGAGGCGTCCCTGCGGTCCCAACAAGGCGGTGAAGGCATTAGCCACCACCACGGTAGGGAGCACGAAGGGGATAGTGGTTAAGGCCTGCAGCAACCATTTGCCTCGAAAGCGGTAACGCGCAAAGATATAGGCACCCGGCAGTGCCAACACCACTGTCAAGAGCGTTGACAGTGCTGCTTGCCAGACCGTAAAACCCAACGTGCGCAAGTAATACCCGCTGCTGACCAGCTTGTACAATGCTCTCAGGTCAGGCACCCCTTCTGGGGCAAAGCTGATAATGAGAATGGCCAGCAGCGGGTAAAAGAAGAACAGTGCCAGGAATATCAACGGGACGGCATAAAGTGCTCCAACGATCAGTTGGTGACGAGTCACACCGACATCACCGCAACACTACCTCCATCCATTCCTCGATCCAGCGCTCACGGTTCGCCTCGATCGCCTCTGGAGACACCACCGCCGGTTGCTCGGGGATTTGAGCGAACTTCACGAACACCTCCGGCAAGATCGCGTTAACGTTAGCTGGAAACATGAACATGTTGAGCGGAATGTCTTCCTGGAAGCGTCTGCTGAGCATATAGTCCACTAGCTTCTCGGCCAAAGCGCGATGCGCCGTGCCCTTGAGTATACCTACGAACTCTACCTGACGGAAGCATGATCCATCCGCCGTGACTGCTGCAGTAGGTGCTTCCTCCAATGGCTGCTCGGCGAAGTAGACCTCTGCTGGCGGACTGCTGGCATAGCTCACCACAATAGGGCGATTACCATCAGAAGCAGCAGAGAACTGCCCCCAATATGCCTCCTCCCAACCGTCTACCACCAATACGTCGTTGTCGCGCAGAGCCCGCCAGTAATCCAGATACTTGTCCTCACCAAAATGACCAATTGTCGTCAGCAAGAAGGCCAGTCCAGGTGAAGAAGTCGCTGGATTCTCTACCACGGTCAACCCTTTGTAAGTCGGTTCGATGAGAGATTCCAGATTGCGCGGAGGTGCAATCCCCTTTTTGGCGAACCATTCTTTGTCGTAGTTAAGGCAAACGTCACCGTAGTCCACCGGTAGCAGGCGATTCTGCACATCTAGCTTGAGCTCGTCGCGAATCTCAGCGAGCACAGGTGAGTCATAGGGTTCGAAGATGTCTGCTCGCAATGCACGGCTGAGGAAAGTGTTGTCCACGCCAAAGAAGACATCCGCCAGAGGGTTATTCTTGCTCAAGATAGCTTGATTGAGCGCAGTGCCAGCATCACCAGAGGGAAGCAACTGCACCCGCACCTGATTGGCCAGCTCAAACTCACGCAACACAGCTTCGCTGATGTTGAAGCTATCGTGCGACATCAGGGTCAGGGTGGGCGCGTCGGGTGGCAATTCCGGCGTAGCCGTCTGCTCAGGTGTCGCAGTCTGTGGAAGCGGTGAAGAGGCGACGGCAGGGGTCAAAGTTGATATTGCCGCAAATGCAGCAGTCAGGCCGATCGTCACGATCAGGATCCCCATATGGAACCAGGTTCGCTTTTTCATTACTTCAACCTCCTTTCCAAATCACTTTCCGGACACTTTTCGAGATACAAAGAAGCCACCTGACCCTGCACGGTAGGTGGCTTCACAACTTGCTCGTCAAAGTCCCTACGCTGGTATTACCCAGGTCAGGTTCAAGGGGTCGAGGCATCAATCGGGCCTCCTCTCAGCCGGGCTCACCCAGCTCCCCAACAAGACATCTTACTATTCAATTTTCATATTTCATTTTACTACTGCGCACAGCAATTGTCAAGCGGGAACCACTCACGTTCGCCTGCCGTCTATGAAAGCGTAACCGCAATGTGAGCCAAGGATGAGGATGAAGAAGGGACCTGACGCGACACATACAGGAAGCGAACAAGGAGGGAACCAATGCACACGCGGCTACTAGTAATTGGCCTCATGATAGTGGGGATCTTGCTGGCTACCACAACCCCTGCGTTAGCAGACGGGATCATTATTCCTGACACACCAGCCACTAGCTATCTGACGGTGAAATACCATCGTGTTACTGTCACGATCCAGGATCAAGTGGCAGTTACCCATGTTGACCAAGTTTTCGTGAATGATACGCGCAGTACCGTTGAGGGATCTTATCTCTTTCCGCTGCCCGAAGAAGCAGCTATCTCCGACTTCAGCATGTGGGTAGATGGACAGCGCGTCTCGGGCCAGGTGCTCAGCCGTGAGGAAGCACGCCGACGCTACGACGAGATTGTGCGTGGGCGGCGCGATCCAGCTTTATTGGAATACGTCGGCCGCGACTTGTTTCAGGCGAGCATCTTTCCAATTGCGCCAGGCGAAGAGCGACGAGTGGAGATAGAGTACGCGCAAGTGCTACCTGCAGAAGGTAGCCTGGTTCGCTATGTGTACCCTCTGAGCCCAGAGAAATTCTCGCCGCAGCCGCTCCGAGAGGCTTCCATCAGCGTATCCATTATCTCGAAAGAACCTATCAAGGCAGTCTACTCCCCCAGCCATACAGTCGCCGTGGAACGCCAGGGCGATTATCGCGCACAGGTGGGTTGGGAAGCGCACGATGTCAAGCCAGACAAAGACTTTGTGCTATTCTACAGCGTGTCCCAACAAGTGCTGAGCGTCAACCTGCTTAGCTTCAAGGCACGTAGCGAGGACGGCTTCTTCCTGTTGTTGGTCACCCCCCAGCTCCATGTGGAAAGTGAACGTGCAGTCGCTAAAGACGTCATCCTGGTGCTGGATACTTCGGGCAGTATGGAAGGAGAGAAGTTGGAGCAAGCGAAGGATGCCCTGGTATATATCTTACAGCACCTCAATCCGCAGGATCGCTTTAACATTGTCCAGTTCAGCACAGGAGTTCATGTTTTTGCTGAGAGCTTACGTCCAGCTTCGGAAGCATCTGAGGCAATCACCTTTGTGCGAACCCTAAGTGCTGCAGGTGGCACGAACATTGACGGAGCATTGCGCGAGGCGTTGCGCATCGCAGCTGGCGCACAAAGCGCAGAGCGTCCTGTTTTCGTTGTATTCCTCACCGACGGACTGCCTACAGAAGGAGAGGTGGAAGTGCCGGCAATTCTGGCCAACGTCAAACGTGTCCTGCCAGCCAACGCGCGCATCTTTACCTTCGGGGTGGGCGATGATGTGAACACCGTTTTGCTTGACAATCTGGCACGCGATACGCGGGGGGCGAGTGCCTACGTGCGACCCGGTGAGCGCATTGACGAGCATGTAAGCGCCCTCTACGCCAAAGTGGGCATGCCAGTCCTGGCTGATGTCAAACTAGAAGTGGAAGGGGTGCAAGTTTACGACATCTACCCTCATCCGCTGCCGGATCTGTTCGCAAGTAGCCAGCTCGTGCTAGCTGGGCGCTATTATGCCAGTGGCCCGGCAACGCTCACTCTGCGTGGCACGGTTGATAGTCAGTCGCAAAGCTTCACCTACAGAGACCTCACCTTCCGTGACACGGGTGGGGATGACTTCATTGCACCTTTATGGGCTACGCGTAAGATTGGCTACCTGCTCAATGAGATTCGTCTGCGTGGAGAGTCACAAGAGCTTGTGCAGCAGATTGTCAACCTGTCTATTCGTTACGGGATCATCACTCCCTACACCTCCTTCTTGGTAGAAGAGCCCACCCGTGCGCTGAGTGAGGAAGGACGTGCCGCTGTAGCTCAAGACGCTTACCAAGCTCTGGCAACTGCTGGACCGGCACCGCAAAGTGGTGCTGCTGCGATCGAGCAGTCGATCACTCAGAGCGAGATGGAGAAAGCAGCACAGCCTGGGGCACCCACAGGCGAATATGCCGGCCAAGTGCGCACCGTGGGTGAGCGCGCTTTTGTACTGCGCGAGGGGGTGTGGACAGATACCACATTCGACCCGACGCGTATGACCCCCATTGTACTGGAATTTGGATCGGATGTTTTTGCAGAATTTCTGGCACAGCACCCGGAAGCAGGGCGTTATTTTGCACTTGGCACGCACGTCATCGTCGTGATCGACGGGACGGCTTATGAAATGGTGTCACCGAGTGCGGAGCATCAGCCAACAGGTCAAGATTCCACCGCAGCATTGGATCTCGGTAGCGTCCATTTGGGCCAGCCTATGATACTCCTTGCATTGACCCTCCTTGTAGTGGCAGTGTGGTTGCGCTGAAGCTATGTTGACGCTTTATTACTCCAGCCCCTTTCGAGGAGCTCGAAAGGGGCTTTTTTAGTGACTCGCGGCTGTAAGCTTGTGCCTTCGGAGTGAACTTGTGGTAAATTGCCAGAGGCCTTAGCGCAGGCAGTAGACGTCTTAGTCATCTCCATATGCCAGCCGGCCAAGCGCTTTCCAGGACATACCGCGGTGGCTGGACTAGTCTTCGACACTTGTCGCCTTACTACTTGCGACGCCGCGAGAATTTCGGACATCACAAGCTTACCCGGAGCACGACTCACCCACAGCTGAATTGGAAGACGTACCCGCCAATCAGGTACTCCATTTGCCGGACGACTCGACACTGGCAGGGCTGTTGGGTGCCACCGGGCGGCGGCATGTTGAGCAGCAGCACAAGTAGAATGGCATAGTGCGGCAGCTAGGCAGATATGAGCGGTTATTGTATAGCAGATGACATGTTACCAAACGCGATGCTGGACCAGGTGCTCCATCTGTTTGACATCCGTCCTGATGTGGACCTGGACATCATGCAAGTCGGGCAGACGCCCTCGCGTGTCTTAGTGGCAGTAGTGACCAGTATGGAGACATTGTTGAAATGTAAGCGGCCTGACTGGCTATTAGTGCAGGGGGATACCACCACGGTGACGGCCGCTGCCATTGCAGCGCATCACGCGCACATACGTATTGGTCACATCGAGGCAGGATTGCGTAGCGGGGACAAAGCAAACCCTTTTCCCGAGGAAGCCAACCGCATCATCGCCGACCATCTGAGCGACTTGTGTTTTGCTCCCACGGAGCGGGCACGCCAGAACCTGCTGGCCGAGGGCATCCCGGAGCATACCATTGTAGTGACCGGCAACACTGTGGTGGATGCGCTGCTGCAAGTGGTGGCACAGGCGTGGCAGCCCCCATCCGACAGCGCGCTGGCGCAGCTGCCTGCAAATGGCCGCCTCATTCTGGTCACAGCGCATCGACGGGAGAGCTTCGGCGCACCGCTGCAGAACATCTGTCGGGCATTGCGCATACTTGCTGCGCGCGGAGATGTGACGATTGCCTATCCGGTGCACCTTAACCCGAACGTGCACGAGGTGGTGCGGCGGGAATTGGAGGGCGTGCCAGGCGTTGTGCTGTTGCCGCCGCTGGACTATCGTTCCCTTGTCTACCTGATGCAGCACGCCTATCTCATCCTGACCGACTCAGGTGGCATCCAGGAGGAGGCACCCAGCCTGGGGGTGCCAGTGTTGGTGCTGCGACATGTCACGGAGCGCCCGGAGGCGGTGGAAGCGGGTGTGGCACGCGTGGTTGGTAGCGAGACGGAGACCATTGTCGCCGAGGCGACCCGATTGCTTGACAGCCCAGCCGTTTATGCACGCATGCGGCGTGCCGTCAACCCCTATGGTGACGGACACGCGGCGGAACGCATCGTCGCAGCGTTGTTGGAGAAATAGCGCTTCTGGTGCCTCATTCCATCGAGACCTGAGCATCATTGACCATTCTTCTGACAATCCCGAAAGCAAAAAGGTTATTGCGAATTGCAGGTTCACTTTGCTTCGCGATCGGCGATGTGCTTCCCACATCGTGTCATTGGTACTGGGTCTCATTTGTGCCCGATCTCGACACTGCAATTTCCTCCCCGCACTAACCACCCTAGAGAATGCTGGAAAGGCCCTATGCCAATGGATTTTGTTAAATAGGCTTAAAGAGCAGGAGGCTAATTCTTCAACACTCTCCCTATTCCCCTATTATTGGCCAGCATATCCTCATGGTCGGCACCCAGGAGGGAAGATCTACTGGCGATTCTCTAGACTGTACAGGGCAAAGCGGCATTGCATGCTCCTGCTTACAAACGTAAGAGAGACACAAGTATACCGAGTGGGGAACAATGGCTGTCGTTGCCCCCATTTATTTTCCCGTGGTATTATGGACATCTAGGAGGTCAAGGTGAAAGCAGCAGTTCTGACATCAGTGCGCCATATTGCCATTCAAGAGGTCGCATCACCGACACCGGAAGCGGACGACCAGGTGCTGATTCGGGTGCGCACGGTAGGAATATGTGGTTCCGAGGTGCACGCATATCACGGCACGCACCCCTTCCGCAAGCCACCAGCAATCCTTGGCCATGAGATGGCAGGCGACGTGGTCGCCGTTGGCAGCGCTGTAACACGCGTAGCAGTCGGTGACCGAGTGACCGTCGATCCCCACTGGCCCTGCGGACGTTGTAACTATTGCCGTGCCGGGCACATTAACCTTTGTCCTGCAAAGCGAGTGTTGGGTACTCGAGAGTGGCCAGGCGCGTTCGGCGAGTACATCCTTGCCCCGGAGGAAGCTATATTTCGACTACCGGACCACCTCTCCTATGTTCAGGGCAGTCTGATCGAGCCGCTGACTATTGCTGTGCACGTGTTGCGCCGGGCAGGATTGCAGGCAGGCGAGTCGATAGCAGTCCTGGGCAGCGGTAGCATTGGTGGCATGCTCATTGGAGTAGGCCATGCGTTGGGAGCTCGTCCGATCATCGCGGCTGACATCCGGCAGCACTGCCTGGATGCGGCGCGCGAGCGCATGGGCGCGACCCACGACATTCTCTTGCCGCAGCAGGATCTGGTAGCCGAAGTGCTGCGCATTACCGAAGGCGCTGGTGTCGACGTGGTATGCATCGCCGCAGATGACCCGTGGCTGGTCAGCCAGGCAGTGCAGATCGCCAAAGGACACGGTCGCATTGCCCTGGTTGCCCTACTATGCACAGAACCTCTGCAACTGATGGGTTACGAGCTCATCCGCAAGGAAGCTCAAGTGCTCGGGAACACAATGAGTGTCACAAAAGACGTCCATACTGCTCTCGAATTGGCGGCGACAGGGCAGGTGGACGTAGAAGGGATCCTGACACATGTACTGCCACACTATGATGCCCAACGTGCCTTGGAGCTGGCTGCTAGCAAGGCAGATGGTGCCATCAAGGTCATGCTCACCTATGATTGATCTGAGGCTACCCCTGTGCCTGGCTGATCCCGTGCGAGCCCAAGCCTCCCGGAGAAAGGAGCGTCGGGAATGAGATGACCGATTTCAGGAGCTCGTACTGGCGCCGGTCACTCCTGGAGGCCACACTCACCTCGGCATTCGTGCTCGGGCTCTTCTATTATTGGTACGGCCTGGCAGACCGGTATGTTGTCTTCCTGTATGGGCACACAACGACTGGCATCTCCAATGCACAGCCGTTTGACGAAGTGACGTCCGGCCGTTATTGGATGTGCGGTCTGGTCGCTGCTGGGGCAGTGATGACGCTTTACACTGCAGCAAATTGGCTGCAAGGATGGATAGCACGCCAGCGTGGCAGAAACTTCGTCCCTCCTGCCTGGTGGTATGTGTGGCTGCTCAGCATCATTCCTACCGGCATAGGTATCCTTGCCATTACTATGAATGTGAACTCGCCGACCTTGCCGCTCGTGTGGGCGATGGCATGTGTAGTGGCGACCTGGACCGGACTGGCTGTCGCGCTGATGCCCGGCCAATGGGCGGCTGAGCGTCCTTGGGACTTGATTTGGCTCGCCGCTGATGGACTCGGACTTATGTCGGTACTCTTATTGCTACGTGCCGTTGAACTGCCAAGTCGGGGGCTTTCAATCAGCAGCCTCGCAGCATGGCTGCTTGCGATCGGCAGCTTGCTGGGCGGGTTGGTCTGGTTGGCCGGAATGAGCATATTACGTCTCTGGCGACATAAAGATAGGCCCAGCGCAGGTGCAATATTTCTAGCAGGGTTAGGCCTAAGTTATGTGCTGATGCCGCTTATGCATTATTTACTAGCTCCTCCTCCAACATATCGTTACATCACGACGGCCAGCAACTTTTTCGCATTCAACCCGAGCATCCAGTTGCTGGTGGTGATCATGGCAGGTGGTATGGCTTTCGCAACCGCCTATGGCCGGGATCGACTAATGCATAAGGAACGAACTGCGGTTATGCGGCGAGCGTCCTCAGAGGACTAAAAAGTTCGGGTTTACATTGTGCTCCAGTCCCTTGCCCTCTAGCGTGATGTGGATTACAATTAGATTTGATTATAGACACGCGCTGGATAGCAGTGTGGAACGCCAGGAGAATGGCAATGCCATCGCGTGGACAAGGGATGGGTATTCACCATACTGCAGGTCTTTTGGCAAGACTGGTGCAGGAGATTCTCCTGACCGTGCGGCTGATGTTTGACCGTCGTGTGCCTTTATGGGTAAAGCTCGTCCCTGTCCTCACCGTGCTATACGTCCTGTCGCCTGTTGACTTAGCCCCAGATCCCATTCTAGGACTGGGGCAGCTCGATGATGCCATGACTTTGCTGATCGGGCTGAGCCTGTTTCAGGCGTTGTGCCCGCGCGAAGTGATACAACAGCTGCGATATGGATCGACAACGGATGACAGCGCGTCTGACCATGAAGCTGAAGTGGTAGACACAACCTACCGCGTGCTTGATGATTGAGAGGGTGGTAGCTAGAGATGCTGCCACCGCCGACTCTGAAAGGTGGAATGGAAGCATGGCCGACTTAACCTATTATCGTCATCCTCAGGAGGTGGCTGCACGTCTGGAAGTCTCAGCGTTTACATTGCACCAATGGACGGACCAATTTGCCGAATTCTTGTCCCAAGAGGCACGCTCAAACGACGCTGGGCACCCACGCCGCTACACAGATGAGGACTTGGCCACGCTGATTATGGTAAAGGGATTACTTAACGAAGGGCTCAGTCATGACCAGGTCCGGCAGCGCCTCAGCGAATTGCGGGCTGCCACACAGCCCGCTGCAGTGGAGACTGAGAGTGACAACCAAACGCAGACGCCCGCTGCCGGCCTACCTGCCCTGCCGATTGCGCCGGCTATTGCTTTTATAAGTGACACTCTGCACAATGTAGCTACCAGCCAGCAGGCAGTGCTGAACAGTCAGGCAGCTAATCGAGAGCTGCTAGGAGTCGTGCTGCAGGACAACTTCAACCTGAAGGAGGAGAATGCGCGTTTGCGCGAGCGCATGTTGGAATTGGAGCGCCAGATGGCACAGTTGGGACGGGAGCAAGAGGCACGCCGTGAGGCACTGCGGACCGAGCTGGAGGCCAGGATGCAGGATCTGCAGCGAATGGTGATGTTACAATCGCGTTCTGGCTGTTTGGGTGGACTGTTCGGCATTGGTCGTTGAGCGCACGATCTCAGGGAGCAACAGCCATGCGCTTCTTTAAATTTATGGCAGGATTTGCAATCGGGTTGGCATTGGGCTGGGGGCTGGCTGTTTTGTTCATGCCGCAATCTGGTCGCGAGGTGCGGCGTCGCCTGCAGCAACGTTGGGAGAGAACGCTAGAAGAAGCACGCAGTGCGGCTGAGGAAACACGCCGACAGGCCTACATCCGTCTAGCTGAGCTGAAGGGGGTCGAGAGCAGACAATAGTTGCTCATTTTCCCGCGTGACCCGCAAGAATGGATGTTAGGTGGGAAGGTTACACCCTTTGAACCACCCGTCCCCCGTAGGTGAAGGGCACACAGAAGCTCCTGCCGAGGATCGAGCACAAGCACGCCTGCCAGAAGCACCCGATTTGCTCGGTTTTCTGTGGCGCACGCTAAACAATTCGCACTTTACTTTGGTACTCCTAATTTGGCTGAGCGCCATCATTGGACTCAGCTACATTATTCCGCAACCCCCTTACTCCTTGGACGATCCACTGGCATACAGCCAGTGGGTTGCAAGCATTCCCCAATTCCTTTGGCCATTGGTAGAGGATTTACGAGCATTCGGTCTCTTCCAGCTACGTACCTCGGCATGGCTGCGATTGCCTCTGGCACTACTGCTCATCCACGCACTGGTCATGCTATACCGTGGGGTGCCCGTGGCGTGGAAACGTACCCGTATGCATCATGTAAGCCCAGGTCTTATCAATGATGCATATGAGGTGCCCCCTGCCCTGGGTCGCCAGCTCGGGTTAGCGTTAGGGCGAACAGAGGCACCTGGGCAGGTTTTCCGACGCGTAATGGAACAGCTAGCGCAACAAGGGTTCAATGTATTCAGCGTGGAAAGGGCCTATGCAGGTCTGGCCTGGCGTTGGCATGCCAGTTGGTGGGCGTTCTGCAGCGTTTATGCCGGTCTGGCTTTTCTGGCAGTAGGCTTGCTACTACACAGCTGGCTGGCGCAAGCGTCTGTGCTCACGTTACAGCCAGGGCAATCAGTCTCCGCGCCTGCCCGAAAACCCCTCACACTGCAAATGGAAGCTGCTGACATTGTGGGCAACCCCATCGATCCGCGCGAAGGCGTAGTGCGATTGCGCATCGAAGGAGTTTCGCACACTAGCAAAGAAGTGGCGCTGCCCTTACACACCGGTCAGATAGTCGAGGGAATGTGGTGGACCGTGGTAAATATTGTGCCAATGGTGAAAGTGACTGCCAGCGATGCACACAGCGGAGAGGAGTTGAGGTTATGGTCCTTTGCCCCTGCTGCAAGTGCTCAGTACCCGTACGCACGGTTGTCACTTTTAGGTGAAGGCAACACAAGTTTCGCCAGCCTTCCCACGCAGAACATCACCCTGCGTGTCGGGCGTGCCACAAGCCAAGATGCGCCGCCTGGTCATTTTGTGCTCAGCTTCTTCCGCGGTGTGGAAACCACACCTGCTTGGGTCACCACTCTTGGCAACGGCGATGAGGTGGTCTTCGAAGGAGTGCGTTACCAAGTTTCCATTAGCTATGATGTACAGCTGCGTATCCAAGAGGATTGGTGGTGGGCAGTGGCAGCACTGGGCTGGCTGACTGTTGCCGTGGGCAGCATACTGCTGACAATACGGCGCCCCGTCTGGCTGGTTGTGCGAGCGATGGATGCAGGAGGGTATTGCCGCTTGACAACTTGGGTTGACACGCTTGCCCCGCAGACACCTCAACTCGACTGGTTGCGGACTCTGGGGTCATCCTTCACAGCCGAGAAGGAATAATCGAATGGTCACCCAGACAACTATGGTGTTTACAGCAGGTGGAATGGTGGCCATGTTGCTGTGGTTAACGGCACTTGTTTTGTATGCCCGCGAAGCGCTTTGCCCAAAGGTGACACCTGCGCAATTTATCTCCACCGAGATCCTGTCACGCGCCGGGATGTTGTTGGCCGCAGCTGGCTGGGGTGCCTATGCTATGACAACTTGGCCCCAGCCTTCATGGCGCCTGATATTACTTCCCCCTTTGGCGCTCATAGCACTGCTCGTAAAAATGGGCTTAGCACGGCGTGGCGGGGTGCTACTACTAGTATTGTGTCTGTATGGCTATGCGGTGACAGCTTATGGCACTGCGTTAGCTACCCTCTGGGTGGGGAATACAGAGCCAGCACCCGACCTCACCATAGCCTCACTTCTAGCAGCTACTCGCGATGCAGTCGCTGGGGCTGCTAGCGGAACATGCATAGCATATGGTGCCTTTCTACTGATAACAAGAAGGTGCCGTCCTGAAGAACACCCCGATCCACTTTTGGCCGAACGTTTGGGTGAAGGGATGGTACGTGTTGCGTTGATAGCAGCCACGTTAGCGTTGGGGACAGCGGCTTGGCGAACCTGGTCGATGTGGGGTGAAGTGGCACGTATCGACGTCACAACATTGTTTATCACCTGGTCGTTCCTGATGGCTGCCTCACTCCGCCAAATGACAACCGGAATGGTGCTGACACGCACTGTGAATACACTGGTGCTGCTGTCTCTGGCATCACTAATCATAATGGTGATCGCTGTCCCGTAGACACTGTGCAGACCGAATTTCCGATCTGAACTTCCTCTAACGCTTTCCACTGTTGTCGGTTGCCGTATTGGGGGTAGCTGAAGTACAATGACAGCCCTACAAAAGGGTCACCTAGCAGGGCCCATTACCCCCAGGAGGCACTCAGATTCGGACTATGGAGAACGCTGTGTACGCACACCGCTTCCTGACCGCAGAGCTAACCGACATTGACGTAGATGTCACACGGTTGATCGCTCTGGAGACAGAACGCCAGGCGCGCCAGATCATCCTAATCCCCTCGGAAAGTATTGCCCCGCCAGCTGTACTACAAGCGCTTGGCTCGGTGTTCAATAATGTGTATGCTGAGGGTTATCCACCCACATGGATGATGCAAGTTCCTCCTGACCTCTTGCTGGAGTTCGACCACCAGCTAGCCCATTATCGTCGCTATGCCGACCGTCGTTTCTACAAGGGCACCGTGTACGTGCACTTTGTTGAAACGCTGGCGCAACGTCGCTGTGCCGAGTTGTTCGCCACACCAGAGGTACCAGCCGAACACATCTATGTCAATGTGCAGCCTCTTTCGGGAGCAGCGGCAAACCTAGCAGTGTATGATGCCTTCCTGCAACCTGGCGACACGTTGATGGGCATGAACCTCTTTCAGGGTGGTCATCTTTCGCATGGCAGCCCATTCCACATATCTGGCCGTCGCTATCGCATCGTTTCCTACGGTGTTGATCCGGTCACAGAACGCTTGGACTATGACGCTATCATGACGCTGGCACTGGAGCATCGTCCGCGTATGATCGTAGCCGGTTTTACTTCCTACCCGTGGGCACCGGACTGGAGGCGTTTCCGAGAGATTGCCGATGCCTGCGGCGCGCTCCTAATGGCAGACATCGCCCACCCGGCCGGCTTGGCGAGCGCAGGCGTGTACCCCAATCCGGTCGGCCTAGCCGACGTGATCGTATTCACCACACATAAGACAATCTGTGGTCCACGCGGTGCTGTGATTATGACCACAGATCCGGAAAAAGCACGACGCGTGGATGCTGCTGTCTTCCCTGGTGCCCAAGGGGGTCCTCATCCTAACAAGTTTGCTGCAATGGCTGTTGCATTCAAGATCGCGGCCACGCCAGAGTTCAAAGCGATGATGCATCAAATCGTCACCAACGCCCAAGCCCTCGCTCGTGCCTTACAGGAGCGTGGGCTTAAGCTAGCCTACGGTGGCACCGATACCCACATGTTGCTGGTAGATCTGCGCCCCATCAAAGGCGCCGATGGCTATCCTCTGCTAGGCGAGACTGTGGTGCGCATACTAGAGCTATGCGGCCTGGTAGCTAATAAAAACACTCTGCCCGGTGATCATGTCACTGCTCAGGCGCGTGGCGTGCGGCTTGGCACACCATGGGTCACCCAGCGCGGCATGGGCACTGCCGAGATGGACACTATTGCAGACTGCATTTATCGCATAATCAGTGCCGTACACCCTTTTACCTATCAAGGTATCACTGGCCCGCTGCCGCGCGGCAAGATCGCCCTGGACATCCTGGAGGCAGTGCAACGCGACGTAGCGCAGCTGGTAGATGCTTTCCCACCCCAACTGCCAGCACCGCGCAGTGGCTACCCACACTTTTCTACAATGTCCAAGCAGGCGACAAATGCTTTATCCCAAGCACGTGAACCAGAGGAGCAGGAACGATGTGCCCTGCTTATTATTGGTGGGCGCGCTCATGCCTTTATGCAGCAGGTGACCACTTCCGACCTGAGCAGCCTGTCGGTGGGAGAAGCGTGCCGCACGCTGCTGCTAGAGCCCGACGGTCGCGTGTTGGATGACATCTTCGTCAGTGCCCTACCCCCCGACCCACGCGGCCGCGCACGCTACCTGCTGGCGGTACACAGAAATGTTGTAGAACGGACTAAGGCGTGGCTGCGCGGGTTGTCGGATGGTTACCTGTTATTCGACCCTCAGGACCTGTTCGCCAAGGTGGAAGGTCCGGTAGTAGTAGCCGATTTGACAGCGGATGAGCTCAAGAAAGAGATGGAAGAGGTATATACTATCGCGAATCGCTGGTTGTCATTTGTCCGCGAGCAAGATACACCCATATGGCAACACGGGGAAGACCGCTCCGGGGCAAATCTGTACCACGCTGGCCATCGCGACCTCTTTGCATTGCAAAAGCTGTATTTCATCGGTCAGCACAGCTTACCTCCTGCTACGCCGGAAGAACCGCGCAGCGAGTGGCATTGGCAGCCACCCAATGAGGCAACACTTAAGCGCACCTGCCTCTACGAGGAGCATCGGCAGCTCACACGCCACCTGGCACCTTTTGCTGGCTGGGAAATGCCCTTGTGGTACTCCAGCGTCGCCGACGAACATCGGGCCACACGCACGACGGCTGCGCTATACGATGTCTCGCACATGGGTGTATTGCGCGTTAGCGGGCCGCACGCCACTTCTTTCCTGGATGCAGTGACAACCAACTATGTTGCCTGGCTGGAAGACGGTCAGTCGCAATACTCCTATCTGCTCGACCCAGATGGTCACGTGCTTGATGACATTATGGTGTACCGCCTGCGCGCCGATGACTATTTGGTGGTGGTCAACGCAGCAAACGCGGAAAAGGATTGGGATTGGCTGAACGCGGTTAACCAACGTGCTGTAGTGCTGGACCGCGAGGCGCCTGGCAAGACGATCGAGGCATCGGCCACGCTGCAGGATCTGAAGGATGCCCAATGGGGCGAGCAGCAGCGCGTGGATCTCGCTTTACAGGGGCCGCAATCGCGAAATATGCTGCTGCGCTTGGCAGATGATCCGGCGACACGCTGTGGCTTGGAGCGCCTTCCGCGCACCGCACTAATGTGCGGCCGTCTGGCTGGACTGGATGTGATCATCGCCCGCACAGGCTATACGGGTGAAGAAATAGGCTACGAGATCTTTGTGCATCCCACGCATGCGCCATTGTTGTGGAAACGTATCCTGGAGATTGGCGCTGATCTGGGCGTGCAGCCTGCCGGCCTGGCAGCGCGCGATTCAACGCGTACCGAGGCTGGCCTGCCGCTCTACGGTCACGAGTTGGCCGGCCCGTACGACATTGACCCCTTCGCCGCCGAATTTGGATCTTATGTCAAGTTACATAAACCGTTCTTTGTAGGACGTCGAGCGATTATAACCAGAATGCGCCATAACTCGATGACGATAGTGCGTTTCCGCATGAATGAGAAAGGGGTGCCCCCTCCAAAAATGGGGTACCCTGTAGTCAATGCGCGCGGACGTATGATTGGTTGGGTGACTTCATGTGCGGCCGGGCTGGACGGCTTCCTAATAGGTATGGCCTATGTCGAGCAGCGCCACGCAGAAACAGGGACACGCATCGGGATCTTCAACCCAGCACACAAGAGTTGCGCTGACCTGAAATCTCTACAGCTTGGTGACGAGGTAGCATTGCACTACACGGCAACAGTTCTGCCGCGCTTCCGGCGCGCGAAAGAAGAATAGAACGGTCGACTGCGGAGCAGGCTGCGCAGTTTTTCGACTTCTCACATAATACTCACATAATCACTAGGAGGAGCTCTTTCCTGTTCCGGTATCACCCCACTATCCAATTCAGGGCACTACTGACTCGCTACACCTTGCTTCTCTGATTGAGGAAGTCAAGAGCTTTCTCCACGACATCGTCCGAGGTCATCTTGTATCTGTAGAGCAAATCGTTCACGTGTCCTGTATGAATGAAGTCTTCAGGGTCCGTCCCGATGGCTCCTACTGGCACGCCAATCCCCTTTGCAGCCAGAGCCTCGGCAACCAGGGAGAACAATCCCCCACTCGTGCAGTGGTTCTCCAGAGTAACAATACACGATACCCGTTTAGCCAAGTCGTAGAGCAAATCTCGATCGAAGGGCTTCAAGGTTGGGTGATGATCCACCCGTACACCAATACCTTTCTTCGCTAATTTCTGAGCTGCAATCTTGGCTGTCTTGATCATGTAGCCAGTACACACCAGGCCAACATCTGCACCCGCGTCGCACACCGTCACGCCCTTGCCGATCTCGAACTTGTAGCCCTCGAAGATTTCGTTGTACTCTACCTCACATCGCACGATCCTGAAGTAGAACGGTCCAGGTTTTTCGACACTGCTACGCAGCGCCTGAGCCATCTCCAAGTTGCACCCTGGCTCAATCACCGTGAGGTTCGGAATGCGCAGGATCAAGCCCAACTCCTTATCGCTCTGGTGTGTGGCACCTGCTTTGCCGGTGAACAAACCTGGGTAAGCGCCAAGTACCTTAACATTGAGGTTACTGTAGGCAACAGTCACATACAGCTGGTCCATAAAGCGTCGACTGAAGGCATCAAAGGTGCATGGAAATGGGATATACCCTTCCTGAGAAAGGCCCGCTGCCACAGCTATCAGATTCTGCTCAGCAATACCAACCTTAACCAGCTTCGCCGGGTGAAAGTGCTCGAATATGTGCAGACCAGAGGAGCTCCTAAGGTCGGCGTCAACCGCGATGATCCTGTCATATTCGTACGCCAGATCTGCCAAGGCGTACCCCATCTGATAGCGCATTTCCTTGGTTTCATCCCGTTTAGGTATGATAAATTGTGCCATGCTTTCCTCCTACGCCTGCCGTTCAACAATCTCATCGGGGTTTCCATGAGCAGGTGGTACAATCTCAATGGCCTGCTTCAGAGCTAGGTGAAACTCCTTGGGAATGCCCAGTCGTCTACCGTCTTGCTCCCACAACTCCTCCAACCAAATTCCAGCTTTCTCTACATCGCGCGGCGCCGACGTATGCCAGTTCGGGTTGTACTGACACTCGCGTACCTTCTTACCCTTGATCGTGTTCAAGATTAACGCTATGGGCTTTCCTCTTCGCTGTGCAATGATACAGTTGAAGATATCCACTAGCTCGGCAACATCGTGGCCATTCTGAGCTTCGAAGACTTGGAAATTAAAGGCCTTCAGCTTATCTACTAAGGGTTCGATGCTCATGTCCTGGCTGAGGAACCCCTTAGCTTCAACCTTGTTATAATCGATGATTGCCACGAGGTTGTCGAGCTTCCAGTGACCAGCTGCCATAAAAGCCTCCCAAACAGACCCCTCGTTGCACTCCCCATCGCCGATTAGGACATACACAATCCGGTCATTATGGTCCGGCCCGTTGTAACGAATACCCAAGGCGCGCCCCACAGCCACACCTGGGATCTGGCCTAACGAACCGCCACTGACCTCGATGCCAGGTGTCATCAAGCAGTCCGGATGCGACTCAAGACCTGACCCCCAGGCGCCGTAGAACTTGAGTTTCTGGATTGGGAAATACCGGAAAAGCGCCAGAACAGTGTACAAGCCAGGTACAGCGTGGCACTTGGAGAGATAGAACACGTCGCGCATAGGCCACTCGGGATCTTGCGGATCGAAACGGAGCACATAGTTGAAGAGAACTGCCAGACATTCGGCCTCTGAAAAGCTGCCTCCGGGATGGCCCAACGCCCCGCAGGTCATTTCCCACACGGTGTAACTGCGGATCAGGTACGCGAGAACCTCACAGCTCCTGAGCAGCTCTGGATAGTCAGCGTGAAACGGTAATACATCGTAGCGCTGCCGGGTGTTTTCGCGGAAAGGCTTCCAAAAAAGAGACACATCGAACGGGTCGAGATAACGTTCTTGTCCAACGCGAGCTTCTTGGCGAGTAGATTTAGTCATCTGTGTTTTCATTAATTCTAGTTCCTCCGTAGTCTGGCTCTGATTTGATAACACAATTTAAAGCGCCCCCTTGTCCCGGGCAGGATCTTATCACGAGCAAAAGTCTACCCCTTAACTGCACCGGCCATCGCCCCCTCGATGAAGAACCGGCGGAAGACCAGATAAACTATTGCCAGAGGAAGTATGGAAACAAAAATCGCCGTGTATAGTATCTGAAAGTTTGTCGAGTATACGCCCGAGAGATTTTGGATCAACGGCAACAGCGTCGTATTATTTTGATCCAGATAGACGAAAGGCTCCAGGAACTGATTCCAGAACTGCGGCAACATAATTACCACTAAGCTGGCAATAGGCACCTTCAGAAGCGGGAACAAGATATACCGCATGTATTGCATCTGGCTGGCCCCATCCAGCTGGGCTGCCTCCTCGATTTCCTTGGGGATTGCACTTATAAAAGAGGTCATGATCATCGTGGATACTGCCCCGCCCTTGATATTGATTAGCACCACCGCCAAGATCTGAACCGCAGATCGAAGGAAGCCTGGATTCTCATAACCGGGTAGCAGCCTAACGAACCATTGCACGATCATAAACTGAGGCAGGATAATAAGCATCGCGGGAATAACCATCTGGAGAAGATAAACGTTGTAGATGATCATCTGTCCCCGACGCTTCAGCCCTGCCAATCCGTAACCTGTGAAGATAGAGAGGATGGTCAGGCCGATCAAGCTGCCAGCCGTGACCAACAGCGTTCGGCCTAAAGCACACCAGAAATCTAGGCCGGACAACAAGGTAATCCAGCCATTGTAAGTGTAAAACCCGGCGAAGTAACTTCGTATCTTCTCCGGTGGAATGTTGTACTTCTCGCTAATCTGCTTCAAGGTAATCCGCGATTGGAGAAACTCAGTTTGAGGAATGCCTAATGCCTCTTTGACTTTCTTCAAGTCCAAATTGTAGAAAACGGCCAGGTTTCCGATCTGGGCATCCATACTGAGTTCTCGGGCAGGTGGAATCCAGAGATGTAACTCAGTGCTGTCCTTGGTGCTTACAAAGGTGCGTATGAAGAGCACATAAAAGGGGAAAACGGTTACTAGGGCGTAAATGACCATCACCGCGGTACCGATTACCTTGAGTAACTGCTTTCGTCTGGAATAAGCTAGTATGGTTCGCGCCCGCTGTTCAGCCACAGTCTTCGAAACGCTCATATCCCCTATTCTCTAAGCTCAGTACTGGAGTCGCCGCTGGAGGCGTTGCATAAACACGCCAACAAGCACAAGCGGCAGAAAAGTTTCCAGAGCCATCGTCATCCCCAGAGCCAGTCGGTCACTCCTGAAGGCAGCATTGAAGAAAAACACACTGAGTAACTTCGCTTCCTCATTCCCGCCGTACAAGGCACCCATAGCTACCAGTTCATCAAACACTCCGAACGATCCAATCAGGCAAAAGGTCGAAGCCATAATAAAAGAGGGCCACATTTGAGGAAAGTAGACACGAATGAGGCGTTGCCAGTACGATGCACCATCGACAACAGCAGCATCAATTGTCTCTCTAGGGATCGATAGGAGGCCGGAGAGGAAAATGGCCATGTTAAAGCCAGCCCAACGCCAGCCTACCAAAATCGGCAAGATAATGCTCGTCCCAGTGCCTGATTTTATATCAATAGCTTTCTGGATGAGGCCAAGTTTCAGGAAGAGAAGGTTGGCCGTGCCCGTAGATACGGAGAAGAGCATCACTGCCATAAAACCGGTGGCAAAACCAGAAGCCATTAGGGGTAGGTAGACCACCGTGAAAAACCAACCTCGAAAACCAATCTCATACATCAGGAGGGCCAAACTCAGACCGAAGATGTAGATCATTAAGTAGTTGGCAGCAACAAATGTCACAGTTCTTCTAAGGGCTGGCAGGTACTCCGCTTGTAGTCCAGCATCTGTGAACAACGCAGTAAAATTAGCAAACCCCACGTGGTGGATTTGGGGATCCGTGTAATTTGCCTGGTCGGTAAACAGGACCGGCAATGCCACGAAGAAGGGGACAATGGTCAGCAAGAGGAACAACACAAACTGGGGTGTTGCGAATAGATATTGGACTAGAACAGCACGGCTCTGGTAGCTGGCCGCACTCCTACCCAGCCGCATCACGACCCTCCACTGTTCACAAGAATGTTAACAGAAAGGGCTGCAGCCTAGCAACCAGCTTCCCAACCAGGCTGCAGCCCTAGATTACCTCAGAGCCTGACTGCCGGTAGATCTATCACACTACGCACTGCCATCGCTCCGAAATGCGTCTCTGGCCCAGCGTTGCATCAGCCGGGAGCTGGAAGACCCTCGAAACTTTCTTCCCAATTGGCCTG
>Ga0209721_1000874_pt1 | contig 24675 bp, 21 predicted proteins | sample TshhotsprinmetaG_FD_184139 | JGI IMG/M metagenome (GOLD analysis project Ga0209721, IMG submission 184139) | Hot spring microbial communities from South Africa to study Microbial Dark Matter (Phase II) - Tshipise hot spring metaG (SPAdes)... | ecosystem: Environmental > Aquatic > Thermal springs...
GCCTATATTCCAAGTGCTACCCGGACTTCACTTCAAAGAGGCGATCCTGGGATGCTTATCTGAAACACAGGGCAAACATCAGGCGGCGCTTGCCAGCTTGCTAACCCTGCGTTTCCAGATGTTCAAAAATGAAACTCTGTGACCGTTGAAAGTATAACGGACCATAAGAGAGGTCTCCGTGTCCGTAACGAAGCTCTCAGATGCCCTTCCATTGGTGCTACTCTTCCTCTTCTTCGCCCAAACTGTCCTGGCTATGCCGCAACTTTCTCTCACCGCCGATGAACCCGTTTATATGGCCCAGGGCTACGTCCTCTGGACTCGCTGGGATTTTCGCTTCGCCGAAATGGTCGCCCAACCGCCCCTACCAAGCCTCCTGGCCGGTATCGGCCTGCTGTTACAACCCGGCCCCATTCCCGAAGCGCTGGAAGGATGGATGGGCAGTGAGCATTCCCGCTTCGTACATGCTTTTTTGCACTGGTACGGACCGGGTTCAGCCTTGAATGCTGCTACCTTTGTCGCCCGTCTGCCAATTGCTCTGGTGGCTCTGATCGGCGCGGCTTTCGTCTATCGTTGGGCACGGGAGTGTTTCGGACAAAAGGCAGGACTCCTTGCCCTGACCCTTTTCGCCTTTGACCCCAACCTCATCGCTCATTCGGGCCTGGCGACCACCGACGTATTGCTCACCGTATGGAGTTTCATCGCCGTATATGCCGCCATTCGCTGGACGCAGACATTGCGGGGGAAATGGATGGTGTTGAGCAGCCTTGCGGCAGGGCTGGCGCTGGCTTCCAAGACCTCGGGGTTCTTCCCCCTGGGAATCATCGCTCTCCTGCTCTTCGCCGATACCGTTGAGAAATCCCGCAGCGAGTCCTTTTTGCGCTCCAGCCTTCGTTCGGCGAGAATGTTCGCCTCCATCACCCTGATCGCTCTGCTCACCCTCTGGGCCCTTTACAGGTTTGAAACCCGACCCTTTCCTCTGGCGACTCAATTGCTTCTCTGGCAATCGCTGCGCCGCCATATGGCCGAAGGGCACGCCGCGTTCCTGATGGGAGAAGTTTCCCATCAGGGCTGGTGGTACTACTATCCCATCGCCTTTCTGCTGAAAACCCCCATCCCGACGATGGTGCTCATCGGGGCAGCAATAGCGAAAAACGGTCGCTCTCTCCGGCGGTGGTGGCAGGACCGAGACCTGTGGCTGTTTCCCTTCCTGTATGGTTGCATTACCCTGACCAGCACCATCGCCATCGGCTACCGCTACCTGCTCCCCATTCTCCCCTTCCTCTTCGTCCTTGCCGGGCGCGTTCTCACCCCATCCCCCAATTCCCCCCCTCCCACCTCACGCCCTCCCGCTCCACGCTTTCACGTTTTACGCCTTCACTTTTTACGTCCTTACGTTTTACGTTTTACCCCTCCCCTCCTCCTTGCCTGGCTACTCCTCTCTACCCTTTCCCTCTTCCCCCACCACCTGACCTACTTCAACGAACTGGCAGGAGGGCCATACGGCGGACACCGCTATCTGGTGGACTCCAATCTGGACTGGGGGCAATCTTTCATCGCCCTGCGCCGATGGTTGGAAACCCGTCCCGAACTGGCAGGAGAACCTTTAAACATTAGTTTCTACACTTATGCCGATCCGTCCCTGTATGGTATTACCTACAGGTCATACTATCCGGCCATCTCAGGCAATGAAGGTCTTCCTATTCTCCCAGCACGTTTTAATCCACCCCCGGGTATCTATGTTCTGAGTGCGACCACTAGGCAGGGAGTAATGGTAGGGGAGACGGATAACTTTGACTGGTTCCGCCACCGGGAACCGATCGCCCGGCCGGGGATCGCCCTTTTCGTCTACCAGGTGCTGCCTCAAGAGCCTCCGCCAACCTGGGCGGCCCAGTGTACCATACCGGTAGCCCCCCTATCCCCGGAGGCCGCTGCCGAAGGATTCGGCCGGAATGACCTGCGGACGGCCTATTTTGACTGTACCCAAGCATGGCTCTATCCAACTGGAGGACAAGAGCCAGGATGGTACATCTTCTATCGGGAGACCGTTCGCAGCAAAGATGACTTTATCCGGCGCCATCTGGGTTCGGCTCCCCTGAGTTACGAGCAACGGCGCCCAGGGGCTCTACCGCCGTTCGCAATCTACGAACAACCGGCAGACCGACCACCCACATGGCGCTTTTCCCCACCAAACCCAATACAGGTGGGGAATCTCACGTTTCTGGGGTACGATCACGGCGGGTTTCCCGTTCAACCCGGCAAAATGCTGGAAATAGAGACGTGGTGGAAAGTGGAAGAGGTGTCTGCCCGTCCCCTATCGGTAATGATGCACCTGATAGGGCCGGATGGCACATTCGTTGCCGGAGGCGACGGTCTGGGAGTGCCGGTGGATCAGTGGAAACCGGGAGATATCATTGTCCAGCGCCACCGCCTCCCGATTCCGGCCGATGCACCGCCGGGCGCATACTCGCCCCTCACCGGTGTCTACTGGCTGGACACAATGGAACGGTGGCCTGTGGAAATAAACGGACAGCCGGCAGGGAATCACATCCCCCTGCCGGCCGTGGTCGTTTTGCAGAAGTAGCAGGTATCTAAGGGCCTGGAGGCAAGGTAAATTCTATCTCATCCGACCGCCACGTGACACATTGCCCGCCGGAGAGGCCGCGAGAGACCGCAATGAACTTATACGTAGCCCCTGGCGTCAATCCCGTGATGACAGCCTGATGACTCGTAGTAGGGGTCTTGTTCAACGGCGTATACTGCCACCCCATCTGTCGCATCACCAGGGGTAGATAGACCTTGTACGGATAATCCGGCGGTGGCGGTGCGGATGGGCCGGCGATCATTTGATAGTACACCTGCCCCAACGCAGCGCTCGCCGTCGTCCAGGTGATCGTCACTGTCGTACCGGCAGTGATCACATTCAGGTTGCTGATCCCGCTGGGCGCGGGCAGATTGCTGGGGTCATGGATCATTGCGGGAGTAGCATCCCAGAAAGAGCCGCTATCCCACAGAATCCGGTGGGAACGCCCTCCTTTGGCATCGGCGTAGGTGAAGACAGCGATTTTGGTGTTCCATGCCTCTGCGGTGACCGTCAGCGGACCATAAGACCACTGATACCGATGAGGGGGTCCCCAAACCGTTGTTGTGGGAAAACTGCGTACCGCTGGATCGGTGGCAGAATTGGGATGCCAGCCAACCCGGTCAATTCCCACCTGGAGGGCCACGAGAACATCATCGCTTCCCTCCGGCCGGGATTGCGCATACATCCGGAAACCGTAAATCAAACAGGGTGTCGTGGTGTAAATGGGCTGATAAATCCCGGCCAGGAACTCACCCCCTCCGTACGTACGCATCTGCACAGCCTCATCGTGCAACACATAAGTCTGCTCCGGATCGGGCTCTACAATATCTTTCCCATGCTGGAACCATAACCGCCAGTCCTGCCGGATGGAGTCGGGAATGTTATTCCCCACGTTGTTGTCATCATCTGGCAGCCAGGCTCCGGCGGGATACGCTCCCTGGTACCGTCTATTGAACTCATACCAGTCGTGGTTGTCAAAACCGGGGTTGTGAAGAGATGCGGCTCCGGCAATGCTCACGCCAGGTTCAGGTGGAGATGGTTCAGCCTGGGCCGCAGGCGAGGCCCAGACAACAAGCAACAGAGCCATCAAAGCAGTTGTCGCCAGGGTACCCCATATGTACCGAAGACCGTACTGGGTCATTAGAACCTCCTTCAGCGGGATTGGTAGCCATAGTATACGGGAAAAGGGGGAACTGTCAAACCCCACCTCTCCCCTTCACCTCCATCGGTATCCCCGCCACCATCAGGACGACCCGGTCCGCTTGCGCCGCCAGATACTGGTTGGCCTTCCCCAGGATGTCCCGATAGACCCGCCCCATCGGATACGGCGGCACCAGCCCCATCCCCACCTCGTTGGAGACGACGATGAGCGCCGCTCCGCGCGCCCGGCAGACGCACAGGATCGCCTCCAGTTCGGCCTCCACCCGTCGCTCCAGAACTTCCTCCTTCACCTCCTCCCCCAGTTCCATCATCAGGTTGGAGACCAGCAACGTCAGGCAGTCCAGCAGGACCACTTCGGCATCGCCGATCGCCCCCTCCAGCGCCTGCCCGACGTGAAGGGGCGCCTCCAGCGTGCGCCAACTGGACGGGCGCTCGGCCCGATGCCGGGCAATTCGCTCCGCCATCTCCTCATCTCCCGCCGTCGCCGTGGCGACGTACAGAACCCGCTCGCTCATCTCCCCCGCAAGTCGCAGCGCATACCGACTCTTCCCGCTGCGCGCGCCGCCGAGGATCAGGGTGATCGGGGGATTGGTGGATTGGGAAATTGGGGAATTGGTGGATTGGTTCATTGGGAAACTGGGAGATTGATTATGGAATTGTGAGCACCAGCAGGATAAGGGTCTCCGTCAGTTCGCAGAGGGCGCCGTAGACGTCGCCGGTGAGGCCGGGGATGCGCCCCGTCACCCAGCGGGCAAAGAGCGCCGTGAAAAGCCAGGCCCCGGCAAGGGCCCCCAGGCCGTACAGCCCCCCCGCCCCCAGCGCGACCGCCAGCGCGATCCCCGTCGCCGCCAGCAACCCCCGCAGGCCCGTCTGCGCTTTCAGCGCTGTCCCCAGGCCCGACGGCCGGGCATAGGGGTAGCGGAAGACGGCATACACCATCGCCCACCGGCCCAGCGTCGGGGCCAGCAGCAGAGCGGGCCAACCCCCGGTAGGGATTGCTGCCAGCGCAGCAAATTTGACCAGCAGCAGCACCCCCGCGCCGATCACCCCAAACGCCCCGACGTGGACGTCCCGCAGAATCTCCAGGCGATCCTCCGGCGGCCGAGCCGCCAGCAGCGCGTCGCAGCAATCCACGAACCCGTCCAGATGCAGCGCCCCGGTGACCGCCACCCAGAGAGCCAGCAGCAACGCGGCGAGGGGTATTGGGGAGAACACCCTTCCCAGCCCCCACGCCGCGCCCGCCAGCAGCAGACCGATGAGCGCCCCCACGGCCGGGAACGCCCAGCCGACCCGTCCTACTTCTTCCAGCGATACCTCCCGGCGCGGCACCGGCAGACGGGTCAGGAACTGCAACGCCACCAGAAACTGAACCGCCGGATTACGGTTCATTGTGGTTCTGTGGCCTTTCTGTGGCCGTTCTGTGGCCCCTTCACGCCCGCTCCGAGACCCCTGCTTCGGCGAAAGTCGCCATCTCGTTCAGCACCTTGCAGGCTGCCTCCACCAGACTCATCGCCAGCGCAGCGCCGGTCCCTTCCCCCAGGCGCATTTTCAAGTCCAGCAGGGGGGTCAGCCCCAGATGTTCCAGCATCGCCCGATGGCCCGGTTCCGCCGAGTTGTGGGCCGCGATGCAGTACGGGGTAACCTGCGGGGCAATTGCCGCCGCGATCAACGCCCCGGCCGTAGAGATAAAACCGTCTATGACCACCGGGATGCGATGGGCCGCTGCGCCGAGGATGATCCCGGCGATGGTCCCGATCTCAAACCCACCGACCTTCGCCAGCAAGTCCACTCCATCCCGCGGGTCAGGCCGGTTGACCTGCAACGCCCGCTCCAGGACGGCAATTTTGCGAGCCAGCCCCGCGTCGTCCACCCCCGTCCCCCGACCGGCGACCATCGCCGGAGGCAGACCGGTGACCGCCGCGACGACGGCTGCCGCCGGGGTGGTGTTGGCGATGCCCATATCCCCCGGCGCAACGATGTCCAGCCCGCGCGCCAACTCCTCTTCCACCAGGGCGATCCCCAACTCCAGGGCCTGTACCGCCTGCTCCCGACTCATTGCCGGCCCGCGGGCGATGTTGCCCGTCCCGTACCCGATTTTGCGGATTTTCAGGTCGGGATGGGGCTGGAGGTCCACCGCGACCCCAGCATCCACCACGGTGACCCGCGCCCCCACGTGGCGGGCCAGAACATTAATCCCGGCCCCACCGCGCAGGAAATTGTAAACCATCTGCGCCGTCACCTCCTGCGGGTAGGCGCTGACCCCTTCGGCCGCCACGCCGTGATCCCCCGCGACCACGATGACCGCCTTCTCCCGGATAACCGGCCGGGGATTGCCGGTGATTCCGGCGACCAGGATGGATAGTTCCTCCAGACGCCCCAAACTCTCCTGGGGCTTGGTCAACTGGTCCTGCCGCGCCCGTGCCGCGGCCATTGCCTCTTCGTTAAGAGGACCGATGCGACCGATCGTTTCTTCCAGACGCATAGCATAGCCTCCTGAAGAGATGAGGGTTTCTCCTGCAGTTCCTTCAGCGCGCGCAGCGCCATCAGCAACCGCTCATTTTCCTCCTCTCGCTGGGTCGCCACCCGAATGTAAGCCGGAAGGCCAAAGGACGCGCAACTCCGCACCAGAATCCGATGTCGCCAGAGAACTTCGTGTGTCAGGTCCCCGTCTCCTGTCTGGATGAGGAAGAAATGGGTCGCCGTCGGCGGGGCCGGTAACTCCAGCGCAACCACTGCCGCGTGGAACGCTTCGGCGAGGCCGCGCAGATGGCGCCACATCTCCCGGTATGCATCCAGGTGTTCCAGGACGACCAGCCCTACCTCCTGCGCGGCCGCGTTGACGCTCCAGGGCGGCTGGACCCGACGCAGGGCCCGGACGATTTCGACCGTTCCCAGGACGTACCCCAGCCGCAGGCCAGCCAGCGCGTAGTCCTTGGTCATAGAGCGCAGGAGGGCCAGATGTCCGCTCTCCAGGAGCGCCGTGGCATCCCAGGGCGCGGCGACAAAGTTGACATACGCCTCGTCCAGTACCAGCAGGCTCCCTCCTCGCTCGCACTCCGCCAGCAGGGCCCGTACCGCCTCCGGCCCCAGGTAGACCCCCGTGGGGTTGTTGGGATTGCAGAGCCAGACCAGGCGGGGACGGAGGGAAGCGATCTCCCGGATGGTACGCTCCACATCCGGGCGGAAGTCCACGGACTCGTCGCTGCGCAGGATGGTGACCCGCGCGTCCATCATCTCGCAGGCTACCCGGTACTCGCCAAACGTCGGGCCGACGATCAGGGCGGCGTCGCCCGGCTCCAGGTAGGCCAGTGCGACCAGCCAGATCGCTTCGGCGGTCCCGTTGGTCACCAGAATCTGTTCGGGAGAAACCCCGTGCAGTTCGGCCAGACGCTCCCGCAACCGGCCCGCCCTCCGGTCGGGGTAGCGGGAGACCGCAACCTGCGCCAGCGCTTCCCGGACCGCCGGTACCGGCCCGAAGGGATTGCTGTTGACGCTGAAATCCAGCACTTCCTCCGGGGAGACCTCTTCGGCCCGAAGTCGGGCGTAATCCAGCCCACCGTGCCGGTCGCCCACCAGATGCTGAACTGCCCGCCTGGGTTGTACTGCCATAAGTCCTCCCCGAGCATAGAGCACACTGCGCGCAGAGGGTTCCTCACCTAATCCCCGTGCGCAGTACCACCGCAAAAATCAGCAATACCCCGATTACCAACGCGCTGCACCAGCGCACCATCCGCAGGGCCCGGCCGATCGTCCGGGCGTCCCGCGGGCCGTCCCCACCCTCCAGCCGGTACTGCCCGACCTTCTCCAGTGTGACGCCCAGCGCGCCCGCCATCGCCGCCATCGTCCAGCCCGCGTTGGGGCTGAGCGTCCGGCGGTGCTGAGCGACGGCCGTCCGCCAGGCCCCAATAGCATTCTCGCCCGCCAGCGCCGCCGCGCCCACCAGCAGCAACGCCGTCAGCCGGGCCGGAATCCAGTTCAGGACGTCGTCCAGTCGGGCGGCGAATTTACCGATGTACTCCCGATCCGGGTCGTGGTGGCCCCACATGGAGTCGGCGGTATTGGCGAACCGGTAGGCCCAGGCGCCGGAGAGCCCACCCAGCGCGAACCAGAAAAGCGGGCCTGTTAGGCCGTCAGTGATGTTTTCGGCCAGCGATTCCACCGTCGCCGAAACGACCAGCGGTTCCGGCAGGTGGGCCGTCTCCCGCCCCACCAGGTGCCAGCGCACCACCCGCCGCGCCTCCGGCAGGTCTCCCTGCTCCAGCGCAGCCTGCACCTCCCGACCGGCCGAAAGGAGCGCCCGAAGGGCAAAGGTCACCTTCAACAGGGGGATGCTCCAGAGCCACCATAGAGAAACAGAGAGGCGGGCAAGGAAAAACCAGGGGAGGGCAAAGAGGGCCATGCCTCCCAGCACCCAGAACGTCCCGAAAAGCACCTGCACGACGGGATGACTTCGGGGACGTACTTTCCATCCCAGGCTGAGAAACCGCCCCATCCACCCGACCGGATGGAGCGCGGTGGGGAGTTCCCCAAGCACCAGGTCCAGCAAGACCGCGCCCAGGAGCACAAGACCGGCGGTCTCAGGCCCCATTCGCCCCCTCCAGAACGGCGGTGACGTCCAGGAACCAGACCCCCTGATGCTGGTGGACGGTTTCCTGGGCGTCCGCGCCCGGGTGGACGATGAGCCGTCGCCGGAAGAGAGGACCTTCGGTGACCAGAGTGTGATATTCCCCCATTTCGCCACAGGGATGGGCTCCCCGCGCCCGGATTTCCGCCACCAGTTTGGGGTCCAGCGGGCGCCCCAGCCAGGCCGGGTCCTCCCTGCTGGCAACTACGACCGCCCGGAACCCCGCCGCCCAGAACTCCTCCAGCAACCGATCCGGGTCTTCCCCCCAGAGGGGCAGGAGCGGAGTGATGCCCACCTCCGCGCACACCCGTTCCACCCACTCCCGATGGGGGTCCAGCGCCATATCGCCGAAGACGCCGCCCGTTACGCCGGCGCGGGACAGCATCCGCATCGCGTCCTTGAAATGGGCCTCGTACTCCTCCCAGGACGTCTGCACCTGAATGAGGGGGATGCCCATCGCCTGCGCCTGCAAACTGATGACCTCGGCCGGAAGGCCGTGGGAGCGGGAGCGGGCGCCGTCCTCGCTCACGCAATTCAGCAGATATGCGATCGGATGGCCCTGCTGACGGGCCCGGTAGGCCGCCAGGGCGCTATCCTTCCCTCCACTCCACGAGACGAAGAGTTTCATTGCCCAACCTCAACCTATCGCTGAAACGTAACACCGCTTCGCAACGCCACTTCGCCGCGCTCCGTGGCTGACTACGAGGGGGATTCCCACGGCTCCACCCATCCGCAGACGCGGCAGTGATGCGCCGCGGCCAGCATCCCGGCCCCGCACCCCGGACAGGATTTCTCGCCGGGGCCGGGACGGGGAATCCGGCCGACCACCTCGCGGTATATCCGGTAGTAGTACGGATGGTCGGGGCAGAGAAAGCGGACCGGCGCCCTCTGGTCCGACTCCGTCACCAATCCGGCGATGGTCTCCCGCAGGGCGGTGAAACCCGACCCGACCTCTATGGGCCGCTTGTCCTGCCAGCAGACCTCCGTCGGCAGGGCCCCCTCAAACGCCTTGCGGAGCACCCACTTGCCGTATTGGCGACCGTCCTCATACCGCACCTTCAACGCCGGGGGGACCGTGAGCGCCAGGGTGACCACCTCCAGGTCCAGATACGGCTGGCTCACCCGCAGGCCCAACCCCGCCCCCAGTTCGTTGGCAGAAAAATGCATCCGCCCAACCAGCCAGGGGATGTACCGCTCCAGGTCCAGATGAAACATGTACGAGTACCCGGCAAACAGTTCGTCCGCGCCGTCACCGGTCATCACGCTCCGGTAGCCGCGTTTCCGGGCCTCATCCAGCGCGAAGGAAATCGCCAGGTCATTGGGGAGCGCGGGGTCAAAACTGCGCCGGATACGGATAACGTCGGGGATTGCCGCCAGCGCTTCCTCCACCGTCACCCGCCGGAGGATCAGTTCCAGCCCCAGAGCCCGGGCGACCGTCTCCGCATAGGGAAGGTCTCTTCCGGTCTCGCCCAGACACACGTGGACGGCGGGAATCGTCGGGGAGAGAACAGCCAGAATAGAGGTGTCCAGTCCTCCGGAAAAGAGAAGTACATCGGCCGGATTCCGGGCGATGCTGGTACGCAGACAGGCGCGCAGGCCGTCCAGAAGAGACGGGGAGAAATCCATCGGGACGTTCATTCCGTCAGACAGACCGCTTCGTCCCAATAGCGGGGGAGCACGACCGGACGCCCGCCATCATCGGGGCGGGGAAAGACGGTGATCCCGCTTCCGTAGATAGCCAGCAGGCGGTCGCTGCGGAGGACGTCCCGCGGGTCGCCCAGCGCGATCAACCGTCCGTCCACCAACAGAGCCAGTCGGTCGGCAAAGGTGGATGCCAGGTTCAGGTCATGCAGGACAATCAGGACGCCGATCCCGTCCTCCAACGCCATCCGGCGGATCAGGGAGAGGATCGCCACCTGATGGTGGATGTCCAGATGGGTCGTCGGCTCATCCAGCAGGAGACAGCGGGGCTCCTGGGCCAGCGCCCGGGCCAGCACCACCCGCTGGCGCTCGCCGCCGGAGAGTTGCCCGATGAACCGGTCGGCCAGATGGGCAATGCCCACCCGCTCCAGCGCCCGCCACGTTGCCTGGCGGTCCCGCTCGCGCGGCACCCCCAGGAATCCCAGGTACGGCGTCCGCCCCAGGAGCGCGCTCTCCCAGACGGTGAACGTCGGCGGGATGTAGGCGCCCTGGGGGACCAGCGCTGCCTGGCGGGCCAGCGCGCGCGGGGGCCAATCCTGGGGCGCGCGGCCGAAGAGGCGCACCATCCCCTCCAGCGGGCGGAGCAACCCCGCCGCCAGCCGGATCAGGGTGGACTTGCCCGCGCCGTTGGGGCCGATCAGTCCCAACACCTCCCCCGGCATCAGGCGAAAGGAGACTCCCTGCAGCACTGGCCGTCCGTTGTATCCGAACGTCAGATTCTCCACTTCCAGCGGTAATGTCATCAGAACACCTCCCGCTTCTGCCGCCGCAGCAGGTAAAGGAAAAACGGCGCACCCACTACGGCCGTCACCACCCCCAGGGGGAGTTCTCGCGGGGCGAAGACCGTCCGGGCGGCACTATCGGCGAGGATCAGGGTCGCCGCGCCGATCAGACCGCTCATGGGCAGGAGGAACCGGTGATCGGGCCCCCACAGGAGGCGGACGATGTGGGGGACGATGAGGCCCACGAAGCCCACCACCCCGCTCACGGAGACGGCCGCGGCGGTCGCCAGGGAGACGGCGACAATCAGAATCCCCTTCGTCCGCTCCACCGCCACCCCCAGCGACTGCGCCTGCTCCTCATCCAGTTGCAGGACGTTCAGCGTGTGGGCATACCCGCCGATGACCACCAGTCCCCCCAGCACATACAGGAAGACCACCCGCACTTTCTCCCAGTCCGCCAGGGCCAGGCTTCCCATCAGCCAGCCCAGGACGTGCATCGCCTGGAAGGCGTCTCGCATCATGTACATCAGGAAGACGGTCGCCGCGGAGAGGATGGCGTTGAGCGCCACCCCAGCCAGGATGAGGGTGGTGATGGGCGTTCGCCCGCCGACGCGCGCCAGTCCATAGACGGCGGCGGTAGCCAGGAGCGCGCCGACAAAGGCTGCCAGGGATACCCCGTTCCAGCCCCCTACGCCAAACCGCCAGACCAGGACAATCGCGAGCGTGGCGCCGAAGGATGCTCCGGACGAAACGCCGATCAGATACGGCTCCGCCAGGGGGTTGCGGAAGAGGGCCTGGTAGACCGCCCCGGCGACTGCCAGGGTCAATCCTACCAGCCCTCCTAAGATCACCCGCGGCAGGCGAATCTGGAAGAGGATGGTCTCCCAGGCCGCGGGCCAGTCCGCAACCCCTGAACCGCCCAGATTCGCCCCGATAATCCGGGCGACGGTAAATGGCGGGATGGAGACCGCCCCCCAGGCCATCCCCAACGTGCCGACGAGCAGGAGACCTGCCGCTGCAGCGATCAGAAAGGGCGTGCGTCGCCGCGCGGAGGGAAAGCGAAGAGCCTGCGGGACGGTAGATGATCCCATTTCACCACCTTACCCACTTGCAAACTTGCCCACTTGCTTACTGAAACGCATCCGGATGGAGCGCGCGGGCGATCAGTTCCAGTGCGTCCACGACCCGCGGGCCCGCGCGGCTGACCACATCCCCCTGCTCCGCGGTCAGTTCCACAATGCGCCCGTTGACCACGGCGGAGATTTTCTCCCATCCGGCGCGGGCCATAACCGACTCTTTTGTCTCCCCGTAGGGATGGTCAGCCAGGAAGATGACCTCGGGGTCCTTGGCGATGATCGCTTCAGCGGAGAGTTGCACCCAGGCCATTTCGGCATCGGCGGCGATGTTCTCCCCGCCAGCGCGCTCAATCAGGTCCTGGACAAATGAACCGGGGCCGACAGTCCACAGCGTGGGGTCCAGTTCCCAGTAGACGCGCGGCCGGGGCCGCCCGGCGACGGCCTTCGCGATGGCGTCGGCCCGTTCCTGCATCTGCGCGGTCAGCGCTTCCGCCCCCTCATCCTGACCGGTGACCTTGCCGACTAACCGGATGGCATCCAGCACTCCCGGAAGGTCGCGAGCGTCAATAACGAGGGCCGTAAAGCCCAACTTTTCCAGTTCGGGAAGCACCTGCCCCATATGGATGCTGGCGACCAGGATGAGGTCGGGTTGCTGCTCCGTTACTTTCTCAATGCTGACATCGGCGAAGCCCCCAACTTTTGGTTTTTCCGCGGCCTCCGGTGGGTAGTTGCAGAACTCGGTGACGCCGACTACCCGGTCACCCAGGTTCAGGGCGTAGAGGATTTCCGTGATGGAGGGGGCCAGGGAGACGATTCGTTGTGGTTCGGCCGCGATGGTCACTTCCCGCCCAGCCATATCGGCGACGGTCATCGGATATGGCGCGGGCGTTGGGGTGGGCGGGACGGGTGTCGGAGTAGGAGGAGCCACAGTGGGCGGTGGGGGAGTGGGGGACGGCGGGGGGGTAGCTGCAGGCCCACAGGCCGACAGCCCGATCACCATAAGAGCGATCAGCAGAGGACTCAGAATGCGCGTCAGTTGTTTCATCGGTGACCTCCTTTAGAGATTAGGATAGATTGCTCCGGGGATATCCCGGCGGAGCGACGGAAGAAGGTCACCTGCGAGGGACAAAAAATTCCCCCCTCCGAGGCGGCGGGGGGAAATTCAAAACCCCCTTGTCGGTGCGACAAGGGGGATGGGACTGGGTTCCATACAGCCGAACCGCAGTTCCATTCCCCTGTCCTCGCAGGTTCCTGGAACGACGGTGAGGTAGGCGACCTGGCTTACCCGTCCACCGATGCGGCCTGATGCCCCGGCCAGATAGACGCAGCGGGAAACGGGATCACAGTTGCGGGACAGCGCCGGACTCTCCGCCCGAGGGGGCGCTCGGGCGGACCACCGGACTTCCCCTTTTAAGCCCTGCCTTTCGGCTCGGGCGCCTCACCGTGGTTCAATGTTCAATTGTGTGGTTATATATACCACAAAACGCGGAAAGTGGCAAATCGGGGAAGAGAAAAAGGGTTTTGTGCTGGCGGCCTTCAGCCGCCAGCACAAAACCCCTGCACTCCCTCTCACCGTGCAGCGTAGAAGCGAGCACTCTATTCGCTTCAGGCCTAAAGAGGCAACTACCTACCCATGCCGCCGGAGCGGCGATTGAAATCGCCCCTGGGGGGCTTGTAGCCGGGCGTCCACCTCCGTGGACGCTACCGGAGCGACCGCGCAGGCGGTCGCCCGGCGCAAAGCGCCATCTCCGGTGCGGTTTCAACCGCCAGCCTGGGCAACCACACTGATTGGGTAGGTAGATTGACAATGGCAAATTTTAAGTTATAAAACAAAAATTGGCAGCTGTGCCCTTTGAAAAGGCCGCTGGCAGGGCAAAAGCCAACGGACTATCGCCTTGGCGGCGCAAAATGGGCGGTTTTCAGCCCCCTCACCCCCCTTACCCCCCTCTCCCCCTTGCCCTGACGGGCGGGGGAGAGGGGGGACAGAGCCATCTTTTCTCCCCCCTCCCCGTGCGGCTGTAGGGGCGGACGATCCGTCCGCCCTCAACGGGGAGGGGGGCAGGGGGGTGGGGCCCGATCTCTTTCGGCTCACCAGGGGACCTCTTTCGGCCAGAAGCCGAATTAGGTTATACCATTTATACTTTTAACGCATAGTTTGTCATTATAATTTAGAATCTGCCATTGTCAACGTAGTTACCATTCCCGGCGATAAACGCAGATGCTCACACAGAGATGCAGGGATGAGAATGCGCCCCGATTCATCCAGTGATACTTGAAACACCCGATTCATTGGTACAACCTTAAGCTGATTTTCAGAGATTAGTTCAACAAGCGAATTTTAATATACCACAGAATAGAGAAACCGGCAAACGCACTCCCCGAAATCGGTCAAGGCTTCCAGGTCCCCATCCCCACCCGCTCATACGCCTCCGGTCGCCGGTCCTCAAAGACGGTCAGGTAGCGGCGCGCTTTGGGGATTTCCCGCAGGTTGGCATGGGCGACCAGCAACTGCTCCCGGTCGTCCCCCTCCACCAGCGCTTGGCCCCAGGGGTCCACCACCATGGAGCGGCCGGGAAAGACCACGTCCCCATCCACACCGGCGCGGTTGCAGGCGGCGACGAAGAGTTCGTTCTCCACCGCCCGCGCGCGGGTAAGGAGCAGCCACGCCTCCAGCCGCCGGATCGGCCACTGGGCCGGCGCCAGAATGAGGCGGGCCCCCGCCAGCGCCAGGGCGCGGGTCAGTTCGGGAAAGCGCAGGTCGTAGCAGATGACCAGCCCCACCGGTCCCCAGGGCGTGGGGCAGAGCACCGCCCGATCGCCCGGGGCCAGGTAGAGCGGCTCGTTCATCAGGCGGAAGAGGTGGACTTTGCGGTAGGCTCCCAGAAGAGAACCGTCGGGGGCGTAGAGGACGGCAGTGTTGGAAACGCCGCCCTCGTGCCGCTCCAGCAGGGAGCCGCAGAGGTGGAGGCCAAACCGGCGCGCCAGTTCGGCCATCTCGGCAAATCCCCCTTCCCCCAGGGGCGCGGCCCACTCGGCGGCCCGCTCCAGGTCGTAGCCATGGAGCCAGAGTTCCGGCAAGAGCAGGAAGTCCGCTCCGGCCCGCCGGGCCTCCTCAGCCATCTCCTGCGCCCGCTGCAGATTCCGCTCCGGCTGCCCGGGCGGGACGTCCATCTGTCCCAGAGCGATTGTCAACTCCTGGCGTTCGTCGGTCATTTTTATCACCACAAAGGACACGAAGGGTCACACAAAGGTAACTGTTCAGTCAGCGGTTGAAACCGCCCCTGGAGGGCACTTCGCGCCGGGCGACCGCCTGCGCGGTCGCCGGAAAGCGTCCACGAAGGTGGACGCCCAGCAGAAAGCCCCCCAGGGGTGATTTTAATCGCCAGGGCTGAATAATAGCAATATTTCTGTGCACTTCTGTGTGTTTCTGTGGCCCTTTTCCCCTTTACACCAGCGAGCGGCGGGGGGTTTTACGCCCCTCCCGTCTCTGGCGCTCCCGGTTGGCCCGCGCCGCGCCGCGGAACGCCTCCACGTTGCGGATCAGGGGACGGCCGGGCACCTCCGGCGTCGGGCGGATCAATTTGCGCAGGCGGTCCAGATGTTCCCGGGTCACCGGGGCATCCCGATTCGCCAGCCCCTCGGCAGTATTCGCCGCCGCCAACGCCCACGTCCACTCGTCCCGCAACTGGTCGGCGCGCACATGGTAGTGCTTGCGGTCCCAGACCTCCGCCGATTTCAGAGCATCCTCCCATGCCGCCCGCAGGGTCACCCCGATCACCGAAAGCAGGTCTTTCGCCAACTCCTGGTCGTGCAGGACTTTCGGCAGATGTACCAGCAGGATTTCCGCCACAATGCGTAGATGCTTTTCCCGTTCGGCAACCGTCATACGTATTACGTGTTGCGTATTGCGTGTTACGTGTTACGTTTTACTTTTTACCCTTTACGCTGTACAATCACCCCGATGAAACGCGCCCTCACTCTCTGGACCGCCCGGCTCATCGTCGGGGTGGTGTTTTTCTTCAACGTGACCTGCGCGCTGGAGTTCATCGCGCGGCCGGGGGCCTACGCGCCGTCCTTTGAACTGAGCGGCCTGCCCGGGGAGGTGATGGTACGGGGGATCGGCATCCTCTTCCTGATGTGGAACGCCACCTATCCGCCGGTCATGGCCCGGCCGGACCGGGAGCGGACGCTCTTCGCCGTCGTCCTGGCCCAGCAGGCCATCGGCGTTGTGGGGGAGACGGCGATGTGGCTGGACCTGCCGCCCGGTCATCCGGCCCTCTGGGAGACCGGCCTGCGTTTCATTCTGTTTGACGGCGCGGGGCTGGTCGGGATGGCGCTGGCCTACGGGCTGACGGCGCGGGCTATTCCACGTAGTAGGCCAGACCCAGCGCCCCTGGCCCGGCATGGACCCCCAGCACCGGGGTGACCGGCTCTATGTAGAGCTCCACGCACCGGAAGCGGGCCAGGATTTCTTCTTTCAGCCGCTCGGCCTCCTCCACGGCGCCGGTGTGCAGGATAGCAATATGTACTCTGGCGTCCCCCACCCGCTGGGCCAGCATGTCCAGCATCTGGCGGATCGCTTTGGCCCGACTGCGCGCCTGTCCCAGAATCCCGACCTCGTTCCCCTGGACCCGCACCATGGGCTTGACATTGAGCAGGTTCCCGACCATACGGGCCGCCCATGCCAGGCGTCCGCCGCGGACGGCGTACTCCAGCGTCTCCAGCGCGGCGATCAGGTCCACCTTGGGGACGAGCGAGCGGGCCCGCCCGACGACCTCGGCCAGGGACGCCCCCGCGGCCGCCGCGCGCGCTGCGGCCATCGCCACAAACCCCTGGGCCATTGCGATGGTCCCCGTGTCCACGACCTCAATGGGATACGGGGCCATCTCCGCCGCCGCGGCCCGGGCCACCTGAAGCACACCGCTGTAGCGGCCGGCAACGTGGACGGAAACGATGGAGCGGGCCCTCTCCTGGATGCGCCGGTAGAATTCCAGAAACTCCCCCAGCGACGGCTGGGAAGTCTGCAGGCGCCGAAATTGCTGTTGCAGTCGCTGGAAGAAGTCCAGCGGCTGGATGTCCACCCCGTCCCGGTAGGACTCATCGTCCATCCGAATCCAGAGGGGGATGACTTCTATGCCCAGTTGTTCCACCACGACCCGCGGCAGGTTCGCCGCGGAGTCGGTGGCGACGACGACCTCTTTCATTTTACCTCCTCCCAGACCTCCACAACGGCCTGGCGCAACAGGGCGACCACTTCGTCTATCTCCGGTTCGGTGATGACAAACGGCGGAGCGACCATCAGATGGTCGCCCAGGATGCCGTCTATCCCCCCAGAACCCGGATAGATGATGAGCCCCCGCTCAAAGGCCCGGTCTCCCACCCGGCGGGCGAACCCTTTTTCGGGCGGGAACGGTTCTTTTGTCCGACGGTCGGCGACGAACTCCACGCCCCACATCATCCCGATGCCGCGCACGTCGCCGACGCAGGGCAGGTCCTCCAGCGCCTCCCGCAGTTTGCGGCCCAGGTAGGCCCCGCGGACGGCCGCGGCGGTCACCAGGTTGTTTGTCTCCAGGTAGCGCAGGGTCGCCAGGGCGACCGCCGCGCCGACGGCGTGGTGGGAGAACGTCCCACCGTGGTTGAAGTCGCCGTGGGCCCGCCGGACCGTCTCCACATCCGCCCCGCGGACGGCGATGATGGAGAACGGGAAGTAGCCGCCCGTGGCGCCCTTCCCCATGGTCATCCCGTCGGGGCGGACGCCGAAATGCTCCATCCCGAACCAGCGGCCGGTGCGGCCGAAGCCCGTCATCACCTCGTCGGCGATGAGGAGCACGTCGTAGCGGTCGCAGATTTCCCGGATTCGGGGCCAGTATCCCTCCGGCGGGACGACCGCGCCCAGGGTGGCACCGCTCACCGGTTCGGCGATAAACGCCGCCACCCGTCCCGGCCCCTGGCGGCGAATCTCTGTGTCCAGCGCCCGCGCGCAGGCCAGATCGCAGGTGGGATACGTCGCGCTGAAGGAGCAGCGATAGCAGTACGGCGGGGGGATGTGGGGCTGGTCGCGGAAGAGGGGGGCGAAGAGGTTGCGCATAGAAGGCTTGCCGGAGACGGCGAGCGCTCCCATCGTCATGCCGTGGTACGACCCCCAGCGGGCGATGACGAGGTCGCGGGTCGGTTCCCCCCGCGCGACCTGCACCTGACGGGCGAACTTGATCGCCCCCTCCACCGCCTCCGAGCCGCTGGTCAGGTAGTAGAAACGGGGGTCATCCAGGAGGACCCGCTGGCTCAGCGCGTCGCTGTAGGTTTCCAGAGTAGACGTCGTGAAGAGAGTGCCGTGAACGTAGGCGACGGCGGCGGCCTGGTCGGCCATTGCCCGCGCCACCTCCCCCACCCCATGGCCGATGTTCACCGCGATCGGCCCACCGGAACCGTCTATATACCGCTTTCCGTCGGCGTCCCAGAGGTAGATGCCCTCGCCGCGCACGGCCTGGGGGTGCGGAAAGGCCATCCGGCGGCGAAAGACGTGGGGAGACACCGGCAAGGTCACCGGACCTCCAGCACCCGGAAGGTGATGCGGCCCGCCGGAGCGTCCACCGTCACCACATCCCCCACCCGGCAACCCAGGAGCGCCCGCCCCAGGGGGGATTCGTTGGAGACTTTCCCGTTGAGGGGGTCGGCCTCCGCCGGTCCGACAATCTGAAACACTTCCGGTTCGTCCCGTCCCTCCTCCAGCACGGTCACCCAACTGCCCAACTGGGCCACGCCTTCGGGGCCATTGGACTCAATCACCACTGCGTAGCGCAGTATGGTCTCAATCTGCTGGATGCGCCCTTCCAGAAAGGCCTGCTCCTCTTTGGCGGCGATGTAGTCGGCGTTCTCGGAGAGATCGCCCTGCTGGATGGCCTTGCGCAGGATGCGGGCCAGTTCCGGACGGCGCACGTTGACCAGATAGTCCAGTTCCTGACGCAGGTTTTCTATGCCTTCGGCGGTCAGGAAGATGGGTTGTTGCATTTGCTCCTCCGTATCGCAAATCGCGTATCGCGTATCGTTAATCACACATCGCGAATCGCATATTGCGTGTTGTATACCGTTAATCCTACCGCAAAAATGGATTTTGGCAAGGCGCGTGCTCTGTATTCCGTGGTCCGTATTCCGTGGTCGGTAGTTTTCTGCTGAGGTTCGGACAACGAGAGGAAAGGGTTTCAGGGCGGGCAGTCGGTTTCGCGCTCAGCATAAAAATCAGCCCAAAACGTTCAGCGGAGGCGGAGTTGCGCCCTTTCGCCTGCCCAAAACAGCGACTGAAGTCGCCCCTGGAGGGCCTTCGGCCGACGGTCGGCCTTCGCCGACCGTTTTCCAGCGTCCCCGCAGGGGGATGCTCGGCGTGCAGCGCCGTACAGCCGCAAATTTCAACTTGTAGTCAGCCACGGAGCGCGGCGGAGTGGTGTCCGATGCGCTACTCCGCTTCGCTTCGTAGCGCACTACAAACGCACATTGCTTGTAGTCAGCCACGAAGCGGAGCGAAGTGGCGTCGCTTGTAGTGAGCCACGGAGCGCCCACGAAGTGGCGTCTGATGCGCTACTCCGCTTCGCTTCGTAGCGCACTACAAACGCACATTGCTTGTAGTCAGCCACGAAGCGGAGCGAAGTGGCGTCGCTTGTAGTGAGCCACGAAGCGCCCACGAAGTGGCGTCTGATGCGCTACTCCGCTTCGCTTCGTAGCGCACTACGAACGGCATAGCGCTTGCAGTCCGCCACGGAGCGCGGCGGAGTGGTGTCGTGTTGCATTCCCCGCTTTCCGTTCTCCCGAATTCGTGGTATATTTTCCCCGCGATGAGCATCCGCATTCGGCCGTTGTGGGTTCTGGTGGTGTTGACGCTGGTGGCGTTCGGGGTGCGGGCCGGGTCGCTGACGGCCCAGTCGCTCTGGCGGGATGAGGTGGACGCGCTCTGCTACGCGTATGAGTTCCCCCATCTGCTTCTGCAGGTGCTGGCGCCCCAGCGCGCGGGGGACCTGACCACCCCCTGCGCCTGCCCCCCACCCCCGGTATCCGCCGACTGGGCGGAAGGGGATACCCGGCAGCGGGCCGTCGGGCTGGTAGGGGCGATGATCCGGCAGAACGGCCCCCTCTACTACTTCCTCCTGCGTGGGTGGGTGGCTCTGACCGGATACACCGAATACGCGATGCGCTACTTCTCCCTGCTCTTCGGGGTCCTCTGTGTGCCGCTCACCGCCGTCCTGGGGAAGCGAGTGCTGGGCCGGTGGGGGCCGGGGAATATTGCCGCCGGACTAATGGCCCTGGCGCCCTATATGGTCTGGTACGGCCAGGAAGTCAAGATGTACACTTTGGTGCCTTTCCTGGTCCTTCTGGGCCTCTACGGCCTGCGGCGGGCTATGGACGAAGGGGGGATATGGTGGGCCGTTCAGGTCATCGCCACGACGGTGCTCTTCTATACCCACATCTGGGGGGCGCTGCTCATCGCCGTTCAGGCGCTGTGGTTACTGCTGGCCTGGCCCCGCTGGCGGCGGCGCTGGCGCGGGGCACTGGTCGGGATGGCCCTGCTGACCCTGCCGTACCTGCCGCTGGCCCTCTGGCAGTTGCCGGCTGCCCTGGCCCGTCGGGAGACGGGGTTCCCCTACCACCCGCTCGGGGATATGGCTGCCGTTCTGCTCAACGGCTGGAGCACGGGGATCACGGGCTGGGGCTGGCCCTGGAGCGCGATGGCCGTGGGCGGGCTGGCGGCGCTGGGTCTGACCGTCGGGCTGGCCCGCCGTTCGCTCCGGTCGGCGGCGCTCTCGCTGGCCCTCTGGCCGACGGTGCCCCTGCTGGTCATCTGGCTGATCTCCCTGCGCCAGCCGCTCTTCACCGACCGGTATCTCATCTGGGGCGCGCCAGCGTTCTACCTGCTGGCCGGGCAAGGAGCGGCGGAGGGGTGGAAACGGAAAGGGGCGGCCCGCTATCTGCTGCTGGCGGCCGGCCTGCTCATCCTGGTCGTCTTCGCGGCCAATTTGTATCTGCAGGCCGCGACGCCCATCAAGTCCGACTTCCGCGCCGCGGCCGCTTACGTAGAGGCCCGCTACCGGCCCGGCGACCTGATCGTCTTCCAGATTCCCCATGTCCACTACATCTTTGACTACTACTTCGGCCCGACGGACTACCGCTGGGCCGACGGTCTCTACACCAATCACCGTACCGCCGAGGGGGGGTACCGGCTTTCCGAAGAGATGGTCGGTCGGTGGATGGCGGTTGTGGTGGGGGATCGGACGACGGTCTGGCTGGTGGCCTCGGAGGTCCCGATGTGGGACGAGCGGAATCTGGTGCAGGGGTGGCTGGAGACGGCGTTCCGTCGGGACGATGAGGCGCACTTTGCGCGGGTGGAGGTGTACCGGTATCTGAGGTAGGGCGTGGTGCGTATTGCGTATTGCGTAGTGCGTATCGCATTTGCGACCTGCTACCCACTACCCACTACCCACTACCCACTACCCACTGCCTGCTCCCTGCTCCCTGCGACGTGCGACTTGCGCCGTGTCACTCCCCAAAGACCCGCGCCAGGAAGGCCACGCGGCGTTTTTTAGCGTCCACCAGGTTCTCCGTCTTCAGGAATCCGTGCCCCTCGTCGGGGTAGAGGACGAAATCGCATTCCTTCCCCAGCGCCTGCAGGACGTCCCGCGCCTGGATGGACTCGCTCGCCGGACAGCGGGGATCGTTGGCCCCGCAGATGAGTTGCACCGGAGCGGTGATCCGGTCCAGGAAGAAAAACGGCGACCGTTCGTAGTACCGGTCCCGGTCCTTCTCCGGATCGCCGAAGTTCTCCCGGTCCCACTGCTGCAGGTCTTCCCGTTCGCTGGCGTATTCGGTGAACCAGTTCAGGAACGGCACCACGGCCGACCCCGCCGCCCAGCGGTCCGGGTACCCGGTCAGGGCGGTCATCGTCAAGTAGCCGCCGTAACTGACCCCGGTGACGGCGATGCGGGCCGGGTCGGCCAGTCCCTCCCGGACCAGATAGTCCGCCCCGGCGACGACGTCGCGGGTATCGCCGCCGCCCAGGTCAAAGCGGTTGGCCAGTTGCCACTCCCGCCCGTAGCCTGTAGAGCCGCGATAGTTGGGTGCCAGCACCACCCACCCCCGGCCGACCATATGCTGGATCAGCGGGTCCCAGCAGACGCGCGAAAGCCACGTCGGGCCGCCGTGGACGTAAATGACCGCCGGGGGCTTCCGGTCGGTGGAGCGGGGACGGTAGAGGAGCGCGGGGACGTTCAGCCCATCCAGGCTGGGATACCAGACCTCTTCCGGCATCACGAACGGCACGTCCCGAAATTCCGGCGGCAGGGATTGGGTCAGCGGGCGGGGTGAGGCGCCGTCCAGAGGAAAGTACCAGAGGTCCGGTGGACGGCGCGGGTTCTCAAAGACGAAGAGCAGGCCGGCGCCGTCGGGAGTGAAGCGGGGCCGGGAGTGGATGCCCGCCTCCAGGCAGAGGGTGCGCGTGTCCCCCGAACGGAGATCCATCACTTCCAGCCAGGTGACCGGCCCCCGGCCATGGACCCAGGTCAGGCGATGACCGTCCGGGGACCAGACGGGGCGCTCCCGATCTCCGTCCCCGTCCGTCTGCCAGACCAGGCGGCCTGAAGCCAGGTCGTAGAGGGCGATCTGGAAGACGCCGTCCCGTTCGGCGGAGAGGGCCAGTTGAGCACCGTCGGGCGACCAGGCCGGATGTCTGGTACATAGCGGGCGACCGCCCTCGGCGACCGCATAGGGTGGGCCGCCGTCGGCGGGGACGATGAAAATGCCGGTATCCTGCCCCCGGGTATGGCAGACGACGGCGAGATGGCGGCCGTCCGGCGACCAGGTGACTTCCAGGTCGGAGTACGGAAGGGCGAGGACCGGGCGGGCAGGCCCGCCGTCCACGGGCATCACGCAGGTATCCATCCGGCCGGAGCGGTTGGAGATGAAGGCGATGTGGGTACCGTCGGGCGACCAGGCGAAGGACGGGTCTATCCGGTCGGGGGTGTCGGGGGTCAGGTTGGTATGGCGGCCGGTCTGGGGGTCGTAGAGGTAGATATCGTACTGCTCGCCGCCGTCCAGGTCCAGGGCGTAGGCCAGATGGCGGCCATCGGGAGACCCGCGGGGGGCGAATTTGGCCCCAGGCCCCTCGGTGACCGGACACGGATCGGCACTTCCGTTCGTCGGGAGCAGATGTATCTCCCACTGCCCGGTACGGTTCCAGGAAAAAGCGACCCGCGCCCCGTCGGGGGAAACGTCGTATTCTTCATCTACGAAGGGGATGCGGAGCAGGGCATCCAGGTCCGGAATGGCGGGAAGTGGATGGGAGTTCATCGTCTGTCTCCTTGAACGGTTCTGGTTACAGGTCCAGCGGGCTACGGACGGCCAGACCGCCGCGCTGAAGGACGTGGGTGTAGATCATCGTGGTGCGGACGTCTTTGTGGCCGAGGAGTTCCTGGACGGTACGGATGTCGTATCCTGCCTCCAGGAGGTGCGTGGCGAAGGAATGGCGGAAGGTGTGGGGGGTGACGTGTTTCTCTATTCCGGCCGTTCTGGCCGCCTGGCGGAGGCACGCTGGAGGCTGGACGGGTCTATGTGGTGGCGGCGGACTTTCCCCGAGCGGGGGTCCACCGAGAGATGGTCGGATGGGAAGAGGTATTGCCATATCCACTCCCGAGCCGCGTTGGGGTATTTTTCGGCGAGGGCGTGGGGGAGATAGACCTCGCCATAGCCGAGGGCCAGGTCCGCCTCGTGCAACTGGCGGACGTAGGCAAGGTGTTCCTGGAGCGCAGGGATGACGCTGGCCGGGAGGACGGTGATCCGGTCCTGGGCGCCCTTCCCGTCCCGGACGAGGATCGTCTGGTAATGAAAATCCAGGTCCTGGACGCGGAGCCGGACGCATTCCATCAGGCGCAGACCGGCGCCGTAGAGGATTTTGGCCATCAACTGATGGACACCGGACATACAGGCGATGACGCGGCGGACTTCCTCGCGGGTCAGGACGACGGGCAGGCGTTTCGGTTTGCGGGCGCGTACGGATTCCAGAGGGCCTTCCAGTTCTATGTGCAGCACTTCCCGGTAGAGGAAGAGGAGCGCGGCGAGGGCCTGATTCTGGGTGGAAGGAGCGACGTTTTTGTCCACTGCCAGGTGGGTGAGGAACGCCTGGATTTCCGGAAGGCCCATCTCAGCGGGGTGGCGTTTGTTGTGGAAGAGGATGTACTGCCGAATCCAGTGGACGTAGGCCTCTTCGGTGCGGATGGAATAGTGCTTGCGTCGGAGGGTCTCACGGACCAGGTCCAGGAGTTTCTTCGGGCGATCGGGCATTTCTGACCTCCGGGCCCTTGACAAATGGAACAAGTTTGATTATAATAACGTCGAAAGTCGTTTTCCCCAGATCGTTCAGGAGGTGCGAACCGAGGCACGGGCTTGCTCCCCGTTTTCGCTTCTATCATGGCAAACATCTTATTCCGCGCCCACTTTCCACAGCAAACCCTTCGGCAGAGATCATTATACCCCCAATTCCGTTTTCCGCATAATACCGCGAATTTTCCCCTTTCGGTTTAAGCGGCAGATTTGCCGTATAAGTTTCCTTTAGGTGGGATTAGACGGCAAATTTGCCCGATCCGGATAAGGGGGCATTAGATGATTGTCATATTCGTTGGATGGGTATGACAGTCACATAATATATAGTTGGGCGGGAAGGCCCAAAGGTTAAAAACCAGAGCCAGCAGGATTGCCCCCACCATCATCCACAAGTGCTCACTCATCCTGTCCTCGGCAGGAAAGGGCGTCGGCGGCCATCCGGCCCGCAGGCAG
>Ga0209721_1000877_pt1 | contig 24559 bp, 19 predicted proteins | sample TshhotsprinmetaG_FD_184139 | JGI IMG/M metagenome (GOLD analysis project Ga0209721, IMG submission 184139) | Hot spring microbial communities from South Africa to study Microbial Dark Matter (Phase II) - Tshipise hot spring metaG (SPAdes)... | ecosystem: Environmental > Aquatic > Thermal springs...
CCGCGCCACCGGCTGCGGCCAGGTCATAAACCCAACCGCGCGCGCCTGCGCCTGCGCTTCCGCTTCGGGATCGACCACCTGCGGCGCGTGTTGCGCCACTGCCTGCGTCACCAGCCGGAGCAACTGCGCAGGAGGCAGGTACAACACCGACGCGGTTGCGTCGGCGCGCAGCCATTCGATTTCGTCTCGCTCCAGATCCAGGGTATCCGGTTGACTTGCCAGCCTGTCAAAAAACTGCTTCAGCGCTGGCGGCGTCTTCACATACGTCCAGGGCAACTGCCGATCCCGCGCGTCGTTTGGCCGCAAGCCGACATCGATGATGCGATGGTCTGGGGTCAAGCCCCACTGCGCCGACACGAGATAGCGCAGGAGACAACCGGCGACACTGGCGTCGTGGAGGAACACGATGGGCAGGCGGGGGTCGCGCTGCGCTTGCTCTATCCAGCGCGCCTGAGAGGGCGAGACGGGGTGGTCAGGATTGACGAGGCCGAGGCCAAGGCGCTGCGGCAGGCCGTTGGCGAACAGGCAGAGATGGACGTCCTCGATCGACGAGACGACCAGCGCGCGGATCGGCTCCGTTGGCGTCCAGCGCTCCAGCGCCTGCCGGGTGGCGTTAGCATCGATCCGTCCCGGCAGCGGCCCGTGGATGGACTCCCAGGGTTTGATAAACTTTGACTCGAATGATGAAATGTCAACCGATTTGCCTGGAAGAAAAAGTCTACTAAGCATCCAGATTATCAGTATTGATAACACACACATAAACAAAATGGATAATATTGAAGAAGTAGATAAAATAAAAATTCCATAAAAAATTACAACAACACATATAAAGAAAAACAACAACGCGGAAAGCCAATATCGGGCAGGATACCGGGTAGATAATCTAAACAACAGTGATCCATGGGGCCATGGATACTGTTTCTTGTACACAGATTTCATCTCCCGCAAGGCCAAAAAATGGCCGAGTTGCGCTGACGAGTACGCATACTTGCCCTGACGACTCAAGCGTTCCGCCAGGCCACGCAACTTCAGATCGCTCAGCTTAAAATCGTTTGCGCGCGGCTCAATCGCAAATCGGCGCTGGCATTTCGGGCAAATTCGCCCTCCACGCTCTCTGTAGCGCAAGTCTGCCAGACAATGCGGACACTTCATTCATGCGCCTCCCTCCAACGCGCCGGCCAATCGGCGCAACCCAACAGCCACCTGCCAGCATCTCAGTCTCACCGTCATAGCCAACCCCTCACCGCGCCACCGGCTGCGGCCAGGTCATAAACCCAACCGCGCGCGCCTGCGCCTGCGCTTCCGCTTCGGGATCGACCACCTGCGGCGCGTGTTGCGCCACTGCCTGCGTCACCAGCCGGAGCAACTGCACGGGCGGCAGGTACAGCGCCGACGTGACCGAACCCGCCCGCAGCCATTTAATCTCATCCTGATCTAGATCCACTTTACCTGCTTGACCTGCAAGCTTGTCAAAGATCCGCGCCAGCGCCGGCGGCGCCTTTGCATACGTCCAGGGCAACTGCCGATCCCGCGCGTCACGCGGGCGCAAACCGAGGTCAATAATGCGATGGTCTGACGTCAGCCCCCACTGCGCCGGCAAAAGATGAGGCAGGAGACAGCCGGCCAGGCTGGCATCGTGTATCAGGAGGATCGGTACCTGTGGGTTGCGACGCACCCAATCAATCAGCCGTTCCTGAAATGGCAGCGGTCGATTGAGCCGGACTATCCCCAGGTCGAAGCGCTGCGGCAAGCCATTTGCCAGCAGGCAGATCAGGATATCGTCAATCGGCGAAACCACCAGCGCGCGTGCCTGCTTCGGCGGAACGTAATTAACCAGTACCTGTTGCGCAGTAACGGATTCAATGCGTCCGGGTAGCAAACCGTGGATGCGTTCCCATGGCTCGATCGTCTTTGCTTCAAACGATGCCACATCAGGAATGCGAGCGCGATTCAATACGCTAGGATCAGAAATAAGCTTTTTCATGAACATTATCATGAACATTACAGGTACTGCTGAAAACAAAATAGGAACTAAGATTAAAAAGGCATACCTACTAATTGCAAAATCAAGAGAATTAAAAACCAGCCAAAATATACCAAAGGACACAAAAGAAAGGTAGATAAATGGAAAAAATCAAATAATGCAACAGGTTTTTGTCTGACAAACTCAACAAAAGACGTTTTATATGGCCATGAGAACCCCTCTTTGTATCTAGGTTTAATCCACTGTGCGATAGCGAAATGACCCAGTTGTGCTGACGTGTATGTGTACCTACCGTGGCGACTCAAGCGTTCCGCCAGATTGCGCAACTTGAGATCACTTAGCTTCAACTCGTGCGCGCGCGGTTCCAGGGCAAACGGGTGCCGACACTTCGCGCAAGTTCGACCTGAACGCTCTCTGTAGCGCAAGTCTGCCAGACAATGCGGACACTTCATTCATGCGCCTCCTTCCAGCGCGCCGGCCAATCGGCGCAGCAGATGGGCGATACGTTCCCGCCACGACACCGTTACGTGCAGCCGATCAACTGCCATCTCCGCTTCCAACTGCCGGAGCGCAGTAACCAGGCGCGCCGCTGTTTCATCGCCGCTGCGGGCGCGCTCTTCTGCCATTGCAGCGGTAATTGCATAATCATCGTGGTCAATCCCCATGCCGGTATTGGCAATCACCAGCGGCAGTGGATCGTCAGCGCGATTATTGAAGGAATGTGGCATCAACGCCGGAATATGGAGCATCGAACCGGGTATCAGGCGCACATGCGCCACCGCCGCGCGTTCATGGTCATACAACCCACACGAAGCGTATCCCATACTCAGCACAAAATGCTCGGCGCCGTGAGCGTGGGGTGTGAAGGCGCTATGAGGGCGGACGAAACCAAGCTTAAACGTCGCATTTGCCGGATTGTCGTCTGAGGTAGCGGCGGAACCGATCAAATACTTCGTGTACTGACCGCTATCGATGAAACGGAGCATCTCGGCGCAATCTTCGGCCCGGCGGGTTGGATCAAGGCGTCGCAAGCAACCTTTGCTAACCGCGTAAACAATGCCGTCAGCATCAAAGAGGTACAGCGTTGCGCCCTGAGGCAGCGCGGCTTGCAGTTGTTTGAGGTACGTCGCAAAGCGCATAGATTTGCATCGACGTGTGCAATGATTTTGCGAGTTGATGATAGCATATCTCACTTAAATCTTCGTCAACAAATTGTTAAGCGATTGTTAAGCACCCTCGCGAAAGGTGAATCAATCGACAAATCTTGCCTCAATGCCACTCCAAACTTCCCGCGCAGTATGCTATGATTCACCCTGCTCAAAGGATCAGATTTTGTAGCCCAATATATGCCACAATATCGAACAACTCGTTCACCTGCTCACAGCGCATGGTGCCTGTCTACCGATGGTTACCATCCCGCGCTCCCGATAGTGTATCAGCAGCGGTGCTGAGAGAATATCGGTAGTGGTGGGGAGGGCAAAACGAAGGTACAGGTATACAATATTAGAGATTTGGTTCCATGCAGCGCGGGGGAAAGTGTAATCACGAGCGCCGATTTGCTCGTTGGTGGGCAAACTATGGAGGTTTGCTATGCCCTATCTTCTGGCAGCCGAAGCCGATAAGATTCAGGATTTCATCTTTCGTTCTTCTCGCCTGCGTGAGGTGGTGGGAGCCAGCCAGTTACTCACCCGCTTCTGTCGTAGCGTTGAAGACACGCTGGTCAAACGTTATAACGGTCAGGTCATCGTGAATGATGGCGGCAGCTTCCGGGTGATCTTTGATCAGCCCGACCAGGCAATTGCCTTCGGTAACGACCTGGCCGAACTCTACCGCCTGGCGCTGGGAGGGAGTTTGACGGTAGCCGAGCCGGTTGAGATGGGAAGTGATTTTCGCGCTGCCAGTGAGGCGGCAAGTAAAAAGTTGCGTTGGGCAAAGAGTCGCCGAGATGGGGTAGTTGCCGAACCACATATGCCGTATGTGGCTTTTTGTGCCTCGTGTGGGGTGACGCTGGCGCGCAATCATACCAGACTGGCAGGCGAAGGCGGCAGCGAGCGGCGGCGGTATTTGTGCAGTGATTGCCAGCGGAAAGCCAGCGAGAGGGTCAGTAATCGTGAAGAAATCTTACGTGAGTTTCTACGTGAGGTCATTGACAGTTCCTCAAAAATCAACAGTTACGAATTTCCTAATGAACCAGGAGACATTGCAACATACGATCGGCGGAGCTATGTGGCCTACCTGGTCGCCGATGGCAACGGAATGGGGATGCTCTTCGGTAGCATAACCAATATGGAAGTTCTTCGCGCTTTTTCCGAAGCATTATCGGGAAATACACGCACAAGCCTGGCAGCGCCGACCAGACTCCTCCTTGAGAGGTTATCTGATCAGAACAATCGTAAATCTCTCATCCCTGTGCTTCCCCTCATCCTCGGCGGCGACGATCTGTTTGCGCTTATTCCCGCGCCGTATGCCATCGATGTCGCACGCCGGTTTTGTCTGGCGTGGGAAGGACTGATGAATACACTGGTTGAAAAACAAGGGTTGAAAGACGTACCCCGGCCAACAATCGCTGCGGCGGTGGTGATCTGCAAGAGCACCTACCCTTATGCCCTTGCCCATCGTCGCGGCGAGGCATTGCTGAAGAAAGCCAAGCGCCTGAGTAAAGCGCTGGCTGCCGAACGCGGTGAACACCTGTCGGTGGTCAATTTCGAGGTCATTCTGGGCAACCGGCTGTCTGGGGATGATGATGCGAGCGAATCAAAAACTATTGCTACGTCGCTCCGACCATACTGGGTATCGCCGCAGCCGTTATCAACCGATGCAGCAGCACGCGGTATTGATCTCAAGCAGTTGCTGGATCAACGCAGAACGCTCAAAGACCTTCCCAACAAGCGACTGGCCGAGTTGCGTCGCTGTTTTGAAGCAGTTCCTGAAGATGTATCTGTTCACCAACAGGGAGAGTTGTTGGTGCGCTGGACAGAGCGCGATCTGGCCAGGATCTTGTCTCGCTTGAGCCCGACCGAGAAGACCGCTGTCGAGGCTACTTTGCAAGCGTTGGGACAAGCGCGTAGTGCTAATCAGCACCACTGGCGCGCACTCAATCGTGGTGATAACGGGATATACGCGCACGGTATGCTTGATCTGCTCGAGGCATGGGATTTTGCCCAGGATCTCGACCTCAGTCTAGAGGACTACGAATCGGAGGAGATAGCGTCATGAGTACCCGGCTGGAATTTGAAATCATCTTCAAGAGCGATTATCACGTCGGCGCCGGGTATGGTCTCGGCTTGCAGGTCGACTCGGCCTTGCTGCGCGACCCCGATAACATACCAGTGATCCGCGGTACGGTACTGGCTGGCTTGCTGCGCGAACGTCTTAAAGAGCTGCTCAGCCTGGCGCCTTTCGATAACCAGCGCCACACTGAAGACGAAACGAAATCATGCCTGGAATGCAGTATCTTTGGTAGTTCTAAGCAGAAAAAGCGCTGGCGCATTTCATCGGCGCGTCCGGAAGGGCTGATGACGCCGCAGGCCCCGTCTGATAACTGGCGTGCTGGTGAAACCGCTGCCCAGATCACAACGCGAGTGCGGGTCAATCCATGCACCCGGCGCGCCGAAGAGAACAAACTCTTCACCCGCGAGGAGGGTAATGGCAGCCTTCAATTCCGCTTCATTGCCGAGTGTGATAGCGACGACGATCAGGTACAGCAAGAGATTGAGCTGCTGGTTGCTGCCGCGCGCATGCTCCGCAATCTCGGCGCAGGGAAGCGTCGAGGGTATGGTGAATGTGAGATTCATCTCGTTGACCGCGAGCAAGAAGCAGACATCCTGGCCCGGTTCGAACGACGTTTAAGAGGGCAACCGGTTGAAGCGGTCTCTGCAGTCCCGACAATCGATGTAGCTGCACTCACTTTGCCGGCGTCGTCTCGCAACCACACGTATCGGTTGCGCGTACTACTGCGGCTCGATGAGCCACTGTTGATTGCCCGCCGCGCCGAAGCCGGCAACCAGTTCGAGACCCTCGAGACCATCCCCGGCAGCGTTTTGCGCGGTGCGCTGGCTTGGCGCATCGCGCAGCGCTTTTCGCAGCATTGGCAACCCGACAGTGTCGAGTATCAGCATTTTGTCGGATTGTTCTATCAGGGTCTGGCGCATTTCTCGCTGCTCACGCCGGTTGAATTAAACCAAGATCGCACTTCTGGTTATCCGACGATTGTAGCCCCGCGTGATCTGGTGACCTGTGAGCTGCGCCCAGGGTACCAAACTCCTGGTAAAGATCAGGATCGTGGCGATAAGGGTCATGGAGTATGGAGTCTGTTCGCCAACCCGCCGTCCGAATGTCCCGAGTGCGCGAAACCAGACACTGCAAACGGACGCAAAGGATCCTCTGTGAAGCTCGATACCCTTAGCGGCTTTATTTCGCTGGTTGAGGGAGCGCCTCGCTCGAAGCATCGACCCAGGCAAACGGCTGAAATGCACATTCGCATCGACCCTGCCAGTGGTCGGGTGCGCACCGGCGATCTCTACGGCTATGTCGCGCTTGAACCAGGGCAGTATTTTGTCGGCGAGATCACCTGTGTTGATGAAACGGTCTGGCAAGCGCTGCAAATGATGGCCAATCTTCAGCCCAACGGACAGATCAACGAGTTAAGACTGGGTAAGGCGACTCAGCGCGGCTACGGCAAGGTTAGTGCGGTGTTTCAACCAATTGAGCAGTCATTGTTCCATCTTCAGGAACTCAGCGCTCGCCTGAACGCTACCGAACGGATAACGATCCTGCTGTTGAGCGATGCTATTATCCCCGATCCGTGGGGCCGCTTCTGGCGGGGATTCGATCCGGGATGGCTTAAGCAAGAGCTGAATTTGCCTGACGGAGTGGAAGTTACTATCGATCAGGTGAACGGTGAATTGCTGGTATGTTCAGCAACGCGCACCGTCGATTCATTCAACGCAACCCTCGGCTTGCCGCGCGCGCGCGACATCGCGATTGTCGCCGGTTCAAGCGCGCGGATCAGTTTCCGCGGGATTGCGCTCGATGACTTGAGAAAGCTTCTTGCCGTCGTTGAAGCGCAAGGAATTGGCCTGCGTCGCGATGAAGGCTTTGGCCGGGTGGCGTTTAATCATCCTGTCTACACGCAGTTGCAAAACGTCCAAATCCCATCGCTCGATCTGTCACCAATTGTGCCCACGGCGTCAGAAGTTTCCCATCCGGTCATGCGCATCCTTAAGTTTACATTGGCTTGGGCGCAGAAACTCGATCAGCAAAACTTCAAATCCTGTACAGATGCGCGGTTCGAATCTGTAGCGCGTCTGCTCCACACCTCGCAGCATACGTCGCTTGAGCCGATCAGGAGCGAATTGCAACGTATGGGCAGGGGGGCAACACTTCCCGGTCGCGACAAGCCGAATTTCTTCGAGTCTGAGGGTCAACCTGGTATGAATGTGATCGATGAGCTGCTCAATGACCTGGAACAGCAATTGAGAGCAGATCATCTCGCCGACAACCCGCAGGCCTGGCAGATTGGTTTGCAGACACTGGCCGCCCGCATCTCCGGCGCCATTCGCCAATCAGACCAAACAGGGAGGAACTCATGAACTTTCGCGCAATAACGGCAACTTTAACCACGCGCGCGGCGCTCCACGTAGGTACCGGAAAAGATACCGATACAACCGATGACCTGCTCCGCCGCGATGCGCGCGGTCGTCTGCTCATTCCCGGCACGACCATTGCCGGCGCGCTGCGGAGCATCGCGACCCGGTTGGCACTCAGGTTTGGTGGTGTCGGGTTATGCCAGGCACTCACCGGACTAACCAACAAGGCCTGCCAGTGTCTCGTCTGCAAGCTCTTCGGTGATGTCAATCCGCAAGAGGACAATGAATCGGCAACAGCGGCCCGCGTACTGGTGTACGATGCCGTGCTGGAAACCTCACCGGGGTTGTCGATCCGCGATGGCGTAGGCATCGATCGCGTGACCGGCGCTGCGGCGCGGCGCGAACGGCTCAAGTTTGACTATGAGGTACTGCCGGCGGGGACAACGTTCAAACTACGCCTCGAAATCGATCCGCGGCTGGAAGATACTGAGCGCACTTTGCCGCTGCTGGCGGTAACCCTGGCGGAATGGGAGCAGGGGCGCGGTGTCGTCGGCGGTCGCGTTAGCAGAGGATTGGGAGCGCTCGATCTGAGCGATGTGCAATGGCTTGAGTACGACCTCAATCAGCTCGACAATCTGCTCGCATTTCTCCGTGACGGTCCGCCATGGGACGCCAAAGGAGACAGTTCGTGGCTTGCCAGACATGTCCGGCAGGCCCGACAGCAGCTCAGGTCACAGAGCAATAACAATAACAATCACCTGGTAGCTCGCTCATGGGTACAGGCCGAATTCACGCTGGCGGCAACCGGCCCCTTCATCACCAACGATCTGGTTCAGGCAGGACGCAGTGGCTTCGATCACGCGCCAGCGCTGGCAGCCTACGAACAGGGCGCCAGACCGGTATTGCCCGGCTCCAGCCTGCGCGGTGCATTGCGGAGCCACGCCGAGCGCATTGCTCGCACGCTTGCCACCCTCAAGGCATGGAACGCTGGCAGTGACTCGGCCAGCCGCAAGGCTCAATTCTTGCAAAAATGTCCAGCCTGCAATCCCCTGACCACAAAAACGACCGATCCGGTTGCGAGCTGCAATAGCTTCATCAAGACCCTGCCCAAAAAGCAGCGTGAAGATCTGGAACAGCGAGGCGCTGAGGATAAACTCTGTCTGGCATGCCGGCTCTTCGGTAGTCCATGGAATGGCAGCCGGTTGCGAGTCGAAGATGCGCCGTTTGTTGGCGATAAGGTCGAAACCAAAGTGCTCGACTTTCTGGCAATCGATCGCTTTACCGGGGGTGGGCGCGACACCGCCAAGTTCGATGCCGTCGTGTTGTGGAAGCCAAAGTTCCGCGCGCGCCTGTTTCTGGAAAACCCGGAACCGTGGGAACTGGGGTGGCTGGCGCTAGTGTTACGCGATCTGCACGATGGCCTGATCACGGTTGGCTTCGGCGCTGCGAAGGGTTTTGGTCAGTGTGCCATCGAGGACGTTCGCCTGACCTTCGGCGTGATTAATGATGATGATTTTCCTGGTCGGGATCAGGATATTGCTACTGTGGCACAAGTTATCAAGACCGGCAGCGGTGAGAGTGGCGTGTACAAAACCATCGCTTACGATCCAACAGCAAAGGACGATTGGATGAAACTTGCCGAAGGCTGGGTCAGGGCATTCAATGAGGTGATGAACAATCATCGCCATCCCTTTGATGGCAATCTCGACAGAGATAGCTACTTCGATCAGGTTGACAATTACTGGTTGTCCGATCTCTATCCTGCGAGGGTGTCATGAGCGAGCAGGGCATCGACTTTGACGAACTGTATGAACAGATGAAAGAGGAGCAGCTCGATCAATCGGAGCGGCCCGCTATCTGGGGTGGCGAATTTCCGGCTGATCGGCTGAACGATTTTTTGAATGCCTGGCAGACTCACTTGAATGCCATGCCTTACCGCATCTGGGAGCATGTCAGCCATATCGAATTCGCCGATGCGCCGGCTCAACCTGAGTTCCTCCAACGCGCCGATATTTTTGGTGAGGGTGGACATCTCTCGTTGCGTCGCGATATTGATCGCTGGTTGTGGCATTACATTGGCACGCAAGCCAATCCGATGCCGAATACGACATTCAACGTGGTCGATTTTTGGGTAACTCATCCCAACTGCCAGTTGCGGCGCTATGCCGAGTCGGTCGTATTGTGGGGCAAACGCGAGGAAGGTGCGCCACACTGGTCTGACAACCGGGTTGCAGCGGCGAATCTCAATTATCCGCTCAACACTAATGGTCGCGTTCACCTGCACTTCTGGCGGTATACCGAGCGAGGGCAAACAGTGTTCGTCTGGTATCGGGCCTTAAGCGACAAGCCAGTATAGGAGCATCGCAATGACCAACAATCGACCGAGGCGTAGGCAGAACGCATCAGGCGTGCAGGCAAGAGCGACAACATCACAAGGGTATCGCTTTCTCAACCCCTACAACTTCGCGCGCACGCTGGAAACCCGCAACCCACATCTGGCCCCACTGTTAGGGCGCTGCTCGCCGCCACCTCACGACCGCATGGTCGGATTGAGCGGACGCATTCGCTGCCGGTTGACCGCTACCACCCCCATCTTTATCTCAGACAGCGAGGGTGTGGTTGAAGAGAATGTTAACGGTAGAATCCATCGGCACTATCGATTCTTCCGCGATCCAGAGGGGAAGGTTGCCATTCCCGGTACCAGTCTCCGTGGCGCGGTGCGCTCGATGTTTGAAACGGCAACCAACTCGTGCTTTGCCCATTTCGCCGGTGATAAACGGTTGAGCTATCACCTGTTGCCGGAACTGGCATTGCGGCTGGTGCCTGCGCGGGTGCGCCAACGCGATCATCATTGGGAGCTGGAGCTGTTGCCTGGAACAACAACCATTACCCCTGATCGGCGTCCGTCGGGACCCCAATACGCGGCGTGGGTCCATACGTATCAGACGTTGCAGAAGAGTAGAACCGTTCTCCAGGCGTCGCAAACACCGTATGCGCAGCGACAAAGACTGTCACTTAACGGCTATCAGCACGGCGAGAGGGTGTATGCCATCATCGAGCGCGTCACTCATCCGAGTCGTAACTTTGAGTTCTGGAATGTCGTGAGTCTGGCCAGGTCAGAGCAAAACTTGCCCAAACCCGTTGGCAATCAGCGCAAGGTGAGCGGTTACCTGTGTATCACCAACCAAAACATTGAAAACAAGCACGATGAGCGACTGTTCTTCACCACGCAGCAACTGCAACCTGTTGCGCTGCCCGACGATGCGCGCGCCAGATACGAAGAGCTGATCGCCGATTACCAGGAGCGCCATCGTGATGAGGTGCGCAAACGTCGCAATCCGGCTCAATCCGAAGGTGGTGAACCGGCCTTCAGCCGCTTCATTCTTGAACGCACCGGACGCAATGACGCCAGATTGCAAGATGGTGACCTGGTGTATGCCATGCTTGATGGCGCGAACGGGACGTACACGGTGCAATTCATTGTGCCGGTTTCAGTGCCGCGCGTCGGTTTTGATCGCAAGATTGGCAATCTGCTTTTCCCAGCAGAACTCGCTAAATGCACTGAATATCAAAAACTCTGTCCAGCCTGCCGCACGTTTGGTTGGGTATGGGGCGACGAGTCGACACAAGAAACACCCGATCTCTCAAAACCAACCGCTTATGCAGGTCGGGTTCGCTTCAGTCATGCCACGCTCGTTCACGATGCCGGTACGTTCGATACGACTCTGGCCATTCTGTCTACTCCCAAGCCAACTACCTACCGTTTCTACCTGCGACCGCGCAACGGAAAACCACGCGATGGACTAAGAGATCAAGACGTTGACTACAACAACGAAGAACAAATCTTGCGTGGGCGTAAAGTCTACCGGCACCATGGCAAACAACTCAACCCGCAAGAATATCAAAGCGTGAACAACGCCAAAAGCGACCAGAATCGCACAGTATTGGGAGTGCAACAGACGGGGAGTGTCTTTGAATTCACTGTCGAATTCACCAACCTGGCGCCGCTAGAATTGGGGGCGCTCCTCTGGAGTCTGGGCCTGGAGGGCTGGTACCACCGGATCGGCTATGCCAAACCACTGGGTTTCGGTTCTGCTCAGATCAGTATTCAGGAGGTCGAGATTCTCGACCCGAAAGTGCGCTACGAGTCGTTATCTGCTGGCGACGGCTGGATCAAAGCTGACCAACAACAGATCGACTCCTGGATCAATGCATTTAAGAAAGGCATGGCGTCACGCTACGGCGCAGCATTCGATCAGTTAGCGAACATCCGCGACCTCAAAGCATTGCTGGCGGCAGACCCCACCTTGCCTGTTCACTATCCGCGGCCAACCCGCCAGCCACAGGCGGAGGGCCGGCAGTACGAATGGTTTGTCGGCAACAAGCGCGGTGGGCAAGATCCGGGACCGCGGATCGCTTTGCCTTTAGCTGAGGAGGATCGAGTCGGTTTGCCGTTAATCGACAAGTACGGCGATGAGGTTCATGAACGATGAGGTGATGGCTCTATGACGATTGGTGAACAGCCGATGGACAACATTACCCAGGCGCTACGGCTGGTGCGACCGGCTGATGCGTTAGACGCCAGCGCAAAGATTTGCGATCAACTCCCGCAGGCTCTTGAGTCAATCGGCGCTCTGGCGCAACCCTTCACTCCGCTCTCTGACAAGGTACTGAAGAGCTTCGAACCGCTTGCTCTCGATCGCGATTCACAGCAGAATAATCCGGCGAAAGCATTGCAGGCCGAACGTGAGTTGATCGAGTGGTACCAGGATCGCAACCAGATGTTCCAGGCCGTGGCATTGGCTCGCGAGTGGCTGGTGTCGTGGGTCATGTTGCAGATGGGAATGGGAAACCAGTTCTCAGACAAATCAATGCGCGAGCAGGTCGAACGCGCGTTGGGGGCGGCGGTGCAACAGCGCCGCCAGAAAGCTGCTGAAGAAGAGAAGTCTGCTGCCGATGGGCAGAAACCCATCGATTTGAGCAAGATTCAGTCAGATGTTGTTACTCTCTTCGACCAGCTTGGCAATCTCCGCAATGACCTGATGCATGCCGGTAAACGACCGAATCCCTTGCAAGCTACCTCAGTCGAGAAGAAGATGCGCGAGTTTTTAAAGAAATTGAAAGAGCTTCCTCTATCCTGATTGTCACAGGCAGGGTATTTCTTTTAGAATGATACCGATCCTTTCGATCAGTAGCCCATCTTCGTTGGTCAAATGTCAGACACTGGCGCTCTTGTTGGCGCCTGGTGTCACAGCCCTCCTCCAGAAAGCCTTACCCTATGGTTGAACCAGCACTGACTCTTCCGGCATTACAGGTGTTACGCATTCGGGTAACCATGCGACTGGCTGCGCCGGCGCGGTTGCCACCGTTCAAGGGCGCGTTGTTGCGTGGTGGGTTGGGATATGCGCTCCAGCGCGCGAGTTGTCCGCAGCAGTGTTGGGGGCAGTCGCATCGGTGTCCCACCGAAGTGGCCCGCTGCGCCTACCGCGAGCTGTTCGAGCCGACGTTGCCCCCTGGCGGCACTTTCTTGCACGATCTGCGCGATGCGCCGCGCCCTTTTGTGCTCGAACCGCCACTTGATCAGCGCCGTTTCTACGCCGCCGGTGATCTGCTCGAGACAACGATGCTGCTGTTTGGGCGCGGCATTGAACTGCTCCCGTTTGTGGCGCTGGCGTTCGTCAATTTCGGTCGCGCCGGTCTCGGTCGTTACCAGACTGCGGCCCGTCTCGAACGGATCGAGGCCCTACCGTATGGTCAGTCGTTGGGGGTGACCATTTACCGCGATGGCGATAGCGATCTGACTCTGACCGATATGCCGCTGTTTAATCTGTCTGAACTGACGCCGATTTCGGAACGTATGGCGCCCGATTTGCGTCTGGCGCTGCGCGCGCCGCTGCGGATCAAGACTCGCGGTGAGTTGATGCAAAGCCTTGAAATTCCGGCGCTGGTGCAGGCTATCTGCTGGCGGTTGCAGGCGCTGAATTATCTGTACGGTGATGTGCCCTGGGAGGTCGATTACCGGCCCGCAGTTGTCGCTGCTCAACAGGTAATCGTCGAACACGATACGACCCATTGGGTTGATTGGGAACGGTCAAGCACGCGCCCCGCTAACCGGCAAACGATGAAGCTCGGCGGCCTGATTGGCGCCGCGACTCTGCGCAATGTGCCGCCGATGGTGCGCAGTTTGTTGCTCGCCGCCAGCGTTGTACACGCCGGGAAGTCGTGCGTGTTTGGCCACGGTTGGCTCCAGGTACTTCCAAATACTTGACATAAGGATTTATGCATGAACTTCGCTGCCGAACTCGATCTCTTTCGCAAGCGCGTGGGTGATCGCCGGGCCAGGGCTTTGATTTTGCTAGGTAGCAGGCAGCCTAACACTGCCGCACTCCTCGTTGGCGCGCTCCAACCGCAGCGCGTGGCGTTTTTACTGACGCCGGAGACGACCGATTTTCCGCAACAGGTGGCCGACTTGCTGGGCCGGGATCCCGATCCAGACTGGCTGGTCAAAACGGCTCATTATACCGACATCAATCAGATCTATCGCCAGCTTCGCGCCGTCGTGATTGATGCGTGGTCTGACCTGGCGCGCTCTGAGATTCTGGTCGATCTGACCGCCGGCACGAAAATTATGTCGGTGGGACTGGCGAAAGCGGCTTATATTCTCGATCTCGGCACGATCTATATCGAGAGCGATTATAGCCAGAATCAGGTGGTGCCCGGCAGTCAGCGGTTAATCACTCCGCCTGATCCTTACGAGGTCTTCGGTGACCTTGAAGCCGAGGCGGCTCAACGCGCTTTCAATGCCTATGATTATGTGAGCGCAGGGCGGATCTACGCCGATCTGGCTCGCCGGGTGCCGATGCCCGCTGATCGGTTGCAGTATGAGGCGCTGGCTGAGCTGGCCACTGCCTATACGCAATGGGATGCGTTCGATGTCGCTGCCGCGGCGACCTTGCAGCGCCTGCTGGCGCGACCATTACCGCCGGTCCTGACGCCGTATCAGCAGACGTTGGCGCAGCAACAGGCGGCGCTGGAACGCCTGGGCCAGACCACGCGCGCCTTGAATCAACCGGCGAGTGCGCTTGCCACGCTGGCTGACCTGGATGCCGTGCTCCCACTGCTCGGTTCGCTGCATGCTAACGCGATGCGCCGGGTTGCCCAGCAGCGCTACGACACTGCTGCGCTGCTGCGCTATCGCTGTCTCGAATTGATGAGCCAGCACCGCCTGGCCACTTACGGCGTGTGGACAGAACGGCCCGATCTTGATGCGCTTAAGCAGCGTATGCCACAACTTGACGCCAGGTATCGGCAGGTCGAAGCGGCTGTCGGTTTTCGGGAACGCGGTTTGCAGCCAAACCGCGATGGCTCTTACAGCGCGATTACCCTGCTCAACGGCTATATGTTGCTGAAAGCTCTTGACGACCCGTTGCTGGCACAGGCGCAACCGATCGATATCAAACAGCGTTCCTTCGCGCGCAACAAGAGTATCCTGGCCCACGGTTTCCGCCAGATCACCGAGGCCGAATATCACGATTTCGCCGCCATCGTTGATCAACTGCTCGATCAATTCTTTGCGCTTGCTGGCCGCTCACGCCAGGAATGGGAGTCACTGTACCGGTTTGTAACGTTGTGACCGGTATACTTTCGTGAAAGGTTCTTATGTCCGCATCTGAATCGTCATCACGGCGCGGCGGTGGCACTCGCCGCAGCTCACAGCTCACCTTTCAACGCCGACTCTGGCTGGTGCGACGGTTGGTGCGCAGTCCGGCCACTGCTCAACAGTTAATCGACGATGCCCGCCGCGCGTTCGACAACGACATCTATCCTCCCAAAGCCGGAGCTGCTCTGCATCACGACTTCGATGCCTTGCGCCAACTGTTTGGCTGCACAATCCGACGCATGCGTGACAGGCGTTACACGCTGGTTGAGTATGGCGAGCTGGCATTGCTCGATCTGGCCGATGCGGAACTGGAAACCCTGAGCTTCCTGGTCTCGATCTTCGCCGATCCGATTATCCCCAACGCCATTGCTGTGCAGACGCTGCTTGACCGCATTACGGCTCTCTTGCCGGCTGACCGGCGCGCCATCTTCGCAAAAGCCGGGCCACACCTGTCGCTCGAGATGCCGGAAAAAACTACCGTTCCCGATCCAGATCTGCTCAAGCGCCTGCAGCGCAATATCGGACGCCACTATCTGCGTTTTCGTTACCGCTCTACCTACAGTCCGGAACAGGTCGAAGAAGAGCATCGCGTGGCGCCATACCATTTGCTGGTGCGCGACGGCCACACCTATCTCGACGCCTTCTGTCTGGCCGGGCCACACGAGAATATCGTCAATAAATATGTTGCGTACCGCGTCGATCGAATTGTGCCCGGTTCGCTGGTAGTCGAGCCGGGGCGATTGCCGCCGATTGCGCCGCCACGACAAACCTACCAGATTCGCTATCGCCTGTCGCCACAGGTGGCGCGCCAAAGAGATATTGCCCTCTGGTTTGCCGGTAGTACGGTCGTTTTCTTTCCTGATGGCAGCGCCGAAATCGCCGCCCAGACAACCGATCTCTGGCAGGCGCGCCAGATTCTCTTTCGCTACCGCGAGCAATGCCAGGTACTTGAGCCTCCCGAGCTTGTGCAAATGATTCGCGCCAGTGTTCAGAAGATGCAGGAGTACTATTCATGACTCGCCGAAGTTGGAGCGAGATCTTCGCCACTATCAACGATCCGGGGGTGCCGGCGCTCTTTCTGATCGCGACGATGCTGTTCGCGATCCTCGGTAATTCGCTCTACGATCTGTTAGTTGTCGTCACTCAGGCGTTTTTTGGCGGCGAAACGGCGCTCCTCTACGCTACCATCTCAATCTTTTTCGCGGCGCTGCTTTTCGCAATTACGCTCATTCTCTGGATCTGGTTCAACGTTCGCCAGCGGAAACGTAGCCGGCTTGCCGATCCTATCAAGCTTTCGCAAGCCTACCCCGGCCTGATCCTGTTTGTGAGCGCGAATCCGCGCGGAGCCGAGCCTGCCGCCATCCAGCATCACCTCCAGAACGGTACATTGCGCCGGCTCTGGTTGATTGCCAGTCCTGAAGCCGAGAAGAAGGCTGTGCAGTTGCGCGACCAGTTGCAGCAAAAAGCCGGTCGCGCCTTGCAGATTACGATCCTGCCGATTGAGAGTGCCTACGATATTCCCACAGGCTATCGCGCAGTGGTGCAGGCCTTCGAACAGGCAGCGACGATGATCGATCAGGTCATCGTCGATATTACCGGCGGCACCAAGCATATGAGCGCCGGCGCCGTGCTGGCCTGCCGCGAGTATGGTGTGCCGATGCAGTACGTTCTGGGCGAGATGAAAGATGGCAGAGTCGATGAGCGGAGCGAGAGCGAATTGATGAAAGTTTTGGTCTAACCCGGCGCCGTTGTTGAACGATCGCGCTGGCCGGCAGGTTTTCCTCCTGCCGGCCACGATTTTTTTGCTCAATGTCATTGCCACCATCGTACAACTTCGCGCATATGTGAAAACATCATCCACTATCCTCAGATCAAACAGTGATTGAACACATCGCAACCAGCGCCGACAAACCACCATCGACATCGTTATAAGGAGGAGGGTATGGTATGGTGCTCCACTATCTGCGCGATTTGCTCGCTCGGAATCGCTCTGGCCAGTTTGTTGTTCAACCCATCGCAACGTCGCTTGCCATTCCCGTCACTGCGCCGACTGCTACGTGGATGCCTGCTGGCCAGCCTGCTACTCGCAGCCGCGATCTTCCTGCTGCTCGCTTTCGTCCTGCTGACGTAGCCGACTGGTTGATTATGCAGGTAGATGGCACGCCAGGCTTTCCGTCGCGCAATGTCGCCGGTTTGGGAGTTGTGGTGCGTACCCATCAGGGTACAGTGTTACGCGCGCATTGCGAGCGCGCGCCGGCCCAATCCAGTAACGAAGCCGAGTATCAGGCTTTGATCGCCGGTTTACGCCTGATCCGGCGCGAATTTCCAGGCCGCCGCGCGCGTTGTCTAACCGACAGCAAGCTGGTGGTCGATCAGCTCCAGGGTGTAGCCGCCGCGCGCACCGACGCGATTCGCGCGCTCTATCAGACGGCGCGTGAACTGATCGACCAGTTTCCGCCGACGACACTCACGCTAGTTCATATCCCGCGCTCATTAAACCGTCTGGCCGATGCGCTGGCCTGGGAAGCGTTGACTGGTCGTCACCAACTACTGAAACGGATCGGAACCTCATTCTGTTTGTGACCAGCCTGACTCAACAACAGGAGGAGCACTATGTCAGAACAGCAGACGATGACGACACTCGTCGAGACGGTGCGCGAGGGCATGGCAGTTATGACCGGTGAAATGACTGCCGATACGATGGCGCAGGCATTGCCCACCCTGCATTTTACGACCGGCCTGGCGACGGTACCGCAGCGCGTGCCGGGCCGACTATTCGGCCTGGCAACGCCGATTGTGGTTCCTCCCGGCACATGGGCGGTTGTCTATCTACCCGGCGGCGAGACGCGCGTTCTGACCTCCGGTTATCACGTCATCTGGGCCGCTCCCGGCCCGGTGCTGGCGCAATGGGTTGATGCTCGTTGGCGTCAGCTTCGGATTGGCCCGGTCGAAGGCTGGAGCGCTGACAAATGGCGAGTGCGGCTCTGGCTGACCGTCGAATTGGCCGCGCGCGATCCCCTGTTCATCGCCCTCCACCGCGAACCATTGATGGCAATCAACGCGGCGACCCATACGGCGGCGTTGACCTTCATCGAACGGCATAGCTATGCCCAGATCACCGGCGATACCGGGATCGACGAAGCGGCGCGCTGGATCGGGGAACGTCTGCGCAACGATCCGACCCTGACAGGTTTTGAGATCATCGGCATTCAGATCCTCGATCGCCAGGGTGACGAGCGTCACGCTGAAGCGGCGATGGCAGCAACGATTGCCGCGGCCCAGATCGACGAAGAGCAGCGCATTGCCGCGGCGCGCCACCGCGCTCGTCTCCATGCCCTCACAACGCAGGCCGTCGAGTTCGAACACGAGCATCGTCTGCGCATGCAGATGAGCGTCGCCGAAGCTCGCGAGCAATTGTTGATCCAGCAGGCCGAAGTGCAACGCGCGACCCTGGCAGCTCAGCTCGATCTGATCTCAGCTCAAATTCGCGCGCAGGTGGCTGAAATTGCGCGCGACGAGCAGGTCTGGCAGAGCGAGCAGGCTCGCTTCCAGCAAGAATGGGAGCGGCTCCAGCAGCAACTGCTCGAAGCGCATCAGACCGATCAAGCCGCGCGCTTGCTGGCCGCTCAACGTGACAGTGAACGCATTGCCGGTGAGGTGGCACTTGGGATCGAGGAACGACGCGCCAACCAGCTTCTGGCCCTCATCGAATTGCAGCAACGGCTCGAAGATCAGCGCCTGGCGCGAGCGCAAGAGGCGGCTGAGCGACGCGAACACCACGAGCGCGTGTTGCTTGAGCTGCGCGCCCGCCACGAGCACCTGGTTCTTGAGCAGATGGCGCGGTTGAGCAACTGGCAATCAACCGAACACTCAATGTCGAGTTCGGCGTAAACCAATTCTGCGCGTCGCGATGCAACTCCGGCCTGTCGCGACGCCCGACCTGAATCATGCAGAAAGGAGCCTGACAATGCCTCTCTTCCCTCGCTACTATGGTCCCCCACTTATCGAACAGGTCTGTTCGGTCGAAAATCTGACCAACGCATGGCGGCGCGTTCGTTCCAACATTCAAATGAGCCGGCGCGACCGCAGCGCCGGCATCGATCGGGTAACATTGCGCGATTTTGAAGCCGATTGGCCAGCGCAAATGACGCAACTGGCCGAAGAGTTGCGCGACGGGAGCTATCGACCTTTGCCGCCGCGCCGGGTGCTAATGCCCAAAGCTCATGGCGGCGAGCGAGCGATCGCCATTCTGACAATCCGCGACCGGATCGCCCAACGCGCCGTGCAGCAGACGCTCACGCCCCTGTTCGAACCGCTTTTCCTCGACTGTTCCTACGGCTGTCGGCTGGCAGTCGGCGTGCCGGAAGCGGTTGAGCGAGTTGCGCGTTACGCTGAGCAAGGATTGAGCTGGGTGGTTGACAGCGACATCAGTTCCTATTTCGACTCAATCGATCATAGTATTCTGCTCAGTCTGGTGCGTCAACGTATCGATGAGCCGGCCATCTTGCGCCTGATCGGGCAATGGCTATCTGTTGGCGCTCTGGGGCAGGAAGCCGAGTCGGTTACCCAACCGCCGGACAGCCCTCTGGCAACGGCGTTGCGGCGTGGCGGTGAACTGATTGACAATATCTTCAGTCCGCCCGCTGAACCGCCGCTGCCCGATCCATCTATGGCGCATCCCTACGACATAGCGCTGAATCCCCCTCGCGCGCCGCTATCTACCGGTTTCATAACCGCGCTCAGCCTGGCCCAACCGGCGCTCGACATGGCCCGCCGCCTTGGGCCACTGGCGCGGCGGATCGGCCCGCAACGATTGCTGCTGGGTGGCGCTCTAGCCGCTGGCGCAGTCGTCGTCAGCGAACTGGTGCATTACGCGCGGTCGCAATCCACCCGGCGAGGCGCGCCGCAGGGTAGCCCACTCTCGCCGCTGCTGGCCAACATCTACCTGCATCCGTTCGACGTTGCCATGACCACCCATGGCGCGCGCCTGGTGCGCTTTGTTGACGACTTCGTTGTCATGTGTCCCGACCGGGCGGCTGCCGAACGCACCCTCACCCTGGTCGAACGACAACTGGCGACACTACGGCTGCAACTCAACCCGACCAAAACTCGCATCGTTGCCTATGCCGACGGTGTCGAATTTCTCGGCCAGACCCTGGCCCCGCGACGCGGACAAAGCTTCTTCCACGGTCTGACCAACTTTCACGAGGCTGAACAGCGACTGCGCGAACAGATGAACCGCCTGCGCCGGCCCAAAAAACCGGCTCAAACAGAGTGAGTAAGCGGCAACTATTTCGTTACCGGGGAGGACATAACCAATGGCAACCCTCTACGTGCAAGAACAGGGCGCCACTGTGCGCAAACGCGATAACCAGATTGTCATCACCCGCGAAGGCGAGGTCTTACAGGAAATTCCCCTCAACAAGATCGACCGGATCGTGCTGATGGGGCGCGGCGTGCAGATCTCAACCGCGCTTCTGGTTGAACTGCTCAGTCGCGACATACCCGTCATGCTCACCAACCAGCACGGAAGCCGCCACTACGCGACACTCACCGCCGGCCCCTCGCGTTTTGGCGCGTTGCGTCTGCGGCAAAGCCAGCTCGTCATTGATCCGGCATGGTCACTCGAACTGGCTCGTGGCATCGTCACCGCCAAACTCGCTGCCCAACGCGCCATTCTTGCCGCAACCGGCTGGTCGGCTGCGCCAGCAGCAATTGCCCACATCGAAGCCGCTGCGCGCGGTTTAGGCGGAGCAACCTCGCTCGATGCCGCGCGTGGTTTTGAAGGCGCCGCCGCCGCTGCCTATTTTGGCGCCTGGCGAAGCGTCTTCCAGCAGGGCTGGGGGTTTCAAGGTCGCGCCTTCTACCCGCCGCCTGATCCGATCAACGCGCTTCTTTCATTCGGTTACACCCTCTTGCTCCACGATGTCTTAAGCGCCGTTCAATTCACCGGTCTCGATCCCTATCTGGGCGTCTTTCACGCAATCGAAGCCGGACGTCCATCCCTGGCCCTTGATCTGATGGAAGAGTTTCGCCCCCTGGTAGTGGATCGGATGACGCTCAACCAGATTACAACAAACACCATCACCCATACCCAGTTCGAACGAGCCGGCCCGGATCGTCCCAACGCCATGTACCTTACCACTGCGGCGCGCAAACTGGTAGTTGAGCGCTATGAAACGTTAATGCAAACTCCAATGCGCCTGGCCAATGGCAGCCAGACCTCCCTGCGACGGGTAATACTCTTACAGGCCCAGATGGTAGCCCGCATCGTTCGCGGCGAGCAAACTCATTATGAAGGGGTAGTCAAATGAGTCTGTTTACCATCATCAGCTACGACATCGTTGACGACAAACGGCGCGTCGCCGTAATGAAATTGCTCAAGGGCTACGGAATGCGCGTTCAGTACAGCGTGTTCGAGGCTATTCTCGACACGCGCGAATTTCGCGAAGTAAGCGAGCAACTCCAGAGCATCATCGACCCATCCCAGGATAGTGTGCGCTGTTACCGCCTTGATGCAGTAGCCGCTGCCCGCACAACTATTCATGGTATCGGTCGGCTAACTACCGATCCGACCCACTATATGGTATGACAGGTATAGGACGGGGCATATCAGATGGCAGAGGCGACACAGACGTTGCCTCTGCCAGGGATATACCTCCTGGCAGCAGGAACTATGGCACAGAGCGCATACCGGCTTGCGCTCATATCTGCGCGCAGAGCGCAGAATGAGCTAGCCTGGCGAACAAATAGACACGCCCACCATACCCTCATTCAACCCACACGCGCGCCGCCCGATCCGGTGGCACTGACGACAACGCCAGGCGACCATACCGCGCTGTTCCCGAACGCTGATGACGGAAGATAGCGGGTTGATCAGGAGCCGGCAATGACTGTGGTTTGAAGTCGAGAATTCGATCAACGCGAAAACAGCGTTCAGCGCGGCGCGCAACGCAATAGGCATAGAGCAACCAGCGCCCGCCGTGCCGCTCAAGACGAGTCGGTTGCACCAATCGGTTATGCGCCGGCTGCTGAGGCGACTGATAGCAGATCAGCAACGCTTTCCGGCGCTTAATCGCCGCGCGTAATCCTTGCAGGATCGCTGATAGCAACCGGCGTGGTTGCTGATCGACGAGGGATGGCAGTGATAGCTTCTCACGATCGGGAACCGAACCGTGATTTAATTTACATAATTCAACAGGAAACCCTGTAATCTCTGCCCCCTCTGCTGCATAAACGCCAGCAGCGTCATCATCAACTGCCGGTAGCGTTTCATCACCCAGACCATCACCACGTTGCGCCGCGCTTGCCGCTGCCTGATCCTGCGCAGACAACTGAACTATAACCTCGATCCCCGCCCGCGCAAGGGCGCGCGCCAGTGCCCGTTCGCGGCCCGGCGCAACCAGCGCCACCCCTGGCGCAACCTGCATTGCCAGCGCGCGGCGCACTGCCGGACGCCGAATAGCGGCAGCCAGTGTTTCTGGAGCAGGACACCATGCGACAGTGCGTGTCACAATTTGCACAGTTGGCGGATCAGGAGGCGGCGCACAGGCCGGCAGATCGCGCGACAACCGCCGTTGCCAGCAATCATGCAAGATACGCGGATGATAACCGGCAGCTAGCGCCCGGCGGATCGTGGCCGGCGTTATCTGCCAGTAAAGCCGATCCTGATCAACCTGACAAAGTTGCATCCAGGGTTGAAGTGCCAGCAGATCGGCATCAACACTCGTTACCGGCGTTATCACCTGCTGCCGTATCGCATCATAGTGCCAGGGAAGAGCTGCAACCGTTGATGGGAAGGGATTTAGCGCGCCGAGCCAGGACAGTGGCCCGGCTACTGCCGCCCGCCATGCCCGCTGCTGGCTACGGCGCGTCCATGGAACGCGGCGAGCAGGCCACAAACAATGCGTCATGTCATCAACCAGTGGTCCCAACGCTGCGGTCAACAGCACAAAAGCTGAATCAGCATCAACCTGATGGATGGCCATCGCCTCGCTCCACTGCAGCAAACGGCGGCGAAAAGCCGGCCAATCAAGACCGCGAGTCATCAAACGCAAACGGGTCAACCAGCGTTCAGGGCATGGCAGAGCAACCCACGCCGCGCGCAACCAATAAAGCCGTTCAGTCGCGGAAGCGCGCGCAAATCGTGCCAGCGCGGGGCCGGGCAGCAGCCTGGAACCGACAATGCGCAACAAGTGTTGATCGACCAGCAACGGCGTCAGCCACTGCCACAAATCGCCGTTCATCATCGGCGCCAGCTCCCGTAACCGGCGCAATGCTATTCCGGCCAGCAACCCATTCCTGCGGATCGGCAGAGGCTGTTCGGCTGCGGCAACCAGCAGCGCATGGGCTGCCACCAGCGCTGGAGGCAAAGTCGGCGCAGAGGCCGACACAGCGGCAACCATTGGCGGCAATGGTTTAGGCAACCAGCGACGCAACTCCGGCGCCAGCAACCATCCAGCCGGATGGCGCGGACGAGCCGGGCGCGGCAACAGCCAGCCGAGCAGCACCAATACTTCACCGACTGAGCGAGGCTCGCGATCAGAGCGCAACTGACGCAACGAGCGGATCGAACCCAGCAACTGTTCGGCTTCGGTATGCGACAAAATGCCGCGACGACAGCGCAGCGTCTCCAGCGCATGTTGCGTCTCAGGCGACAGAGTAAAATAGCGCGACCGCACTGCTGCCGGGCGACACAACGCCTGCCGCAGCGCAGCCAGCCGAGTCGCAGCATCCGCGTGACGCGGCCAGCGCACTCGATGGGTAGCAGCGATCAAACGCTGCAACACTACCGGAGTCTCGGCGAGATAAATAGCCCAGCGCAGCATAGTCTTGCCTTTCCACCAATGACCTGATACAATGCTGATATATCACTATCATACCGCAAACATACCGGACACAACAAAACCTGCAGCGAAAGAGGACATTGATCATCGAGTGATTGCGCATCAACATGCTGTAATCTGGTTACCCTGGCGCGCGCCGGAGAAAACAAAAAAGCCCCGCCGAGAAGGGGTTTGAAACTTTTCACCAGCCAGCTCAGATCGATATTTGAGCTAAGCGAAAACAAAAAAGCCCCGCCGAGAAGGGGTTTGAAACGATTTTCCCCTTACAGCCACGCGCTGACAAATAAAAAAGAAAACAAAAAAGCCCCGCCGAGAAGGGGTTTGAAACCATCCAACCGCTCAAGATTGGCTTGCGTACGAATACGAAAACAAAAAAGCCCCGCCGAGAAGGGGTTTGAAACACGAACGGGCGAACGGTCGTGGTCGTGTTGATGAGAGAAAACAAAAAAGCCCCGCCGAGAAGGGGTTTGAAACGGGCGGT
>Ga0209721_1000879_pt1 | contig 24515 bp, 16 predicted proteins | sample TshhotsprinmetaG_FD_184139 | JGI IMG/M metagenome (GOLD analysis project Ga0209721, IMG submission 184139) | Hot spring microbial communities from South Africa to study Microbial Dark Matter (Phase II) - Tshipise hot spring metaG (SPAdes)... | ecosystem: Environmental > Aquatic > Thermal springs...
CAAACGTAATTAACGCTGGCGATGGTGTTCACGAACATCCAACACAAGCACTTTTGGATTTATATACAATCCGAGAAAAGTTAGGCAAATTAGAAAATCTAAAAGTTTGTATCGTTGGAGATATTGCTCATAGCAGAGTTGCTTTATCCAATATTTTTGCATTAAAGACAATGGGGGCAAAAGTTTCTGTCTGCGGTCCTTCGACAATGATTCCGAAACAACTTGAAGATTTAGGTGTAAACATTATTTATAGTATTGATGAAGCTATTCAGGAAAATGATGTGCTGAATGTTTTAAGAATTCAATTAGAAAGAAAGGCAAGAGAATATTTCCCTTCATTAAGAGAATATGTAAAATATTTTGGAATTACTTCAGAAAGATTAGAAAAAAATAAAAAAGACATTCTTATTCTTCATCCAGGGCCAATTAATAGAGGAGTTGAATTATCCTCTGATGTGGCAGATGGACCATATCAGGTTATTTTACAACAAGTAACGAATGGAGTTGCGATAAGAATGGCAGTTCTATATTTATTAGGAACATTAAACTAGAAATAATTATGAAAATTTTATTAAAGAACTTTACTGCACAGAATCCACAACAAAATCTTTTTGAAAAAAATATAGATTTACTTTTAGTTAATGATAAGATAGCTGAATTCGGTCGGAATTTGAGCTATGATGATAAAATGACTAAGGTTATTGATTTATCTGGGAAATTAGTTGTTCCGGGGTTTATTGATATGCACGTGCATTTACGTGAACCCGGGAGAGAAGACGAAGAGACTATCGAATCAGGTTGTAACGCTGCAGCATTTGGAGGATTCACAGCAGTAGCTTGTATGCCTAATACTGAGCCAGCAATTGACTCTGCAGAAGTTGTTGAATTCATAAAAAATAAATCAAGAAATAATATAGTTGATGTTTATCCGATTGCTGCTGCGACAATTGGTAGAAAAGGAGAATATTTATCTCCAATGCTTGAATTAAAAGAATCAGGAGCAGTCGCTTTTTCTGATGATGGAGTTGCAATTAAAACAGCTTCTATATTAAAGCGAGCATTAGAATATTCAAAAATGATTAATTTACCAATCATTGAGCATTGTGAAGATGAATCTCTTTCTTTCGGCTCAATGAATGAGGGAATTAATTCTACGTTATTTGGTTTACATCCTTTACCCTCGGTTTCGGAGGATTTAATAGTTATGAGAGATATTTTAATGGCACAATATACTGGTGGGAAAGTCCATATCGCTCATATCAGTTCTGCTAATGCTGTTAAAATGGTGAGGGAAGCAAAAAGTAAAAATATCAACGTTACTGCTGAAGTTACACCTCATCATTTCACATTGACAGATGATTCTCTGAAAACTTATGATACAAATTTGAAAATGAATCCACCTTTAAGAACTGAAAAAGATATCAAGGAAATTTTGGAAGGATTGAAAGACGGAACAATTGATTGTATTGCTTCCGATCATGCACCACATTCTCCTGAAGAAAAGGAAATGGAATTTGACTATGCTCCAAATGGAATAGTTGGATTGGAGACTTCTATCGGACTTGCACTAACTGAACTTGTTCACAAAAAAGTTTTAAGTGTTGATGAAATTATTTTCAAATACTCTATTAATCCACGAAAAATTTTAAATTTGAATGTTCCCTCATTTAAAGTAGGAGAAAAAGCAGAATTTACTATCTTAGATTTAGATGAGATTTGGACAGTTAATAAAAATAAATTTGTTTCTAAGTCAAAAAACACACCTTTTGACAAAAGACTATTAACGGGCAGAGCTGTAGGTATCATCAATAATGGTAAAATTTTAATGAATGGTGAATTCATATCCTAATTTGATTCAAAGTTGTTTAGTTTGATAAACACATCTAAAAGACAAATTACTTTTTCATAATTAAAATCTAATAACTTATTGGCATTCTGTTTGTCCCACTCTATGCAAAAACGAGGTGTGCTATGAAAAACAGAATATTCATCTATCTTTTAATAATATCAGCATTATTTTATTCCTGTGACATAAACTTACCATATGAGGATTTTACTCCTCCATCTCCTCCGAAAAATATAACCGTCCTAAATGGTGACCAAAAAGTTGTTCTAAATTGGAAAAAGAATCCGGAAAGTGATGTTGCTGGTTATAATATTTATTACAGTTATTCATACAACGGAAAATACACACTGATTGGTTCATCAGGCACAAATAATTTTGTTGATTATGGAATAAGGAATGGAGTAAAGTATTATTATGCTGTTACAGCTTACGACTACAATGGAAATGAAAGTGAACTTAGTTATGATGTAATTTATGCTGTTCCCCGACCTGAAGGATTCAATCAAAGTATTTTTGATTATAGAAGATTTCCGAATAATTCTGGCTATTCGTTTTCAAAATATTCAGTTGTGCCTTATAACAGTCAGGACGCAGATTTCTTTTTTGAAAACTATCAGGGAACTTATTATCTGGTAGTTTATGACGATACTGATATTAAAGACATGGGACCAACTCGAGATATTTACGACATTCAATTTGCTCCTTCTTACGGATGGTCAAGCTCAAAGGATGAGATCGCTAAAGCTGGAAAAACTTATGTGTTTTGGACGTGGAATAATCGTTTTGCAAAAATCAGAATTAAAAATATTACTCCTGATAGAATTGTTTTTGATTGGGCTTATCAGACTGTTGAAGGTGAACCAATGTTAAAACCTAATAAAGAAAGAAAAAAGCTATCTTCAAATAGAAATTTGGTAGCGACGAAAGAATTGAATTAAGAATTTATTTCATAAGTGCTTATATTATCGGTACAGTAATTATAGTTGTTAAATGATTAGATTGAATTTGTATATAATTTTATTGTTAGCTTATTCTATAGTTACTTTTGCTCAAAATGAAAAATTTATTCAGAATTTTAAAACTGGTTCGAAGACAGATTCTAATTTCATTGTCATTTCAGAAATTGAGCAATCAATTAAAAATGCTGATGTTATTAAATTAGCTAGATTTATAAACTCTAAGACTTATTTTAGTTTGATGGGAAATGTTAATGGATACTATACTACTAATCAGGCGTTTTATCTTCTTGAAGATTTCTTTAAAGTTTATAGAGTACAGTCATTTAGATTTAATCAAATTAATTCTTATGAGAATAATCCATATGCAACAGGAATTTTTTATTATGAAAATAAGGGAAGAAGGAGTAAAGCACAGGTTTATGTTTCTTTAAAGAGAATTGGTGAAAATTGGATAATAAGTCAACTATCAATAAACTGAGTAATAAATTCTCGGAAAAATACTTAAAAGGCGATGGAAAAATTTTCTTCATCGTCTTTTTTGTTTTAGTCCTTCTTTTACTCATTGGAATTCTTGCAGAAAGTTATATCGGTAATGTCAAAGAAGATTGGAATTCCATTGTTACGGAAGAAATCAATGATATGCAAAAAACTGTAATCGAAGAGTTTAATAAGAAGGAGAATCTATTATTTAATACTTTATATAAATTAAAATCTAATCTGCAGAAAGAATTGAGTACCTCTAATGAAACATTCAAATCTTTTATTAAAGAGATTAATCATAAAGAATATGATGATTTCTCAATAGAGATATATGCACCTAATGGAAAGCTAATAGGTTGGAATAAAAGTAGTAATTTTATAAATAATGAATTATTCCCTCTACCTTCTTCAATCGGAGAATCATTTTTCCTCGAAAAGGAATTAGTCTATTGTTATTCGATTGTTGATACTTTTCATTTTCAATCGGATGAATTTTATATTCTTCTATCTCTGCCCTTAGAAAAAAAATATAAACTTCACAATAAATATTATGAAGAAATAAGTATTATAAATTCTATCACAGATAAAATTCAAACCGAAGTAAAAGTTGACTTTAATCCATTTACGAGTTCTTCGATTGATGGTAGAAAATATTCATTTGAAATTACTAATAATAAAAATAGAAAGATTGGTTTGGTTACTCTGAATAAACCAACCATTAAAAGTCGTATTAATGAAATAAAAAATTTTACATCTTCACTTCAATCATTAATTGTATTATTTGGATTGATTGTTATTGGATTTGGATTAAGAAAAGATTACTTAAATCTTAGTTCATATTTTGCAAAGTTTTCATTCCTTTTATTCTATTTAATCCTGTTCAGAATTTTGTTATACATTTTTTCAATTCCGTCCAAATTTCTTGACTCTCCAATTACTGATGCAACAAATTTTTCTTCAACTTTTGGTTATGGATTGGTTAAATCGCCTTTAGAATTTTTTATTACAAATTTATTTGTATCAATTGCCGCATTACAATTTTTTAGATACTCATTAAAATTTAGTAGAGAAGATAAATACTTCAAATCATCAGCATTAACATATTCAATTGTGATTTTGTTTTTGGTTCTGTTTCCTCTTTTGCTTAGAGCATTTGCAGCTTCGATACGCTCAGTGGTTTTTGATTCTAAATTAAGATATTTCAAGGATTTTGAGATTCTACCTGATTTTACTGTTCTGGTAATGCACACAAATATTCTTTTAATCGGAATATCTTTTTTATTTGTGCTAATTGGTTTAACTCTTGTATTAAAAAAACTGTTAACTCGTAAAAGAAAAGACTTTAAAAGAATGGATTATCTTATAATAACATTGTTGATGAGCATTTCGAGTGTAACATTTTACTTGGTTTCACAAAATCCATTATACAATATCATCAACTTGTTTGTCTTACTTATCACCATTCTTTGGATATTCTTTTTCTTAAATAGATATAACACAAATATTTATAGATATTATGTCATAATACTTTTTGTAGCATCACTCAATTCAGTAATACTCCTAAATTACTTTGATACTTTAAGAGAGAGAGAATCTGTTAAGAATATCGCTTTTGAAATAAACAGGCTGAATGAACAGCTAATCAGATTTTATCTAGAGGATAACATAAACCAAATATTTACAAATCAATCAGAGCAAAATCTGTTATTGAGAAAAGATATTAATTTTAATTCTTTAGCTTTCATAAACTGGACAAGAAGTAATCTTCATCAGGAAGAACTAAATTCTTATATATCTATTTATGATAGGAGTGGAAAGTTGTTGGGTGGCTTTAATGCTGGTTTTGACTACAAAGACAATATTAAGAATTTAATGACGAGATTTAATGATCTTATATTTTTAGATGAGAGTAATCCTGACTCACTAATTAAAAAAGTAAGTGCTTATTCAAAATATATTGAGCAAGGTGTGCCTCAGTTAGTAGTATCATCGGGAATTGATTTTGAAATTACAAAATTGGGTGGTCTTGGATTCCCTGATTTTTTAAAGTCAGATTTAAATATTATCAATCAATATATAAACTTAGAGAAAGTTAAGATTTTTCAGTTTAAAGATGAACAGTTAGTCCAATACTATGGTGATGTATATCCAAATCGGGAACAAATAAAACATTTAATTGAATTGAAATTAGATTCAGTATTTAATGATAGTTGGACAAAATTAAAATTTGGTCAAGAGAATTACGAAGCATATCTGATTAAATATTATGAAAATGAAAATGAAATAACGAACGTAATTGCAGTTGCTGATAATAAATTTAGCTGGAGTTTATTTAACTTCTTTAAAGTTTTTATAATTCACTCAATTTTAATATTCATTGTTATACTGATTCTTTCTCTTTTTAGTATTAAAAAATTTTCAATTTCATTTAAATCAAAACTTCTTTTTTTATTTCTTATAATTTCTATTCTTCCACTAACTTTTCTTGGGTTATATAATAGAAATATTTTAGAAGAGCGCTCTTCAAGTAGCATCAAAAATGAATTAAAACAAAAATTAACTTTAGTTGAAAGCAATCTAACTTCTTTATTTAATCAAACTTTAAAATTAGAAGAGGCGGCAAAGCGAGTAAATAAATCTCTTAATGTTGCTTTTAATTTATATGATGGAACTAATTTGTTATTTACTTCAGAAAAACAATTCTATGACATAGGATTGCTGAATGAAAAAATAAATAGTCTGGCTTACTATAATATTAATTACGATAAATTCAGGGAATACTATGCAAAAGAAAAAATTGAAAACTATTATTTTCAATCATACTACAAGGTCATCAAACTTAAGGATAAACAATATATACTTAACGTAAATCAGGCATTCAACAAATCAAATAATCTTATTTCAACATCAGATTTTGATATCGTATTGTTCGGTATTTATTCATTAACAATTGTAATTATTATATTTTCAAGCACTTTATTAGCAAATCAAATTTCTTCTCCAATTCAAAGATTAACTAAAGCTGCTGAGGCTTTAGGAAAAGGTGACCTGAATGTTAAAATTGAACATAATGAAAAAGGAGAAATCAAAGAGTTGCTGGATGGTTTCAATAAAATGACTGATGAATTAAGAAAAAATCAAATTGAATTAACACAGTATGAAAGAGAATCAGCCTGGAAGGATATGGCAAAACAAGTTGCACACGAAATAAAAAATCCTCTTACACCAATGAAACTAACATTACAGCAGTTGATTGTAACATTCAAAGAAAAAAGAGAAGATTTTGATAAACTGTTTGAAAAAGTTTCATCAACAATTTTGAATCAAATAGAAAATTTAAATCAAATTGCTTCTGAATTTTCGAGAGTTGCAAAAATGCCGAGCATAAATCTTGAAAAGTTCGATCTTCTGAAGCTCTTAAATGAACTCTCTTTAATCTACATTAATGAAAAAATTAAAATTAACATCATATCTGACTTCGATGAATTATTGATTGAAAATGATAAGAACCAACTTAGCAGAATATTTATTAATCTAATCAGAAATTCGATTCAAGCTTCTGCAAACAGTATAAAAATTATTATTACCAAAGCCAATAATTATTTGGAAATTATTTTTGAGGATAATGGAAAAGGAATAAAAAAGGAATTTCAGAACAAAATATTTGACGGAAACTTCTCAACTAAAAATCAGGGAATGGGTTTAGGATTAAAAATTACTAAAAAGTTTCTAAATAGTATAAATGGAGATGTAGTATTAGTTAGTTCTTCTGAAAAGGGAACCAAATTCAAAATTATATTACCTTATGATAAGATCTGAAACGAATTTTACTCCACATCAATTGAAAGTTATTCAGTCTGATAATCACGTTGCATTGACTGCAAACGCTGGTTCAGGAAAAACTTTTGTATTAAAGTATAAATACCTGAATGCCGCAAAAAAATTGAATGGAGATCTCTCTAAAATTGCTGCTATTACTTTCACTAATAAAGCTGCCAATGAACTGTATAGAAAAATTTCTGAGTTAGTTGATTATGAAATATCCTCTTCGAATGATCAATCTGAATTAAGAATACTTTACAAAATCAGAAGAAATCTGGTATCAGCTAACATCTCTACTATTCATTCTTTCTGTGTAGAGATATTGAAAAATTATCCGGTCGAAGCTGATGTCGATGCAAACTTTATTCCGATTGATCAAACCACTACTAATGAACTCATTGAATTATCTATAAACGAAGTTCTAAACTCTCTACTTAAAGATGAAAATGGTTCATCAATACTGAAAGATTTAATCAGGTATTTTGGAAGCAGTTATAAACTTGAATCCGAATTCCGAAAATTATTGTCTAACAAAAAGAACGTTCATATTCTGAAGAATAAAATTTATTATAAATCAATTGATGAAATAGGTAAGCATTTTGATAAATCATTTTTTTCATTGTTGAGCGAGATTAAAAATATTTATGCAGATGATTTAATTGACGCATTGCAAACGGTAAATAACCTTGTTCTTTCATCTGATAAAGGAAATGAAATTGCAAATTCTATTAAACAAGCCTGTGATGATTTTCAAACTAATCAGGATTTATTGGCTCTTTTGAGATTTATTAATGACAATGCATTCACAAAAAATGGAGATATTAAAGTTAGAGGATATCTCCCGACAAAGATTAAAGACGAAAGCCGTGATTCTGTTAATAAATTAGAAAAACTTTTCTCTAAATTAAAAATTTTAATTGAGTCGGATATAAATATTGAATTACATAAAGAACTTGCTGTCTTAGGGAAAAAAATTATTTTTCTTTTTGATCAGATCCATTCCGATTATGAAAATAGAAAAAGAAAAAATTCTTACATCGATTTCGATGATATACTTATAAAAACTAAAATCCTCCTTGAAAATGAAAATGTTAGAAGAGAGCTAAACTCAAAATACACTTATTTGATGGTTGATGAATATCAGGACACTGATGAAATACAGTATGATATTTTTCTTCCGATTCTTGATAATCTTAAAACTGGCAAGCTGTTTATAGTTGGAGATGATAAACAAAGCATCTACAGATTCAGAGACGCTGATTTAAAAGTATTTGATAAAACAAGAAATGATATCGCAAATGTAAATCAGACCACCGGTTTGCAGCTTCTTCCCGATAGTTTCAGAATGGTAAAAGAGCTTTGTTTATTTACTAATTTTATTTTCGATAAACTTTTTCATTCTTCAATACCATTATTTAATGAATTAAAGAATGAGCCTATTGTTTGTGCAAATGATTTAGATGAAATCGGAGAAGTTGAATTTTTGGTATCATCTAAAGAAGATGAGAATAGTCAATCTCAAGCGGAATTGACAGCATTGAGAATTCTGGATTTAATACAGAACAGCAAATTCACGTTCTCTCAGATTGCAGTTTTGGTTACAAAAAGGAAGCACTTTGATGAGCTCGAAAACATTTTCACTGTTAAAAAAATTCCTTATAAAATAATTGGAGGTAGAGGATTTTTTCAAAGACAAGTTATCAGCGATATAAGAAATTATTTGTCTTTTATTTCCAATACGAATGATAGTGTTTCTTTAGTTGCTATTCTTCGATCGCCTTTCTTTATGCTATCAGATTCAGAAATTTTTAAGATAAGTTTATCAGAGGGAAATTCTTTTTACGAAAAACTCAGAAATTTCTCAAACTCAGAAAAAAAATATTTGGATATAGTCAATCAACTTGATACACATATACAAAAATGTTCTTCGCTTCCTATCTCATTACTTCTGAAAGAAATATTATCTGATTCAGATTATTTAATGATAGTTAAAAACAGGCATAACGGTGAGCAGGAGTTGGCAAATATCGAAAAGCTTTTATCAATTGCTAAAAATTTTGATGAAGGTGGTTTCAAAACACTTTATGATTTTGTACAATATCTTGATGATTCTTTACAAAACAATCCTGATGAAGCTCAAGCTGAAGGCGCTCTATCCAATGTAGGAGTTCAGTTGATGACAATTCATCAGGCTAAAGGATTGGAGTTTCCGATCGTCTTCTTATATCGCTGTGAATCGTTTCCTGAATCATCATCAGTAAAAGCAAGAGAAATTAAAATTGATAAAGAACTTGGATTGCTTTCAAAAATTCAAGATAAAAATAACCCATTGGGAGATTTTCTCCAGCCTCCGATTCTTGCAGTGAATAATTTTGTTGAAGAGGCAAAAGATTTAGCTGAAATAAAAAGACTTCTTTACGTGGGAATTACAAGAGCAATAAATAAACTATTTATCGTTTATGATAGAAATTCAAACGAAAAATATGATCTCAAATCTTTTATCAATCTTTTGCAGGAAGTAATACCAAATTTATCCGATGGTACAATTTCAATTGAAGGAGATGTTGAATTTTTAAAGAAAAAAGATGATCAATTTTATAATATTACTTCTCAAGTTAATTTAGACATTAAAGTAACCTCACACATTGAAGAAGAAAATATAAAATTAGAATCAAACGAAGAAGAAGAGAAAGATTATTACTTCAACACACAGAAATTGGAAAGTGAATCTGAGCATCAGATTATTTCTGCCACGAAAATTTCTGTTTTTGAAAAGTGCCCGTTGAAATATCATCTAACCTATAACATTGGTTTAGCCAAGTTAATCAAATTATTACCTAACTCTAATAATCAGCAAACTAAATTATTTGAATATTTGTTCGAGCTGCAAAGACAAGAAAAGGATGAAGAATTAAAATTGAGCGAGAAGACTATCAAAATCGCTAAGAGTTCAGAAAGGTTTGGGCAAGTGATTCATAAAATATTAGAAAAAAATATTCCTCTGGAAAAAGTGCCGGAATTTCTATCGGAGAATTTATCTCTTAACTTTAAAGAATTGAAAGAGGAAGAATTCAAAAACAATGTTTTGTCGTTACTTCGGAATTACTATAGTTCTAATGTATTCAAAGAAATAAACGATTGCAAAAACTATAAAAATGAATTTGAAATACTAATCAAAGAAGAAAATCTAATATTGAAAGGAATTATTGATAAAATTATTTTCAAAGATGATTCAATTTTAATCATTGATTATAAAACTGATTATGTGGATGAATCACAAGCTCGAAATCATTATCTGGAATACGAAATCCAAATGAAATTTTATTTGTATATTTCAATGAAATTTTTTGAAAAAGTTAACAAATTTGTCTCAAGATTAGTTTTTTTGAGAAATTCCGATCTGTACTTTGATTTAAATTATGAAAGGGGAAATCTCCCTGAACTTAGAAAAGAAATTTTTAATCTGATTAAGGGAGTTGTTTCAAATAACTCGACTAAAAATCTTGAACATTGTCCAAATTGTATTTACTCACTAAATAATAAAAACTGTATAATCATTTAAAAAGTATGAAAAAAAATTTTATAATAAATCGCGATATAAATGAAATTGAAAAAGAGTTAGATAATTCGTTTGCCGGAGTTTTGACCTTGCGACTTAAAGGCGGAGGGAATTATCAAATTGCTACAAATTTCATTTACATGGATAAAAACATCTTCATCACTTTGAATAAAGATGATGAAAAATTTGAAAGCATTAAGTTTAATCATTACGGTCAGTTTCTTGTTTACAATGCTTCTTTTGAAAATGAGACTGATTACAGCTATCAAATAAAATACATATCTATCGTTGGAGAATTCAGAGAATTGGATGATTCAAAACAAATTGAGCAAGTCAAAGAAAAGTTCTTTCAGAAATTCTCAAAATATGGTAATGAATCAGATTACCTGATACCTTCTAATCTTGCTCTTTGTATTTTAGATTCAAAGGAGATTCAGTTTATAATAGAGCAAGGAAAATAAACTTCACGTCGAGGTAAAAATTGTTAAACTATGTTTGGCTCGGTTTAATATTGCTCGGTTTTGTTTCAGCGTTATATATAGATGTAAGTGATATCTCAACGAACCGTTTCAGAAATAATCAGGAACTTAATTGCGTTGTTTCCTTTAACGGGTCATTAACAACAAAGAAAAATATTAAACTGCAAGTATCTGCTGATGATTTTTCAAAGTTCTATAGTTTTAATATTGACGAAGACTTAGTAGTCAGTGGGATAATAAATGCTAAACTTTCTGATAATACTTTTAACATATCAATTCCTGCAAATAATAAGTTTCCCAAAATTTGGCAGGAGATTGCAGCATCTTCCGGTAAAGACAATTTAATATCAGGCAAACTAAAAATTGTAAAACAAATTGACGATCAAACTTCATCTGCTTTTATAATACTCAGCGATATTGAATTTCTAACTTTTAAAAAGATAACTAATGAAGCAATAAAAATTGCTGGAGTGGCAGTCGAAATTGCTCTTGGTCTTATTGGAATTATGGCAATGTGGTTAGGAGTTATGAAAGTTGCCGAACAAGCAGGCTTGATAAAAAAAATTGCCTCTTTCATCAAGCCACTGACAAAAAGAATTTTTCCTGAAGTTCCACCGGATCATCCTGCAATTGGCTCTATGGTAATGAATATATCAGCTAATATGTTGGGGTTGGGGAATGCTGCAACTCCTTTTGGGCTCAAAGCAATGGAGGAGCTTGATACTCTTAATCCGAATAAAGGTACTGCAACAAATTCAATGATCACATTTCTTGCAATTAATACAGCTGGTTTGACTTTGATTCCTGCAACTGCAATCGCTGTTCGTGCAGCATCTGGCAGCAGTAATCCAACAATAATAATTGGTACAACAATGTTTGCTGCTTTTTGTGCTACTATAACTGGATTACTTGTCGCTAATCTCTTTCACATTTTATCTGATAGTACTAAAAGTCTTTCAGCAACATTAAAGAAACACATTAAAACTATTCTTGGGTTAATTACACTCACGGTGATAGTATTGCTCTTAATTGCTTTTATTCCAAATTCATTTATGAATTTAATTTTTAGTGATACTCTGTTTGAAATCTTCAGAAAAATTATTGGAATAATTTCTGTCCTTGCAATTCCATTTTTGATTGTTGTCTTTATTGGATATGGTGCTATTAAAAAAGTTAAAGTATATGAACAATTCGTTGAAGGAGCCAAAGAAGGTTTTAATATTGCTATTAGAATTATTCCATATTTAGTGGCAATGTTAGTTGCAATTGCAATTTTCAGAGCTGGTGGTGCTATGGACAATTGGTTAATTCCAGCTTTGCGGCCCGTTACTTATTTGATAGGAATGCCAGCCGAAGCACTTCCAATGGCTTTGATGAGACCTCTGTCTGGTAGTGGATCGTTAGGTATTATGGCTGAAATTATGTCTGTTCACGGACCAGACTCTTTTATAGGAATACTCGTTTCTACTTTTTATGGAAGTACAGAAACAACTTTCTACGTGCTTGCTGTTTACTTTGGTGCAGTGAATATAAAAAATACAAGATATGCTCTGCCGGTTGGATTAATTGCTGATGCAGTTGGAATTCTTTCCGCTTTATTTATAGTTAATTTGCTTTATGGATAAAAAGAAAGTTTTTATTACCAGTCAAATTCCGGAAATAGGAATTAATCTTCTTGTTAAAAAAGGTTTTCAAGTTGAAATCTTCTCAGGGAAAAATCAAATTAAGGCAATTGAACTCATCAAAAGAGCAAAAGATGCTTCAGCTTTAATCACTCTTCTTTCAAACAAAATTGATAAAGAAATTATTAGCCATTTACCACAGTTAAAAATCATTTCAAACTATGCTGTAGGTTTTAATAATATTGATGTAGAATATGCTAAACAAAAGGGGATAATAGTAACTAATACTCCTGATGTACTTACTGAATCCACTGCTGATCTGACTTTAGCTTTAATTTTGGCTTGTTCCAGAAGAATAAATGAAGGAATTGATTTAGTTCGAAAAAAGAAATTCAAAGGTTGGGCTCCAAAGCTTTTATTGGGTAAAGAATTAACTAATAAAACAGTTGGAATTATTGGGATGGGAAGAATTGGATCTGCGGTTGCAATCAGAGCAAAAGCTTTCGGATGCAAAATTATTTATTATTCAAACAACAGAAATTTATCAGCAGAAAAAATTACTGGTGCAAAAAAAGTATCTTTAAGTAAGTTGATGAAAAATTCAGATATAATTTCTATTCATATTCCATTGAATAGTAAAACAAAGGATCTGATAAATAAAGAAAAACTTGAGTTAATGAAAAAAGATGCAATAATAATCAATACTGCAAGAGGTGAAGTAATAGATGAAAATTATTTGATTGAGATGCTAAAGTCAAAAAGAATATTTGCAGCAGGATTTGATGTCTATCAGAATGAACCTAAAATTAATCCTGAACTTTTGAAATTAGATAATGTAATAGCTTTACCACATATTGGGAGTGCAACAGAAGAAGCAAGAAACAGGATGTCAGAACTCGTTGCTAAAAATGTTATTGCAGTTCTATCAGGGCGAAAACCTCTTACTCCAGTAAATTAAAAAGTAAAGTTGCTAAATAATTATATTTGAATAGTAAATCAGGAATTTCTATGAGATATGGAATACCTAAAGAAACTCTTTTCGAAGAAAAAAGAGTAGGATTGACTCCCGCAGGAGTTGATGCACTTGTCAGAGCAGGTCACACAGTCTATGTTGAGACAAATGCAGGTGAAGGCAGTCATTTCTCTGATGACGAATATCGAAATGCAGGTGCACAAATTGTATATTCTGCAGAAGAAGCATACAAGCGTGCTGAAGTCGTTGTTAAAGTAGCTCCACTGTCAGAAACAGAATGTGATTTGTTACAAGAATCTCAGATTATCTTCTCTTTCCTTCACTTAGCAATTGGTAAAAAGAAAATTTTGGATACTCTGCTTCAGAAAAAAATTACTGCAATTGGATATGAATTAATTGAAGAGGATGATAGACTTCCAGTTCTTCATTCTATGAGTGAAATAGCTGGACAGCTTGCTATTCAAGTAGCTGAAAAACAACTGGAGACTTTTTCTAAAGGTGGAAGAGGAATTCTACTTGGTGGTATTACAGGCGTTGCTCCTGCTGCTGTTGTCATAATTGGTGCTGGTGTTGTGGGTATTTCTGCAGCAGCAGCAGCTCTGGGCAGAGGTGCTCAGGTTATTCTGCTTGATAAAGATGTAAGAAGATTGAGACAAATAGAACTTGATTTCAGAAAAAGAATTACAACAGTAGTTGCGAATCCATATACTATTTCGCGGGGAGCAAAATTTGCAGATGTTTTAATTGGTGCAGTTTTAATTAAAGGTGAAAAAGCACCTCACTTAGTTACTGAGGATATGGTAAAACAAATGAAAAAAGGTGCGGTGATTGTAGATGTATCAATTGATCAGGGCGGTTGCGTAGAAACCAGTCACATCACAACTCTTTCTGATCCTGTTTATTTGATGCACGATGTTATTCATTATTGTGTTCCAAATATGCCAGCACTAGTTGCTCGAACAGCAAGTTATGGATTAAATAATGCAGCATTGAAATATCTTCTTACTATTGGTGAAGATGGCTTTGCTAATGCTGTTATGGCAGATCAGGGATTAGCAAAAGGTGTTTGTACACACAATGGTTACTGTTCAAATGAGTCTGTTGCCCATAACTTTAATATCGAATATAGAAGATTACATTTGTTCTCAACTAATTGAAAACATTAAGAGTTTATTATGATTACTCAAAACGAAACAATTGCAAAACAATCCATACCGACAAATATTCTTAGGATATATAATCAAAAACTTGTTTCCTCAGATGAAGCTGTTAAGATTATTAAATCAGGAGATAATATCGTTGTTCAACCCGGTTGCGCATGTCCAATGGAAGTTGTCAGAGCTATGGTTCGAAGAAAGGATGAGTTAGAAAATGTTACTCTGTTTCATATTCTTGTTGTTGGTGATTTGCCGTATTTGCACGATGGTATGGAAAAACATTTCAAACATAAAGCTTTCTTCATTGGTGCAAATTCTCGTCCTGCGATAAATAAAGGTACAGCAGAGTTTATCCCTATTTTTTTGTCAGAAGTTCCACTTTTATTTAAGAAGAATCTTATAAAGTCTGATGTCGCTTTCATTCATGTTTCTCCGCCGGATGAACACGGATTTTGTAGTTATGGCGTTGATGTCGGAACAATAAAAACTCCGGCTGAGCGATCAAAAGTTATTATTGCTCAGGTTAATAAGAATATGCCCAGAACTTTGGGTGATAGTTTTATTCATATCAATAAAATCACTTACATAGTTGAACACGATGAACCTATTTTTGAACTTCCGCAAGTTGATCCGAATGCAACTGCAGAAGAATTAGATGTATTTGATAAAATCGGTGGACACGTTGCAAGCCTGATTGAAGATGGTTCAACTCTTCAAATGGGAATTGGTGCAATCCCAGATTCTGTGATGAAATATCTTCACAATAAAAAAGATTTGGGTATTCATACTGAAATGTTCTCCGACGGAATTATTGAATTAGTAGAAAATGGTATAATAAATGGTGAGAAGAAAACCTTGCATCCGGGTAAAATTATTGCTGGCTTTGTTTTGGGAACTAACAAGATTTATAATTTCATCAACAACAATCCGATATTTGAATTTCATCCACAGGAATATGTAAATGATCCATTTGTAATTGCTAAAAACAATAAAATGGTAGCTATTAATTCAGCCATTGAAGTTGACTTAACTGGTCAGGTCTGTTCTGATTCAATTGGAACAAAATTTTATAGTGGAATCGGTGGTCAGGTTGATTTTATCAGAGGTGCTTCAAGATCTGAAGGTGGCAAACCAATTATTGCATTGCCATCAACTACTAAAAATAATACTATTTCCAGAATTGTGCCTTCATTGAAGACTGGAGCAGGTGTTGTTACTTCAAGAGGTGATGTGCATTATGTCGTTACTGAATTTGGTGTTGCAGATTTGTTTGGAAAAACTATTCAGGAAAGAGCTAAAGCTTTGATTAATATCTCTCATCCGAATTTCAGAGAAGAATTAGAAAAATACGCAAAAGAGACTTTTCACATTTAATAATGATTGCAGTAATTGGGGACATACACGGCTGTTACCATACTTTAGTCAAACTTGTTGATCAGTTGGATAGATATTTCCCCAACGTACCGATCTATTCAGTCGGAGATCTGGTTGACAGAGGAAATTTCAGCTTTGAAGTTGTAGAACTTTTTCTTGAAAGAAAGATATTTTTTACTCCCGGTAATCACGATTTAATGTTTGCTGCTCACTTTCAAAAACCAAATTCAATATTTGCAAGATCGTGGTTTGATAATGGTGCTGAAACAACTTTAAGATCTTATCAAAACAGATTTAACAAAATTGATGAACATCTGAACTACATAAACTCGATGCCTCTCTTTTTTAATAATGATGATTGTTTTATCTCTCACGCAGGAATTTCAAGTCGTTTTGATAAATTTATTAATGATTCGGTAATCAAAGATGATAATCTACTTATCGAAATTTTGAGTCAAAGCTTGGAGACTGATTATGGAATTCTATGGTGTAGAGAAAGGTTATTAAATCTTGGGAAATTGCAAGTTGTTGGTCATACCCGAATGCCTGAACCTAAGTATGATTCTCAATCAGATTCTATATATATTGATTGTGGTGCAGTAAGCGGGAATAAATTAGTAGCTGTAATCATTGAGAACGGAAAAGTATTTGAATACCTTTGGACAAGAACAGAGCTAATAGATATTGCTTGATTTAGTTGAACTTATAAATGTTTTTCACATCTTCGAAAGTGATAGTAACCAAATCGCTATCTTCAACATTATTCAATTTACTTAATCTATCTTCTTGTTGCTTTATGATTTTGTAAATTAGTTCATAGACTGCTTTCGTATTCAGGAAGTTAGTATCATTCTTTTTAACAATATCTGTGAAAATTTCAAGAAGTAATTGCCAAGCCCCTTCATCAAGTTGGTAGCCATATTGCTGAGAAAAATTTAATGCGATTTCTAACATTTCTCTCGCTGAGAAATCATCAAAAATAAATTCGTTTATAAAAAGAGATCTTAATTCGCTGTGTTTATCCAAAGTTAAATTTATCCCAGTTCTGTTGTCTGAAATTATCATAACGAACTTATCAATGTGTTCTCTGACGGTTGAAAATATTCTCGAAACTGTTTCTCTTAACAGAACATCATCAGAATAAACCAGAGAAGCTGAGTTATTAATCATAACAACTTTATTTTCAAAATGTGACAAAAGATTTTTATCATTAAAAAGAGATGAAATTGTAATACTATCTACTTCAATAACTTCGGAAGATTGAATAATTCCTAATTCTTTCAAAATACCTGCATAAATTTTTGCTATCGTTGATTTACCAGTGTATCGGTTTCCAATAAATAAACTATGAAATGATTTCGGTAAAACATTTAATCCTCTTTCCCTTCTAATCGCTGCTAATTTTTCGCTATTGATAATATTCTGAATTGTTTCTTTGATATTACTTATGCCAACGAGTTTGTTGAGTTCATCAAGATATTTGTTTAATGAGGATGATGAAGGATATTTTGTTGTGTCCTGATAAATCAGATGACTATTGATTACTTCTTGAATAACATCATCACTTATTTTAGTTGAAACTTCTTCAGTTCTTAATTCCTTACTTATTTCGGATAATTTAAGTAAATGTTTCCTTTGAAGAGTGTCAACAAGATATTTTACCAAGTGAGTATTCTGAGGAAATTGACTTTTAAGATTTTTAGCATTTTCAATGAAATCTAAAAGTAATCTGGATGATTCTTCTGTAACGTCAAGATTTTTTTCGTTTAATGAAATTTTAGTTAAACTTAACAATTCTTCCGCAGTGAAATCGTTAAAGAAAATAATTTTGTTAAAAAGCGGTTTTATTGAAGAAAACTCTCTAGGGGTATGATAAACAAAATCTTCATGCACCTGAGAAATCACAATTACTTTTTCAGTTTTGTTTACTAATTTTTTATAAAGTAGCTCAATAAATTCATTAGCTATATCAGTTCTGTATCTTAAAGTTTCAAACAGAGTGTCAAATTCTTTAATCAACATAACACCAGAATTTGCTCTGTCGAAGGCTTTTGATATTTTTTCTAAGGTTTGCTCAAGATTGTTCCCAATCAGTGTGTGATTTTCAACTTCAATTAAATGATTTTTGTTGATCAATCCGAGATTAAAAAGAAATTCAGTTAAAAATTTTGCAGCAAATCTTCGTCCTGTGCCAGGATTACCCGTAAAAATAAAATGGTAGTTAAGCTTTTCATTTAAGACCTGACCTTCTTCAGAATAGTACTTTGCAAGTTTTGCAATTTCATTAATTTCTTTTTTGAAGTTATTAAATCCAATAAGATTATTTATTTTTTGAATGACCTCTTCAATTTTAGATTGCTCAATTAGATTTTTGCTTTGGTCCTTTGAAGTCAATCCAAAAGCATTTTGAATATCTTCAGTGGTTATCAAATTCAGAGAAAAATTTTCTTTTTCTTCATCAGCTGCCTTTTGAAATCTTTTGCCAATTTGAATTTTAGTTTCATTAAAAATTTTTCGTGCTAATCTGGCGTTTCCAAAAGTTTCATCACGATTGTCAAAAATTTCCTGAAACTTATTCAGCAAAAATTTCTCTGCATCCTCATCGAGTATATATTCTTCGTTCTTAGCGAAAAATTTGAAGATTTCCGTTAGTTGATCCGGCAGGTAATCATCAAAAATAAATGTATGAGTAAATCTTGATTGTAGTCCCGGATTTGATTCAATAAAATCTTTCATCGGACCAGGATATCCGGCTGCTATAACTACAAATTTACCTCTCATGTCTTCCATTCTTTTGAGAAGAATATCAATCGCCTCCTGCCCAAAATCTGATGACATTCCATGCTTCTTCAAAGTGTAAGCTTCATCAATGAATAAAATTCCTCCGAGAGAATCAGTGATCATTTTATCAGTTTTGACAGCTGTCTCACCAATATATTGTCCAACCAAACCAGACCGATCAACTTCTACAACATGGCCATTTTCCAATATTCCCATAGCCTTAAATATTTTCCCTAAAAGACGTGCAATAGTTGTTTTTCCGGTTCCCGGGTTTCCTAAGAAAATGCAATGAAGTTCTAACTGCTCTTCAGTTTTAATTCCTTTCTTTTTTCTTTCGTTTATAAAATTAAGATATGTAATAAAATCAATTAAATATTGTTTGAGTGAATCCAATCCAATAAAACGATGCAATTCATCTATTAACTCTTTTAGGGATTCTTCTTTTATCCCTTTTTGTTTGTATTCTTCAACTTGATTTGGTTGTTCAGTTTGTTGTTTTTTGAAGGAGTTTTGATTATTTATTTCTGGGATTTGCTCATTGTTGATTATTTCATTTTCACCTATTAAGAATTTTTTTGTAAAAAGTAATTGACCATCAAGAAAAGCATTGAGTTTACCTTCGCCATGTCTCCAAAAATTATTTTGTTCATTTCCCCAGCTTTGAACTATTTCAATCATCTCCCAATCTTTATTCAATTCAATATCAAATTTATGTCGTCCACATTCAGCGTCATTCAAATACCAAACACACAAACCTTTTACTTTTTTATTCTCTTTATTGTAAAATGGATTTTTAATAAGTATTTCAACCGCTACATAATCGAGATTGCTTTCATCAAACTGCAATAAATATTTTCTCTTCCCCGAAAGAATATTTTCACTAAGGTTGAAAAATCTTGCGCTTATCAGTTTAATTTCATTTTCTTCATCAATGTGAGAAGCTGAGAATGCTTCTTCAGAGAATTCGTTTGAGAATTCAATATTTTCCTTAAACTTAATTATTGTTTTTAGTTTTTTCTTGGCTTGGTCAAATCTTTCATCATCAATTTGCTTTTCGGAGAGTTTAGTTAATTTCTTCTCAGCTTCCTTAATCCTAAATGAATCAACAAGTGAGATAAACTCTAAAATTTCGATTTTTGTTCTCAGGTCTTCATTATTTATTTTGTCGAGAAAATTGTTTGATATCCATATTGGTAGCCAGAATATTTCATTCTTTTCAAAAGCTTCTGATAGTGAAAGTAGTTTTTCAATCTCTTTAATATAGACTTTGTCACGTTTTACAATTTTAATACACAATGACAAGACTTCTTCCAGTAATTTGGTCTCTTCATTTTCGCTTTTAATCGTTTTTAATTCTTTATAAGCCTGTTCAAATTTTTCCAGAGCTGAAAGAATTTTAACTAAAAGTATTTGAGATGAATAATTGGAATTTGTCTTATTATATATTTCAACATCGTGTAAGGCACCTGAGAAAATGCTCATTTTATAAAGAATATCAGCTCTGTTTATGAATACTTCCGAATTTTTTTTGAATAAGTCAACAGCTTCATTTGCGATTTGGATTGCGAGGAATGGATTATAATTTTCTATTAATGCTTTAGAATAGAGGATAAGAGAATTGAGGTCATCGGGTTCTTCCTCATAAAATTTTTTAGAAAGTACAAGAGCTAATTTATACCTCTTTGCCTGAAAGTGTCCATTTATTTCTGAAAGATAATCCATTAGTAATAAAAGAAATATTAGTTGTCAAAAAAATAAGAAAACTTGTGTTTAAAAATAAAAAAGGCGGAGAGTTAATATCTCCGCCTCTATAACTAACCGAGGAACTACTAATAGTCCATTCCTCCCATACCTGGATTAGGCATAGCAGGTGCTGGTTCTTTCTCTTTCTTTTCGTAAACTACTGCTTCTGTTGTCAATAACAATGATGATACGGATGCTGCATTTTCTAAAGCAGTTCTTGTAACTTTTGTTGGGTCAATAACTCCAGCTTTAACAAGATTTTCATATTTTTCTGTTGCAGCATTAAATCCGAAATCGTCTTTACCTTCTTTAACTTTTTGGAGAACGACAGAACCTTCAAGACCAGCATTATTAACAATTTGTCTTAATGGTTCTTCTAAAGCTTTCTGAACTATTCTTATACCTGTGGTTTGATCTTGATTCTCACCTTCGAGTTTTTCAAGAACAGAAATTGCTCTAACTAAAGCAACTCCACCACCAGCAACAATACCTTCTTCAACTGCTGCGCGGGTTGCGTGAAGTGCATCTTCAACTCTTGCTTTCTTTTCTTTCATTTCAACTTCAGTTGAAGCACCAATTTTTAGAACAGCTACGCCACCAGAAAGTTTTGCTAATCTTTCCTGTAATTTTTCTTTATCATAATCAGATGTTGTTTTTTCTATCTGAGCTTTTATTTCATTAATTCTCTTTTTAATCTCATCATGTTTTCCGGAACCCTCAACAATTGTGGTATTATCTTTATCTACTACAACTTTCTTTGCAGTGCCAAGATAAGAAATTGTAGCATTTTCTAATTTGAATCCTCTCTCTTCTGAAATTACAGTACCATTTGTTAATACAGCAATATCTTCTAACATAGCTTTTCTTCTGTCACCGAAACCAGGAGCTTTTACAGCACATACTTTTAATGTTCCTCTAAGTTTATTTACAACTAATGTAGCAAGAGCTTCACCTTCAACCTCTTCAGCAATTATTAATAAAGCTTTACCTTGTTGAGCAACTTTTTCAAGAACAGGTAGAAGATCTTTCATTGCTGAGATTTTTTTATCGTGAATCAAGATAAAAGGATCTTCTAAAACAGCTTCCATTGTTTCAGCATCAGTTACAAAATAAGGTGAAAGATATCCACGGTCGAATTGCATGCCTTCAACTACATCCAATGCTGTTTCAGTACCTTTTGCTTCTTCGACAGTAATTACTCCATCTTTCCCAACTTTTTCCATTGCATCAGCTATTAAATCACCAATTGATTTATCATTATTAGCTGATATTGCTCCAACCTGAGCTATTTCGTTCCTTCCTTCAACTTCTTTGCTAATTGATTTTAGGTATTCAACTACTTTTCCAACTGCAAAATCAATTCCTCTTTTGAGGTCCATTGGATTTGCACCAGCAGTAACATTCTTTAAACCTTCTCTATATATTGCCTGAGCGAGAACAGTAGCAGTAGTTGTTCCATCACCAGCAACATCACTAGTTTTGGATGCTACTTCTCTAACCATCTGCGCACCCATATTCTCAATAGGATTTTCTAACTCGATTTCTTTTGCTACAGTAACACCATCTTTTGTGACTGTAGGAGCTCCGAATTTTTTCTCAAGAATAACATTTCTGCCCTTAGGACCTAAAGTTACTCTTACTGCATCAGCAAGTTTATCCACACCAGCTTTTAAAGCAGATCTGGCATCTGCACTGTATTCAATTAATTTTGATGACATATTTACCTCTCTGATTATTTATTTACTATTCCGAAAATGTCGCTTTCGCGCATAATTAAATATTCTTCACCACCGATTGTTACTTCGGTGCCACTGTATTTACCGTAAAGAACTCTGTCCCCAACTTTAACTTCCATTTTGATTACTTTTCCGTCTTCGCCTGTTTTTCCTGGTCCAACCGCTACAACGGTACCTTCAATGGGTTTTTCTTTTGCTGTATCTGGTAAAATAATTCCACCAGAAGTCTTTTCTTCAGCTTCTGCTGGTTTTACTATTACGCGATCTGCTAATGGTTTTATTTTGAAATCTGCCATAGTTTAACTCCTTTTATTGTTTATTAGCACTCTAAATTAACGAGTGCTAAAATAGTAAGATTTACAAATTTTGTCAATATACTTTTTTGTTTCGATTGTTAAATTTCTGAAAAAAAGTAAATTTTAACTGAATTTATTATTTTAAGTTAGATTAAAAAGGATTTTAATATTGAGTTCATTTAAAGACGAACTTGGGAAATTTGTTAAAAGTTTATCTGATTTGGATAAAAGAATTGTATGGATTCTAATCTCAATTCCATTAATTCAAGCAATAAGTTCATATTTCACTTCAAGAAGGTTTTTTAGAGAAAATTTTTTTGACATTTTTCAAAATACATCGGATCCATACTTAGTAGAGTTTTTGTATTGGTTTACCGGTGATACAATTCTCGCTTTGTTTCCAGCTTTGTTAATTATTCATTTAGTATTCAAGGATAAAATCTCAGAATTTGGATTTAGATTTGGTGATTGGAAGTTTGGCCTAAAATTCTCTGTTATTTTTATTCTTTTTATGTTAATAGTTATTTGGTTCATTACATCCTCTCAAGAGTTCATTACAAAATATCCTCTTCTGACATCAACTAAACATTCTCTTGTTACTTTTATCATCTATGAAGCTGGAATGTTACTATATCTTTTAGGTTGGGAATTCACCTGGAGAGGATTTATGCTTTTCGGGTTAGAAAAAAGATTCGGTTTTTATTCGGTATTCCTTCAAATGATTCCTTTTACAATCTTACATTTTGGTAAGCCTTTTTTAGAAACTCTTGGTTCAATTCCCGGAGCTATTGCACTGGGAATTTTAGCCTTACGCACCCGATCATTTTACTATTGCGTGATAGTTCATTTTTCAGTTATGTTTGCGATTGATACAATTTCGCTATTAAGATATTTATCCAATGAATATGGAATAGGAATAAATTCACTACTAAAAATATTAAAAACTAGTTTGGGTTATATAGTATGAGATTAGCAATAAACGTAGATCACATAGCTACTTTAAGAAATGCGAGAAAAGAATTTTTGCCAGATCCGGTAGCAGCTGCTATCGCCGCTGAGAATGCCGGAGCTGATGGAATTGTAGTTCACTTAAGGGAAGATAGACGACATATAAACGAAAGAGATGTTCGATTATTGCGAGAAGTAATTCAAACTAAACTTGATTTGGAAATGGCTGCAACTGAAGAAATTATAAAAATTGCCTGTGAGGTCGGACCTGAATTAGCAACAATAGTACCGGAAAAACGCTTGGAATTGACCACAGAAGGTGGTATAAGTGTTATAGACAATATCTCACTTTTAACAGACACAATAAACGAATTACATAAATACGAAATAGAAGTTTCCTTATTTATCGAACCAGAAATTAGTCAGATTGATGCTTCTGCTGAAATAGGAGCAGATTTTATTGAAATCCATACCGGAATTTTTGCTAATTGTATTTCCGAAGAAGAGCAGTTTGATGAATTGGATAGAATCAGAACTGCGGCAAGACACGCAAAAAAACTCGGGTTGGGAGTTAATGCAGGCCACGGATTAAACTATCAGAACATTAAAATTTTTCGGGAGATAAAAGAAATTGACGAGGTGAGCATTGGTCACGCCATAATAGCAAAAGCTGTTATGGTCGGAATGGAGAATGCTGTAAGAGAAATGAGAGATTTAATCAGATTCGGTTAAAAGAATCA
>Ga0209721_1000880_pt1 | contig 24511 bp, 24 predicted proteins | sample TshhotsprinmetaG_FD_184139 | JGI IMG/M metagenome (GOLD analysis project Ga0209721, IMG submission 184139) | Hot spring microbial communities from South Africa to study Microbial Dark Matter (Phase II) - Tshipise hot spring metaG (SPAdes)... | ecosystem: Environmental > Aquatic > Thermal springs...
TTATTCGCTTGGAGGTGAACATGTTCCACAAGTCCTTGAAACGCCAGACGTTTGTATTTCTTGTTTTGCTATCCGCCTTTTTAGTCGCCATCGCTTCCTTTGGCGGCGCATCGGCTTCTGAATTGGTGGCGGCGACAGCTACTCGTACGCGGACACCAACTCGAACAGCAACCAGAACGCCTACGAGAACACCGACTCGAACCGCCACAAGAACCCCTACAAGAACACCGACCCAAACCGCCACAAGAACGCCGACAAGAACTCCCACCAGAACTCCTTTGTACTATGCAAATACAGCAGTCTCATATGCGGATACTTGGGCGCATACCAGAAACCCTTCGTATCCCAATGGCGGTACTGGTTGCAATTGTAGTGATTGTACCCATTACGCTTCCCAGATTTTGGATGTGGCAGGACACCCATATAGAGGACAAATTGGTAGAGATTGGATTCAAGATTGGTGGTACTCTGCTCAGCAATCCCCATCAACATCTACAACATGGCGATATACTCCATCATTCTGGGATTATGTGAACTATTACGACGACCAGGGTGCTTTTCAAATAGTCAGCTCTATTTCTTATCTATCTGCTGGCGACATAATCCTGATGGATTTTGGGCGTAATGGAAGCATTGATCACGCGAGAATTGTCGTTGGGTATGGATACACCAGTACCAACTTGCAAGATTATACTGACGGTTGCGGAAATCAAACACCAGTTCCTACCAGCACCTATACGCTCATTGCAAATCAGCATTGCCCAGATAGATGGCATGTTGCTTGGAATTTTGGGATAGATGAGGCAACAACTTTTTTGTATTACATCCACGTAAACCGATAACAGATTCTATATTTGATGGAGTCTCCTATGAAACGCTTTATCCTACTCACGCTGGCATTACTCACGTTATTAGTTTTTATGCCAATAGGGCAATTTCCGGTTGCTAAACAGTCGTCAATGACTGAAACACCCTATGTGCAGATGACTATTCCGCCAAGTCCAACTGATACACCATCAGATTACAGTCTATCTGCAACGCCCACCATTTCTAATGATAATCAGCAATTATCAGATAATGATTCAGTAGTACAGACTTTGGAAAAGGCTTGTCAAATAGCGGAAGATGCTATTTGGACATTTGACACTAGTGAATTCCCTACTGTATACGTTAATGACCCGCGTTTTCCTGTTCCCCCAGATACTTTGAGATTTGTCCAACTAATCACAAATGATACATCTATAACGTATGTCGGCTATCTGGATTTTAGTTTGGCTGTTCTTCGCTATCTACAAGATGGTGTTGTGAAATGGAAAGCCGTTTCTGAGAGAATGAAGGCGGAAAATCGAAACGAAATGACAGATGCTGAAAGAAATTTGCTTATGTCGCCGACTGGCAATATGTACCCCGCCCCTCCCTCACCAGAGCTTAGAGGTAATGTACCTTGCGTATATGCTGTTCAGTCGATAGATATTGATGGAGATATTGCAACCGTAGTGGCTTCGCGGGGTGCTACCACAGATGAATGGTATCTTGTTAACCGAGATGGACAATGGTACATAGCAGGGCGTAAAATTTTAATCATGCATCCATGAACACAAGCCACCCAACACCGCTTTCTGGGAAACACAAAAAGCCGTTTTTTGGATGAATTTGCGCCTGCTGCACAACCCCCAAAAGGCCTCACCGCCCTTTTTCGGCGAAGCCTGTCCATCTGAATCAATTTTTCGGCGCGAACGGCGCGGCGTCGAGGAGAAAATCAGCTTTCTGAACGGGGGTCGCCTGGGGCGCCACCAATGGACAAATCATCGCAGCCGGAAACCACGCCTGCTCTGAGCCTACCGAAGGGTTGCAGCTCGGGCGGCTTGCGCCGGCGCCAATGCGAATTGTACGGCTTGCGTGCCTGCCGTTTTTGAGTATACTGTGGATTGGGAGCCGCGCTCCTGTTTCCCCTGGAGGAACGACGGCCTAGCCGTAGATGGCGTTCCTGGCGGTGATGCTCGGCTTCTACTTCCGCCCGCAATTGCCGACGGAAACGGCTCAGCCAGATGCGGGCCAGCTCTTCCGTCTGCCACTTCCAGCGATGGAAGAACCGCGACAACCCACTTAGGCTAACCGGCTCACCGATGTTCGCCAGTAAACCGCTCAGCGTTCGTCGTTGTTCACGCTCGATCAGCCCCAGCAGTACGATCACGAAGTACTTCCACTGGCGCTTGCTAGAACACGAACGAAATGCCTGGCGGAACTGGTGCAAAGTGGCAGTAGGTACAATTGGCTTGGGCATGGTTTCCTCCAAGGATGGTTTGTGCAAACCTTATTATCCTCGGATGGAGCCATGCCCATCCCTTATTCAGCTGTTAAAGTGCAAATATAGCGATGGTTTCTTAGTGGTGGGCGTGACCGCCATGGGTGTGGCCGTGCTTGAGCTCCTCGGCGGTGGCATCGCGCAGACCAACGACTGTAATGTCAAAATGCAATTCCTTGCCGGCCAAGGGATGGTTCAGGTTGAGCACCACCACATCCTCTTCCACACCCTCGATGCGGGCATACAGGGGTGAACCGTCGGAGCCGGTGAGTTGGAGCTCCACGCCTGGGCGCAGAGGGATGTCGGGCGGGAAGACGCTGCGCGGCGCTTCGATAAATGCTTCCTCGTTCACTTCGCCATATCCATCTTCCGGCGAGACCACTACGTTCTTGCTCTCTCCCACGGCCATTCCCTCGATCTCGCGTTCCAAACCGGGGATGATGTTGGAGGCGCCGTGCAAATACTCCAAGGGTTCACCGCCTACCGACGAGTCAATGACCTTTCCATCTACGCGCAGGGTATACTCGATCGAAACCACCTGCCCACTTTTAACTTTCTGTTCGCTCATCATTTCTCCTTTCTAGGCTGGACGCTGTATCATGGGGCGATTGTACCCTGGAATACAGCGTCTGTCGGATTTCTGGGTGTTTTTTAAGAGAGCAGCCTCGTTGTGCGACGAGGCTGTGGCTCTCTTCAGCGGAGCACGGTGGGGAGCGAAACCCTCGCTTGGGGTAGACAGGCGTTTGAGGCCGGCTGGATTGGGAGCGAACGAAAGGATCGAAATGGCAAGCCGGCCGTCAAGGATCCTGGATCTCGGCGGCACGCAGCGTGTTCTTCATTAGCATAGCAATGGTCATCGGCCCTACTCCGCCGGGAACCGGCGTGACATAGCCGGCCACTTCCTTTACCTCCTCAAAGTGCACGTCGCCTACCAACTTTTGTTTGGGTTTGCCGGTCTTCTCGTTGATGACCGGGGTGCCATCGGGGTTGAGCACCGGCACCCCGTTGATGCCCACGTCGATCACTGCCGCTCCGGGTTTGATCCAATCGCCGCGCACCATTTGGGGTTTGCCAATGGCGGCGATTAGGATGTCGGCTTGGCGACAGATCTCGGGCAGGTTGCGCGTGCGCGAGTGGCACACGGTGACCGTGGCGTTGCGTCCGATCAGCAAGAGCGCCGCCGGCATGCCTACGATGTTCGAACGACCGAGCACCACAGCATTGGCGCCTTCGATCTGGACACCCACCTCGTCCAACAGGTAGATGCAGCCGTAGGGCGTGCAGGGCACGAAGAGCGGTTCACGCCCCTTCTGGGCCAGCCGGCCGATGTTGATCGGCGAGAAACCGTCCACATCCTTTTCGATGCTGATCAATCCCAACACGCGCTCTTCGTTCAAATGGGCCGGCAGGGGAAGTTGGACCAGGATGCCATGCACCTGGGGATCGGCGTTTAACTTCTTGATTAACTCTTCCAGCTCTTCCTGGCTGACGTTGGCCGGCAGATGATGATGGAACGAGCGCATGCCTAGTTCAGCGCAGGCTTTCTGTTTCATGCTCACATAGGTCGCTGAGTCGATCCGATCGCCCACCAATACTGTGGCCAGGCCAGGCTGCGATTTGCCGGCTGCTATGCGCGCTGCTGCTTTCGCTTTCACCTCTTCGCGCACTTTCTGCGCAATCGCAGTTCCATCAATGATTTGAGCTGTCATACGTTGCTCCTTATAGAGGATGCGACGTGGAAGAACGATGCTGCATCTTGTTGGCGAACGGGATGGGGGCAGGGGATCGTCCTTCGACGTCCACGGTCCGAAATGTGAATGGTTTCACAAGGTATTATACAATCTCTCCCCTGACGACAACAGTGACACTTATCCCGAATCCCGAATTACGCCACGCAGCCCATCGTCGGTTAGCTCGGTCAACTCCACCCAATCCATCTCGTTCCACCGCGGCGAAGGCGCCACCGCTCGCACGCGCAGATAATTGCCGGTCAGCCCCTCCATTTGCCAACCCCAATCGTTTCGCTCGCTGACTGTTTCCCAGAGGACGATCATGCGTCGCTCGAGGAACTGCCGGCGATAGGCGTGGGCCAACCCTTGGAAGACCTCTCGCAATTGGGCGTTACGCTGTTTGCGGACCTGGGGCGGGATCTGCCCGCTCATCCGGGCGGCGGCCGTTCCCGGGCGCGAGGAATAGGTGAAGACATGCCCGCCAGCAAACGCTATCTGGCGCACGAAGTCCACTGTCTCGGTAAACTCGTCTTCGGTCTCGCCGGGGAAGCCGACGATCACATCGGTGGTGATGGCTATCTCTGGAAGGACCGCTCGGGCAGCCTGTACCAGGCGGCGGAACTGTTGGGGTGTGGTCTTGCGCGCCATGCGTTTCAGCACCGATGCCGAGCCAGATTGCAGGGGCAGGTGCAAGTGGGGCATCAGGCGAGGGTTTTCCCATAGGCGGAAGAATGCCTCATCTAGGTCCCAGGGTTCTAGCGACGAGAGGCGCAGGCGCGGGGTATCGGTGTGTTCCAGGATAGCTCGCACCAGGTGGCGCAGGTGTTGTCCCCATTCTGCGCCCCATGATCCCAGATGGACGCCGGTCAACACGATTTCGCGCCTTCCTCCGGCCAGGGCGGATTGAATATCGCGCAATACCTCAGGGATGGGGCGCGAGCGGGCCTTGCCGCGTGCCACCGTGGTGATGCAGAAGGTGCAGGCGTTGTCACAACCGTCTTGCACTTTGATGAACGCCCGCGTGCGGCGGTGGAGGCCGGGCAGGGGTTCGCGGGCCAACGGCTCCAGGTCAAACGTCTCGGGCAGCACGCCGAGCACATCGGCCACCAGAGTCTGCTTCTGGGCGTTGGGGATCACGCGTTGTACGCCAGGCAGGGCAGCGGCCTCGGCCGGCTGGAGGGTGGCCCAACAGCCGGTGACGATCACCTGTCGAGCCCCTAGCCGAGCGGCGGCGCGTATCTTCTGCCGTGAGTCGACCGCTGCTTCAGAGGTCACGGCGCAGGTATTGATCACCGCCAGGTCGGCCTCTCCGGCCGAGGCCACGATCTGGTGGCCGGCGGCGCGAAATTGCTGGGCCATGCTCTCGACCTCACTTTGGTTGAGGCGACATCCAATCGTATCCAGAAAGACCTTCATGGTTGCATCACAATAAAACGATCGAAGATCACATCCACGCCACCTTCGTCAAACGTGCCGGCCAGCAGTCCCACTTCGCCTTCGGTCAGCGTCGAATCGGTCACCTGGGCCAGCAGGAAGCCGTTCACGTAAAACGTCAACAGGTTGCCCACGCAATCGGCTCGCAGGTGGTTGACCGCCATGCCAGTGTAAATGTGGGGCGAGGGCCACATCTGATCTTGGCCGAGCAGGTAAGAGTCCAGGCCATTGGTTCGCCCGACGGCATAGTAGCCGTCGCTGCTGATCACAAAGAAATAGAATTGATCGTTGTCGAGTCGACACACCAGGCCGGCTCGGTTCGAGTCAGGACCCGCCAGTTTGGCGGTGTCCACCTCGATCCGGACGTCGGTGAAGCGCTTTCTGGGCGTGGACCAGTAGTTGAAGTGTGGATCGTAAATCAGAAAGCGATAGACGCCCGAATCGTAGTCCATGATCCCTCCGGGGGTGGAGATGCGGTCCCAGCCGCTCAGAGGGTTGGAGAAATCGTCTTGGAACAGGACGTCGCCCGAAGCCACGGCGGGTGTGATCTGGAGAGCAGGCAGGAACGCCGGCGAGATGGCACAGGCCGACGCCACGAGCATCAGACCACACAGGGTGAACAGGATGGGCTGTTTCATAGTCTGAATTGTAGCCGAAATTTGCTTGAAAGAGTTGCTGTGCGTCAAGGGAAATACAGGCGGAGCAACTGTTCGGCCTGGCGGCCGATGACCCCCTGGGGGTCCAGCGATTGGGCGCGTGTGAGGTGTTCCCGGGCCGGCTGCCATTGTCTGGTTTCCAAGTAGACCATTGCTAAGTGCAGATGTGCGGCAGCGTGGCGTTCATCCAAGTGCAGCGCGGTCTGAAGGGCTTGTTCGGCCTGGTCGGGCAGGCCGGCGATCAGGTAGACCCAGCCGAGGAGGTCGTAGGAATCGGCTTGATCGGGCGCCAAAGCCAGGGCGGTCCGTGCAGCCGGCACGCCGACCTCGAGGGCTTGGATGTGGTATTGGGCGCAGAAGGTGGCCAGCAAGCGCCAATAGGTGACCTCGTTTGGCGCCAGTAAGGTGGCCTGCCGATAGGCTTCCAGGGCCGGCGGCAGATCGCCGGCCAGGGCATAGGCGTCGGCCAGCGCCACTAGGTAGGCCGGCTGTTGGGGCTCCAATGAAACCGCTTGCTGGAGGTGCTCGATGGCGTTGGGGAGGTGATTCTGGCGTTTCCAATATAGGCCGTACAGTGCTCGCACCTGGGCCGAGCGCGGGTCGAGGGTCACGGCCTGTTCTAGGGCGGGGCCGGCCTCCTGACCCAGGTGTTGCTGGGCCTCTCCTAGCCACGCCCAGGCCTCTGCGTTTTGTCCATCCAGCTGAACCGCCTGTTGAAAGGCCAAGTGGGCCAATCTCCATTCGCGGAGCAGTCCCAGGCCACGCCCGATGATCACCAGGCGCTTGGAGGGCTCGCTTTCGTGGCTGGCAAGATAGAGTGCCGATCGCATAGTCTGCGCTTCCGACTCATAGGCTGCGTCGAGCTGGGCGGCGAGGTCCAATTCTGCCAGCGCTGCATCTGGGTGGAAGAGGCTGAGCAGCAAGCCAATGCGATGGTGAACAGCGGCGTTGCTTCGATCGAAAGTCAGATAGGCTTGCCAGGTGGCCAGTTCGGCTTGGTAGTCTTCTTGAGCGTGGTACTCCAGGGCCAGCTCGCGCAGCAGCAGCGGATGTGGGCCGTGTTGGTCCAATCCGCGTTCCAAGGCATGGATCGTCTCGGCCGGACGACCGATAGTGCGGTAGGCGGCGGCCAGATCGCGCCAGCCCGCTACAGAGAGACGGCCGGCCCGTTCGAGCAAGCGCGCCGCATACGCTCCGTCGTTGCTGGCCAGGGCTGCCTTTCCGGCCTGCTCCCACAGATCGTTGCGCCAGAACAATAACAGGGCTGCGTGCTCCAAAGCCTGAGCGGCTTCTTGAAGGCGCCCTTGGCTCAAGGCTGCCCTCGCCTGATGCACCTCATAATAACCGACTGCCACCGGCGGCAGAGCTGTTGCCACAATCAGGCCCAATACGATCCCAGCGCGAGACAGGGCGGAGACCAATGTCTTAAGCGTCATGACTCTGTAATGTAGAAAACATCCTTCTCCGAGTACACTCCTTCAAGAGCGTTCACACCGTCTGCTTTATCTTCAGGGCCGGCCGATCCAGCGTTGCAGAATCCGAAACGTGAAGATTATATCCCTCTGGATGGAAGTATAATTACTATCAATGGGCTCTCTCTTGGATCAGCTATTCACATTCATGACCAATCAGCAGGGGAGCGTTATCTATCATTTGGTTCTGATCTTCTCCATTGCTAGCGCTTTGCAGGGCGCATTTATTCACTGGCGTTCCAGCGAGTTTCCCCAAGCGCAACGAACCATGGTAGGGCTAGCGATCCTCCTGTTGCTTAACCTGATTATGTTTGCTATCAGCGCGCTGGGATGGCAACAAGTGTTGAACCTCAACCTCTTGCTGCCTCCTCTCGATCGCGCCTTTAGCCTAATCAGCTTGACGTGGGCGATCTGGTTGTGGACGTTTCCGGAGCCCAGCCGGATTGCAGATGCAATCGCCTGGCTGGTTAGCGTGTTGATTGCCTCGATTGCCGTCTTAGGGTTGACCGATCCGGCGGTCCTGATGCAGGCGGATTTCAACGCCACTCTGCAAGATAATCTCTGGCAATTTGGGGCGATCGTGATGGCGTTGATTGGCATTCTGATCTTGTGGATTCGCCGGCCCACTGGCTGGGGAAACGGTCTGGGATTCCTAAGCCTGGCCGCGTTGGGCCACCTGCTTTACCTAGCGAGCGATCGCACAAGCGGCGACTTCCCCGGAGCAGTTCGTCTATTTTATCTGGCAGCCTATCCGATCTTGATGACCTTGCCCCAGCGGTTTCCGCTGCCGGTCTCCCGTCCGATCTCGGTGAAGCAAGAAGCCCCCGTCCTGGAGCGCCGTCGTTACAGCGCCGACCCCAAGACGTTTCATGCCCTGATCCATTTGGCAGTGGAAACCAATCCCAACCGTCTCAACCAGGCCATCACACGCGCCATCGCCCAAACCATGTTGGCTGATCTGTGCTTCTTGGTCTACCTCACCGACCAGCAGACCCAGCTTCACATTGCCGCCGGCTACGACTTGATTCGCGAGGAACCTCTCGAAGGAGGCCCTCTCAACAAAAACGCCATGCCAATGTTGGCCAACGCCATCCAGCGCGGCCGCGCCCTGCGCTTGCCGGCCAGCGCCACCTCGGCCGACATCAAAGGCTTGGGTGAGATGCTCAACCTGAGCAATCCGGGCAATCTGCTGTGTGTTCCCCTGCTTGACAAAGAGAGCCGCTCGATCGGCGGCATCCTCTTGCTCTCGCCCTATTCCAATCGTCTGTGGAGTGCTGAGGATCAAGTCTTTCTCGCCCATATCGCTGCCGGCTTGGTCTCGGTGGTCGAGCGCGCTCAACACACGTTCGCCCTTCAACAAAGGCAAGAGACCCTTCAACAATCGTTAGAAGAAGCCCTCGCCAAGCTCTCTCAATCCAAGATGGAAAATGAGCAACTGCGGCGCGAGCTGCTTGCTGCGCGTGACCAGGCCAGCACCGCAGAACTGCAAGCTGCTCGGGCGCGCCTTGCCGAATTGGAGCAAGAGCTGGCCGAACTGCAAGCTGCTCAAAAAATCTACACCCAGGCCGAAGTCCAACAACTTGAAAAAGAGCTGCGTGTCACGCTGGAAGATGTGGCTCGTCTCCAGAATCAGCTAGCCGAAGCCAGTATGCGCATCCTCGAACTGGAGAAGAGCGACCGCAGCCGGCGGCTGCAAGAACAAGCCGAAGTGGTGGCTTCTATCGCTCAGGAATTGCGCCAGCCTATGTCCTCCATCATCGGCTACACCGACCTCCTGTTGGGAGAATCGGTGGGCATCCTGGGCGCCTTGCAGCGCAAATTCCTGGAGCGCATCAAGGTCTCCACTGAGCGCATCGGCGCCTTGATCAACGACCTGATCCAGATGACGACGCTGGAGACCGGCCTGATGGACCTCAAAGTGGAGCTGGTCGACCTGAACGCCGTGATTGATACCGCCGTTTCATATACCAGCAGCCAATTGCGCGAGCGCAACATCACCCTGCGCCTCGATCTGCCCAAAGCTCTCGTCCCCATCTACGCCGATCGCGAAGCGCTAGAACAGATCGTGATTCACCTATTACAAAACGCCGGCGCGGCCTCGCCTCCCGAAGGCAAAGTGACTCTCAAGGTGCAGACCCATGTCGAGGATGGTCAAGACTACATCCTTGTCCAGGTCAGCGACACCGGAGGGGGCATCCCGCCCGAAGAGATTCAGCGCGTATTCACCCGCCTGTATCGAGCCGATAACGTCCTGATCCAAGGCGTGGGAGATACCGGCGTCGGCCTTTCGATTGCAAAAGCCCTTACCGAGGCGCAAGGTGGCCGCATCTGGGTGGAAAGCGAACCCGGCGTTGGCGCCACCTTCAGCGTTTTGCTTCCCATCGGACGCTCTGCAGAGAAGAGATAAACGATGAACGTTCTGCGCACTGCTTCGGGCGGCCTTCTTCTAGCGTTTCTCTCGGCGCTGCTGGTGCTGGGAGGCCTCTCGTTGGCCTTGGCCGAGGCCTATGTGCCGCCGCCGGCCACGCCTCTCCCTACTCAGCCGATCTTCCCGACACTCCCCATCGTTGCCCCTTCTCCCCTGCCCTTCCCAACCTCCACCGCTTCCATGCCCCCGCCGAGCGCCTGCCCTCCGCCCCCCGGCTGGATTCTGGTGACCATCCTGCCCGGCGACACCCTGGAGCGCTTGGCGGCCCGCTACGGCACCACCACCGAGGCCCTGATCCGGTCCAACTGTCTCTCCTCCGGCGTTCTGTTGCCCGGCTACGGCATTTACGTCCCTCCTGCTCCCACCGTGACCGCCGTCCTATGTGGGCCGCCTCTCGGCTGGATCCAGATCGTTGTCCAGCCTGGCGACACCCTCTATCGCATCAGCCTGCGCTACGGCGTTTCCGTCGATCGCCTCAAACGGGCCAATTGCCTGATCTCCGATTACCTGATGGCCGGCCAGCGCCTGTGGGTGCCCAACGTTCCCACCCGCCAACCGTCGGGCACGCCCGTTGAGATCGAGTTCCCAACCACCACCCCAGAAGCCACCGAGACCCCTTCACCAACGGCGACCTTTGAACCGACTCTGCTTCCCACCGATACCCCACTGCCGCCTACAGACACCTCTCTCCCGCCCACCGAAGCTGCGTCGCCCCCTCCTACCCCTTAGTCGGCATGCCGTCCCAAGAGACCGGGTCATCCCCCGAGCGTTACAGTCGTCCCTTCCTCTCTCAGAAGAACCCCCTCGAGGAAAGGCGTTTCATGTCTGGTCGCTGAACCATGCCTCGTTCCTCGTTCTGTTTCGTTATTCTAGTTTGGAGCGCGCTGATCCTCCCTTCCTGCGGGCCGGCTGCTCCGCCTCCTCCACCGCTCTATCGGCTACCCTTTCGCATCGTCACCCCGGCTGGTTTACCGTCGCCTACCCCCACGCCCTTTCAGCCGGCCCTGCCCACCCCCTTCCCAACCCTCTCGATAGAGATGTACACCGCCCCGCTTCCGCCGCTGGTCCTGCCCACTCCCACCCCGCTTGAAGCGGTCTTACCGACGCCTGTTCCCGAAGCCATCCCCTCGCCGGCGACCGTCTACGAGGGCCCCGATATAGTGACCCTCTTGCTGATCGGTTCCGATAGGCGCACCAGTTCCAGTTTCCGCACCGACACCCTGATTGTAGCCATTCTACGCCCGCGCGACGACCAGATTGCCCTGCTTTCCATCCCCCGTGATCTGTGGGTATACATCCCTGGCTGGGGGATGCAGCGCATCAACACCGCCTACCAGCATGGCGAGTTGAATGGCTATGCCGGCGGAGGCGCCCAACTGCTCAAAGACACCATCGAATACAACCTAGGGATACGCATCGATCACACTGCCATGGTCGAGTTCGATGGCTTCCGCCGCATCATCGACACCTTGGGCGGCATTGACGTGCCGGTGGCCTGTGCCTATACCGATTGGCGTCTCAAAGACCCCTCCCTCAACCCGAAGGACGAAAAGAACTGGCATCTCTACACGGTAGGGCCGGGGGTAGTGCACATGGACGGCGATCTCGCCCTTTGGTATGCGCGCTCGCGCCTGCGTTCCAACGATTTCGACCGCGGCCGGCGCCAACAAGAAGTCTTGCGTTCCATCTACCACCGCATCCTAAGCACCGACACCCTGAGCAAACTGCCCCAGCTTTACAGCGATTTGCAATCCCTTGTAGTCACTGATTTGAGCCTGGCCGACCTACTCAAACTGGCTGCCCTGGCGCCCGGTCTATCCAACGCCGATGTTCGCAGTTACTACATCCGTCCGCCGGTGGTCACCTCCTGGATCACGCCGTCTGGCGCCTACGTGCTGCTGCCCGATCAGGTTGCCCTGCAGCAACTCATCCTGCAAGCGCTGAGCGTCTCGCCGCAAGCCGAAGTGAACGAAGCGATCCTCGTAGAAATCCAGAACGGCACCCCCTTCGATGGCTGGGACCTGCTGGCTGCCTCGCGCCTGAACTATGCTGGTTATAGCACCCGTATCGCTCCTGCCGAGCGCCGCAACTATGCCACCTCAATGCTAGTAGACCTGACCCTGTCTCCCGATCGAACCCGCAGCGAAGCCTTGTTAAGGGTCTTAGGTCTTTCCCCCTCCCAGTGGTTTTCCCAGCCTGACCCCAACAGCTCGATCCACTACCGCTTGATCCTCGGCCGCGACTATAAACCCTGCTTTCAACCCGAGAAACTCTTGCCTTGAAAGCGAGCCGCCCTCACACGCCTTAGGGTTTTCCTGTCGGCCGAGAGCCCTGCTCAACCTAAAAACTGCCCCACACACTCGATCTCCAAACAAACCCCAGCACCTCGGCGCACGCACCAAAACTGTGCCATTTGTGAAATCTGTGGCAAGCCGTGCCGATGCCTGTGTGACGACGTTTGAAGGAATCTATCCAGATATGTTAAAATACTCCCCATGAAAGTCTACGTGAAATTAATCGCAACCTATCAACGGCTCCTACCGCCAGATGCATCCGGAAATGCAATAGAAGTTGATGTGCCTGAAGGGACAACAGTGGCCCAAGTCCTGTTGCCTTATGGAGTCCCGCTTGATGATAGCAGCGTGATCGTCTTAAACGGACGAATGACTGACCTGAACACCCCCCTTTCCGAAGGTGATACAGTGGCCGCCTTTTCGGCCATTGCAGGAGGGTGACTCGATCCTCTCAAGAGTCCACTCAAGGAGTTGCACAATGTATGGCTGGCATGGAAGGTTATTGCGCGTTGATCTGACCGAGAGAACGGCCTCAATCGAGACCATTGACCCCAAGATTTGCCGTGACTTCATCGGCGGGCGCGGTGTGGCTATGTACTATCTGGCTAAAGAAGTAGATCCATTGGTCGATCCCTTATCGCCGGAGAACAAGCTGATCTTTGCTACTGGGCCGCTCACGGCCACCCCAGCTCCCACCGGCAACCGCTACATGGTGGTAACCAAGTCGCCGCTCACAGGTGCCATCACCCATTCCAACTCCGGCGGCGACTTTCCCACTTGGATGAAGCGCACCGGCTTCGACCTATTTCTCTTCGAAGGGAAGGCCGACTCCCCAGTTTACCTGTGGGTGAACGAGGACCAGGTCGAGATTCGGCCGGCCGATCATGTGTGGGGAAAGGACGTTCCGACCACCACCGACGCCCTGTTGGCAGAGACTCATCCCGAGGCGCGGGTAGCCTGCATCGGGCCGGCGGGCGAAAATCTGGTGCTCATGGCGGCCATCATGAACGATAAACATCGCGCTGCTGCGCGCTCCGGCGTGGGTGCAGTGATGGGCAGCAAACTTCTCAAAGCGGTGGTGGCCTTTGGAAACAAGAACCCGCCGATGGCGGACGAGGCCGGCATGCGCAACTTGAGCGTGACCATCTCAAAAGAAGTAGGGGTGGACGTGAAGAAAGGGTCCAACCTACGCGAGTATGGTACAGCATACGTTCCGCAGGTGACCAACACGCTGGGAATCCTGCCGACCCGTAACTTCTTGCAGGGAACCTTCGAAGCCACCTCCCAGATTGACGGGGTGGCTCTCAAGAACACCTACCTCATTCGCCATACCCCGTGTTATCGCTGCCCGATCTCGTGTGGCCGGCTCACTGAGGTCCCAGAAGGAAAATATAAAGGCAAAGGCGAGGGCCCAGAATATGAAACCATTGCCTCATTAGGCAGCGCTTGTGGGGTGAGCGACTTGGCAGCGATTACCCGAGCCAATTACTGGTGCAACGAACTCGGCCTGGACACGATCTCTACCGGCATGACTATTGCAGCGGCGATGGAGATGTACGAGAAAGGGTACCTTACTGAGGAGCAGATCGGCCAGCCGCTGCGTTTCGGTGATGCCGATGCCATGATTGCCATGATCCAAAAGATGGCTTATCGCCAGGGTTTTGGCAACGAGTTGGCTGAAGGCAGTTATCGGCTGTGCCGCAAATATGGCCATCCTGAGATTGCAGTCACGGCGCGCAAGCAAGAATTCCCTGGCTACGACCCGCGCGGCTCTCAAGGGATGGGCCTGTTGTATGCCACCTCGAACAAAGGCGCCTCCCACATGGAAGGTGACGTGGCCTATGAAGAAGTGTTCGGCGTGCCGGTCAAGATCGATCCGTTGACCACTGAGGGCAAGGCGGCTCTGGTAGCGCGCTTCCAAGACGCTTTTGCGCTCATCGATTCGTCGGGGTTGTGCGTTTTCTTGGCTGTTCGCTATGTCTTCAACAAAGACGTGATGATTTGGCCCATTCGTCTAACCCAACTGATGAACCATACCACAGGCGCCAACTATACCCCAGAAGAGATCATGAAAGCTGCCGAGCGCATCTACAACCTAGAGCGAGTCTTCATCCTCAAAGCAGGTTCTACCGAAGACACCCTGCCCCCTCGCATGTTGCAGGAACCACTCCCCGACGGACCTGCAAAAGGCAAGGTGGTCGAATTGGACAAGATGCTGCCCGAGTTTTACCGAATTCGCGGCTGGGATGAACATGGCGTGCCCACCCGCGAAAAACTGGCCGAGCTGGAGCTGCTGGAATTCTAATGTGGGAAGTAGATGCTTTGCTCCCTGATCCGTTCAACTGATCAGGGAGCTTTTTTGTTGTGGTGAAGACCGAGGCGTCTGGCCGGCCGCAAAATGTTTGTTAACAACAAATTGGATTTGTTATCAAAACGTTTACAAGCGATGTTCAAACGTTTTTCAAAGTAAGTTGACTAGATGTGATAGAATAGCCAGCAAAACGCGCATAACCATTTCCGGCCGGCCCACCCGGCTTGAGGAGCCCATAACGCCAACAACGTCAACCATGCCTGATACTCAATTTCTCCTCGACTCCTTCCATGAGCCCTCGGAGACGATGTTTGATTCATCCTGTGGCTAGCTTTTCGGGCCAGGGCGCTGGCCGAGGACCAGCAAGAAGCGAACACGAACAGCTTCCTGCTGAGCGATTCGCCTGTCTTGCGACGGCTTACAGGGTAGTACATCCTGAAGGTCATCCCTGGGTTTTCGAGACGGCTCCTTACAGAACAGACGCCCAAAGCTATGGCGTTTTCTATAATTCAGAACGGTGATGACGTTGTCAAAGACACTGTTAGTTCACGGATGGTCAATTTGCCGGTGCGGGGCCTTGATCGGTGGCGTGCTGTATTCATGGAGACATGCCTGGCTTGGGGACAGCCGCATGGCTGTCTTCGATGGCATATCGGATTAGACAACTGGCTAAAGGTTGGTTATGGCGTTTTCCTGGCAGGACAGGGTGGTTTTGGTGACCGGCGGGTCAAGCGGGATCGGCCTAGAGATCGCTCGCTGGTGTGCAGCCCGCGGGGCGCATGTCTGGCTTATGGCGCGGGGCGTAGAACGCTTGGCGCATGCCTTAGATCAAATGCGCCTGGCCGCCAAGAGCGCCGATCAGCGCTTCGGCATGAGTGCCGTAGATCTCAGCGATCCCGACCAGGCGTCCCTGGCGATTTCGCAGATGATCCAAGAGATGGGCGTTCCTTACCTACTGGTCAACTCGGCCGGCGCTGCTCATCCGGGATACGTCCAAGAGTTAAGGCCGGCCATCTTCCGCTGGATGATGGACGCCAATTACTTTACAACTGTATATGCAACCAAAGCTGTGTTGCCGGGAATGATCGCACGGCGTAGCGGCCATATCGTCAACCTGGCTTCGATTGCCGGCTTTCTCGGCGTGTTTGGCTATTCGGCCTATGGCGCTTCCAAGTTTGCCGTGGTGGGCTTTTCGGAAGTGTTACGGGCCGAGCTGAAACAATACGATATCCGCATCTCGGTCGTTTTCCCGTCGGATACCCAAACACCTCAGCTAGAGTATGAGAACCGCTTCAAACCACCCGAGACCAAAGCCTTGTCGGGCACAATGGCGCCCCTCTCAGCCGAACGTGTGGCCCACACCATCATGCAACAGGTGGAGGCCGGCCGCTATGCCATCTTTACCTCTCTGGACGGATACATGATCTACGCGCTCAGCCGAATCCTGCCCAAAGCATGGGTGTTTGCTATTCTGGATAGGCTGATTGCGCGCGTAGCCAAAGCTTAGACCAACCCATTTGGAGGTGCCCAATGGATATCTTTGCCAAGTGCGCGCAGTTTAGCGAAGCCAAACTGGCCATCGAGCAAGGATATTACCCTTACTTTATCCCGTTGGACGATAACGAAGGAACCGAGGTCACTTATCGGGGCCGGCGTCTGCTGATGTTCGGCTCGAACAACTATCTGGGCTTGACCACCCATCCGAAAGTCAAGGAAGCGGCGATTGAAGCGGTCAAGCGCTATGGAACGAGTTGCACCGGTTCGCGTTTCCTGAACGGGACGCTGGAGCTTCATGAACATTTGGAACGCGAGCTGGCGGATTGGGTAGGAAAGCCGGCTGCTTTGGTGTTCTCCACCGGCATGCAGACCAATTTGGGCACGATTAGCGCCTTGGTCTCTCGCTCCGACGTGGTGATTCTAGATAAACTCGATCATGCCAGCATCGTGGATGGGGCGCGGTTGAGCTGGGGCGAGATCAAGCGTTTCCGGCATTCCGATACAGCAGATCTTGAGCGGGTACTATCTGGTTTACCGGAGGCGGTAGGGAAACTGGTTGTGGTGGATGGGTTATACAGCATGGAAGGGGATATTGCCCCTCTGCCGGAGCTGATCTCGGTATGTCAGCGGTACGGTGCGCGGTTAATGGTGGATGATGCCCATGCCATGGGGGTGCTTGGCAATGGGCGCGGCACAGCGGCTCACTTTGGGGTCACCGATCAGGTGGATTTGATCATGTCCACGTTCAGCAAATCGTTCGCCTCTTTGGGCGGATTCGTGGCCGGCGAGGAAGAGGTGATTCACTACATCAAACATCATGCTCGGGCCCTGATTTTCAGCGCCAGCATGCCGGCTTCCAATGCAGCAGCGGCTCTGGCGGCGTTGCAAATCATGCGCGAAGAACCGGAGCGAATCGAGCGCGTGAATCGCATTGCAGCGCAGGTGCGGGAGGAATTGCGCCGCTTGGGTTTCAACATTGGCAACTCCCAAACGCCGGTTGTCCCTATCATCATCGGCGATGATATGCGCACCATCTTCACCTGGAAGGCGCTGTTCGAGGCCGGCATCTTTGTCAATCCTGTCTTAGCGCCGGCCGTGCCCGAGGGGCGTCAACTGCTACGCACCAGCTATATGGCCATCCATACCGAGGACCAGATCGAACGCGCCCTGACGACGTTCGAGAGGGTGGGAAAGCAGATGGGATTGATATGAAGCTTCGGTGGGTCCCTCTCAACCAGTATAATCCCTGTTGTCCACCCTCTACAGACAGGAGGTCTGGCCATGAAGTTCCTTTTCCTCATCCTCTCCCTGGTTCTGGCAGCCTGCAGCCCAGGAGGGATCCCTGCCCTCACGCCATCACCGCTTCCCCCCTCGGCGACCCCTATCCAACCGACCGCTTCTCCCACGATCACCCTCACCCCTACGCCTGTTCCCACCGCCACTCCAACCGTTACGCCTACCCCCAAGCCGCTCGTCCCAAATTTTGAGCACATTGTGATCATCGTGTTCGAGAACAAAGAATTTCATCGCGTGATCGGCAACAAGTCCATGCCGGTCTACAACCAATTCGCCCGCGACTACACCCTGCTCACCCAGCATTACGCCGTCACCCATCCTAGCCTACCCAATTACCTGGCCATGATTGGCGGCGATACCTTCGGCATCAACCGCAACTGCGAAGATTGCTTCATCAACGCCCCTTCTCTGCCCGATTTGATCGAAGCCAGCGGGCGGACCTGGCGAACCTATCAAGAAGACATGCCCCGGCCCTGCTTTCGCGGCTCCTGGGGGCTATATGCCCAGAAGCACAATCCCTTTATGTACTTTGACCCCATTCGCCTGAATCGGGAACGCTGCGAACAACATGTACGCCCGCTCACGGATCTCTACCCGGACCTGGCGGCCGGCGCGCTGCCGAATTTCGTGTTCATCACCCCCAACCTGTGCAACAGCGCTCATGATTGCTGGCTCGGCATCACCGATGCCTGGTTGGCAGAGCAAATGAAAGCCCTCCTCGACTATTTCAGTCTGCACACCCAATCGTTTTTGGTCATCCTTACCTGGGACGAAGGCGACACCGAGGCCGGCTGTTGTGGCATGAAAAAGGGAGGCGGTCGGATCGCTACCGTGCTAATCTCGCCCTACGTGAAGAACGGTTTTGAGGATGACACTCCCTACACGTTGTACTCTCTATTGAAGACCATCGCCGAGGCGTGGGGTTTGCCCTATCTGGGGCATGCCGCTTCCGACGACCATGCTCTGATCGTCAAACCCTGGAAGGAGTGACGCTCCGCCTATTCGTTGATCACATCACCGCTCATGCCGCCGCGTTTTTCCACCAGGCGAATATTCTGAATCCGCATCGTCTTCTCGGCGGCTTTGGCCATATCGTAGACCGTGAGCGCGGCCACGCTGACGGCGGTCAGGGCCTCCATTTCCACGCCGGTTTGTGCTGAGGTCTTCACGGTGGCGGTGATCACCACGCCTGGTAGGGCTTCATCCAGCTTCAGCTCCACGTCCACTTTAGAGAGGGGAAGGGGGTGACACAGCGGAATCAGCTCAGAGGTCTTCTTGGCTGCCAAGATGCCGGCAATCTGGGCGACGGTCAATACATCGCCCTTTTTCACGGCGTCGGCCCGGATCAGATCAAACGTGGCCTGCGTCATGTGTACTTCCCCTTTGGCCACGGCCATCCGCTCGGTGACCGGTTTCTCGCCCACATCCACCATGCGAGCGCGTCCGCTAGAGTCGAGGTGAGTCAACTTTGCCATGCGATGATTATACCGTTATAATCCAGCCGCATGCTGGGCTCTCGTTCTTCGTACACCGTCGATCTTCCTGTATACACCGGCCCGCTCGATTTACTGCTGGACCTGATCGAGCGCGCCGAGCTGGATATTACCGCCGTTTCCCTGGCCCAGGTAACCGATCAATACCTAGCTTATGCCCATGCGCTCGAACAGGTAACACCGGATGAGCTCTCGGCGTTCCTGGTGATTGCCGCCCGGCTGATCCAGATCAAATCGGAAGCGCTGTTGCCGCGCCCGCCGCTGCGTGAACCTGACGAAGTGAGCCCAGCCGAGGACTTGGTGCATCAGTTGCGCCTCTACAAGCGATACAAAGAGATCGCTCTCTGGCTAGAAGAGCGCCACGATCGAAATCTACGCACGTTTCTGCGAGTGGCCCCTCCGCCCAAAGTAGAAGCAAAGCTGGACATATCGGGCATCGCCTTGGCCGATCTGGTGGAGGCAGCCCGGCGCGTTCTGGGGGAAGAAGCCCAGCAGCCGGCCCTAGGGACGGTAATCGCCCTGCCCAAGATCACTATTCGTGAGAAGATCGCTCTGATCGCCTCCCTATTGCGGCGTGAAACCCAACTGGCCTTTCGCTGTTTATTCGCAAAGAAACCCACCCGCCTAGAAGTGGTTGTGACCTTTTTAGCAGTCTTGGAATTAGTGAAGCGCCATTTGGTGCGGGCGCATCAAGAGGCGCTGTTTGGAGAGATTTTGATCGAGCGATCGGGAGAGGTTAGCGAGGAGGAAGAATTTGAGTTGGAATTCGAATAAGCCGCTTTGCTATTGCTGACAGTCGAGTTCTTGGGGGTTGATCGTCCATCTTCGCCATGCGTGATACAGGCTGAGAACCATCAGCGCTTCTAGCTTGTCGAGGAGGAGCACATCGATCGCCGATGCGTTGCGACCTGGGACGAAGGATTGGTGATATTCGTCCAGGGCGGCATATGCAATCGTCATCAGCCAAGCCCACCACGGACGGAGGCCGCCTAGGCTGTAGAGATTTGCCAGGGCCAGGAAGCCATAGCCTAGGGCGTGACAAAAAGTCCACCAGTCCAAAAGTGGGCATGGCATAGGAGGGCGGGAAAGATCAGCGCCATCAGCGCTAGGGGAAGAAGCCAGCGTTTCACCCGTTACGTTTCCTCAAAAATAGAGTAAAATCATCCAAATTTTTTCTTCGGAGGTATCTCATGAAGGAGCAACTCGATGCGGTTCTTGAGCGGTGGAATCTGCTCAAACATCCATTTTATCAGGCCTGGAGCGCCGGCACGTTGCCGGTGGAGGCGCTTCGAGCCTATGCCCACGAATATGGCCGGTTCATCGCTGCTTTGCCAAACGGTTGGGAGACGCTCGGCGATCCGGAAACGGCTGCTGAGGAGCGCGAGCATGCCGAGTTGTGGGATCGTTTTGCGGTCGCTGTGGGGGCGGCAGATCGCCCTCAGCATCGAGCACTGCCTCCCCAAACCGAGCATCTGTTGCGCTTGGCCGGCGAGGCCTTCGCCAAACGCGCCTCGGCGCTTGGCGCCTTGTACGCGTTTGAAGCGCAACAGCCGGCTACTGCCCAATCCAAGCTAGAAGGGCTGCGGCGCTTCTACGCTTTCTCCGCTGAGGCGGAACTATATTTCGATGTGCATTCCTCCAATCATCACGAAGCAGCCAAACTGCTACGCCAGATCGCTGCCTTGTCCGCTGAGGAACAGGCGCAGGCTCTATCGGCCTGTGCTCAGATGGCCGAAGCCATGTGGAACGCTCTAACCGGTATTCATCAAGTCGCCTGTTCCTAGCGTTTCTTTTGCGGTCGTTATCTCAGAGCATCCAGAGAGGTTCCTTCTCTGGATGCTCTTATTAAGCGGTGCGCCTGGCCCCAGCGAAGGCCGGCACGGTAATAATCGTGGCGCCTGAGGGCTTTGGTGCATAAATTGATGAACAGGCGTGATGCGCCCGTTGATCTTCGGACGTTTGGCCCTTCTAGAGATAGTTCGTACCATCCAAAGAGACTTATTGAACAAGGCCGGCAATGTTATGCGGCGCCAGGGGGGCCTGCTCGGCTGCTTGTGTGAATGGGATTTGTTATGTGACCAATATCACGCCGATTGGCGGGTCGCCCACGGCGGCGGCGGATGACGAGGATCACGCCGGGCGCGGTGGTGTTGTAAAAGAGGTTTTCCGGCAGCAGGATGACCGCCTCGATCAGGTCGCGCTCCACGAAGGCTTTTCGAATGTCGCGCTCGCGGCTCAAGCCCTGGTTGCCGCTGCCGCGGCTGACCGCGCCGATATCCAGCACCACCGCCATGCGGCCGCCGTCATCAAGCGACGCCAGCATGTGCTGCAACCAGCCCCAGTCGGCGCTGGAGGCGGGCGGGATGCCCAGCCCGAAGCGCTCGTAGGGGTCGTTTTCGTAGGTTTCGGTGGGAAAACTCTGGTTCCACATCGGGTTGGCGACCACGGCGTCGAAGGTCGAGAGGCGCCCGGCGGTGTCCTGGAAGGCCGGCTGGCGCATGGTATCGCCGATGCGGATGTCGGCCTCCAGGTCGTGAATCACCGCATTCATGCGCGCCATGGCGAAGGTGGCGGGGTTGATCTCCTGGCCAAACAGGCGCAGCGGCTGGATGGGGTTCGCCAGCTTGCGCCGGCCGTTCTCCTCTATGCCGTGCATCTCCAGCAGGCGCAGGTGACGCTTGATAAGCAGCCCGCCGGAGCCGCAGCAGGGGTCGCAGATGCGCTCGCCGGGCTGAGGTTCGATGAGGCGCGCCATCAGCACCGCTACCTCGCGCGGGGTGTAGAACTCGCCGGCGCTCTGGCCGCTGTCCTCGGCGAACTTGCGCAGCAGGTACTCATAGGCGCGGCCGAGCATATCCGGCTCCATATCGTCCAGGCCCAGGCGGTGGCGCGAGAGCACCTCGATCAGCCGCGCCAGGTACTCATCCAGCACGATGCGCTGGCCGGCGGCGGTGGCGTTGAAATCCACCATATCGATCACGCCAGCGAGGCGCGGGTTCTGGCGGGCCGCGGCGCGCACCGCGTCGGTCAGGTACTGGCCCAGGCCGGTCACGGCGTGCGTGCGGATGGCCTCCCAGCGGGCCGTCTCGGGCAGGTAGAAACGCACCAGGGCGTGGTCCTGCTCCACCAGGTGCAGGGCTTTGCCGCCCAGCTCAGCCTGCAGGCGGCGTCCCACAGCCAGGTTTCGAGGGTGCTTATATCCAGGGTCATTGCGCCGGGCTCCCCTCCTGATGGACGATTTTCTTGGGAATTTGTGCAACCGAGTCGCTCATAGCCTGCCCGGTAGGTTCAAAGGAGATGACCCCGCCCGGCCGGGCGGATGCATAAATTGTACCACCGCTCCCAGCTGCGCCGATTCAGGCGCAGAGCAGGAACCTCCCGCCGCTTTCAGGGCGCGCTGTTCGCCACGTGCCAGCTTTTCCAGCACAGCGCGGATAGCAGCGTCCTGGTAGTAGCGGCGCGTGGCTTCGCCGCCGGTATAACGCACCAGAAGCGGTTTGGCGTGTGGAGAATCCAGCTGGAAGCCTTTGCCCTGCTCGTAACGGCGGCGCAATTCATCGGGGCTTGGAAACTCGGAAAGCGGCCTCGGCGCGCTGGTCTTGCCGGTGAAGGCGACACTGTAACATTTTTGGTGGGTTTGGGGAGGATCAAACGCTAGGCCGTTCGATGGTGAGCAAAGCCGTCAACGAATTGGGACAACGAATACGCGAAGGCGCATCGCTCTTCGCTGGGAGAACCCAGGCCCACCACCCTTGCCCACAGCTGTGCGTCTTCGTTCCGCTGTTCCTAGACGATACGCTTGACCGCACCTGCTGGATCGGCAAAGAATTCTCGAACGCCCTTGCGGAGTGGCTAAATTATAGGTTCGATAAACTCATGAGCAGGATAGCTGGAAAAACGCTGCTTGTGCCATGGACGTCGGTTGAAGCAGGACATCAAACGTTTCCAGGCTGCCTGCAAGGCTTCTGGACAACGCGGCAAGAAAAATAGCGCGAGCGTTGCGCCGGGCGAGCGAGATCATGGCCTAACTCGGCGTCCTTCCCTTCGGGGTCGGCCTGTGCTTGGGATCCTGCCTCCACTCCGCCGTGCAAGGTGACTCACCTGGGAACACAACACGTAGATCACAGAGCCCCCCCGTGTCTTTGTGTCTCTGTGTGAAAAAATCCCCTTTTTATCCACTCCGCGCCCTTAGTCAGTTTGGCCTTGTTCAATAAGTCTCTTTGGATGGTGCGAACTGTCTCTAGAACAGCCACAAGAGGCCGGTTGACCCTTGAATCGGCGGCTGATTCCATCGCTGATCCCCTCCCATGCCTGCTCCACCGGGCTCTCCTTGCGCGTCAAGTGTACTTATTGAACTAGCCCCAATCACCTTGACAGACGGTCAATTTTGGTGTATAGAAGAACCACATGACGTTGTTGAATGCTATACCCGAAAAATGGTTTCGAGTGGTTTCTCTCGGCGAGAGGTGAGGTCTGCGCGCTCACCTCAGGCGGTATGGCTTGTTTGAGGGGGATCGAGTGCGGGTGGTGCGGGTGGCCCCGTTGAAGGAGCCTTTGTTGATCGAGGTCAATTGCGAAAAGTTTCTCCCGGAGGAAAGAAATGAAAAAGTCAAAACTTCTTGTTCTATACGGGTCGCTTTTGCTAGCCCTCGCAGTAGTAGTTCCTGTTCTAGCTCAAGCAAACTCTTTTGCCAAGCTGAAGGCGTCAGAAGTGCATGTCACTCTGGAATGGGCGGCTTTCACCGCAGACCATGTAGCAGTTAATTAACCCAATGTGCAAGTTTTAGTTGGTAATCAATTTTGAGAAGCGTAACAACGGAATATCATGCTGAGAGCAGAAGAACACGGCGAGAGTATGGCTCAAGATCTTACGCATCCAACGCGAAAGAAAGTGCCAGACATCCCTTGCCCACACCCGCTTGGCATGGTAGCGCTGTACCAGTTGTCCAAAGACCGTCTCGATCCGATAGCGGACTTGCTTGAGCCGGAAAGGAAAGGGGTGCTTTTCACGTTTGGTGCTCTTGAAAGGCGCAAGCAGGAAGAGACCTTGTTGTTGCAAGCGTTTGCACGTCTCTGGGCTCCAGTAGTTTCGGTCGCCAATGGCCCAGCCATGTACCTGGGTGAGCAACTCTTCGGCTGCTTGGAGGTCGTGGACATTGGCCGGAGCGATGAGACAGCCTACGATCACGCCCGGCCAAGCCAGGCGAACATGGGCTCGAAACCCATAGTAGGTCTGTCGAGCCACTTCATCATACCCATAGGCCGCCAATGTGTTATACGAACGACAGCGCTGGGCGCGGGCAAAACGACAGACAGGGATCGGGAAACTGTCTACAATCGAAAGGTAGGGATCATACGGAATGCGCTGGCAAATCATCTGCCACAATTCTTCTTTGACCTTCCACAAATTGGCGGCCTGGCGCACAAAGGTGGTACGGTGAATGCGGAGCAAGCCCGGAAACCAATCAGCATAGTAGCGGCGAAAGTGGCTGAAAATGGCAGTGTCGGTATCCAGTCCCAGGAACTCACCGACGATTTCCATGGTCAAGACTTCGCTATCTTTCAAAGTCGGTTGCGGGCCACGCTGCCGAAGCC
>Ga0209721_1000883_pt1 | contig 24479 bp, 21 predicted proteins | sample TshhotsprinmetaG_FD_184139 | JGI IMG/M metagenome (GOLD analysis project Ga0209721, IMG submission 184139) | Hot spring microbial communities from South Africa to study Microbial Dark Matter (Phase II) - Tshipise hot spring metaG (SPAdes)... | ecosystem: Environmental > Aquatic > Thermal springs...
CGCAGCCCGGCGCGCCTCAGCGCCCGCTCCGCAAACGGTTCAGGATGCGCCGCCAGAGGGCGGTGGCGCCGTTCGACCGAGACGCTGCTGGATGGTGGCGAGGCTCTGACGGGAAGCCTGCGTGTCCGGGTGGTCCGGGCCGAGCCGGTCCTCGCAGATCCGCACGGCGCGGATCATGAGTTGCTCAGCGGCCGCGTAGTCGCCCTGGCGGGCCAGCAGCAGGGCGAGGTTGTTGAGGCTGGTGGCGGTGTCGGGGTGCTCGGGACCGAGGACGCCTTCGCGGATGGCCAGGGCGCGTTCGGAGAGCGGGCGGGCGGCCGCGTCGTCGCCCTGGCTTTCCAGCAGCAAGGCGAGGTTGTTGAGGCTGGCGGCGGTAGCGGGGTGCTCGGGACCGAGGACGCCTTCGCGGATGGCCAGGGCGCGTTCGGAGAGCGGGCGGGCGGCCGTGTCGTCGCCCTGGCTTTCCAGCAGCAAGGCGAGGTTGTTGAGGCTCTGGGCGGTAGCGGGGTGCTCGGGACCGAGGACGCCTTCGCGGATGGCCAGGGCGCGTTCGGAGAGCGGGCGGGCGGCCGCGTCGTCGCCCTGGCGGGCCAGCAGCCCGGCGAGGTTGTTGAGGCTGGTGGCGGTATAGCGGGGTGCTCGGGACCGAGGACGCCTTCGCGGATGGCCAGGGCGCGTTCCAGGTATGGCTGGGCGGTAGCGTAGAGCCCCAGCCGATCCAGGTGTCGCCCAAGCCAGATGCAGAGTGTCGCCGCCACGACGTCCTCGCGCCCCAGGGCAGTGTCGGTGACCCCGCGCAGCAGCGGCAGAAACGCGGCAATCGGCGCGAGCGTCGGCGCGTCGGCGAGGTTCCCGGCCACGTCGCCCACCACCCGCTCCACCGCCGCCTGCGCCGTGGCGTCAGCGCTCACCTGGCGCACGTAGGCGCCGACGAGGCGATGCATCCGCAGCCCATCCTCCCCCTCGCGCTCGATGAGACCCAGGCCCACTACCCGATCCAGGGCGGCCTCGGAGGCGAGCTGCGCGTCCAGGTCGTCGTCCGGCTGCTCCAGGGTCGCCCGCAACAGGTCGGCCGGCACGACCTCCCCCGGTACGAGATGCGCCGCCCGGGCCAGGAGCTGCAGGGCCAGACCGTCCCCGGCGTCCTGCGGGTTGAGCCGCTCGTAGCTCAGGGCGAAGGTGCGGGCGACATCCCGGTTGTGGCCGGTGGGCAGCCGGCCGTCCTGCTCGCGCAGCGGCAGGCGCTCGAAGAGACGCGGGCTGCGCAACTCCTCCAGGTAGCGCGCAACGGGGACGTTCCTGCCGATCCCGGCCAGGAAGCGCCCGGCCAGGTGCAGTGCCAGCGGCAGGTCGCCGAGTTCCTGCGCCAGTTTGTCGGCGTCGCTCAGGCCGGGGCGGTGCTTGCGCAATAGTTCAATGCTCTCGCTGCGGCGCAGCACGTCGAGGGGGATGTCGGCGCTGATCTTCTTCAGCAGCGCGTACTGCTCCAGGATCACATCGCTCTGCGCGCCGAGTTCCTCCGCGAGCGCGGCGAGGCTCTGCGACACGGCATCAATCGTCATGAGCAGCCGGGCCAGCTCGGCGGCCAGCGTGGCATCGGCGGCGGCGGCCGCGTCGAGGCGGCGGCCCACCTCGGCGAGCCAGGCCGGGTCGGGCAGCTCGTCGGCGGCGAAGGGCGCGCGCAGGCCCTCGGCGGCCAGGTCGCCCACCCAGCCGGCCAGGGCGTTCATACCCATGCCCGTCAGCCACGCGACGACAGCGGACGCAGCGGCCGGCGCGCCGACGCCCAGCCCGGCCAGCAGCGGGGCCAGGCCCGCGGCGCCCAGCGCGCCGACCGTGAGCGCGCCGCCCGCGCCGGCCAGCACGGTCTTCCAGGGCACGCGGCGCACGCCGGTGCGGGCGTGCGGGGTGAAATCACGGCTGCTCTCATCCATATAGCTGCCCCTGGCCTACGCTTCGCCGACGACACAGACCTCAGCGATGTCCTCAATGAACTCTGGCCGGAGGTACTGCACGACTGCCGAAATATCCTTCAGCCGATCACGCAGGGCCGAGATCGGGATGAAGCTGCACACCTGACTCATCGGCGGCGAGAGACGTGCGAAGGTCGGCCGGTTGATCTCGGTGACGACCTTGTTGCGACGTTCGTCAGGAGCGACCAGGTAAAGCGGGATCTTCAGGTTAGGTTGCATCGCGACGAGATCGGACATACGCAACAGCCCGGAGTAGATTGAAGTCGTGCATTCAATCTCGAAGGCCGAAACGATGGCATTGCCACGCAGCCAGAGTACGTCGATAAGCTCTATCGTTCGCGTTGTTGCCTCATCGAACTGGAGCGGCAGCGTCTCCTTCATCCGCGGCACCTCAGCGAGGGGACGGCCCTGGTACAGCCGGCCCCGGTCGTTGCGAGCCACCCACACATCGAGGCCCATGTTGCTCCCTAGCTTGAGCAGCAGCCACTGCACTTCGGTGTGCAGGCTGGCCTCCTCATCCAGTTGCTCAGGAGCCTTCTGGGGCGGCCTGGCTGTGGTAACCTCGGGCTCCGGCTCCGGGATAGTCACTTCGTCGCCTCTTCGGGTCCTTAAGGTTGGCGGGCGACGCGCGAGCTTTGCCGCGTCCACCGGGCGTACCGTCGGGTTCCGGCTCGCATCCAGGACTGCCTGTACGACAGCCTCGCCATCAGTGGTTGTCCAACGGGTGGGTGAGGCGCGCAAGTGGCCAGTCCAGGCGTAAGGGCTCATATCAGCGCTGAAGATGGAGAGCTGATCGCGCATCGAAAGGATGGGCACAGCCGTCTCGGGCGTCAGGGTCACGACTGGCTTGACGTGCAGACGGCAGGGAAAGACATCGTCTTTCCAGAGGGGCTCGGTGTCCTGGTATGGCTCAGAGACAACCTCCAGCACCCCGATCCACCGTGAGATGCCGGTCATGTAGCAGAGCAGGTAATCGCCCGGCTTGATTTGCTGCACGGTGCGCCAGCGGCCCTCGCGGAAGCCGGAGATAGAAGCACCTGCGTCCAGGAACTCCTGCCAGGTGGTGCCAGTGAAGAGATTGAGCCAGTAGGTGCGGTTGGCCATCGCGTGTTCTCACTACGGTAGGTATATCGACCCTGAGGGCAGACTCGGTCACACCTCGCCATACTTGTACTTCGTGCTCTCCTCGATCAGCCGGATCTCGCTGGCGCGCAGGTCGAAAAGCTGGTAGACGCCGCAGTAGAAGACGTAGTCCGGCTTCTTCGTGCCGGCCGGGGTCTTGAGCGGGGCCTGGATCTCGAAGCTGTGGCCGAGGGCTTCGAGCACCGGGCGCACCAGCTCACGCTCGGTCCGGGCCTCGCTGGTGGATGGGGTGAAGGCGGCAAAGATGGCGCGGATCTGGGCGAGGACCGACGCCGCCGGCTCGAACAGCGCCTGCCAGGCGTCCCGCTCGGGCAGGGTCACATCGAGGTCGCGGTCGGCGAAGAGCTGCCGGTTGTGGCGGCGCTGGGCCAGGGTGAGGGGTAGCTGGCTCATACGCGGGCGTGAGGGCGTGGGGACGTGGGGCGTGCTGCTGCCTCACGTCTCACGCTCTGTTCAGATTGTCGGGCTGGCTTGAGACGCGCCCCAGGTTTTGTGTTGCTGTGCAGAGTATAGCACGCCGCCTGCGGTAACGACAATAGAAAGGGTAAAAATCTGATCACCGCGCGCATGGTTCTGTCAGTTACTACGACGAGGCGTATGAAGCGGAACCCACCGCAGCGGGCGTAGCGCACGCAGAGCTGCCTGGCATGCCATGTGCTCCACTGCGTTGTCTGCGGAGCGGTATCTATCACGGACCAGTCGATCGCGATTATGAAAAAACTCAGACGGATGTCACCTGCTTCGACACGTCACGAGAAGTTGAACACTCCGCATTCAGCGTTGCGTCAACCTGAACCTGACGCCTTCGGTGACAATCTGCAATCCGAAATCTCCAATCTAAAATGGTATAAGTTGCTACGCATCGCTGCCCCTCCCCGCGGCCAGCCGGCGCAGGAAGCCCTCGACACGCATGCGGGCCGCCTTGTAGCGCCGGTCGCCGGGGTTCGTTGTGCCTGCGGCCAGGTCGTGGATCGAGGCACCGGCGGCGAACGCAGCGATCACGCGGCCAGCCTCGGCGTCCTGGGGCGACTCAGCGCGTCCTGATGCGCTGGCCCCGGCCGGGCCGCCGCTCCACGCCGGCCCCGCCGCCCCGCCGCGCGCCCCGGCGGCCAACCCGCCCGGTGGCAGGGTAGAGACGGCCCGCCGGGCCGTCTCTACGGCAACCCGGGCCACCCCGCCGCCCCGCGGTGGGCCACACGCCCCGACGCATCGCCCCGGTGTCGCGGGCCATCCCGCCGCGCCGCGGCACCCCGCACGCCCCGGCGCGCCCGGCTGTCCCGCGGTGGGCCGCTAGCGCCGTATTCTCCATGCAGCGCTAACTCCAATGCTTTTCTAACACCGCACTAGCGCGCGGCAGATGCGCGCGTGTTACGATACGCTCAGCATTACAAACGGGGAGGAATATGCCTATGTCATTCAATACGAGTCGCTTCACCCAGAAATCCACCGAGGCGATCATCGCCGCGCAGACGATCGCCGAACGCAACGGTAACAGCGAGGTGCAACCCGAGCACCTGCTCTATGCGCTGCTCGAACAAAGCGACGGCGTTGTACCCCAGGTGCTGACGCGCCTGAACCTGGCGGTCGGCGCGCTCAAGCAGCAGGTCAACGCCGAGATCACCAGGCTGCCGCGCGTTAGCGGCGCGAATGTGCAGCCGCAGTACAGTTCGCGTATGCGCGCGGTGCTGTTGCGGGCCTACGATGAGATCGGCCAGTTTGGCGATGAGTACGTGTCCACCGAACATCTGCTCCTGGCGATCCTCGAACATGCCGGCGGCGGCGCCGAGCGGATCCTCAGGCAGGCCGGCCTGACCCGCGATAAACTGCTCGCCGCCCTGCGCGAGGTGCGCGGCGCCCAGCGCGTCACCAGCCCTACGCCTGAGGGCACCTACGCCGCCCTGGAGCAGTACGGACGCGACCTGACGGAGCTGGCGCGCCGCGGTAAGCTCGACCCGGTTATTGGCCGTGACGAGGAGATCCGCCGCGTGATCCAGATCCTCAGCCGACGCACTAAGAATAACCCGGTGCTTATTGGCGAACCTGGCGTGGGCAAAACCGCCATCGTCGAGGGCCTGGCCCAGCGCATCGTGCGGGGCGACGTGCCCGAGGCGCTCAAGAACAAGCGGGTGGTGGCGCTCGATATGGGCGCGCTGATTGCCGGCGCCAAATACCGTGGCGAGTTCGAGGAGCGGCTCAAAGCCGTGCTGAAGGAGATCCAGGAGCGCGAAGACATCATTCTGTTCGTAGATGAGTTGCACACTGTGGTCGGCGCGGGCGCAGCCGAGGGCGCCATGGACGCCTCCAACATGCTCAAGCCCACGCTGGCGCGCGGCGAACTGCACATGGTCGGCGCCACCACCCTCGATGAGTACCGCAAGCACATCGAGAAAGACGCCGCCCTGGAGCGCCGCTTCCAGCCGGTGCTGGTGGACCCGCCGAGCGTCGAGGACACGATCAGCATCCTGCGGGGGCTGAAGGAGCGCTACGAGACCCACCACGGCGTCCGTATCACCGATGCGGCGCTGGTGGCGGCGGCGGTGCTCTCCGACCGCTACATCAGTGACCGCTTCCTGCCCGACAAGGCGATTGACCTGATTGACGAGGCCGCTGCGCGCCTGCGGATGGAGATCACCTCCGACCCGCAGGAACTCGATGACCTCAAGCGGCGCATGATGCAACTGGAGATCGAGCGCGAGGCCCTGAAGAAGGAGACCGACCGGGCCAGTAAGGAGCGGCTGGAAAAACTGGAGCAGGAACTGGCCAATTTGCGCGAGGAGCGCAATCGCCTGGAGATCCAGCTCCAGAACGAGCGCCGTGAACTCGAACGCATCCAGTCGTTGAAGGAGCAGATCGAACAGACCAGGGCGGCCATCGAGCAGGCCCAGCGCCAGTACGATTACAACAAGGCCGCCGAGTTGCAGTATGGCACGCTGGCCAGCCTGGAGCGGCAACTGCAAGAAGCCGAGCTGCGTCTGGACCAGAGCGCGAGCATCCTGCGCCAGGAAGTGCGTGAACAGGACATCGCCGAGATTGTCTCGCGCTGGACGGGGATTCCGGTGAGCAAGCTGCTCGAGGGCGAAGTGGAGAAGCTCATCCACATGGAGGAGCGTCTGCACCGGCGCGTCGTCGGCCAGGACGAGGCGGTAAGCGCAGTGGCCAATGCCGTGCGCCGGGCGCGTTCGGGTTTGCAGGACCCGAACCGGCCACTTGGCTCGTTCCTCTTCCTTGGCCCCACCGGCGTCGGTAAGACCGAACTGGCGCGGGCGCTGGCCGAGTTCCTCTTCGACGACGAGCAGGCCATGATCCGCATTGACATGTCGGAGTACATGGAAAAGCACACTGTCGCGCGGCTCATCGGCGCCCCGCCCGGCTACGTCGGCTACGAAGAGGGCGGCCAGCTCACCGAGGCGGTGCGGCGCAAGCCCTACAGCGTCATTCTCTTCGACGAGATCGAAAAGGCCCATCCCGACGTGTTCAACGTGCTCTTGCAGGTGCTCGACGACGGACGCCTCACCGACGGCCATGGCCGGGTGGTGAACTTCAAGAACACGGTGGTCATTATGACAAGTAATGTCGGCTCGGCGATGATCCAGGAGATGGCCCAGCAAGGAGCCGGCGAAGACGCGATCCGCGCGGCGGTGCTTACCGAGTTGCGGGCCGAACTGCGCCCGGAGTTCCTGAACCGCATTGACGAAGTGATCGTCTTCCACCCGCTGAGCCGCGATCAGATCGGGCAGATTGTCGAGATCCAGTTGGGGCGGCTGCGCAAACTGCTGGCTGACCGCAAGCTCAATCTGGAACTGACGGAGGCGGCGCGCGCCCGGCTCGCCGAAGAGGGCTACGACCCGATCTACGGAGCGCGTCCGCTCAAGCGGGCCATTCAGCAGCGCATCCAGAACCCTCTGGCGCTGGAGCTGCTTCAGGGCCAGTTCCACGAGGGCGATACCATCGTCGTCGACTCCGGGCCGGAGGGCTTTACGTTCCGGCGGGGCGTTACCGAGGCGCAGCCTGCCTGAGATTCAGGCCCGTTCCTGGCGCCAGCCGGGTGCGGGAAACGAGCACACGCGGCGGGGAGGGCTTCGCTCTCCCCGCCGCGTGTTGTAAGCGCGACTGCCCGCGCTCCCGGGGTGACGCCTTACCCCACATGTGAACACGCGCGGCCCAATTTCGGTGTGCAGCGCCCCCGGAAGTGTGCTATGCTTTACACTAATTGCGATTGCGCGAGCCGCGCCCGCCCTCCTGCCAGAGCGCCCTGGAGCGCCACTACGGTAATCTGAGGTGAAAATAGCCCGCACGCGGGAGGGTTTGAGAGGGCGAAGCCCTCCCAGCAAACAACCCGCCAGCGGGGAGGGTTTGGGAGGGCTTCGCCCTCCCAAGAACACGTATTTTCATTCTGGCGTTGTGCGGCGCAGCCGCATGGATGACTGAGGTGAACATATGAGGAAACCGGGTTTCCCCACCTGCGGTGAGCCTGTCGAACCGCACCCCTGCCGGTGGGGGCGCCAGCCGCTCCCAACAGCGGTTGGGGCATGGGGAAACCGGGTTTCCCCACCTGTGGTGAGCTTGTCGAACCGCACCCCTCCCCGAGGGGAGGGTTTGGGAGGACGCAGCCCTCTCGGGAAATAACCCGCCGGCGGGGAGGGTTTGGGAGGGCTGCACCCTCCCACGCGCGGTCTATGCCCAATTCAGGAAGGAGCGACCCGTGTTACGCGAGCGCTACGCGCGCCAGATCAACAGCCTGCGCGAAGATCTGCTGCGCATGGGAAGCATGGTCGAACAGGCGCTGCTCCGAGCGCTGCACGCGCTGGAGACATGGGACGCGCTGGAGGCAGCCCGGGTGACCGACGAGGACCCGAAGATTGACGCGGCCTGGCGCGATCTGGAGGAGCGCACCATCCGCCTTCTGGCCACCCAGCAGCCGGTTGTAGCCAGCGATCTGCGGCTGATCACTACTGTCACGGCAATCGCGGGCGAACTGGAGCGTATCGGCGATTACGCCAACAGCATTGCCCGCCGCGTGCGCCGGGCGGTGCGCCGGCCCGTGCTGTTCATTCCGCCCGCCCAGATCCACGAGATGGCGGCGCTGGCCATCCAGATGGTTAACACCAGTCTGGAAGCCTTTCTGCGTCAGGACACCGCTCTGGCCCACGGCCTCACCACTACCGACGAACGTGTTGATGAACTCGAAGATGTCCTGCGCGAGCGCCTTATAGGCGAAGCGCAGGCCCGACCCGAGCAGATCGAGGCGGTGATCGACCTGCTCGACGTGGTCCACGCGCTGGAGCGCAGCGCCGACCGCGCCACCAACATCGGCGAGCGGGTTATTTATCTCTGCACCAGCAGCGTTGAGACGATTAATTGACGCTGCGCTGAGGCGAGCACAGGGAAAGCCGGGTTGCCCCGCGCCCCTCCTGGTGGGGAGGGCTTGCCGACCCCACAGGCAGGGGTATGGGGAGACCCGGCTTCCCCATACGCTCACATAAGGTACGCCTGTACCTCCCCTGGATCGAAGACCGGGGTTTCGAGCAACCGCTCGATGAAACGGAACAGGCTGCGCCGCACATTGTCGGCCACGTTGTACCACAGCGGACTGGCGATGACCAGGGCGCGCCAGATCAGGAACGGTTGCACCACCCGTAAGAGCAATTCATCGCCCGTGTGCGCCAGGTAGGTTTGCCAGAAGATCGTCCACAGCTCCTCGAAGGGCGCTGCCAGGGCGCCGGAGCGTTGGAGCGAGAAGAAGAGGTAATTGATCGCCATCGCGCTCACGTCATCGGCCGGCTCGCCCCAGGGTCCGCGGCTCCGGTCGAGGAGGGTGAAGGTCGTACCCTCGCCGAAGAGCACATTGAAGGGGTGAAAGTCGCCGTGGATCTGCGCCAGCCGCTCCGGGTGGGCCTTCAGGCGGGCGCGCCAGGCCACCAGGCGCGTCTCGACATGTTCCAGCCAGGCAGCCGGGGCGAGCGCATAGCCGGGCGGGTAGCTGTCGATCAGGCCGGCGATCCCTTCGCCGCTGCCGAACACGTCGCGCAGGTGCCGCCGATAGAGCGCCGGTTCGTCACGCCGAACCTGGTGGATGGCGCTCAGGTACAGCGCCAGCGCCCGCGCCCGCTCCAGGTCATCCGCACTGGCGCTGCCGGTTGCGACCATACGTTTCAGGTCCTCGGCATAGATCTGCCCCTCGGCGTAGTCGGTGAGGAGAAACACCTCGCCCTGGCCGATGGAACGCAAGGGCCCGCGTGGATCGAGCACGCCCACGTCGAGGGCGCGCACATGGCGGGGCAGATCGTTGAAGCAATCGTAGCTCAGGATCATATTGGCTGCACGGTCGGCGCGGCGCTCGTGCCCGAACTGGTTGGCAGCCATGGTATGCAGCACGGCGCGCCGTTCTTCCCCGTGCAGACGGTAGCGGATCAGCACCGGTTCGCCATAGCCCAGGATCTTGAGCGGGCCAGATGGGGGGCGCGCATCGGGCGGCGGCGGCGCCGCGCCCCCCAGGGAAGCCAGCTCCAGCACCTCCACCGGCGCTCCGAAGTAGTGGCTGAGATAGGCGCTGAGCAGCGCTGGGTCGAGTTCCATAGGTCGGGTTGCCCCTGTGTTCACGTTAGCCTTCTATGCGGCTGCGCCGCATAACGCTTATTTGTTCCTGGGAGGGCTTCGCCCTCCCAAACCCTCCCGCCAGGGAGGGGTGCGGTTCGACAAGCTCACCACAGGTGGGGAAACCCGGTTTCCCCATAGTTTTAGACCAGACTATCCAGCTCGTCGTAGCGCTCGCTCACCACCGCTGCCAGGGCTTCTCGCAGGGCCTCGCCTTCGAGGTGGCGCCGGGTGATTTTGCTGATCTGCCGTCCTAACTCGGGGTCGCGCAGCACCAGGCCGACCCAGCGCTCCAGGTCGCCCCGCTCCACATGGTAGCGCAGCGAGTCCAGGGGCAGGGCGCTCAAGGCGCCGCGCAGTTCCCACAGGTTCGCCGCGCTCTCGCCCAGGTAGCGCCCCTGCCCGTCGTGGAAGTGGAAGCGTTTGTCGTAGGGCAGCGGCGCGCGCAGGTACTTGTGCAGGTGCCGGATGTGGGGCACCGTGCGCGGCCGGGCGCGAAACTGCACCAGTTGCGCTGGAGCCGGCGTCGCCGATCGGGTGTTCACGCACAGGTATGCCTGGCCGCGTGGCAGGGTGCTGAGCGATGGCTCCAGATCGGCCCACCCGGGGCACCGCGCCAACTGGTCGGCAACACAGGCCTGCTCTTCGCTGGCGACGAGACGGGTTACCAGCCAGTGGTCAATCTGCTCCAGGATGGCCCGCGGCAGACGGCTGGGCTGGTAACTGACGATGCCCACGCCGCCCTCGTGTATCAGCCGGCAGAGGGTCGTCGCGGCATCACCGTCAGGGGTCAGGCAGAAGCTCTGGGCCTCGTCAATCAGCAGCCAGTGCGGCCGGCCGTAGCGCGCCCGCAGGCAGCCCAGTTCGTGCAGCAGACCGGCCACATAGGTCATTCGGCGCTCGTGCGTCTCCAGCGAGAGATCGAGCACCAGGCTCGTCTCGGCGTACTCGCTGAGGGTGGCAATGTCGCTCACCGGGGGCAGGGGCGCGCTGACGCCGCCGAGCAGCAGCGTGTGTGGAAAGGCGCGCATGGCCCGGTAGTCGCCTTCGGGGTCAATCAGGCAGATCTGGTAGCCCCGGCGCAGCAACTCCTCGGCCAGCAGGCCGGCCAGCCAGGATTTGCCGCCGCCACTGGAGCCAACAATGGCCAGCGAGGCGTCGAGCAGCCAGAAGGGGTCAAGCAGCACGGGGGTGCGATCGGGTCGCTCGCCAAGTGGCAGCATGCGCTCCGGGCGCTGGCGGTAGGGCGGGAGTTGCTTGCGCAGCAACCCCTCGCCCAGGGCGCGCACCCCGGCGCCGTCTGGCTCTGGCAGCACCATATCGGCCAGCGCCCGCACATCCTCGGTGGCATTGCTCACCGCAGCCGCCAGTTCGGCGCATTCGAACAGACTCCGGTCGTTTTCCGCGTCGCCGCAGGCAATGACGCTGCGCGGCGAGCGGCCCAGTTCACGCAGGGCATAGCGCAGCCCTGTGCCCTTGGTGGCGCCTGGCGGCAGCACCATCACCGCGCCGCGGTTGTACTCGACCGTCGCCCCGCCGGCGACGTCGCGCAGCACCTGGAGCACGACCAGGTCGTGAGGCGTGTGGGTGGCGACAATCGCCAGCCCTCGCTCCAGCGGAATGCCCGCATCGCTGAGGCGCTCGATCAACACAGGGTTGAGCCGGCCAAAGGGCAGGGTCACAATGTCGCGGTGTGGAAAGTAGACCACTGCGCCATCTTCGGCCACGATCGCGTCGAACACCTCGGCGAAGGGCCCGTGGGGAGCGAAGGTCTTCAAGGTTCGCCCCGTGACCAGGAGCAGCGTCCAGTTCGCTCCCTTCAGCCGCTGGAGCAGTCCCCAGGTCTCCGGGGCGACCTGCCCGTGCTCGGCCAGGGTGCCGTCGAGGTCGCAGGCGAGGGTCATGATGTGCATCGGCGCCACCCCTCTTATACCAGATGGAACTGAAGCCACCGCATTGTCCGGTTCAGCTCCACACCTCCACAGAGGGCTTTGCGGAGCTGTAGATTGGTGGAGCTGTGGAGCTGATCCAATGCGATGCCATCAAGCAGAACTGGTACTACCTGGCCTCCGGCGGGCGGAAGGCCAGCACCGGCACACTGGCGCTGCGCAGAACTTTGTCGGTGACACTGCCGAGGAAGAGCCTGGTTAGCCCGCCGTGCCCATGGGTGCTCATCGCGATCAGGTCGGCCTGACCCTCAGCGGCGCACGCCAGGATCTCGTCGATGGGCCGGCCCACCCGCACCTCGGGCGCCGCAGCCAGACCTTCGGCGTGCAAACGGGCGGCGATGCGCTCCACATAGTCGCTAGCCTGCTGCCAGGCCACTTCTTGCGCCTCAACATCCACCACCGGTTCGACGCCGTTGACCAGGAAGCCGCGCATAACCGGCTCGATCACCCGCAGCAGGGTGTAGCGCGCTCCAACCAGGCGCCCGAGCCAGGTGGCGTGGGGGAGGATCTGCTCCGCCAGCGCCGAGCCATCGAGGGGTACCAGGATGTGGCCCAGCCGCGGCTCACGGGCAAGGTCGGGCGTGCCATCCGCGGGATGTACCAGCAGGATCGGCACCGCCGACCGGCGGATCATGCGGTCTGCAACACTTCCCAGCCAGGCCCGCGCCAGGCCGCCCCGTCCGTGGCTGCTCATCACCACCAGGCTGGCGCCGATCAGCTCGGCGTGCTGGCAGAGGGCCTCGGCTACCGGTGTCTCCAGCAATGTCATCATCACCGGGCCGTTCCAGATCTTCCCGATGCGGTGTGAGACATCGGCCAGGTACGTGGCCTCCTCTTCGCGGAACAATGCATCTACACGCGGGTCAACCACCGGCGCGCCGGCCGGGGCGAGCGACGGCGCGAACAGGTGATGCACGTGGGCCAGGGCGATCTGCATCTCGCCACGCCGCGCAAGCGCCAGGGCCAGGGGCAGGGCATGCTCGCCGAACGGAGAACCATCTAGAGGAACCAGGATCGTCTGCATGCTTGCACCCTCCGCTCCCGGCCTCCACAACCACTGGAGGCGGAAGCCTTGTCCAGGGATACGCTCCCCTCCCGCATCGTCAACTGCCACTGTCATCGTTGACCGGACACGCAACGGCGGAAGGGGCGGCAGGGAGGGAGGAGAACGCGACAAACAGGGCAGCTAACGACAGTGAGCCGCCCCTCGTTTTTTCAGTATAGCCCGTTCCGGCGCGCCATGGCGAGAATAAACCGATACCGGCGGAGAAGGGGTCTTTACGATATGACAGCGAAGGCCCGGTGCACATACCCTTACAACGTATTGCGTCAGAGTAACCCGATCGCCGGGACAGTTTTGCTATACTGACATGACCACGGGGAAACTGGGTTTCCCCATGCCCCTCCCGGCGGGGAGGGTTTGGGCGGAGAGGCGCAGCGGCGCCGTGCCTCTTCGCCCTCCCAAGAACAACCCATGTTCATCTTGTCGTTGTGCGGCGCAGCCGCATGGGAGTCTGATATGAACACAAACGCAACATCCCCGGGGTCACTATCCGGCGCGCGGCAGCCGAGCCGCGCCTGGGGCCTCTGGGCGCTGGTTGGCGGGGCGGCGCTCCTGGTCGTCATCGCCCTGCTCACCATTCCGCTGAGCGCGCGGCAGCAGCCCGTCTTTGCGCCACTCTCGACGCCCGAGGGCGTGGTCCAGCGTTTCTTCGACGCCGTGTACCGCGGCGATTACGCTGGCGCGTATGGCTTTCTCAGCGCGGAAACGCAACGGACGCGGTCGCTGGCCGAGTTTCAGAACCAGATCCGTTACGAGCGCAACGGTGAAATGCGCGTTGATCGCGTCGCCGTGCACGATGGCACTGCTACCGTGACGGTGACGATCACGCGCTTCGAGCCGGGAGGTCTCTTTGGCAGCAGTCAGTGGAGCATGCAGTACGACCTGTTGCTCGAGCGCGATGGCGAGAGCTGGCGCATCGTGGGCTGGCCGTTTGCGTAGTCGGGAGGAGTACGGTTATGGCGATCCAGGTAGCGCGCCGGCTCTATCTCTACGTCGCGGCCTTTATTGGTTTGCACATGCTCAGCGCCGGCATGTCCGGGCTGCTGGCTTTCAGTGTTGAGCGCTGGCTCAGCGGCCCCCCCGTCGGCGCCGCGGGCGCGGTGCTGCGCCTGGCGGGCACGGTGGCGCTGGTGGTCGTCGGCGCGCCGCTGTGGGCCGGCCACTGGCTGCTCATCCGGCGCGATGTCGCCCGGCCCGAAGGTCAGGCGTCACCGCTGCGTCGCCTCTACCTCTACGCGGTGTTGCTGGTGGCTGCGATCAGTGTCGTGGTGGCCGGCCGCGAGGCGCTGGCCCTGGCCCTCACGGCCCTGCACCAGGACGTTGTGGGCCTTACCCTGGTCGCCCCCCTGGCGAGCGTCCTGGTGAGCGCGATCGTCTGGGCCGCCCACTGGCGCATTGCCAGCGCCGATCGCGCGCAGGTGGAGGGTAGCGGCCCCAATGCGACCCTGCGCCGCTGGTATATGTTCCTGATGCTCTGGCTGAGCCTGGGGCTGGCCAGCTTCGGGGCCGGCACGCTGATCAGTTCCCTACTCCAGCGCTTTGTTTTTGGAGCCGGCCTCGTGATCCATCAGGTAAGCGACAGTACCGCCACGCTGGTGATCGGGCTGGGCGTCTGGCTGGCCCACGAACTCTGGTCGCACCGCCTGGTCCGGGTTCCCGGTCCGTTCCAGGCCGATGAACTGGTCTCGATCCTGCGCCAGGTCTACCTGGCGCTGGTGATTGCCGGCGCCCTGATCACCTCTCTGACCGGGCTGACCGCGCTCCTGGCCGCCGGGTTGCGCTGGCTGTGGGGCCTTGAGGTCTGGCCCGGCGTCTTTGCGGCCCAGGCCCCGGGGGCTGCGGCCGTGGCGGTGGGGCTGCCGGTGCTGTTCTACCACCGCGAGCAAATGGTGCTGACAGCGCGCTTCAGCGGCGCGGAGGAGCGCGTCGGCACCGCCCAGCGGCTGATCAGCTACCTGATCGGCGCAGTCAGCCTGGTGGCGCTGTACTTCGGGCTGAGCGGGCTGATCGCCACGCTGCTGCGGAGCTGGCTCAGCGCAGAGGTGATCGGCGGCATTGGCCGCGAGGCGCTGAGTTGGTACATAGCCACGACCATCGTGACCCTGCCGGTCTACGGGCTTGCCAGCCGCTGGAGCGAACGCCTGGCCCGCAGCAGCGCCGAGGAGGAGCGCGCGGTCAGCCGGCGCATCTATCTCTACGCCGGTTTGCTCTTCGGGGTGATCGCCGGCGTGGTCGCCCTGACGCAGTTCATCCGGCTGCTGCTGGTGATGCTGCTCGGTCAGGGCGGGCCGGGGGTAGCCGGGCAGATCGGCGAACTGGTGGGCTACGCCCTCCTGGGTGGAGCCATCGCGGTGGCCTACGCGGCCGGGTTGCGACGGGCCGGGGCAGCGCGCGGCACGCTCGGCGCGGGCTGGCGCGTCGGCGTGGTAGCCGGCGAACCGCTGCGCCAGGCTCTCGTGGCGGCCCTGGGTCACGAACTGCCTGGCGCCACGCTGATCGTCTGCGATGAGCAGGAAGCGCTGGAACGCCGCGCTAGCCTGGCCGGAGCCGATCTGCTGATCCTCTCCCTGGCGGCCTGGGCCAACCCGGCCCTGGCGGCAATCCCCGTGCCCTGCCTGCTGCTGGCCGCCGCGCCGCCGCAGGTGACCCTGGTGGGCGCGCGCCGCGAGGGCCCGGCCCTGGCCCGCGAAGCGGCCCGCAAGGCGCGGGCGTTGTACCTGGCGCGCCCACCCATGGGCCGCGCCCTGGCTCAGAGCGCATCGTAGTCGAGCGGCCTTGATGGGCCATCCAGGCCGACGCGCTGGCACGTATGCCTGGCTCGGGGAGCGAACGATGTCTATGAATGGTCTGACCCTGGTTCTGGCCGACGATCATCACCTGGTGCGCGAAGGGCTGCGTTTGCTGCTGGAGACGCGACTGCACTGCCGCGTTGTCGGCGAGGCTGCCACCGGAGCCGAAGCCGTGGCCCTGGTGCGAGAGCATCGCCCCGACATCCTGATCGTCGATCTGAGCATGCCGGGGATGAGCGGGATTGACGTCACCCGCGCCGTGGTGTCGCAGGCGCCCGAGACGCGGGTGATTGTGCTCTCCATGCACGGCGACGAACCCCACGTCCGCGAGGCGTTGCGCGCCGGGGCGATGGCCTATGTGCTCAAGGATTCCCTCGCCGATGATTTTCTGCACGCCATCGCCCAGGTGGCTGCCGGGCAGCGCTACCTCAGCCCGCGTCTGGCCGAACGGGCGATCAGCTCCTTCGCCGGGGAGAGCGTCGGCGTTACGGCCTCACATACGGAGCATCTCAGCCCCCGCGAACGCGAGGTGCTGAGCCTGGTCGCCCAGGGCCTCACCAGCGCCGCGATCGCCGAGCGCCTCGGCATCGGCGTGCGCACAGTCGAGTGGCATCGCGCCCGGTTGCTGCACAAACTCGGGCTGCACAGCGTTGCCGACCTGGTGCGCTATGCCCTCCAGCACGGTCTGGCGCCCGAGACGGAGTGAGACCGGCGCGCTCTGCCACCAGCCACCCGCCCCCGGGGAGGGTTCAGGGGCGGACAGAACGTATGAGCGCCGACGGGCGTTATGGCGTGGGGATGCGCTGCTTGGTCCTCACCCCCTCCCCCTCTCCAGCTTCGCTGGAGAGGGGAGACCAGAGCCATGCGCGGGGGCGTTCCAATGCGGTATAAGCCACGTTAGCCCGGATGTTCTGTCCGCCCTTAAACCGGGGAGAGGGTGGGAGGGCTACGCCCTCCCACAAAAAAACTGTTTTCATTGTGTTGTTGTGCGGCGCAAGCGCATGGATACGCGCTTCTGGCACAGACAAGGCTCATCTCCCAACCATGGAAACGGACGACCAATTCACCGCCGAATTGGCGCCATGGAGCGTATCGGTCGCCGAAGCCTATGCTGCGCTCGGTTCAGGCCCCTGTGGCCTCTCGACCCCCGAGGTCACAGCGCGCCTGCAACGCTACGGGCCAAACACCCTCCAGACAGTCAGGGGCCGGCCTCTGCTCTGGACCTTCCTCGAAAACTTCACCCACCTGATGGCGATCTTGCTGTGGATCGCCGGCGCGATCGCCTTTCTGGTGCAGTTGCCCGAGCTGGGCGTTGCGATCTGGGCCGTCACCCTGATCAACGGCCTGTTCAGCTTCTGGCAGGAGTATCGGGCTGAGCGCGCCGCCGCGGCCCTGCGCGCGCTGCTGCCGGCCCGGGCGCGCGTGCTGCGCGATGGCGCCGTGCAAGAGGTGCTGCGCGACGAGATTGTGCCCGGCGACCTGCTGCTGCTGGCCGAAGGCGATCTCGTCGCCGCCGACGGGCGCCTGGTCGAGGCCGCCGAACTGCGAGTTGACCAGTCTACCCTTACCGGCGAGGCCCGCGCCGTCTCCAAGCGCGCCGAGGCATACGAAGGCCCCGAAAGCGGCCCGGCGCTGCCGAACGTGGTCTTCGCCGGCACCACAGTGGTCGCCGGCAGGGGCAAGGCCCTCGTCTTCGCCACCGGGATGCGCAGCGCCTTCGGCGCAATTGCCCGGATGACCCAGAGCGTCACCGAGGCGCCCAGCCCCCTGCAACAGGAACTGGCCCGCCTGACCCGCGTCGTGAGCGCGATTGCCATCAGCGTCGGGACTCTCTTTTTTATCCTCGCCGTCGGCGTGGTGCGTATCGGTCTGGTCGAGAGCTTCATCTTCGCCATGGGCATGATCGTCGCCTTCGTGCCCGAAGGACTGCTGCCGACGGTCACCCTCGCCCTCGCCATCGGCGTGCAGCGTATGGCCCGCCGACACGCCCTGGTCAAGCGCCTCTCTTCCGTCGAGACCCTCGGCTGCACGCAGGTGATCTGTACCGATAAGACCGGCACACTCACCCAGAACGCCATGACCGTCCGCTACCTCTGGGCCGGTGGCCGACAGTTCGAGGTGAGCGGGAGCGGCTACGACCCCGACGGCGGCATCAGCGCCGATGGTCGGCCCTGCGTTCCCGCTCCCGGCGACGATCTCTACGACCTGTTGCGCGCCGCCGCGCTCTGCAACGATGCCCGGCTCCTGCCGCCGGGCGCCGCTCCCGCCGGCCACGGCGACAGCAGCGGCTGGAGCATCCTCGGTGACCCGACCGAGGCCGCGCTCCAGGTGGCGGCGCGCAAAGGCGGGTTGGATCTCGAGGCGCTGACCCGCGCCGAGCCGCGTATTCACGAGTTGCCCTTCGAATCGCGGCGCAAGCTCATGAGCACGGTGCATCGCGCGACCGGCACATTCGTCTACACCAAAGGCGCACCCGACGAAGTGCTGGCCCGGTGTGTGGCCATTCGCCTCTCCGGGCGCGATGTGCCCCTCGATGAGCGGCTGCGGGCCGACGTGCGGATGGTCAAGGACCGCCTCGCCCGGAGCGGGCTGCGGGTGCTCGGCGTGGCCCGGCGCGAACTGCCGGAGAACCAACCGCCGCACCAGGCTGACGCCGTCGAGCGCGATCTGACCTTCCTGGGCCTGGCGGCCATGTACGACCCGCCCCGGCCAGAGGTGGCCGCCGCGGTTGCCAAATGCCACCGGGCAGGCATCCGTATCGTGATGATCACCGGCGACGACGGGCTAACAGCCACAACCATCGCGCGGCGCCTCGACCTGGTGCAGCAGGAGCATCCGCGCCTCGTGTCGGGAACGGAACTCGACACCCTCGATGACGCCGCCCTGGAGCAGATCCTGCGCGACGAAGTGATTTTCGCCCGCGTTGCTCCCGAGCACAAGCTGCGGATCGTCGCGGTGCTCCAGCGTATGCGCCTGGTCGTCGCCGTAACCGGCGATGGAGTCAACGACGCGCCTGCGCTCAAACAGGCCGATATTGGCGTGGCCATGGGCATGGCCGGCACCGATGTGGCCCGCGAGTCGGCCGATATTGTGCTCACCGACGACAATTTTGCCACCATCGTCCACGCCATCGAAGAGGGGCGCGCCGTCTACGCCAACATTCGCAAGTTTGTGACCTACATTTTCACCAGCAACATGCCCGAAGCGGCGCCCTTCGTGCTCTTTGCCTTGAGCGGCGGGCGCATTCCGCTGGCACTGACGGTTATGCAGGTCCTGGCAATTGACCTGGGCACCGACCTCTTGCCCGCCCTGGCCCTCGGCGCGGAACCGGCCGAACCGGGGGTCATGGACCGTCCACCGCGGCGACGCGAGGATCACCTGATCAACCGCGGCTTGCTCCTGCGCTCCCTCTGCTTCCTCGGCCTCATCCAGAGCGCAGCGGCCATGCTAGCCTTCTACACGATCTACTGGAGCGCGGGCTACGCCGGGCAGTGGCTCGATCTGCCGGGCAGCGGCCCCCTCTACCAGGCAGCGACCACCATGACCCTGGCGGCGATTGTGGCAACCCAGATCGGCAACCTGTTCGCACAGCGCACCGAAGAGACCTCGATCCTCACCGTCGGCTTGGGCGCCAACCGGCTGATCTGGATCGGTATCGCCGTGGAACTGGCACTCATACTCGCCATTGTCTATGTTCCCTTGCTCCAGTGGGTCTTTGGCACGGCGCCGTTGCCCGCCGCAAGCTGGCTGGTGTTCCTGGCCTGCACCCCCGTGCTGCTGATCGCCGACGAGGCGCGTAAGTTCGCGCTCCGCAGCTACCGCCGGCGCTGGCGAGCAGACCTTCCAGCGCCGGGCGTCTCACCCGGGAGGTGAGGTATGCGCGTGATCATCCTTGGCTGTGGCCGCATCGGCTCGGGGTTGGCCGGGCGGCTCAGCTACACCGGCCACACCGTCACGGTGATCGAACCGGTTGCCGCGGCGCTGGCCCACTTGCCCGAGAGTTTTCGAGGGCGGACCCTCGTCGGCGACGTGCTCGACCGGCGGCTGCTGCTCGAGGCCGGCATTGACCACCAGGACGCCCTTGCCGCCGTGACCCCCAGCGACGACATCAACATTGTCGCCGCCCGGCTGGCGCGCCTGGTCTTCCGGGTGCCGCGCGTGGTAGCGCGTGTGTACAACCCGCGCGCCGCCGAGATCTACCGGCGTCTCGGCGTTCAGACGGTCTGCACCACTACCTGGGGTATCAGCCGGATCGCCGAACTACTGAGCTACTCCGAACTGGAGCCGGTGGCGAGCCTGGGCAGCGACGTTGACATCCTCGATGTCGCCGTTCCCCCCTTGCTGGTGGGCCGCCCAGTCAGTGTCATTACCGTGCCCGGGGAGATCCAGGTCGCAGCGATCAGCCGTGGAGGGCGCACCTTTTTGCCCCAGCCCGCCACGCGCCTCGAAGCGGGCGATCTTCTGCACCTGGTTGTGCTGACCGCGGCTACCGACCATCTGGTGGCCCTGCTGCGACAGTGAAGGAGGCCGGCTATGCGCGTGTTGATCGTCGGCGGTGGGCAGGTGGGGTCGTACCTGGCCGCCTTGCTCCTGGAGCAACGGCATACCGTGACCATCATCGAGACGCACGAGGCCGCCACTGCTGCCCTGCGCCGAACCGTGCCCGGCGTGACGGTGATCCAGGGTAACGGCACCGACCCCGACGTGCTGGAGATGGCTGGCATTCGTAACGTGGACCTGGTTGCCGCCGTCACCGGGACCGATGCGACGAACCTGGTGATCACCAGCCTGGCGCGCTTCGCCTTCAACGTGCCGAAGGCGGTTGCCCGGGTGAACAATCCCCACAATAGCTGGATGTTCATCCCCGAAATGGGCGTGGACCTGGCCCTCAACCAGGCGGATGTGCTCGCGCGCCTGATCACGCAGGCTATGCTGTAGCTGGCCGGGAGGGCTACGCCCTCCCAAACCCTCCCCTCAGGGAGGGGCGTGGGGAAACCCGGTTTCCCCGTGTCCCAACCGCGGTTGGGAGCGGCTGGCGCCCCCACAGGCAGGGGGATGGGGCAACCCGGTTTCCCCGATGTGCACCTCAGGCCCCATTTAGGGAGGGGCGTGGGGAAACCCGGTTTCCCCATGTCCCAACCGCGGTTGGGAGCGGCTGACGCCCCCACAGGCAGGGGGATGGGGAAACCCGGTTTTCCCGATGTTCACGTTAGCACAAAGAAAGGAGACCTCCTATGAGCACCGTCCTTGACCGGGTAATGGACATGCTGCGCCAGGAAGCGATCCCCTTTGAATTGATCCACCATCGCACCGACTACACCGCACAGGAGACCGCACAGGACACTCACACCCCGGGACGCCGGTTCATCAAAACCGTAGTGGTGCGGGTTGATGACGACCTGGTACTGGCGCTGCTCCCGGCGCCGCGTATGGTGAACGTCGAGGCCCTTCAGCGCGCCCTGGGCGCCTCAAGGGCGCGTCTCGCCAGCGAGGCCGAGATTGCCGAACGCTTCCCCGAGTGTGAGGTGGGCGCCTTGCCGCCCTTCGGGTCGCTCTTCGGTGTGCCCGTCTACAGCGACCTGCACCTCAACGACGACGAACAGGTCACCTTCACCGCAGGAACGCACCGCGACGCCATCCGTATGCGCTACGGCGATCTGCGCCGGCTGGTCGGCGCCACGCCGCTCGCCTTTGCCGAATAGGCCGACAGGGGTCCGTGGGGTCAGGCCCTGCCCGGACCTGCCCCCGGGCCAACCCGGTTTCGCCACTACGCCGGAAGTGTTCTCCGGGAGGGCATAGCCCTCCCAATTCCTCCCCCCGGGCAGATCGACCGGCAGGCCAGGAGGGCCAGGTCCTCTTGCGCCTTCCCGCCGGGCAGAGGCGTGGGCCAGCGCCATTCGCCGGTTGCCCCGCCCGCCAGAGAAAGCCCCTCTACCACAACCCGTACAATTACGGGGTTTTAACCTGCATCAGCACGTATGGCAGTCGCCCCCTCGCTCGACTACACTTAAGGATGTCGGAGAGTATGCAATTGCTTGCGCCCCGATCCAGTGTCGGTACACGCGAAAAGTGACTCGGGATGCGGGCAGGGCGCGGGAAGGGCTTCGCCCTCCACGCGCAGCCCTCACATCACGAAGGCGTTTCGTGGTTATTATAGAAGTGTAAAGAGAGGAAAGCCTTGGATCGCTACACGTGCCTGCGCGAACTCCTGCCGGTGATCGAGACGGCATTGGCGGCCAAGGGCTATGTGGCTGAGGCCGGGTACCGCTACGCAGTTGATGGCAGGCGCGTCACGGTGATGACGCGCGGCGCGGCGGTAATCGCGCTCCAGGAGGACCCGGGGTGCGACATGGCCGACATTACCGTCTACGGCAGCCCCGAGACGGGCGGTATCGGGGTGCTGGAAGAGCTACCGCGACCCTTCCCCTCGGTCTCCGGTCAGGCACTGATGCCCTGATCCTGTGCCGGGTTGCAGCCCCATGGCACCGGGTCCGTGATGAGGCGGACCGTGCCCGTGGTGCCAGATGGCTTCACGCGGCGGTTGGCCATGCTGTCTGCAAGAAACGCCTCCAGGGCTCTCCTGTAACACGCGCTGCGTCGCTTCGTGCCCGGGCATCCGCGATGGCCAGCCGTGGGTCCCGGGCTGAGGATGACGCTGCCCGGCGCCGGGCTTCCGCTCTTCCGGGCAGGGGGATGGGGAAACCCGGTTTCCCCGATGGTCAGAGCAGCGATTTTTGGGAGGGCGGCGCCCTCCCACACCCTCCCCTCAGGCAGGGGCGCAGGGAAACCCGGTTTCCCCGCATTTCACATCAGTCATCTATGCGGCTACGCCGCACAACGCCGGAATGAAAATATGTGTTCCTGGGAGGGCTGCGCCCTCCCAAACCCTCCCGCGGGCGGGCTATGTTCACACCAGAGAGGTGTGTTATGGCAGGGTTCCAACGCTTACATTCCTGGATCCTGAGCCAGGGACACCGTTTCCACGACCGCGCGGCGGCCGGTCGCGCCCTGGCTTCGCGGCTCACCGCCTACGCCGGTCGCCCTGACACGCTGGTGCTGGCCCTGCCCCGTGGCGGCGTCCCCGTAGGCTACGAGATAGCGACGGCCCTGGACGCCCCGCTGGACCTGATGCTCGTGCGTAAGCTGGGCGTGCCTGGCGAGGAAGAGCTGGCCATGGGCGCCATCGCCGAGGGCGGGGTGCGGGTGCTGAACACCGATGTGGTGCATGGGCTGCGTATCGGCCCCGACACGATCGCCCAGGTTGCCGCGCGCGAAGGGCAGGAACTGGAACGCCGGGGGCGACTGTACCGCGGAGGGCGCCCGGCGCCCGATCTGCGTGGTAAGACGGTCATCCTGGTGGACGATGGGCTGGCGACCGGCGCGACGATGCGCGCCGCGATTGTGGCCGCGCGCGCCCAGGAGCCGGCGCGTATTGTGGTCGCCGCTCCAGTCGCAGCGCGCGAAACGGTGGCCTTGCTCGAGGCGATGGTTGATGAGGTGATCGTGGTGCAAACTCCGGAGCCACTCGCCGCCATCGGCCTGTGGTACGAAGAGTTCCCCCAGGTGAGCGACGACGAGGTGCGGGCGTTGCTGCAACGCGCCGCAGAGCGACAGAAGACGCTGTCGTAAATGCGCCATGCGTACCTGCTTCCAGCGCGACTACCGGGGCGCGAGCGAGCTTGAACTCGTGCTCAACCTGTGGTGCGCCGCCAGAGCGGTGGATCAGGGCGATCCCTGGCCGCCACTCGATACGCTGCGCGCAGAACTCGCTGCGCGCCAGGCGGGAGCACGTGACGCGCAGGTGTGGGAAGACACCCACGGCGACCTGGTGGGCGTGGCGATCCTGCTCGATGAGTGCGTCATGGTCGCCTGCGCCAGGCCTGGCGCAGAGACCGAAGCCCTCACAACAGCAATGCTCGCCTGGGGGTTGCAGAGCGTCGCCCGGATCGCCTGCGGCTGCGGCGAGCGCCCCTGCCTGTTCGTTCCCGTCCGCAGCGATGATCGGCGCTTGATCGCGCTGCTCGAGCGATCCGGTTTTCAAGCCGATCCCTGGCGCACACTGCGTATGCGGCGCTCATTACACGCCCCGATTGCCGAGCCGCAGCCGCCGCCGGGGATTGTGATCCGCCCCGTTGCCGATGCGCGCGATGTCGCAGCGGTCGCGGCGCTACACAGCGCCGTGTTCGCGGGCAGCGCCAGGAGCCTCGATGAGCGCGCGGCGCTGATGCGCGCGCCGGGGTATCAACCCGCGCTGGACCTGATCGCCGTAGGGCGCAATGGCGTCCTGGTCGGCTATGCGTTGGGAATGGCGGCGCCTCTGGAGCGCGAGCGTCTGGGGCAGGCGTGCGGGTGGATCGAGTTCGTCGGAGTGGAACGCTCACAGCGCGGGCGGGGCCTGGGGCGCGCGCTCATCCTGCACCTCTTGCGCGCTATGCGCGACGCGGGCCTGGATACCGCCCTGCTCAGCGCTGGCGCGGCCAATCTGGCCGCCTGCCGGCTCTTCGCCGCCTGCGGCTTCAACCTCTGGCACGAGATCTCCTGGTATGTGCGCGAAGCCGGTACCGGCGAAGCGGCCCTCGTCTATCCGACGCGAGCATATCGGGAAAGCAGGCTGCCCCTTCCCTCTCCAAGCTGACATGTCAGAGTGTGGACGAGCCTCGGGTTCGCAGCAGAGCTGCGCCCCTGCTGCGACCCTACGGGCAGCCACCTGGCCGGGGTGCGGGGAAATCCGGGTTCCCCGTCCCACAACTGCCGTTGGGGTCGCCCGTCGCCCCGGCAGGCAGGGGTGTGGGGAAACCCGGGTTCCCCATATGTTCACCTCAGACGCGCATTCGCGCGGCGCACAACGCCGCGATGACCACGGGGTATCGTTGGGAGGGCCGCCCCCTCCCTGGCCCTCCCTCGCTGGGGGAAACCGGGCGCCTCTCCGCAGGGAGGGAGGTGGGGAAACCCGGTTTCCCCAAGCTCA
>Ga0209721_1000887_pt1 | contig 24449 bp, 18 predicted proteins | sample TshhotsprinmetaG_FD_184139 | JGI IMG/M metagenome (GOLD analysis project Ga0209721, IMG submission 184139) | Hot spring microbial communities from South Africa to study Microbial Dark Matter (Phase II) - Tshipise hot spring metaG (SPAdes)... | ecosystem: Environmental > Aquatic > Thermal springs...
CGCCGATGGGGCGCCCGCCACCGTGCCGCGGCGCTTTGACCTTATTGCTTTCGACTGGGACGGCACCCTATTCGACTCCACAGCCCTCATCGTCGGCTGCATCCAGGCGGCGGTGCGAGATGTGGGCGGTCAGGTGCCCTCGCGTGAGCGCGCGGCGTGGGTGATCGGTCTGGGGCTGGCGCAGGCGCTGGCCCATGCTGCCCCTGATGTGGCACCCCACCGCCACCCGGAGCTGGTCGAGCGCTACCGGCATTACTGGTTTGCGCGCCAGCACGAAGTCACGCTGTTCGAGGGCGTGTTGCCCCTGTTGCACGCGTTGCGTGCGCGCGGCCACCGTCTGGCGGTGGCCACCGGTAAAAGCCGCCGCGGCTTGGATGAAGCGCTGCGCACCGTCGCCCTGCATGGTCTGTTCGACGACACCCGTACGGCGGATGAGACCGCCAGCAAGCCGCACCCGCAGATGCTGCTGGAGCTGATGGAGGCGCTGCAAGTGCCACCCGAGCGCACTCTAATGATTGGCGACACCACCCACGATCTGGAGATGGCGCGTCACGCAGGTTGCGCGGCAGTGGCGGTGACATATGGCGCGCACGACCACGCTGGGCTGCGCGCGCTGCAGCCGCTGTATGTGGCCGACTCCGTGGCTGACCTGCACCGTTGGTTGCTGGCGCATGGCTGAGCCGGTCGGCGTCCTGCGCCCTGCCGTGGGCGTGCAGTGGTTTCCGGGGCACATGCACGCCACCGTGCGGGCGCTGCGCGAGCGCCTCAAGGCCATCGACGTCGTGATCGAGCTGTTGGATGCGCGCGCGCCGGGCTCCAGCGCCAACCCGCTGCTGGCGGAGCTGGTCGGCGCGCGGCCGGTGCTCAAGCTGCTGAACAAGGAAGACCTGGCCGACCCCGCGCGTACCGCCGAATGGCTGGCGCACTACGAGGCGCAACCGCACACGCGCGCGCTGGCGTGGCGCGCCAGCACACCGGGGGCTGCGCGGGTGTTGCTGCCGGTGTTGCGCCAGCTGGCCCCACACCGTGGCGGCATGGTCAAGCCGCTGCGTGTGCTGGTGGCGGGCATTCCGAACGTCGGCAAGTCCACGCTCATCAACGCGCTGCTCGGTCGCCGGGCGGCGAAGGCAGCCGACGAGCCGGGGGTGACGCGGCAGGAGCAGCGCGTTACGCTGGCCGACGACGTCTATCTGTACGACACGCCCGGGCTGCTGTGGCCCAAGATCCTGGCGCCTGAAAGCGGCGATTGCCTGGCTGCACTGGGGTCGGTGGGGCGCAATGCGTACGATGAGGAGGCGGTGGCGCTGGTGCTGTTGTCGTGGTTGCAGCGCGACTACGCGGCGGCGCTGCAGGCCCGCTACCGGCTGGGCGGCAGCGTGGCCGACATCCAGGCGATGCCGGCCGATGCGCTGCTGCAGGCAATCGGGCGCAGGCGGGGGGCGCTGCTGCCGGGTGGACGCATCGACGGACACAAGGCCGGCGAGGCCGTGCTGGCCGACTTTCGCAGCGGGGCACTGGGGCGCATCACACTGGAGACGCCGCAGCGCTTTGCGGCCTGGCTGCAGACCGCGCAGGCCGCCGAGGCCCAGCGGGCCGCCGCGCGTGCCTCCCGCCCGCGGCGTGGGCGCGTGCCCGGGCTGGCGCCGAACACAGCGCCGCCAGCCCCGCAGTCGGAGGGTGCTGCTCCCGCCTCGGACTGACGTTGCGCCGTGCGCAGCGGTTGCGCGCTTTGCCGCGCGGTGATCGGCCACCGCCGTGCGCGGCAGCGGGGTGCGGGCGGTCAGTCCCGTCAGCTCGGGCGACGGCAGGGCAAGCGTTTACCGCTACAGTTGAGGGCATGGACGAGCGCCGCCCAACTGCCGCCGAGTCTGCCGCCGCGATGCTAACCCCGCGCCAGCGCGAGATCCTGGCGTTTATCGGGCGTGCGCTGCAGGAACGCGGCCTGCCGCCGACGCGCGCCGAGATTGCCGCGACCTTCGGGTTTCGTTCGCCCAATGCGGCGCAGGCGCACCTGCTGGCGCTGGCGCGCAAAGGCATGCTGGAATTATTGCCGGGCAGCGCGCGCGGCATCCGGCTGCTGGTTGCGGCGGCCGGGGCGTCGCGGGGGGCGGACGGCGTAAACCGCGTCCCGCTTGACGCGGAGGCACCGGGCGCCGGGGCCGCTGGTGGGGCCGCCGCCGACGCAGCCCCACGCGCCTCAGCCCACGGGCAGCCCAGAACGACCGCGCCGCAAGGCGCGCGCGGCGGGGGCCGCGTGGCGCCGCGCGGTGGCGGTGATGCGGTGTCGGCGCAAGGGGCGCAGCGGGCGTCGGCGGACGGTTTGCGCCTGCCGCTGATCGGGCGCGTGGCGGCGGGTTCGCCAGTGCTGGCGCAGGCCCATGTGGAAGCAGTCTATGCGGCCGACCCGCGTTGGTTCGCGCGTCGGCCAGACTACCTGTTGCGTGTGCGCGGCTGGTCGATGCGGGACGCCGGGATCCTGGATGGCGACCTGGTGGCGGTGCAGGCGGTGCGCGAGGCGCGGCCGGGGCAGGTGGTGGTGGCCCGCTTGGGCGAGGAGGTGACGGTCAAGCGGCTGCAGCGCCACGGGCGCGGCTGGCGGCTGCAGGCTGCCAACCCGGACGTGCCTGATATCGTCGTGCAACCCGGCGAGGACCTGGTCATCGAAGGGGTGGTGGTGGGGCTGTTGCGTCCGCACGGGTGGCTGTAGTGCAGCCGTGATCCGTGTGGTGGCGGTGCGCCGGGTGCGGCATTGCGCCAGTAGCTCTTGGGCCAGCCCCAGCGGTCTGCCACAGCCGGTGTCGCCCGATGGCGATGCGCACCTGGCGGGGCAGCGCATGGCGTGCCGCTGCGACCCGTCGCGCGAGTGAGTCAGCGCCATGGCGTGGGTGTGGCGGTCAGCGAAAGTCGCGGCTGGCGGTGCGCAGGTGCGCGAGCTGTGCGCTGAGGTCGAGCACATGCCCGGCGATCAGGTGGCAGACAGCGTTGGCTCCGTCGCCCTGGCGCTGCCACTGGCCGCGGATGGCCAGCAGCTGGCCGTGCCGCAGCGCCTGCGCAAAGCGGGTTTGTACCGTTGGCCAGACGATGACGGGCACACAGCCAGCTTCGTCCTCCAGCGTCAGGAACAGCACGCCATTGGCGGTCGCGGGTCGCTGGCGGGCAATCACCAGGCCACAGGTGCCCAACAGGCGGCCGTGCGGTTGCGCGCGCAGGGCGTCGCTGCGCAGCCACGGCCCGCGTGGCAGGTGCGGCCGCAGCAGCGCCAGCGGGTGCGCGCGCAAGCTCAGCCCCAGGCCGGCGTAGTCGTGCCACACGGCTTCGGCCAGCGGGGCTGGGGCGGGGGTCCATTCTTCAGTGACGTGGGCCGCTGTCGGTGATTGGGGGCACGCGCCGTCGGCGGGCAGGTCCGGTGCGGGGGTGGTTGGGGGGCGGTTGTCGGCCAGCGGCTTCGGCCCCATCGTGACCTGTGGCGAGGGGGCGCTGTGCTCGTTGGTGCGGGTGCGCTTGATCAGGGCAGTATCGGCAGTGTCTTGAGGCTGTGCGCCGGCCTGCAAGGCCGTAGGCGGCTGCCAGGCGCTGACGTGCCACCATTGGGCGCGCCGGTGCCCGGCCAAGGCACGCAGCGCATCGGCCTGGGCCAGCGCGTGCAGATGGGTGCGATCGAGCCGGGCGCGCACAGCCAGGTCGTCCAGGCTGCTGAACGGGCAGCACTGCCGCGCAGCCACGATGCGCCGCGCCGTCGCTTCGCCCAGTCCGTGCACCAGACGCAAGCCCAAACGCACCGCTGGCCGCGGCGCGCCGCACGCCGGGGTATTGTCCGCGGCGCCAGTGGCATCGCCGGCAACAGGCTGCAGCGTGCAGTCCCAGTCGCTGCGGGTGACGTCCGGCGGCAGCACCACCACACCATGGCGGCGTGCATCGGCCACCAACTGCGCCGGGGCGTAAAAGCCCATCGGCTGGGCGTTGAGCAAGGCAGCCAGAAACGCTTCGGGTTCGTGACATTTGAGCCAGGCGCTGGCGTAGGCGAGCAGGGCGAAGCTGGCGGCGTGGCTTTCTGGAAAGCCGTAGCTGCCAAAGCCGCGAATCTGGCGCACGATGGCCTGCGCGAAGTCGGGGTCGTAGCCGCGCTCGGCCATGCCCTGCAGCAGCCGCTGCTCGAAGCGTTGCAGTTCACCGCGCCGGCGCCACGCGCCCATGCTGCGCCGCAGCGCGTCGGCTTCCTCGGCGCTGAAGCCGGCCGCCAGCATGGCGATCTGCATCACCTGTTCCTGAAAAATGGGCACCCCCAGTGTGCGCTGCAGCGCGGGGGCCAGCTCGGGCCGTGGCAAGACGACCGGCTCGCCGCGGCGCGCGCGCTCGCGCGCGGCCAGATAGGGATGCACCATGCCGCCCTGAATGGGCCCCGGGCGCACGATCGCCACCTGCACCACCAGGTCATAAAAGCATGCCGGCTGCAGGCGCGGCAGCATGCTCATCTGGGCGCGGCTTTCGATTTGAAAAACGCCGACGGTGTCGGCACGCTGAATCATGGCCAAGGTGGCGGGGTCGTCGCGCGGGATGTCGGCCAGTGTCAGGGGGCGGCCCCGGCGCTGGCTGGCCAGCGCCAGCGCATGGCGCAGCGCGGTCAGCATGCCCAGCGCCAGCACGTCCACCTTCAGCAGGCCCAGGGCGTCGATGTCGTCCTTGTCCCATTCGATGACGGTGCGCCCGGGCATGGCGGCGGGTACGATGGGTACCGTATGCGTGAGTGACCCGCGCGTCAGCACAAAGCCGCCGGTGTGCTGCGAGCGGTGGCGCGGTGCCCCCAGCAGCGCCTGCGCCAGCGCGCGCCAGCGCTGCACGGCGGGCGTGGCGGGATCCAGACCGGCGGCGCGCCAGTCCTCATCGGCCAGTTCAGCGGGGTCGCGGTGGCCGCACTGACGCGCCATGGTGTCCACCTGTTGCGGCACAAAGCCCAGCGCTTTGCCCACGTCGCGCACGGCGCTGCGGCCGCGCCAGCGGATCAGGCTAGCCGCCAGTGCAGCGCGCTGCCGGCCATATTTGGCATACAGATACTGGATCACCTCTTCGCGCCGGTGGTGCTCGAAATCGACATCGATGTCGGGTGGCTCGGCGCGCGCACGGCTGATGAAGCGCTCGAACAGCAGCGCGTGCTGGGCCGGATCGACCTCGGTGATGCCCAGGCAGTAGCACACGGCGGAGTTGGCGGCCGAGCCGCGGCCCTGGCACAGGATGCCGTGCTCGCGTGCGAAGCGCACCACGTCGTACACGGTCAGAAAGTACGGCTCGTAGCGCAGCTCGGTGATCAGCGCCAGCTCGTGCTCCAGCTGGGCCTGCACGCTGGCGGGCACGCCGTGCGGGTAGCGCTGCGCAGCTCCGGCCTGCACCAGCTGGCGCAGGTGGGCGCTGGGCGGCAGACCCGCGGGCACGATTTCGCGCGGATATTCGTAACGCAGGCTGTCGAGTCGGAAAGTGCAGCGCTCGGCGATGCGCCGGGTTTCGCGCAGCAGTTCGGGGGCAAAGCGCCGCGCCCAGCGCGAGCGTGGCCACAGGCAAGCGTCGGCGTGGCGGCTCACAGCCAGCCCGCAGGCGGCCAGCGGCTGCTGCAGGCGGATGGCGGTCATCACGTCCAGCAGCGGCTGTGCTTCGGGGACGTGCAGCCGCACCTGGGGTGCGGCCACTGCGGGCACGCCGCCGCGTCGGGCCGCCTCGCACAGCAGGCGCTGCCACAGGGCATCGCCCCAGTCGCCGTCGGCGCTGACACCTAGCCAGGCGCGGCCTGCAGCGTGCTCGCGCAGCCAGCCCGTCAGCCACGCCAGTGCCTGCTGCCAGCGTGCGGGATCGGCCAGCGGCAGCGCCCAGGCCCACGGCACCGCCATCAGCAGGCAGCCAGGTAGGGCGGGAACGTCGCGAGCGTCGGCGTGCAGCGGCAGCCGTTGCGGATCGGCGCTCGGGGGCGGGTAGGCGGCATCGCCGTGGCGCTGGCGCAGCGCGCTGATCCAGCCGCTGATGGCGGCGTAGCCGCTGCGCGTAGCGGCCCACGCCACCAGCGTAAAGCCGCCGCCGGGCAGTGCGGGGGCGCGCAGCCGCCAGTGGCTGCCCACCAGCAGCGGCAGCCCGCAATTGCGGGCGGCCAGATGCGCCTGCACCACGCCGCCCAAGGTGTTGGCGTCGGCCAGGCCCAACGCCGCCAGGCCTAGCGCCTGCGCGCGCTGCACCAGCTCGGCCGGGCTGCTGGCCGCCTGCAAAAAGCTGTAGTGGCTGCAGACCCATAGGGCTGCCGGAGTTGGGGGGTGGCATGGCGCGCGGCGCAAGGCGCAGCGCATGGCCGCATTCGCCAGCCGCGCGGCGCTGGCAGGGGTGGCCGCGGCAGCCCGCGGCCACCCGGCGCTGTGGTCGGGTACCTGCGCTGCCGTCATGAATAGGCCCCGATCAGTGTCCAGCGCCGAGAACGGGCAGGGTCGCGCTGCACAGCCCACAGACGTCCGTCGGGCGTGCAGGCGACGCAGCATTGCAGGTTCACCGCTGCCTCCCACCAGCCGGTGGCGATGCGCTGCGGACCGAGCACGCAGCGCAGCGGCGCGCCGTCCAGCCATGGGCGGCCATGGGCATCGTGAGGCAGCAGCTGCGGCGACGGCAGCCGCCAGGGGGGATCCCACAGCGAGGCGGCCAGCAGGTCGGCCGGCAGCGCCGCGGACGCTGCGGCGCTGTGTCGCCCCGTGTCGGCGTCCAGTGGCGGCCATGCAGCCCGGCGCGACGCGGCCGCTGCCCGCGGGCGGGGCTGCCGTGCCGCCCGGTCACGGGGCAGGGTGGCCGGCGGAGCGTCGGCTTCTGCGGGTGGCGATGCCGGATGCCAGCGCTGGCGCTGCTGCGGGTCCCAATGGGCGCGCAGCACGCCACGCAGCACCCGCTGTGGTCCCAGCCGGGTGCTGAGCCGCTCCAGCAGCGTATCCGCGTCCAGCGCATCGGCAGCGGGTGCCCCCGGCAGCAGCGAAGCCACTGGTGGCGTCCACGGCACCGTGTGGCGTGTGCTCAGGCGCAACGTCAGTACAGCGTCGTCCAGGCGCACCGCGGCCAGCCGTGCTTGCAGCAGATGCAGCAGACGCTTGGCGTCTTGCACGGGCTGGTGGTGATACAGATCCAGTCCACCCGTGGCTGACCATGCCAGCCGCCAATGCAACACCCCGCGCCGACGCTGGCGCAGCCACGTCACCAGCTGGCCAAGCAGCCGCTGGGCGGCAAAAGCGATGGCCGCGGCGTCGGTGACCGGCGCTGGCAGCTCCAAGGTGGCGTCGAACACGGGCTGCGGTGTCCAGGCCACCGCGGGCAGCGGTGCGGTGCCCCACAGCGCATCGAGCCGCTGCAGCAGGAGGGGATCGGCGCGCGCGGCCAGCGCCGGGCGGGGGCAGCGCTGCAGGTCACCCAGGGTGTGCAGTCCGGCGGCGTGTAGAGCGTGCAGGGTTTCGGCCAGATCGGCTCCCAGCACAGTGGTTGGCAGAGGAGCCAGGGTCGCCATCCAGTCGGGCCCTAGCGCGCAGCGCCATCCGCCGCTGCACGGCGTGCTGCGCGCCAGCGCCAGTGCTGCCAGTGCAGTGGGCGCTGCGCCCAAGCGGTGCCAGCCATGGGCGCGTGCCGTCAGCCACAGACGGCGCAACAGCGCGGCGCGCCCGCCAAACAGCCGGGCGCTGGCGTCGATGCGCAGCACCCAGCCGTCTTGCCAGCGGGCGGCAGCGGGCGCAAAGTGCGCCAGCCAGTCGGGGCCGGGGGCAGCGTCGGTGTGTGCCGGCAGGCAGCCGATCCACAGTGGCAGGGCAGTCGTCATGGCTGGTGGAGGGATTTAGCCCGGGGGTGCAGCGGTTGGTGCTTGTGGGCAGGCCGCTGCGGGCTGTACCGCAGTCAAGCGCTGACGCAAGCGAGAGCGCGCATGGGCGGGCGCAACGCGCACCCACGCGGCCCAGGGCAGCGCGGCGGCGATGTGCACCGGGCCAGGCAGCGGTGGCCCGCGCCGTTTGCGCACCCGTATGGTCACGCCATCGGCCGTGCTGCCTTGCAGCTGCAGCCGCAGGGGGGCTGGGGTGGCCGACAGGGCGGTGGCTTCGGGGACACTGCACAGCACCAGCGGTGCTGGCCAAGCGCCGGGCTGCGTGGCATCGCACCGTGCCCGGGCTGCGGCCTGGTGCAGTCGCCGCAGCGCCGCCACGCTGGGCTGGTGCAAATGCAGCCAGCACAGGGTCACCTGAGGGCACGCCAGTGCCTGCTCTGCGGCCCAGCAGCCCTGCGCATCGTCATGGGGCTGCACGCGCACCAGGCGCGACGGATCGATGCCGTGTGCCGCCCACACCGCCAGCTGTGGCTCCAGCGGCAGGCCAATCAGCGCCAGCAGGCCCTGCTGCGTGGCCGTTTGCAGCGCGGGTTGCAGCAGTCGCCATGGCAGCGTGTGCGCGGGCACCACCCATTCGACCAGCGCTCCCAGCGGCCAGCCGCCGCCAGGCAGCATGGCATCCAGCGCTGCCCAGCCGGTTGGTGCGCACGGCGTCGGGGGCGCGGCCAGCTGGTCGGCGCGCCAGACGTCAGGGTGCAGTACTTCGGCCCAGGCCATGCCCGATACTGTACAAAAAAACAGATACCGATGGGCAGATGGTGGTTGTGGTGCGCCCAACGGTTGGCGCGCGGTGCCTCGGGGACTGACGCGTTGGGCGTCGCTCCCCTACACTCCCCTACAATGTGGATATGTCGTTATGCGGGCGGCGGTTGCGGCGCGTGCCGTGGCGGTGTCGCAGCGCAGCGGCGCATTGAGAGTTAATTCGTAAAGGATGGGCATGTTGGATTGGGAAACGGGTGGGAAGTGGGTCATCGACTTCCTATCCCAGGGGCTGAGCGCAGCCTCGTGGTGGCAGATCGTTTTGTTCACCCTGGTGATGACGCACATCACCATCGTCAGCGTCACGCTGTATTTGCACCGCCACCAAGCGCACCGCGCACTGGACTTGCACCCGGCGGTGGCGCATTTTTTTCGCTTCTGGCTGTGGCTAACCACTGGCATGGTCACCAAGGAATGGGCGGCCATTCACCGCAAGCACCACGCCAAGTGTGAGCAGGAGGGCGACCCGCACAGCCCGCAGGTATTCGGCATCCGCAAGGTGTTCTGGGAAGGGGTGGAGCTTTATCGAGCAGAGGCGAAGAATGCCGAGACTCTGCGCCGCTATGGGCACGGCACGCCAGACGACTGGATCGAGCGCCACCTGTACAGCCGCCACTCGCGCCTGGGCGTCAGCCTAATGCTGATCACTGATGTGCTGCTGTTTGGCGCCGCCGGGCTGACGGTATGGGCGGTGCAGATGATCTGGATCCCCTTCTGGGCCGCTGGCGTCATCAACGGCATCGGCCACTACTGGGGCTACCGTAACTTCGAATCCCCCGACGCCAGCACCAACGTCTTGCCGTGGGGGTTGATCATCGGCGGCGAGGAGCTGCACAACAACCACCACACCTATCCGACGTCGGCCAAGTTCTCCGTCAAGCCGTACGAGTTTGACCTGGGGTGGGTGTACATTCGTGCCCTGGCTGCGCTGGGGCTGGCGCAACCGAAGAAGGTGCCGCCCAAGCTGGCCTTTGGCGACGTCAAGCCGGTGCCGGATGAGCAGACCCTGGAGGCGGTAATTGCCAACCGCTACGAGCTGATGGCGCGCTATGCGCGCGACATGCGTGCCGCGATGAAGGCCGAATGGGACGCGCTGCGTGCCCGCGTCGGTGACGAGTCTCTGCTGCGCCAGGTGCGCCGCTGGCTGCACCGCGACCACGACCGGCTGCCGGCAGGGGTGCGCACCCAGCTGCAGCGTCTGCTGGACGCCTCGCCCAGCCTGGCGAAGATGCACGCGATGCGCGAGGAGCTGCGCCAGCTGTGGTCCAACACCGCGCTGACACGCGAGCAGATGGCGCGTGAACTGCAGGCCTGGATCCAGCGGGCGGAGCACAGCGGCGTCAAAGCCCTGCAGGAGTTTGCGCAGCGTCTGCGCGCGGTCCGTCTGGTACCGGCCGCCGCCTGATACCGAGACGACCCAAAAAACCGCCAGTATCACTGGCGGTTTTTTGTCGTCTAGAAAAACGCCGCGGTCCACATGGGCGCAAAAAAACCGCCGACCGGCGGTTTTTTGATGACGGCGTACCGGCAAACCGGCCACAGTGGCCGGCCAACGGTGCTCACTTGAGCTTCGTTTCCTTGTACTCGACGTGCTTGCGCGCTACCGGGTCGTACTTCATGAACGACAGCTTGTCCGGTGTCGTCTTCTTGTTTTTGGTCGTGGTGTAGAAGTGACCGGTTCCCGCGGTCGACTCCAGCTTGATTTTTTCGCGTCCGCCTTTGGCAGCCATGAGGGACTCCTTTCAGAACTGATCAAGCCTGACCGCGGGCACGCAGATCGGCGAGTACGGCCTCAATGCCCACCTTGTCGATGAGGCGCAGCGCAGCGCCCGAAACGCGCAGGCGCACCCAGCGCTTTTCGCTTTCGACCCAGAAACGGCGGGTTTGCAGGTTCGGCAGGAACCGGCGTTTGGTCTTGTTGTTGGCGTGGGAAACGTTATGTCCCACCATGGGCTTCTTGCCCGTGACTTCGCACACGCGTGCCATGTTGGCCACTCCATGAAAAACATCACAGCCCCGGCATGACCGGGGCCGCACCTCGTCCGCGTCCTGTGCTGCGCCGCCTGCCACACGTGGAGTGCCGAATCACTGCGGGGCAGTCAGACTGCCGGGATGACAACGGCGTGTGGACGGCTCCGGCTCGCGGACGGCCCGTCAAATCACCCGATGGCCACTGACCGACCCAGAGATCGGCGTGGTTCATCAAGCGACAAGCCTGCCATTATAACCGGAGGACGGCGGGATCGGCTGTTGCAGCGCCGCCGGGTGGTCGGCGGGCCGGGCCGGGCCCTGCCGTCAGCCCGCCTGCTGTTCCAAAAACCGCTGCGCGTCCAGCGCGGCCATGCAGCCGGTGCCGGCGCTGGTGATGGCCTGCCGGTAGACGTGATCCTGCACGTCGCCGGCGGCAAACACCCCCGGCACGCTGGTCATGGTGGCAAAGCCGTCCTGGCCGGCGCGTGTGACCAAGTAACCGTCCTTCATAGCCAGCTGGCCTTGGAAGATCTGCGTGTTCGGGCTGTGACCGATGGCGATGAAGACGCCTTGCAGGGGCAGCTCCTCGGTAGCGCCGGTGTGCACGTGACGCACGCGCACGCCGGTCACGCCCGAGGCGTCGCCCAACACCTCGTCGAGCACGTGCCAGAGCTTGAGTTCGATTTTGCCCTCGGCCACCTTTTCCATCAGCTTGTCGACCATGATGGCCTCAGCCCGGAAGGTGTCGCGGCGGTGAATGAGGGTGACTTTGCGCGCGATGTTAGACAGATACAGCGCTTCTTCCACTGCGGTGTTGCCGCCGCCGACCACACAGACATCCTGCCCGCGGTAGAAGAAGCCGTCGCAGGTGGCGCAGGCGCTGACCCCTTTGCCCATGAACGCCTGCTCGGAGGGCAGCCCCAGGTATTTGGCCGAGGCACCGGTGGCGATAATGAGCGCATCGCACGTGTAGGTGCCGCTGTCGCCGGTAAGGGTGAAGGGCCGCTGTGATAGGTCGGCGGTGTGGATGTGGTCGAACACGATGCGGGTGGCAAAGCGCTCGGCGTGCTGCTGCAGCCGCTGCATCAGCTCGGGGCCCTGCACGCCGTGCACATCGCCAGGCCAGTTGTCGACGTCGGTGGTGGTCATCAGCTGGCCGCCTTGCGCCAGCCCGGTGATGAGCATCGGCTTGAGGTTGGCGCGGGCCGCATAGATGGCGGCGGTGTAGCCGGCAGGGCCGGAACCCAGGATCAGGACGCGGGCGTGCTCAGTCATGCCAGGCATTGTACGAGGTGGGCGTTTGCCCCGCTCGACCAGGGGTGTGCGCACAACGCGGCTGGCGTGCTGTTGCTGCTGGGCTGGGCGTTTGCCCCGCTCGACCAGGGGTGTGCGCACACCCGGCGGGCGCTGTGGCAGCGGCGGCGCTCGGGTTAAGCTTGTGTTTTGCACGTCGCACGAGATGCCATGCCGATGAGTCGATCCGTCAACGCCAGCAATGGCGATCTGAGCCAGCCCGCACGGGGCCTGCGCCGGTTCGTCCACGAAGCGCTGCTGCTGCTGGGCGCGGTGCTGCTGGGGTTCGCGCTGCTGGCGTTTTGGAGTCACGACCCGGCCGACCCCGCTTGGTCCACCTCGGGCACGGGGCTAGGGTACCGCAACTGGGCAGGGCGGCTGGGTGCTTGGGTGGCCGACATCGGCTACACGTTGTTTGGGGCGTCGGTGTGGTGGCTGCTGCTGGCCGGTGGCCGCGCCTGGCTGGGCGGGCTGGCGCGCTGGCTGCGTCCGGTGCCGTCCCCGGCGGGGGCCGCACCGGTCGCCATGCCTTGGTGGCGATCGCCGACGGCTCGCGGTGCCGGCTACGCGCTGGCGCTGTGCGCGCTGTTGCTGGCCAGCAGCGCCCTCGAATGGAGCCGTCTGACACGCTGGGACGAGTGGTTGCCCGGACGCACCGCCGGCGGCGTGCTGGGCGCCTGGATCGGCCCGTGGGCGGTGCGCTGGCTGGGCGGCACCGGGTCGGTGTTGGTGTTGTTGGGTGTGCTGGCGGTTGCGCTGGCCGTCGTGCTGCGGTTTTCGTGGGCGCAGGTCGCCGAGCGCATCGGCGCGGCCATCGAGCAGGGGATCGAGCGCTGGCGTCAACAGCGCGAGGTGGAGGAGGACGTGCGCATCGGCCAACGGGCCGCGCGCGAGCGCAGCCGGCAGGAGGCGGCCCTGCGCCACGCCGCTGCGGCGCGCACGGCCGCGCCCGACGCCGCCGGTGCCGCTGGCGTGGCGCCGTCCGAGACGGCCGATCAGGTCGCTGATGGCGCTGTGCCCCACACCGCTGCGGCAGCCGCACCAGCGCAGGACGTGGCGGCGTCGCACGTGCCCGCGCGCGCCGCAGGCAAGCTGCAGATCGCCCCCGCCGTGACCCAGGTGGCATCCAGTGAGCGCGTCAGCCGTGAGCGTCAGCAGGCCCTGTTTGCTGACGGCGAGTCGCCCTTGCCGCGGCTGGATCTGCTCGACCCACCGGCACGCCAGCAAGCCACCGTGGCGCCGGAGACGCTGGAGATGACCAGCCGCCTGATCGAGAAAAAGCTGGCCGACTTTGGCGTCGAAGTGCAGGTGGTGGCCGCGCAGCCGGGGCCGGTCATTACGCGCTACGAAATCGAGCCGGCCACAGGGGTGAAAGGCTCGCAAATCGTCAACCTGGCCAAGGATCTGGCGCGCTCGCTGTCGCTGGTGTCGATTCGCGTCATCGAAACCATTCCGGGCAAGAGCTTGATGGCGCTGGAGCTGCCCAACGCGCGGCGACAGACCATTCAGCTTAGCGAAATTTTGGGTTCGCAGGTGTACCACGACGCCAAGAGTCTGCTGACGCTGGGGCTGGGCAAGGACATCGCTGGGCACCCGGTGGTGGCCGATCTGGCCAAGATGCCGCACTTGCTGGTGGCGGGCACCACCGGCTCGGGCAAGTCCGTCGGCATCAACGCCATGATCCTGAGCCTGCTGTACAAGGCCGAGCCTAAGGACGTGCGCTTGTTGCTGATCGACCCCAAGATGCTGGAGCTCAGCGTCTACGAAGGCATTCCGCACCTGATCGCGCCGGTGGTCACCGACATGAAGCAAGCCGCCAACGGTCTGAGCTGGTGCGTGGCCGAGATGGAAAAGCGCTACCGCCTGATGAGTAAGGTGGGGGTGCGCAATCTGGCCGGCTACAACGCCAAGATCGACGAGGCGGCAGCGCGCGGCGAATCGATTCCCAACCCGTTTAGTCTGACGCCCGAGTCGCCCGAGCCGCTGCAGCGCTTGCCCTACATCGTGGTGGTGATCGACGAGCTGGCCGACTTGATGATGGTGGTGGGCAAAAAGATCGAAGAGTTGATCGCCCGCCTGGCGCAGAAGGCGCGCGCTGCCGGCATCCACCTGATTCTGGCCACCCAGCGCCCCAGTGTGGATGTCATCACCGGGCTGATCAAGGCCAACATTCCCACCCGCATCAGCTTTCAGGTCAGCAGTCGCATCGACAGCCGCACCATTCTCGACCAGATGGGTGCGGAAGCCCTGCTGGGTATGGGCGACATGCTGTACCTGCCCGCCGGGACGGGCTTCCCCACGCGCGTGCACGGCGCCTTTGTCAGCGATGACGAGGTGCACCGCGTGGTCGCCTTTCTGAAGGAGCGTTACGGCGAGCCGGACTACCTGGACGACGTGCTCGAATCATCCGCTGGCGAGGGGTTCGAGGGGGCGCTGGACGGTGGCGGCGGCGGGGAAGGTGGCGAAAAGGATCCGCTGTACGATCAGGCGGTGGCCATTGTGCTGCAGGACCGCAAGGCCAGCATCAGCTACGTGCAGCGCAAGCTCAAAATTGGGTACAACCGCGCTGCACGCCTGCTGGAGGATATGGAAAAGGCCGGCCTGGTGAGCGCGCTCACCGCCAGTGGGCAGCGTGACATTTTGGTGGGCAGCCGTCCGGAATGAGTGTGGATGGCGTCCTGTGGCGGGTACCGAGGGCGGCCCCGGTGGCGGCATGTGCGCCGGGCGCCGCACCAGTGTACCCAGACGCTTCGGAACCGCCCCCCTGAGCTCTGTTTCACAATTCATGGCATGGACATGGACCGTCGCACCGTACTCTTTGCGTTGGCAGCCGCTGCCTGGGGCGGCTGGCCTGCCGTGGCAGGCGCCCAAGGCGATGGCCTGCGCGAGCTGCAGGCTTTTTTGGCCCACGTGCAGCAAGGGCGAGCCACCTTCACGCAGACGGTGACGGTGCCACCGCGAGCTGGGGACCATGCTGGGCGCACGCGCACCAGCCGGGGCGAATTCGCCTTCCTGCGACCGGATCGTTTTCGCTTTCACTACACCCATCCGTTCGAACAGCTCATCGTGGCCGACGGACAGACGCTGTGGCTGTATGACCCCGAGCTCAACCAGGTGACTGCGCGCGCGCAGGCGGCTGCACTGGCGCAGACCCCGGCTTCGGTGCTGGCGGCGGCACCCGACTTGCGCGCGGTACGGCAGGCGTTCGAGTTGCGCGAGGGCCAGCCGCGCGAAAGCCTGGTGTGGGTGGAGCTGACCCCGCGCACGCCCGACACCCAGGTGCAGCGTGTGCGCGTTGGTTTTCGCTCCGGTGAGCTGCTGGCGCTGGAGATGCTGGACGGCTTTGGCCAGACGTCTGTGCTGCGCTTCGGGCCATTGCAACGCACCCCGCCGCTTGACGCCGCCGACTTTCGCTTCGCTCCGCCGCCCGGGGCAGAGGTGCTGCGTTCATGACGCGCGCGCCGGCGGGCCCCGGGCAACTGCACGTGCCGCTGGCCGAACGGCTGCGCCCGCGCACGCTCGACGAGGTCATCGGTCAAGCGCACCTGCTCGGGCCCGGCATGCCGTTGCGGCTGGCGTTCGAGTCGGGCCGTCCCCATTCGTGCATTCTGTGGGGGCCGCCGGGGGTGGGCAAGACGACGCTGGCACGCCTGATGGCACAGGCGTTCGATGCTCAGTTTATTGCCATCAGCGCAGTGTTGGCGGGCGTGAAGGACATTCGCGAGGCGGTCGAGCGCGCCGAGGCGGCGCGCGCCGGGCTGCATGCGCAGCCCACTCTCGTCTTCGTGGACGAGGTGCACCGCTTCAACAAAGCGCAGCAAGATGCCTTTCTGCCGCACGTGGAAAGCGGCCTGTTTACGTTCGTTGGCGCCACCACCGAAAACCCGAGCTTCGAGGTCAACGCGGCCCTGCTGTCGCGCGCGACCGTGTATGTGCTGCGGCCGCTGGAGGAAGCCGACCTACAAGCGCTGATCGACCGTGCGCTGGCCACGGGCGAAGTGCCGACACCGGACCCCGCGGCGCGCCAGCGGCTGGTGGTCTACGCCGATGGCGATGCGCGCCGCTTGCTCAACACGCTGGAGATGCTAGCCGTGGCGGCGCGCGCGCAGGCGCGGCAGACGATCGATGAAGCGTGGCTGCTGCAAACGCTGGGCGAGCGGTTGCGCCGTTACGACAAAGGCGGCGAGCAGTTCTACGACACCATCAGTGCCCTGCACAAGTCGGTGCGCGGCTCCGACCCGGATGCGGCGCTGTACTGGCTGGTGCGCATGCTCGACGGCGGTGCAGACCCGCGCTACATCGCGCGCCGCCTCATCCGCATGGCCAGTGAAGACATCGGGCTGGCCGACCCGCGCGCGCTGCGGCTGGCGCTGGACGCGGCCGACGTGTACGAGCGGCTGGGCAGCCCCGAGGGCGAGCTGGCGCTGGCCGAGGCGGTGGTTTACTTGGCGGTAGCCCCCAAGAGCAACGCGGTCTACACTGCCTACAAGGCCGCGCGCGCCTTCGTGGCGCGCGACGGCACCCGCGCGGTGCCGCTGCACCTGCGCAATGCGCCCACCCGCCTGATGCGCGAGTTGAGCTACGGGCAGGACTACCGCTACGCGCACGATGAGCCCGACGCCTTCGCTGCTGGCGAGTGTTATTTTCCGGACGACGTCACGCCGCCGCGTTTTTATGAACCGGTGGCGCGCGGACTGGAGATCCGTATCGCCGACAAGCTGGCCGAGCTGCGCCGCCGCAGTGCCGAGGCGACGCGGCAGCGTCGCACCGAAAAGGACGATAAGACATCCTAATGAAACCGCAGTTCCATTGATAACACTGTCCGCGGCAGGTCTGCGGCCCGGAAATTGCAGGGTTTTCCCTGAGGTTGGTGCCGCTACCCTAGGGCAAACACGAACCGAAGCGCGCGGGGGGCTTGGCTACAATCCGCGCACTTCCGAACCCGCCCCGAGGCCCGACCAGGCCGGCGCCGGCGGGTTTTTTGCTAGCCCAGCGGCCAGCAGCCACCGGGCTGGTGATCCTCACAACGGAGAACGTTCATGGATGTCTTGCTACAGCAGATCATCAATGGTCTGGTGCTGGGTAGCATGTACGCCCTGGTGGCCTTGGGCTACACCATGGTGTACGGCATCATCGGGCTGATCAACTTCGCTCACGGCGATGTGTTGATGGTCGGCGCGATGACCAGCTGGATGTTGATCACGCAGATTCGGGAAGCCTCACCCGGCATGCCGGGCTGGGCGCTGTTGATCCTGGTGACGCTGGTGTCGATGCTGGTGTGCGCGGTGCTCAACTTCACCATCGAGAAATTGGCCTACCGTCCCCTGCGTAACTCGCCACGGCTGGCACCGCTGATCACCGCCATCGGCATGAGCATCTTGCTGCAGACACTGGCGCTGATCATCTGGAAGCCGGCGCCCAAGCCGTATCCGACCTTGCTGCCCAGCGAGCCGTTGCAGTTGGGCGGCGCGGTGATCTCGCCGACACAGGTCGCCATCCTGGCCACCACCGCGGTGGTGCTGGCCGGCCTGATGTTCCTGGTCAACCGCACCAACCTGGGGCGTGCGATGCGCGCCACCGCCGAAAACCCGCGCGTTGCTGGCCTCATGGGCGTCAAGCCCGACGTGGTGATCTCCGCCACCTTCGTCATCGGGGCGATGTTGGCGGCCATCGCCGGCATTATGTGGGCGTCCAACTACGGCACCGTGCAGCACTCGATGGGCTTCATGCCGGGTCTGAAGGCGTTTGTGGCCGCGGTGTTTGGCGGCATCGGTAACCTGGCCGGGGCGGTGGTGGGCGGCATCGCGCTGGGCCTGATCGAGTCGCTTGGGGCCGGATATCTGGGGCCGCTGACGGGCGGCTTCCTGGGCAGCCAGTATTCCGACATCTTCGCCTTCATCGTGCTGGCTATCGTGTTGACGCTGCGGCCCTCGGGCCTGCTGGGCGAGCGCGTCGCCGACCGGGCTTGATGCACACGCCGCAGGAGAGTCGTCATGAAACCCTCTTCCCAACAATCGAAACTGATCGTGTTTGCGGCGTCGGCGCTGGCCCTGCTGGTGTTGCCGCTGCTGCTGCAGGCCACCGGCAGCAACTCGTGGCTGCGCATCGTCGATGTGGCGCTGCTGTATGTGATGCTGGCCGTCGGCCTCAACATCGTGGTGGGCTTTGCCGGTCTGCTGGACCTGGGCTTCATCGCCTTCTTCGCCGTCGGTGCGTACCTCTACAGCCTGCTGGCCTCTAGCCACCTGGCCGACAACTTCCCGGCGATTGCCGCGATGTTTCCCAACGGCATCCACTTGAGCTTCTGGATCGTCATCGTTCTGGCGGCGCTGCTGGCGGGCATCACCGGGCTCATCCTGGGCTATCCGGTGCTGAAGCTGCGCGGCGACTACCTGGCCATCGTGACGCTGGGGTTTGGTGAGATCGTGCGCATCTTTATGCTCAATCTGGACCGCCCGGTCAACATCACCAACGGCCCCAAGGGCATTTCCGGAGTCGACGCGGTCAACGTGTTCGGGCACGACATGGCGCAGCGCCTGACGGTGCGGCTGGGCGACTGGAGCTACACCTTCGAGTCGGTGACGCTGTACTACTACCTGATCCTGCTGTTTGTGACGCTGACGGTGATCGTGGCCTACCGCATGGGCAACTCGCGCATCGGCCGCGCCTGGATGGCGATTCGCGAAGACGAAATCGCCGCCAAGGCCATGGGCATCAACACGCGCAACCTCAAGCTGGCGGCGTTTGGGTCCAGCGCCACGTTCGGCGGCATCGCCGGGGTGCTGTTCGCGTCGCTGATGCGTGGTGTCTACCCGGAGTCGTTCATCCTCATGGAGTCGGTGATGATCGTCGCCATGGTGGTACTGGGCGGTCTGGGGCACATCCCGGGGGTCATTTTGGGCGCGCTGCTGCTGGCTGGTCTTCCCGAGCTGCTGCGTCACCTGGCTGGCCCCTTGCACCACCTCACCGATGGGCGGCTCGCGCCCGAGATCTTGCGCCAGCTGCTGATCGCGCTGGCCATGATCGCCGTGATGCTGCTGCGGCCGCGCGGCCTGTGGCCGGCGCCGGAACACGGCAAGTCGCTGAGCAAGTAAGGAGCCCCTGCCATGACCGATACCATTCTGAAAGTCAGCGGCGTCTCCAAGCGTTTCGGCGGTTTGCAGGCGCTCTCAGATGTCGGCATCGAGATCCGGCGCGGCCAGGTCTATGGGCTCATTGGCCCCAACGGCGCTGGCAAGACCACGTTTTTCAATGTGCTCACCGGCCTGTACACCCCCGACAGCGGCACCTTCGAGTTAGAGGGCAAGCCCTACACGCCGACGGCGGTGCACGAGGTGGCCAAGGCCGGCATCGCGCGCACCTTCCAGAACATCCGGTTGTTTGCCGACATGACGGTGCTGGAAAACGTGATGGTGGGGCGCCATGTGCGCACCCGCGTGGGGCTGGTGGGTGCCATTTTGCGCACCCGCGCCTTCCGCGAGGAGGAGCGCGCCATTGCCGAGCGCGCCATGGCGCTGCTGGAGTACGTGGGCATTGCCAAGTACGCCGACTACAAGGCACGCACCCTGTCGTATGGCGACCAGCGCCGGTTGGAGATTGCGCGGGCGCTGGCCACCGACCCGAAGCTGATCGCGCTCGATGAACCCGCCGCCGGCATGAACGCGACCGAAAAGGTGCAACTGCGCGAGCTCATCGACCGCATCCGCCGCGACGGGCGCACCATCTTACTCATCGAGCACGACGTCAAGCTCGTCATGGGGCTGTGCGACCGGGTGACGGTGCTGGACTACGGCAAGCAGCTGGCCGAAGGCACGCCGGCGGAAGTGCAGCGCGACCCCAAAGTTATCGAAGCCTACCTGGGCACCGGAGGACACTGAGCATGGCAAACACCCTGTTGAAAGTCAGCGGCCTGAAGGTCTCCTACGGTGGCATCAAGGCGGTCAAGGGCGTCGATCTGGAAGTGCGCGAGGGCGAGCTGGTGACGCTCATCGGCGCCAACGGCGCGGGCAAGACCACGACAATGAAGGCCATTACCGGCATGCTAGTGGCCGAGGCGGGCGACGTCGTCTACGACGGGCGCAACATTCGCGGCATGGGCTCGTGGGATCTGGTCAAGCTCGGCTTGGCGATGGTGCCGGAAGGCCGTGGCGTCTTCACGCGCATGACCATCACCGAAAACCTGCTCATGGGCGCCTACGTGCGCACCGACAAAGCTGAAATTCAGCGCGACATCGAACGCATGTTCGAGCTGTTTCCGCGCCTGAAGGAGCGCCGCGACCAGCTGGCGGGCACCATGTCGGGCGGCGAGCAGCAGATGCTGGCCATGGCGCGCGCGCTCATGAGCCGGCCCAAGCTGCTGTTGCTCGATGAGCCGTCGATGGGGCTGTCGCCCATCATGGTGGACAAGATCTTCGAGGTGGTGCGCGACGTGCACGCGCAGGGCATGACGGTGCTGCTGGTGGAGCAGAACGCGCGCCGTGCCCTGCAGGTGGCCAACCGTGGCTACGTGATGGACTCGGGCGAGATGCTGATGACGGGCGAAGCGCGCGCCATGCTCGACGACCCGAAGGTGCGCGCGGCGTATCTGGGCGAAGCGGCAGTGGCGTGACGGCCGCGGCAGGGCGTCCGCCTACAATAGCGGGCTTTGCGGCGGCGCTGGCCGTGCGGCCCGCTGTTGTCTTTTGCGTGATGCCATGACTGAGTCTTCTCCCGCTGCCGTGCCTGCTGCGGCGCCCTTCGACCACAACCAGCTGATGGCCGAGCGCCGCGAAAAACTGGCTGCGCTGCGCGCCAGCGGTGCCCCGGCTTTCCCGAACGATGTGCGGCCGCAGCACAGCGCCGAGGCGTTGCACGCCGAATACGGCCACCTGAGCAACGAGCTGCTGGAGCCGCTGCAGGCGCGCGTTAGCGTGGCCGGGCGCATGATGCTCAAGCGCGTCATGGGCAAGGCCAGTTTTGCCACGCTGCAGGACGCCTCGTTTGGCCCCACCGGTGGGCGCATCCAGCTGTACCTGACCAAGGACGCGCTGGGGGATGCCACCTACGAGGCCTTCAAGCACTGGGATCTGGGCGACATCCTGTACGCCGAGGGCACGGTGTTCAAGACCCGTACCGGCGAGCTGTCGGTCAAGGTCGAGCGCCTGCGCCTGGTGGTCAAGAGTCTGCGCCCGCTGCCCGACAAATTCCACGGCATCCACGACCAGGAGCTCAAATACCGCCAGCGCTATGTGGATTTGATCACCGACGTGCAGGCGCGCAAGCGCTTCGTGGCGCGCAGCACCGCTGTCACCGCCATGCGCGACTTCATGGTGCAACATGGCTTTTTGGAGGTGGAGACGCCGATGCTGCACCCCATTCCCGGTGGGGCCAACGCGCGGCCGTTCGTCACCCACCACAACGCGCTGGAGCAGGACATGTACCTGCGCATCGCGCCGGAGCTGTACCTGAAGCGCCTGCTGGTGGGCGGTTTCGAGCGCGTGTTCGAAATCAACCGCAATTTCCGCAACGAGGGGATCAGCGTCCGCCACAACCCCGAGTTCACGATGATGGAGTTTTACGCGGCGTACTGGAACCACGTGGACCTGATGGCGTTTACGGAGCAGCTGCTGCGGCACGTGGCGCGTACCGTGTGTGGTGATGGTCGGCTCATCTACCAAGGGCGTGACGTCGATCTGGAGGCGCCCTTCGAGCGCCTGACCATCCGTGAAGCGATTTTGAAGCACACCGACGCCGGCGCCCACGTGGACGACGCTGAGTGGCTGCGCGAGCGACTGCGGCGGCTGGGGGCGGACCCCGTCAAGGAGCGCCTGGACAGCCGCAGTTTGGCCGGCCTGCAGGTGCTGTACTTCGAAGAAGTGGTGGAAGACAAGCTCTGGCAGCCCACCTTTATCTGCAACCACCCCACCGAAATCTCGCCGCTGGCGCGCGCCAGCGACACCGACCCCAGCATCACCGAGCGCTTCGAACTCTACATCACCGGCCGCGAGGTGGCCAATGGCTTTTCGGAACTGAACGACCCCGAGGATCAAGCCGCGCGCTTTCACGCCCAAGTGGCCAACAAGGCCGCCGGCGACGATGAGGCCATGTACTTCGACGCCGACTACATCCGCGCACTGGAGTACGGCATGCCGCCGGCTGGGGGGTGCGGCGTCGGCGTCGATCGCCTCATCATGCTACTGACCGACAGCCCCAGCATCCGCGACGTGATTTTGTTTCCGGCCCTGCGGCGCGAAGACTGAGCACCCGGCAGCCGCTGCGGTCTGCCGTGGCGGTCAACCGGTACTGCGGAGAATGACAAAACCGCGGGGAACGAGCGGCGCACGACACGCTGCTGCAGCCACCCCTCACCCCTGCTCGCAGCCAAACGCCGGGTCGGCGGCATCCCGGCTGCCTGCGCTCAGGTCGCTGCAGGCAGCGCTGCCGAGGTGGAGCCGTCGCGGCCCTCTGCGCGCGCAAACGCCTCCAATGCCTTGCGCAGCTTCTTCAGCGCCGCCGCTTCGATCTGGCGGATGCGCTCGGCGCTGACGCCGAATTCGGCTGCCAGCTCGTGCAGCGTGGCCCCGCCGCTGCCATCGTCGTTGACCTGCAGCCAGCGCGCGGTGACGATGCGGCGCGAGCGCTCATCCAGCTGCGCCAGTGCGTACTCGATGCCCTCGGAGCTCAGGCGCTCGCGCTCGCGCGCCTCCAGCACCGCGGTGGGTTCGGTACGTGGGTCGGCCAGGTAGGCGATGGGGCCGTGGGCCTCGTCGGCGTCGTCGGTGGGTAGCGGATCCAACACCACGTCGCCACCGGCCATGCGCGTCTCCATCTCGACGACATCTTCGCGCCGCACCTTCAACTCGCGCGCCACGGCGTCGATCTCGGCCTCGCTGAGCCGCTCGCGCAGCGCCTCCTCATCGCTGGCGCCGGCCTTCAGCCCGCGCTTGAGGGCGCGCAGATTGAAAAACAGCTTGCGCTGCGCCTTGGTGGTGGCAATCTTGACCATGCGCCAGTTGCGCAGGATGAACTCGTGAATCTCGGCCTTGATCCAGTGCACCGCGTAGCTGACCAGGCGCACGCCCTGCTCGGGGTCGAAGCGCTTGACCGCCTTCATCAGGCCCACATTGCCTTCCTGGATCAGGTCAGCTTGGGGCAGGCCATAGCCCAAATACTGGCGCGAAATCGCCACCACCAGCCGTAAGTGCGACAGCACCAGCCGTCCGGCCGCCTCCAGATCGTGCTCGCGCTGCCAGCGCCGCGCGCATTCGCGCTCTTCTTCGGCGCTGAGCATCGGGATGCGGTTGACCGCGCTGATGTAGGCATCGAGGTTGCCCAGCGGCGGCAGCGTCAGCGACGAGCTCGACCAAGCCGGCAGGGCCGCAACCGCACCGCCGTTTACCGGGGTCAGGGCAACAGACGTGGCAGCCATCGGGTCCAACCTCCTCACCATGAAACGGTTTGCTGTCATCATGTTAGCACTCTCTTAGAACGAGTGCTAACGGCAGGGTTCCCGAGACAGCGTTGGTTGGCGGCACCATCCCTGCTACGATCCCCGCCTAAAAACCGGGAAAACCAACGGAGGGCCCCGCGTGACCGACACCACCCGCTCCCACGCCAACGACATACAAACCATCATCGAGCATTGGCTGTTGTCCTTAGTGCCGACCGATGGGACAGCGGTGGGCAACACGGCACTGCGGCGGCAAATCGAGCAGCGCCTGTCGGCGCAGGGCCTGACGCTTAGCGAGCCTGACTACTGGCAGGCGCACGCGGCGCTGATCGCGCGCGGCGTGCTGGTCAAGGGTCAGGGGCGCGGAGGTTCGGTGCGGCGCGCGCACCCGCAACCACACAGATCCGATGGGGCAGAGGGCGTAGAGGGTGCACGCACGACTTGCGACACCGATGGGTTCCCGCTTGACGCCCCACCGATGGCGCAACCCGCTGCAGCGGCGGCTCGACAGCACGTCCCGTCGGTAGACCGTTTTGCCGCGGGCGGCGCGTCCCCGGGAGCAGCCCGGGACCCGGTCACGCAAATCCTTTCCTACCGCCACAGCGACCGGCGCGTGAACAACCCCGAGGTGGGAATGGTTACCCCCACCACCGACCCGAACAGCGGCAAGACCCGCTGGGCCTACGATCCGCACCTCGACCCCGCCCTGCAATTCGACCCGCAGCGCGCCCGTATCGAGGCGCTGATCGACGATGCGCTGGCCAGCGGCGACGCGCAGCAGATGAAGGCCGCGCTGGAGGAGCTGAAGCGGCTGCAAAGCCCCTACCTCAACTGGGCCGGCAAGGCCGAGCGCACCAGCTTCGAGGTGGACACCGTCAGCCTCCATGTGCACGAGCGCATCGACCCGGCCAGCATCTTGTCGGCCGTGCGCAAGACGATGAAGGGTGAAGGCAGGAGCAAGGGCATGGACAAGGCCCTCCAGCCCGGCCTGTTCGATGCGCCGTTCGAGAACCTGCCGCTGCGCGACGCCATCGACTTCTACCGCCACGAGAAGGGCTGGGCCAACCGCCTGATTGCCGGTGACTCCCTGCTGGTCATGAACAGCCTGCTGCAGAAGGA
>Ga0209721_1000892_pt1 | contig 24402 bp, 23 predicted proteins | sample TshhotsprinmetaG_FD_184139 | JGI IMG/M metagenome (GOLD analysis project Ga0209721, IMG submission 184139) | Hot spring microbial communities from South Africa to study Microbial Dark Matter (Phase II) - Tshipise hot spring metaG (SPAdes)... | ecosystem: Environmental > Aquatic > Thermal springs...
CGCGTTGGCGTATGATTACCGCTGGCGGAAGTGAGGGGGGAAAATCGTCGGCGTATAGTTGCCCGCTGTATAGACCTGTGATATACTGTGATGAGACGCGAAGCCTCATGGCATGTCCGGAGAGCCTGAGGCCTTGGCCGAGGCGGTAGGCGGGACCGCCTGGCAAGAGCATTTCTCCTACGGGGCCCGCTAATTGCTCCTTTTTCCTTCTCCCTCACCGAAGGGTGCTGAAAAAGTGGTGAAGTGGGGAAATCGGGGCAATTCCCTATCTGAAACGGATGCTCTAACACCTCTCTCATCTCCCCGGTCCCCTTCTGACTAACACCTCTCTCATCTCCCCGGTCCCCTTCTGACTAACACCTCTCTCATCTCCCCGGTCCCCTTCTGAGAAGAGGAAAAAAGGATTTTGCCGTAGGTGGCTCAAGGCCGCCTATGGCAAAACCCCTACAAAAATCCCCCCTCCCCGCGCCGCGAAGCAGTATGTGGGAAGGGAGCAAAAGGGAGGGGCAAATCCCCTGGGAAAGGCACACTGATTTTGAATATGAGCCGAGGAGATGAAGTCATCCCTGCTCTAAGGAGGAGACAATGAAAAAGTTACTGCTTCAACTGGATAGCGATAAACACCCCAGCGTTTTTGATACCATCACTGCTTACGACGCTGGCGTTGACCATGTGATGGCTATTGGCGACGTTGCCGTGGAAGACGTGCGCAACCTGGTCTATGGAGCGATGTTCACCCGCGGCGGAGAGGCGCTCAAGAATTCCGCGGTCTTCATTGGCGGCTCCGATGTCGCTACGGGCGAAGCGATGCTGAAGGCTGCTGTGGATTCTTTCTTTGGCCCGGTGCGGGTCTCGGTGATGATGGACTCCAACGGGTGCAATACTACCGCTGCCTCCGCGGTGGCCAAAATCGTCCGGGCAACCGACGTGAAGGGGAAAAAAGCCGTGGTCCTGGCTGGCACTGGTCCGGTTGGCCTGCGCGCTGCCACCTTCCTGGCTAAGGAGGGTTGTCATACTTTTCTGACCTCCCGCAGCCTTGACCGGGCGGAGAAGGCCGCTCGGCAGATTCGGGAGCGCTTCGGTGTAGAAGTAACCCCACTGGCAGTGAGCGATGACGCGACGACTCAGGAGGCTCTGAAGGACGCAACCGTGGTCTTGACCGCCGGCGCCGCTGGTGTGCAATTGCTTCCGGAAGCAATCTGGCTCGGTCATCCCACTTTGCAGGTCCTGGCTGACGTAAACGCCGTGCCTCCGCTGGGCATTGAGGGCATCAAGCCCCATTGGGATGGTAAGGAGGTACAGGAGAAAATCATCTTCGGCGCACTGGGCATTGGTGGTCTGAAAATGAAGGTCCACCGAACCTGCGTGGCCCGCCTCTTTGAGCGCAATGATCTGGTGCTGGACGCCGAGGAGATTTACGCCATTGCCAGGGAGTTGGGCGGGTAAGTCCTGACAATGAGCCCGGACAACAAAGCGCAGAGCGAAGGGCCAATCCTGTTGGTCGGCTTCAGCACGCGAGGTATCGCCGAGTCGGCCGTGCGGGGTGGATATAACGTCATCACGCTGGATTACTTCGGCGATCGCGACCAGAAGGAACTGGTACAAAACTATTCGCTGATGCGCGATTTTGACCTGGGGTTCAGCGCGGAGGCTCTGCTGATTGCCAGCCGCAGCCTGAGTTTCGTAGCCCTCGCGTACGTTTCCAGCCTGGAAAATCATCCCGATGTGCTGGAGGAGATGGCTGGGTGCCGTACCCTCCTGGGGAATTATCCCGCCACTCTGCGCAGAGCGCGCGATTGGGGCACCTTGCGGGAGGTCTGTCTGTATGAGGGCATCCCGTTTCCCGCCACTTTGCTTCCCGGGGAAGAACCGCAGGCAGATCGCCGAAAGGTCTGGCTGACCAAACCGCTGCGAAGTGGGGGAGGGCATGGGATTGTTTTCTGGCGGGGAGATCCCCTGGGCGAACGCCGCTTCCTGCAGGAGTACATCAAGGGTACCCCTGCCTCGGCCGCGTTCGTGGCTGATGGTCAGGACTGTGTGCTGATCGGTATAACAGAGCAATTGATCGGACGCCGGGAGTTGGGGGCACACAGGTTCACATGGTGCGGCAACATTTTACTCCCTCCCCGGTACTTCCTGGATAAAGGAGGAGCGGGGGTAATAGCCGCGGTCCGAGAGATAATCCGGAAGATCACTCGCGTCTTTGGCCTCCGCGGAGTCAACGGCGTGGACCTCGTATTGAGCCGGGACGAGACCGGCTGCCTGGTGCCCTACTTGGTGGAGGTCAATCCCCGGTATACCGCCTCTATGGAACTGATGGAGCAGGCGTATGGCATCAACATTTTTGACCTGCATGTTCGCGCCTGCAGGGGAGAACTACCCTCTTTTTCACTGGAAGAAAGTGCCGATCGGACCGACTTTTACGGCAAGGGCATCGTATACGCCAGGAAAGACGTGGTGATGCCGGAGACGGTGGGGTGGAAATCCCTGGGAAGGCGGGACATTCCTTTTCCGGGCGAACCCATTGCAGCCCGACATCCTATCTGTACCGTGTTGGCGCAGGGGAATACTCGCGACCAATGCTGGCATCGCTTGCGAACAGCGGCAGAGGCGGTATGGCGGGAAGTAGAACAAACGCCGAGCGAAGGGGGCGAGAGCAATGCCTAAATTTATCCTGATCACCGGGCGTACCGCTGGACAGGGCGAAGCGTTGCCGAAAGGCAAAGAGTCCGAAGATTACCGTCAGGCGACGGAGTGCATAGAGATGAATCCGGTAGACCGGGAACGCCTGGGCCTCCAGGCGGGCCAGCGCGTCCGCGTGCGCACAGCCTTCGGGGAAGCAGTTCTTGTGCTGCGGGAGAAAGAGTTGCCTGAGGGGATGGTCTTTGTGCCCTTAGGTCCCGGGGCCAATGCGCTTATCGGTGCGGAAACCCGGGGGACCGGGATGCCCGATTCTAAAGGGCTGGAGGTGGAGGTGGAGCCATTATGTGGATAGAGAATGTGGTCTGTCCTTTCTGCGGCTGTCTCTGCGACGATATTGCCGTGGAAGTGGAAGATAACCGCATTAAGTCGGTGAAAAGAGCCTGTAGCAATGGGCGGAGCGTTTTCCTTCACGCTCCCACCGAAGCCAGGCGTCCAGTTGTGGATGGCAAAGAGGTGGATTGGCCTGATGCCATTGATGCTGCTGCGCGCATCCTGATGAAGTCGGCCAGTCCACTTATTTACGGCCTGAGTTCCACGGCCTCAGAGGCCCAGCGGAAAGCGATCGCTTTGGCGGACCTGCTGGGTGCCTCCATTGATAGCACCTCTTCCATCTGTCACGGCCCAACCTCTATCGGCATCCAGAGCCAGGGCGAGCCTACCTGCACACTGGGTGAGGTCAAACATCGCTCTGACCTGGTAATCTTCTGGGGGTGCAACCCGGTTGAGGCGCATATGCGGCACTTTGCCCGCTACTCTGTGCTGGCGCGGGGCAAGTTCACTCCTCAGGGGCGCAAGGACCGCACGGTGGTAGTGGTGGATGTGCGCCCTACGCTCACCGCCAGGAACGCCGATATCTTTCTGCAACTGCGCCCGGGCAGCGACTACGAAGTACTGATCACCTTGCGTGCGATGCTCAAAGGCGCAAGGCTGGACGTGGCAGAGGTCGGCGGAGTGAGCGTGGCCCAACTGGCAGACCTGGTGGAGCGAATGAAGCGTTGCCGCTTTGGCGTTGTCTTCTTTGGAATGGGAGTGACGCAGACCGGCGGCAAGCACTGGAGTATTGCTGAACTGGTCGCGCTGGCGGCTGAACTGAACGCCCACACCCGCTTCAACGTTATGCCGATGCGGGGTCACGGCAATGTGGCCGGAGCGGATTGCACCCTCACCTGGCAGACAGGTTATCCTTTCGCGGTGAACTTCGCCCGCGGCTATCCCCAATACAACCCTGGGGAGTTCACAGCGGTGGACCTGCTGGCCCGCCAGGAAGTGGACGCGGCGTTGATCATCGCTTCCGATCCGATGGCTCACCTCCCGCGGCAGGCAGCCGAACACCTCAATCGCATCCCCACCATTGTCCTTGACCCGGAAATGAACCTCACCGCTCGGGTGGCCCGGGTGGTTCTACCGACTGCCATTTACGGGATCAGCGCCGTGGGGACGGCATATCGTATGGATAACATCCCCCTGCCGCTGAAAAAGGTGGTAAACTCTCCTCAACCGACAGATGAGCAGGTGTTAGACTGGATTATAGAGAGGGTAAAGACATGATCGGGATCATCAACGGTGAAGTGTACGACCCCCAGAATGGGGTCAATGGCCAGATATGCGAAATCTGGGTTGAGAACGGTAAAATCGTGCCGCCGCCAGACCTGGAGAAGAGGGGAGGGGCCCAGATCATTGATGCCAGTGGTATGGTGGTCATGCCGGGTGGGGTGGATATTCACAGCCATATCGTGGGGGCCAAAGTAAACGCAGGGCGCAAGTTCCGCCCGGAAGACCACCGGGACCATGTGCGGAGCCGGACGGCGTACACGCGGTCGGGGTCTGGCTACACGGTGCCCAGTACCTTCCTCACGGGCTACGGCTACGCGGAGTTGGGCTATACCACGGTGATGGAGGCAGCCACCGCACCCCTGACCGCTCGCCACACCCACGAGGAACTGGAAGATACCCCCATGGTGGATAAGGGCGTTTTTATCACCATGGGTAACAACCACTTTATTATGAATTGTATCCGCACCAAGCAGTTGGAGAAGGCGCGCCATTATGTGGCCTGGCTTCTGGGAGCCAGCAAGGGTTATGCCATCAAAATCGTCAATCCCGGTGGAGTAGAGAACTGGAAGTGGGGCCGTAATGTAAGCACACTGGACGATGAGGTCATCGGTTTTGGCGTCACTCCGCGCCAGATCATCACTGCTCTGGCCTGGATCAACGATGAACTGGGCTTGCCCCATACGCCCCACATCCACGGCATCAACCTTGGGCAGCCAGGAAGTGCCCGCACCACGGTGGAGACGATTAAGGCCCTGGAAGGACGCCGGGCTCACCTGTGCCACCTGCAATTCCTCAGTTATGGTGGAGAGCCGGGCAAATCCCTTCGCTCCGGAGCGCTGGAAGTGGCCCGCGCGGTGAACGAACATCCCAACATTACCGTGGACATCGGTCAGGTGGTGTTTGGTCAGGTGACCACGATGACTTCGGATGGTCCCCTTCAGTACCGGCTACATCAACTGACGGGCCAGAAGTGGATCAACGACGACGTGGAGGGAGAGACGGGTGGCGGCATTGTGCCGATGGAGTACAAACGCAGGAACTGGATCAACGCCATCCAGTGGATCACTGGCCTGGAACTCTTTTTGCTGATTGAGGACCCCTGGCGCGTCTTTCTGACCACAGACCATCCAAACGCGGGGCCGTTCTTTTGTTATCCACAAGTCATCAAATTGTTGATGGACCGTGACTACCGGGCTGAGATGCTGGAAAAGGTGCATCCCCGGGCACGAAAGCGCACAGTGCTCGCCGAATTAGATCGCGAATACTCCCTATATGAGATCGCCATTATTACTCGTGCAGGGACTGCCCGCGCCCTGGGTCTGAAGAATAAAGGGCATCTGGGCTTGGGAGCAGATGCCGATATTGCTATCTATCGCAAGATGGATGATAAAGAGGCGATGTTTGCCAGACCCTACCTGGTGCTCAAGGATGGTCAAATAGTGGTGCGCGACGGTCAGGTCTTGCACGAGTATCAGGGACGAACGCTCTACGTCGCTCCGTCCTACGATCCGGGAGTTGAGTCCGACCTGCGCACCCACTTTGAGGAGTGTTACACCGTCTCTTTTGAGAATTATCCGGTCGCGCCGGATTACCTGCCTCGGAGCGAGGTGGTGTCATGTACATAAACGGTGTGGAGATTGAGGATGCGTTTGCCGAGGCCTTCAAGATGCGGGCCGCCCGGCTCATTATCACTGCCGTAAATCCCCGCTGGGCGCTGATCGCGGCGCAGGTGACCACCGGTTTTGCCACGTCGGTCATTGCCTGCGGTTGCGAGGCAGGCATTGAGGGGACCGTCCCCAGGGATGAAACTCCCGACGGGCGGCCAGGGGTCAGCGTCCTCATTTTCGCTATGGGCTCCAAGCAACTGGAAGATCAACTGATGCGCCGGATAGGCCAGTGTGTGATGACCTGTGCAACCACCGCCTGTTTTAACGGCCTGGAAAGCGATGAGAAACTGAAAATTGGTAAAGCGCTTCGCTACTTCGGCGACGGCTTCCAGACCAGCAAACTCCTTCCTTCTGGAATCACAGAAGACCGGGGTAAAGGGGGGCGGAGGCTCTGGCGGATACCGGTGATGGAAGGAGAGTTTCTGGTTGAGGAGAGTTTTGGCATCCAGAGAGCCATCGGTGGTGGGAACTTTCTCATCCTGGGCGAGAATTCCACTTTGACCCTGGAGGCTGCAGAAAAAGCAGTAGAGGCGATGAAGGTGGTAAAGGGGGTGGTACTTCCCTTCCCCGGCGGGATCGTGCGCAGTGGGAGTAAAACTACCTCCAAGTACAAATTCCTCCGTGCGTCCACTAACACCGCTTACTGCCCTACCATCCGAAATCAGACCGATTCTGCCCTCCCGGAGGGCGTCAACTGCGTACTGGAAATCGTGATTGACGGGCTGGACGAGGAGTCCATCCGGGAGGCGATGCGGGTTGGCATCCAGGCGGCTTGCATTCCCGGCATTGTGCGCATATCTGCGGGCAACTATGGCGGTACGCTGGGGCAATATCATTTTCATCTGCGCGAAATACTGGGTTAGTCAGCCTCAGGGAAATCCTCATTAACGGCGAAGGAAGGATTGCATTGAACCAAGGAGGTATCCGGCATGGGGTGCATATCGTGCGCTGGATTTGTGATCGCAATGAGCGAGACGGACGCGGTGACTTTGCGCCTGAAGGAACCGACGACCATCCCCATTGAGGCCGATAGCATTTGCCCGGACCTATTTGTCGGCCGCAGCCAGGCGGGGATTGAGTCGCTGCCTGCCTTCTATGGCCGGCGGAAGGTCACTCTGGGCGACCTGTTCACCGTAGAAGGAGAGAATTCGGATCAGGTCATTGTGGAGGGCGCTCTGCGCTATGTAAAGAAGATCGGGCAGCGAATGACGCGCGGTCGCGTTGTCGTGCGGGGAGATGTGGGCCTCCATCTGGGGGCATATATGCGTGGGGGGGAAATCGTTGTAGAGGGTAACGCCGGGGACTGGGCTGGAGCCCATATGCAGGGTGGTCGCATCTGGATCCGGGGGAATGCAGGCCATTTGCTGGGTGCGGCCTACCGGGGCGAGAAGCGAGGGATGAACGGCGGAGTAATCATCGTGGAAGGCAACGCGGGCCGAGAGGTGGGGGCGCTTATGCGTCGGGGATTGATTGTTGTTCTGGGCGACGTGGACGAGTTTGCCGGAGTTAGGATGATCACGGGCTCCATTTTCGTCTCGGGTCGCCTGGGTGCGCGCGCTGGCGCGGGAATGAAGCGTGGAACCATCGTGGCCTTCGCCGACCACGCGGAACTGTTACCCACTTTTCGCTACGATTGCCGCTTCCAGCCCACTTTTCTGCGTTGCTATCTGCTGCAACTGCATGCGTGGGGGATGTCCATAGATGATGACCGTCTGGAAGGATTCTATCGCCGCTATCACGGCGACCTGACCACTCTGGGTAAAGGGGAGATACTCATCTATGATCAGCGTTAACGAGCGAGCAACCGATATTCTGCGATGTATGATGGCCCAGGCTGAGGGCCTTGGCGTGGCTGTGCTCACCCTATCCAACGGCACTACGGTCATTGACGCCGGTATCAAGGTGCCGGGGAGTTTCGCGGCGGGCAAGATGTTTGCCGAGGCCTGTTTGGGTGGATTGGGAGAAGTGGAGTTCACCCACTTATCCTTTGACCAACTCTGGCTGCCAGGAGTGAGTGTGCGCGTGGAGCATCCGGCCATTGCCTGCATGGCCTCCCAATACGCAGGATGGGCCATCAAACGGGGCAAATTCTTCGCCATGGGTTCCGGTCCGGCGCGCGCTCTCTACGCGGGTGAGGAATTGTTCCAGCGGCTGAGTTATCGCGATCAGTCTGGGGGAGCGGTACTTCTGCTGGAGGGCCGCAAATTACCCGACGAAGAGGTGGCTGAATATGTGGCTGGCAAATGCGGGGTGGATCCTGCGAATCTGATATTAGCGATCGCACCCACTGCGAGTCTGGTTGGTTCCATCCAGGTCGCCGCGCGGGTGGTAGAGACCGGCCTGCACAAAATGACCGAACTGGGTTTTGACATTGAACAGGTGGTCGCAGGCTTTGGTACCTGCCCGATTGCCCCCGTGGCTGCCGACGACCTGAAAGCGATCGGATTGACCAACGACGCCGTTCTCTACGGCGGTCAGGCTTACTATGCCGTCCGAACCACAGATGAGGCACTGGAAGCCATCATAGACCAGGTCCCCTCCTCAGCCTCCAGAGACTATGGGAAACCGTTTTGCGAGATTTTCCAGCAGTACGAGGGAGATTTCTACAAGATTGATCCCCTCCTTTTCAGCCCGGCGGAGGTGATGATCAACAATCTGAACAGCGGGAAGACATACCGAGCCGGAAGGCCCAATCCGGAATTGCTGCGGAGAATGGTGGAGTGAGAATTGGGATCCTGGGATCCAGGACAGGTTGGCACGTAGAGGCCCTGCTGAAGGCCTTTGGGCGGTTGGGTATACCCGCCGATTGTTTTTCCATCACCCGTTTCGTGGCCAGGATCGCCCATAGACCCTGTGTTCGCATAGAGGACCATATTCTGGAGAACTACGATGCCATCATTGTCCGTAGCATCCCCATGGGGTCGCTGGAGCAGATTATCTTCAGGGTAGATGTATTGCACCGCCTGGAAGACCTGGGAGTCCGGGTGGTGAACTCCGCCAGAGCCATTGAGAGGACGGTGGATAAGTATTACACCTCGGCCCTTCTGGAGGATGCCGGTATCCCCACCCCCCGTACTGTGGTGACAGAGCGTTTTGATGATGCAATGGCGGCCTTTCGGGAGATGGGCGATGTGGTGGTGAAGCCCCTCTTTGGCTCTGAGGGGCGGGGAATGGTCAGGGTTAGCGATGAAGATGCCGCTTACAGAGTCTTCAAAGCGCTGGAACTGGGCCGCTCCATTTTCTATCTCCAGGAATTCATCCCCCATGCTCATTGGGACATCCGGGTCTTCATTGTTGGAAATAGAGTGATCGCCGCGATGGTGCGCCGGGCCGAGGGCTGGAAGACCAACGTGGCCCGAGGGGCGAGTGTGGAGCCCCTGGAACTGAGCAAAGAACTGATGGAGATGAGCCTGAAAGCGGCTGCAGTTTTGGAGGTTGATTACGTTGGGGTGGACATCCTGAAAGCCGAAAGTGGTGGGTATTACGTGACCGAACTGAACGGTATCCCCGGCTGGAAGGGTTTGCAGACCGTAACCGATGTGAACATCGCCGAAAAGATTGCAGAACATGTGGTCGGCCTCGTCAGTGGAGGTCGTTGATCTTGCCCCGCTATGGTTTCCACACCCCAGCCACCTGATCCGGGATCTCCCTGGCCTCTCCCTGAAACCCTCGTGAGGCTTCCTTCAGCCAACACCGCAACTCCTGCAATTGAAGGGTATTACATAGAATCCACCGATGGCCTCCTGTTCGCGGTGAAGGGGTTGGTCCATCCGCCGGAGATGGTGGTGGCTTACCTGAGATATGTCCCTGACCCGAATGGCGAGAGGGAGCGGAATGGTCGGCGTTACAGAAGATTCTATCGCTTTGACGAGCAGGAGAGATTACTTCATACGCAGGGTCTTCCCTATCTTTTTGACGATCCGATCCTTGGCGAACGGATTCAGGGTGTGCCCAGGGAGTATATCAGGAAAGTGTACGATCCTTGCCTGAGGATGGCGGAACTCCGGGGGAGAGAAATTCTGGATGGGCTGGAGAGGGAGGCCGTCCAATTCGCTGACCTGCTGGTGGAGCGGGCAGGAGTGCCGGAAAGGAGTACGGGCATATCGGGCTCAATTCTCGTGGGTTTGCATACTGCCCACTCCGATCTGGATATCGTTATCTATGGCTCTGAGCACTGCCGGAGAGTGCACAAGGCATTGCAACAAATGCTGGATGATCCGGAAAGTGTGGTAAAGAGACTCAACGAGCACGAAATGAGGGGCCTCTACATCTCCCGCTCCCAGGACACACCGATGAGTTTTGATGATTTCATCAGACTGGAGAGCCGTAAGGTCATTCAGGGCAAATTCTGGGATCAGGAGTATTTCATCCGTTTTGTCAAGTCTCCAGCGGAGGTCGGGGAGAAATATGGAGAAAAGAAGTACAGATCGCTGGGGGAGGCGCAAATTGAGGCCCCTGTGACCGACGCCAACGGGGCGATTTTCACACCCTGCACATACATAATTGCGGACATAAGGTTTATAGAGGGATCAGAGGTGAATGACTTAAAGGAGATCGTCTCTTTTCGGGGACGGTTCTGTGAGCAAGCCAGAGAGGGGGAAAGGGTCATCGCTCGCGGCAAACTGGAGATGGTTGATTGGAAAGGGGAGGTTTACCATCGGCTGGTCTTAGGCCGCCCGGGCGATTTTATGGTTCCAGTTAGAACCCAGCGATAGGTGAGTAACAAGAGGGGGGCTCGCGGATTGAAGCCAAGCGATGAACCAGGTAATGCGGAAGCCCAAGGACAGGGATTTTATTGAGACCATAGAGGGGATGTTCTTCTGCGTGACGGATTACCTTCACCCGCCGGGCAAGTATACTGCCTATCTCAAATACTCCCCTGCCCCCGCGGGGAAGTGGGAAAGCGGAGAGATTCGTTACCGCAGAGAACTGGAATACTATCATGTCAGTCAGGTGGCTGACACGATTGCTTACCTGGAGCAGAATTATCCCTATTACGTCCATTACTGCCCTGTCCGGGACATTAAGTTCTCCATGGTCCCCCAGGAATACGTGAAAAAATATTATGTGCCCGAACAGCGGTTGCAGGAAATCCTTGACAGTCCGGGAGATCCCCTTGAGGACGAAGTACGGGCTTTTGTATCGGAGATAATAGCCCTGACGGGACTGGAAGAAAGCGCTTTTGGCATAACCGGCTCCATCTTACTGGGGATCCACAACCCCGCGTTCTCGGATATAGACCTCCTGGTTTACGGGTTGGAGAACTCTCGCCGGGTCAGGGCATTGCTGAAGGAGGGGGCTTCGGTCCGCATTCGCCCACTGATGGGGAAAACCCTGGAGGAATGGCTTTCCTTTGCAGTTACCCATTTCCCACTCAATCATGACGAGGCCCGGTATCTTGCCTCCAGAGGCTGGAACTACGGTTTCTACAAAGAACGATACTTTTCCATCCATCCTGTAAGAACCAATGACGAGATACGGGAGAATTATGGTGACAGAATATACCGGGAGGAGGGAGAAGCCAGGATCCGGGCTGTCGTCTCGGATGCCAGCGAATCGCTCTTTACGCCCGCGGTGTACAAGGTAGAGAGCGTGGAAGTGCTGGAAGGCGATGAAAGGCTATCATTCATGCTCAGTGAAGTTGTCTCTTTTGAAGGGCTCTTTCGCGACGTGGTGGAATCTGGTCAGGAGATTGAAGCCAGAGGCAAACTGGAGAGCGTGAATAGACAATATTACAGACTGGTAATCGGCACAACAATGCTCAAGGGCAGGGAATATATCAAGCCTCTTGTCAGGAGTTCAAGGGATGGTTGAGCCATTGCTTTTGCTCTATGTCGCCGCGATTATGGCCGTAGGGATAGGGGCGAAAGCGACCACCCTGGAGAAATTCATCCTTGGGGACAGGTTGGGCACAAGAGCGATGGTCGCTACCATCGTCTCCACATTCTACGGGGCGTCGGTCATACTTGGAGGAGTCAGCCTGACCTACCAGATGGGATTGGGAGTTATCTGGTATATCGTGCCCTTTTACCTGGGGAACCTGGCTGTCGTTTCCCTGCTGGAAAAGATAACCCGCTCAGGGAGATATACCCTGCCGGATTTCCTGGGAGGTTTCTACGGTGAGAGGTTCGCTGTTGCCAGTTCTGTGTTGCTGGCAACTCTTTGCCTCGTACCGGAGGAGATCATCGCAGGGGGCAAGATTTTGTCCTCCTTCACAGCAATACCTGCAGAACTGGCGATGATCATCATCGCCTGTATACTGGTCGTACCTGTTGCTGTAGGCGGGATGAGGGCGGATGTGAGGACGGATATCGTTCAATTCATCCTGATGGTTTGCGCACCTGTTATGATGGCACCGTTTGTATTCAGCCTGCGAATAGACCTGACTTCAGCAATTCCGGAGGGGTATCTCAATCCATTCTCATACATATCGGCACAGGAGATTGCCGTCTTTTTCGTACTTCTTTTCTTCCTGCCGATAACCTCTGCTCCTCTCTACCAGAGGCTCTTTGCCTCCGGATCAACAGTCCGCTCCAGTAAATCGGTGCTGTATTCTATAGCAATATGGATGGTGGTAGACTCCATAGTTGTCCTGTGCGGGTTTGCCGCCCTGCAATTGTTTCCTAACCTGACGGACCCGGATATGTCCCTTATAGTGCTCGGGACGGCGCTGCCTGTCGTAACGAGAGGGATCTTCTTCGTGGGTTTGCTGGCCGCGATAATGAGCACGGTGAACTCTTTCCTGCAGTCCGGTGCTTCCAGTCTGGCATACGATGTGTTCAGGCACCTCAGAGCCGCAAATGATGAAAGCGGATTGTTGATTATTTCCAGGGTGCTGGTAATCGTGCTGGGCCTCTTGAGCCTGGGCCTGGCCCTCTGGTTTCAGAAGATTGCACCAGCACTGGTGTTCACATTGAGCATGTGGACAGCCGGGATACTGGTTCCCACGCTGGCAGCACTGATGGGATGGAGGTTGAGGGAAGGTACAGCATTATACAGCCTGCTGGGAGGGGCTTTATCGTCCCTGGTCTGGAGAATCATCCAGCCCCTTCCCATAGATGCCTTGTTCATTGGGCTGGGATCCTCTCTTCTGGTGGCGATAGTATCGGAGGTGTTCCGAAAAGGCCTCCAGCGTGGATAGGGGAGCGGTTATCGTAATAGAGGTTGGCTTATGTTCAAAAGTGGTGCATTTTCTCAAGGATACTTTTACCTCACACTCTGCCCCCTCCCCGTTGCGGCATTCGCCGCACCGGGAGGTAAGGACAAGGACAAGCCTTGCCCTTGCAGGGGTTTCGGGGCGGGCGGCCAAAGGCCGCCCGCCCCGAAACCCCTATTTTTCTCTTCTCCCCCGCCGCGGCGGGGGAGAAGAGAGCCATGGGGATGAGGGGGCGCTAAAGGCCCAGCCCCTCGCTTGCACAAAGTCTGAACATGAGCCCAGAGGTTTTCAACCCGCGTATGGCCGACGAGCGATTCTGATCCGAAAGATAGAGCAGGCGAAGGGTTCGGAAAAATGATATCAACGGCTTCCGCTGTTTCCTTCGAGGTAACCCCAGTGTAAGGATTGTTCCTGGATGTATTTCTTGCCCAAACGCACTGCCAGGGCAGCCCTTTCCAGTTCGCGGCCCAGATAGAAGGCATGGGACGCTTCATTCACCCCCAATTGGGCGAAAATCTCTCCGGGGTCTGTTCCCGCCACGAAAAGGTCGCGGTTAAAGACGTAAATCCTCTCCTCATCGGTAAAGATACGGAAGTTCCGGTCCCGTACCCCTTTCTGAATGCGCCGTAGTTCTTCTTCACTGTAATGCTGGTGGGGCGTATCCTTCAGGGCAATTAACCGGTCATCAATCCTCTTCGGCAAGACCTGCCGATGATGGGCATAATGCATCAATCGGCGCGCGATATCCAGTTCTCGCACCGAACCTCTGGCCCAACTGATCACCTCAGTAGTCAGGACATAGTCAATATCCAACTCGGTGACCACCCCCATCAGGAGAGCGTTGATGCCAACACTATCGGCGTCTGTCAACTCGGTGATGTTACCGATTCCCATAAGCATGCTGGCCTGGGGGTATCGTCGGCGAACCTCGTAAAAACGGCAAAGAGACTCGGTGAAACCAAAGTTGATGGGATTGATGATCGGGTCTATGATATACGATACTCCCCACTGCTCCAATTTCGCGATATTGCGTTCCAGAGAATCCAGCCCCCCGTCAAAATCAGGTATCACGACCACTCTGCAAGAAAGTTCTCGGGCCAGGTCCAGATTGGACGAGTTCACGCTGAGCAGATAATCAAAGCCCACCCGGCTGGCCCGCAACACGTCCTCACGGTGGAAAGTGTCCAGGCTTACTGTGAACCCGCGCTCTTTGAGGGCTGCCACTACTTCCTCAACGTGGGGGAAATTCCCCTCTGCCGGCCATCCCAGGTCTATGATATCCGCCCCACTGGCCCGGTAATACTCGGCCCGGTTCAGAATCTCCTCTGTGGTCAGAAAAGGGGCATCCACAATCTCGGCCAGAATCTTGACCCGGTATTCCCCGTAACCTTCATTCCGGTGCTGGTGACCAAAGAAGAGGGGAATGTCCTTAAGGTCGTTCGGGCCGCGTATGACTTTGCTCCCCGTCGCGACCTCAATGGGGCCTAAATCCCCCTGGCACAAACCCGGGACCATCACGAAGTCATACTTTGTCTTAGATGAGAGATGCTTGGCAATAAAGGCGGGCTTCATCAGAGCGGCTACCGAGATGGGGAGAGCGGCGATATCGTATTCAAAATCGGGGTTCATCCCGGTCAGAGTATCTGCCAGGGCCTCCGCGGCTAATTGGCCGGTCACAAATAGATATTTAGCCATCCCTGCAACTCCTCTATGTTTCTCACCACCGTCACCCCCGGGAACTGGCGCAATTTCTCCACATTCTCCAGGTCAACAGGGCGCGGGTAGACCTTAATGATATTCCCCCCGGGATCGCGAGAGTCCATTTCGGGAGCGATATCGGTCGGCAGAACAACTATGGGCACCTGGGATTTTCCTGCTTGAGCAAACAGGTTGGTAATCAGGGAATCAGAGATACCGCAGACAAATTTCGCTACAGAATTAGAGGTAGCGGGGGCTATAATCAGAGCGCTGTATATTCCCCGAGCGAACCTCCCCGCCACAGGCGCGCTATACGTATTATCCCGGACCACGTGAACAAGGGAGAGTCTTGATTCCAGGTGATACATTCCGATGACTTCCTCTGCCGCTCGGGAGAGGAATACATCCACGTTGCTCAGGCTCAGCGCCAGATTGACGCATTCTTCCAGAAGGTGCCCCGCTCCGGTCATTCCCCAGGCAATTTTTTTCATAGATTCCCTTTCTGGGAAAGGAATTGAGTGTAATAAGCCGTCTGGCCTGGTGCTTCCTCTATGCCCACCGTGATAGAGACCAGATTAGTTACCCCCTGCTCTCTGAGCGTCTCCAGCACCTGGTGGCAAACGTATTCTGCCAGCCTCTCGGCAGTGATGTTGTCTACCGGCAGGGTTAAGACGTCCTGAGCGGGAAACAGGTAGCGTCGTTCCCCAAAGCGTATTTCCCATTCTTTGTCACCCTGTGTTATCTTGAGGTGTTCATTCTGCAGGGGGATTAGAAAGTGGTGATCCAGGGAATCGCAGATGCGGCGAAGGAGACGCTTCATTTCCACGAAGTCAAAGACGTACCCGTCACTTGTCAGGTCTCCTACCAGTTCCACGGTAAGAGCATAGTTATGGCCATGCAACCGCTCGCACTTGCCCCCGAAGGTGATGAAGTGCGCCGCGCTGAAGCGCAGATTGCCTCCCCCAACGACGATTTTGTAACTCATGCTTTGCCCTCCAGCCATTCTTCTAAGGCGGTGTGCCTGGTGATGTACCGCCCTCCCAGGATTTCCTGTCGGATCTCGCCCAGAGTACCGTATCTTTCGGCGAAAACGTAGTGTTTGTGGATGCTTTCAAAGTTCACCTGTTTCGCCAGGACAAAGGCGCCATCGGGCAAGTCTGGATACATATCCACCACGTTGTGGAGCATCTCCCTCACCACATCCTCTACAAATCGGGGATTCCGATGGGCCTTGTTTACCACGAATAGTTCGTCCTCCCTCTTCAACAAGTTATAGGTCTCGGAACTCATAGAGGCCTCCACAACCTCCACCAGTTCCTCGGCCCGAATTCGCTGGTCTGCACCGATCAGCAACGTGCCTCGTCCCCGCTGATTGTGTGAAGCCAGAGGAATAACCGATAGGGCCCTTTCGGCCTCTTCTTCGGAAAACCCCTCTTCCAGCAGCCTTTCTTTGGAGTAATGCCGGATCATGTCCTGAGCGCAGGGGCAAACCAGCATACCCTCTGCCTCTGCCCCTACCACACTTCTCAGGGTTTTTTCACTGCACACCGCGATGCCGAGGAGAGTATAGAGTTCCTGGGTCCTTCGGGCCGAGGCGGGGGTCACCTTATCGGCAGGGTATCTGGCCTGAAGGCGGACCTCCGAACGAACGGCTCCTTGCCTCTGTACGATCTGATGGGCGATCCTCTCAACCAGGGACTCAATATCCGGAGACTCCTCACTGGTTACCTCGTCCACCACTTCCTCCAGCACATCGCTAAAGCGAGACATGTGCACGCCCATCTGCTGGGGTTTGAGATCCACAAAAATTTCCAGGGTAGCATAGAAAAGGTTATGGCGACCGTTGCTGATCAGGCGGACAATGCGCTGCATATTGGTGATCCCTACCCGGCTTAAACTCACATGGACAGCGGGCTTGGTCTCCTGAACATCGCGCTTCAAGGCCGCTTGAAGACTGCGCGAGATTTTTTTACTCCGCTGGAATCCACCCCTTTCAACAGTTCCGCTATGGGGATTTTTAGACCGGGTGGATGAGATCCGGCGCGATTTCGGCCAGAGGAACCAGCATAAACGCGCGTTGCGGCAGCCGGGGATGGGGGATAGTGAGTTCGGGTGATTCTATCACCAGGTCGTCATAGAACAGAATGTCAATGTCAATGGGACGGGGTGCGTCGCGGAAAGAAGGTTGGCGCCCCATCCGGCGCTCAATGCGCTTCAGGAAGTGGAGAAGTTCCAGAGGAGGCAGTTGGGTGGAAATACGACAGACCGCGTTGATGAAGCGCGGCTGGTCCAGATAGCCCACCGGTTCGGTCTCGTAGAACGAGGAAACCTCTTCCACCGTAACTTGAGATTTCATTTGCTGTAAAGCCTGGACGATGTTGCTCTGACGATCCCCCAGGTTTGATCCCAGACCCAAATAAATTTTGCTGGACTGTGTCATTTCTCTCCTTCGCTTTATGGAACCCTCTCATACAGGATGTGCCCTCTATTATCCGCCGCTACGGGGAACGTAACCCCTGTTGCTCCAACTCGTGCAAGGAAACGGCGTGCCTCGTCGGCCAGGTGTTGAGCCGCCTGTTCCCCTTCCACCAGGCCGTAGACGGTCGGCCCCCAGGAACTCTGCCCGGCGCCGTGTGCGCCATGCCGAAGCAGGTAATCCACAACCTCTCCGGAAAGCGGGGTGGCAAAGCGCCCCCCTGCTTGCTGAGGAGCGAAGCAGTCCCCCACTGTGTTCTGAATCTCGGTCATCGCCGCGCCAAAATCGGCAATGCGCCGCTCTATCAGGGCGGGCAGCATTTTCATGACCAGCAAGCGGCAAATACGGCCTGCTAACTCCGCTGGTGGCGAGGGAAGGGCCCGGAAAGCCAGGTCCTCGTCCATCCCGCTGACTCCCCTGCGCTCGGGCTCGGGAATGACCACCACAAAGAACCAATCCTCTGGAAACGGGTGCCGGAAGAGTATGGGGGGGATATTTCGGCCTTCTCCCGGTATCCCGCCATCCACAGCGAATCCACCGCTCTGAAAAGCGGCTATCCCGATCCCGGACCGGTTTCCTCGCCCCCAAAAATGGGCCATCTCCTGCAGCGGGATTTGAAGTCCATACAGATGAGCCAGAGCCGTACCCACGGCTAATGTCAACTGGGTGCCCGATCCAAGCCCCACATGGGAAGGAATGCTCTCCCGGACCTGAATGCAGGCCGCGCCGGAAAGGGGATAGTGCTGGCGGAACCGTTCAATGATCCCCCAGACGCGTTCCTGTTCTGCTCCTTCCACTACTCACTCCGTCGCGCGGGTGGCTTCCACAACCACATTCGGCCGTGAGATGGCCACTCCAATGCTACCAAAGCGACGGCCCAGCTCTCCGTTCAGGTCCAGCATACCCAGATGTAGCCGCGCGGGTGTTTTAACCACTATCTTCATTGCAACTGCCTCCTTATCCAATCAAGCAGATATTCCATGGCTTCGCACTCTCTTTCCCCGCCAGTCTTCCGCACAATTTCCTCGCTGCGTTGGAGTTCAGCCCATACCTGCTGCTCAGGATACAGGTGCAGACGGGTCGCCATGATGGTAGCCTCTATAATCGCGTTTCGCCCCCGATTAAATCCCAGGAAATCCCGCTGCCAACCTCCACCCACCACCCGACAACGGATCTCCGCCCGTTCCCCTGTATGGTGTGCTTCTTTTACCACAAGTTCTCGCCAGAAGCAAGCCGCACACAGGACCGCACCAGGTATATAGCGGGCCGGGAACCACGGAAGACAGGGATCAGTGAGAGCGCTCTGCACGAAAAGGAGTACGTCGTCCGTCACGTTTGCTACCCCGTAGCCCGTATCCATCAGATAGCGATAGGTGTGGGTATTTCGGAAGGGGCGGACAACCATCTCCTCTTCGCCCCAAACCACTCCCATAGGCGCGAAATTGGGGTTCCCTTGTGGATCCAGGGTGGAGAAAATTGTCTCAATAATCATACCGAATTGCTCCTCCATACAAAATCTCTATCGGTACAGGAAAGCAAAACCCTCCATCAGTAAAGCCAGAAAGATCGTCGCGGCGGTCAGGTCGGCGGTGGTGCCTGGATTCAGCGTGTGCTGGGGATCGCGCAGGTCGCGGTCCATCTGGCATATAGCCTTTCTCCCCGCTTCCGTCGTTACCCCACCCAGTTCCAGCACCCGTTGCGCCTGCTCAGAGACCCACTGGGCGATTTCCGCTCCGCGCTTGCGCTGGATAAGGGTATCTGGCACCTGGGCCAGTAGCGTGAGAAAAGTTTGCACAATGGCGTCTGGAAGACCGACTCCGGACCGACGGGCTGCCATCAGGGCCGGAAGGCCGATCTCAAAGGTGATGGCGTAACCGGTACAATATTCTCTGGCGATGGCATCACGCTCCCTGGCAAGGGCCATCGCCTGTTGCAGAGGGATTGTTGGTTCCTGGGATATGTCTTCGTTTCCCACCTTTCCCAGGCCGCCTGGTCGGGCCGTTCGAATGGCTGTGTAAACCAGGCGCGCGTCCTCCACCGTCAATGCACCCAGAACAGATCTCAGTTTCTCCCGCAGGTCCTGCCCGGCCTGATGGTATGCTTTTGCCAGAGGGACCAGCAACAGCACGATGCCCAGATTGGTGTTGGTGTTCACCAGAGAGCGGGTATCCTCCACGGCTCGGAGAACGGCTTGGCCCACTGAGGCCGTAGCCGTCATCTCTACAGCGGGGCCAATCGCGATGGCGCTGAGGAGAAAATCTTCAAGGGATGCGTCCTCAAAATCGGCATAGCGGCTCACATTGCCCGGCTTCGGCGCGCTGACCTCCAGAAGACAGGCAATCTGGGCCGCCTGGGCAACCTGATAGGGGGACATAAGAGGAGGCATAGTGCTCAGATACCAGTGATGTTTGAAAAGTCGGTCAGACCTGACCGCGGAAAATTCCGGCGGTATCTATTCTGAAGGGATGACTTCAGGTGCTAAAGCCTTACCCTTTAGCGCCCCTTCATCCCTCGGGACGGGTCCAGAACTTGTCCCTACACATTCCCCACCGCAGCGGGGAAAGAGGGGGTTCGGGACAGGCAGCCGAAGGCTGCCCCCGAACCCCTCAGGAATACCCCCAGGCAGCGAAGCCGCAACGGGGAGAGGCGGGGGGCAAAAGGGTCCCATCAGCGGCGAAGGCCAGCCGTCAGTTATATCGGCTCCTCGTCAACCAGATTATAGGGATAGGTATCTGCGCTTCAGTTCCTCAGCACCCCGAATATACAGGTAATCTAAGACGGTCCCCTGGGCTTCCTTCAGTTTCATTGCCTGGACTAAGCCGGCGAATTGCCCCCCTGCCAGACCATCGGCTACCAGGGCAGCCCCCTGGGCCGCCTCTTTAGCCATTTCGGCAATACCCGCTACTCGCCGCACCGGAGCGAAGCGACTGAGGCGGCGAGTCAACTCCTCCCGGATGGCAGGGATACGGCATAACCGGCCGGAAAGGAGGATCTCGCGCGGAGAGGTGACCACTGTCATCTCAGCGGCTACGCTCTTGACCACGCCCTCAATCAGTGCTTCCCAGCCCTGAGTGAAACGCTCGTCTACGCCGAACCGATGGGTTGCTTCTTCCGGCGAAATATCCGGTTGATTCGCAATATAGGCTGCTCCACCGGAGAAAAGCACCTCCTTGTGAAAGCCTCCCATCAAATAAGCCAGTTCCCCGTCCATCATGCCCAGAGAGTAGAAGCCCGGTCCTCCGGTAGTTCCTCCCAGGCCATCCCGAACCTGACCCCCTTCTACTGCGATCACTGCTGTGTAGGCGCCTCCCACCTCCACAAGAATAAATGAGGTTTCTTCATAAGGGATTTGATGATAACGGGCTTGATCAAAGACTGCCAGGACAGTACAGCAGAGTTTATCGGCTGTGCCCATATCAATCTTATTGGCTTTACGGTAAGCGGGAACTGTAGATAGGTGGATTACTCCAGGCATAAAGAGAATCGGCAATTTGCTCTCTTTCATAAGGCTGATCATCTTGCTCATTCCCCCGAGTACGGAGATATGGCCGCGTTCCCTCTCGTCCACTAAAATGAACAGAAAGAGTTCCCGCGCACCGAAATCCTCAATGCGAACCCAGGGGAGTCCGTACCCGGAAGGCCCGATAACCAGGTCCAGGGGACGGGCGTCAAGAAGGGTATCAACCAAAACCTGGGGATTCGCTGCAACTTCAGCGGAGGGGATAGAGGTATCCAGAAAGACCTTTCCGTCCTCCAATCCACAGAGGTCAAAACTGACCGTACCGGGATCAATGCCGATGACTCTGGTCATGAGGTGTCCTCCATTCTGCAGGTTCTGCCAGATGCTTGTACAAGGAAGATTTTTGTAGAGGTTCAAGGCCGACGGTAGAATCGCTTGCCCCAACCTGCCTTTGCTTATAATAAAATGTACTGGGTACATCCTTGAAAGGACATACCCAGTACATCAGAGAGTGCATGAGCCGGACGGGCTTAGACAGCCACAGCCCACTGGCAGTAGCCCTGATCTCCCTTGTCAATGCCCTTCACGTACGGCACGTTGCGCTTGACCAGGGTGGTGACAGCGCAGTACTTGCAGGCGCGCACGGGTGCACCCGGAGTCTTCGGATCCAGGGCAACGATATTGGTCATCAACGTAGCCGTGGTGCACTCGGGAGTCAGGTAGCACGGGAAGTCGGCGAAGCTCATCAAGGCCGCGAAGCGCTGGGTGATGGCGCACGCAGGATAGGTGTAGCGCTGCGGGTTCATCACGACCTCGTGGTTATCAATGGGGCTCAGGTCTACCTGGATACCCTTGATCTTACCGCCAGCGCCGATCGGCTTGATGTCCAGGATCTGCTCGCCGCGCAGCAGCACATCCATGAAGTCCACGTTGTGCAACTCGTCCGCCTCACCGCGCTTGGGGTTCATGGCCGCGTAGTTATAGAAGCGTTTGGTCAGCAGGTCAATCACCATCGGCACGGTGAAGGAATCCAGCCACAGGATATAGGCCACTGCGCAGGCCGGCGCACCCGTCGCTACTGCCAGCACATCATAGGGGCTCTTGTAGGCGTTCTGCTCTAACCCGCGATACAGAGTCTTCTCAAAGACGCCCATCACGGCCTCGTAGATGCCAAAGACCATATCGTCTTTGAACATATTGTACGCGGATTGAGCAATGTGGTGGCCGATATCCCCTACGCAGTAGGCGGGCACCGCGGTGATGTTGGCCATATGCACACCCGCCTTCAATGCCGCCTCAATGTAGGGCCTCATCCTTTCTTTATACTGGGCCATATATTTGCGCACGTCAAAGGAGGTGTGAGGGCCATGCCCGCCCAGATTGTGCGTGTCCATCAGGTGGGCTTGCGCTGCGATCGGCTCACGATAGACAAACTGGAGCATCTCCACTTCGGCCTGCTCCGCCTCAGCCAGGGTCTTGCCCGCCTCCACAGCGGCCCGGAAGGCGGCCCCCAGACCATAGGAGGTGTTCATTCCCCAGGACTTGCAGGCCAGGATGGTTTTCTTGTGATCTGCGGGGATGTCCAGTTCTCGCAGAATGCGGTTGACTACGTTCGGCACCGACCCGACAGACATAGCGAAGTCCACGACGCAGGTTGGACCGTACATACCACCATAACGGCGTGCCGCCTCGCGCCCGATAAGGGCCCTGTGCGCGGCAATAGCGTCAATGAACTTCCACATAGACTTCTTGAACTCGGGGTCCAACTCGTAGAGGACTTCCAGGATGGCGGGGGTCTGATAGTGCTCTACAAAGGGGTCATCTTCGGGGCGGATGTAATCCGTCAGACCCAGCAGGATTTCATAGTGGGCATTTACCGATTGCACGTGGAGATCAATGACCTCTTTGGACTGTCGCCTGGTGCCATTTGATTAACGGCATCCACGTAGGGCTCGCAGTCTGTGAGTTTGAACTGGCCCCCGCGCTTCTCCTTGATCACACTATAGACCGACTTGGTAGCCCCACAGCCTCACGGATCATCTTCTCGTAGACAGCCATTTTTGAACCTCCTTTTCTTTGATGGTCGCTTTTGTGACTACTTCCCAACCTATAACCTGCGAGTTTTCCCTGACCTCCTTGGATGACCTCCTTTCGCGTAAATTTGAGAACGGGCTGTTGAACTCTATGAAGTCCACCCCTCTTCATCTGCCCTTCGGAGGGAGAGAGTTATATAGGAGGCACAAAAGCAGACCCTGAGGCGCCGATAACTGGGCACTACCGAAGGGAACTATACGACTTTCTCAGATCCTGTGTTCAAACCAGGGAGCGTAACTCTACGAGATTCGGTGCGGGTTACAGCAAATGTGAAGAGGAAGGAGATACATTTAGTGAAATACATTATTATTATACCACGAAGAAAACGATTTGTCAAGTACGCGTCGTGCCTAGGTGCATTTCAGTTTTGGGGCGAATTATGGGATAAGTAACTATCTTGACAATGTCACATTTGTAGCGCAGACTTGGTCTGTGTTCCCGACACAGCAATTGCTGGGGGGGCATTCCGCGTGCGCTGCCGATTGAAAACGCAACTCGGGGCGACATGTGTGGCTTATTGCGCCGGAGAGCTATCTACCCTGTTGCAGGTTGAGCACGGTGAAGAAGGGTTCCCGACGCGAAGCGCCCTCTGGTGGCAGAAGAATCCACCCGACGGGGCGAAACTGCACAGTATAGATGCAACTGTCAAGCCAGCGACTTACGGAGGGACGGACTGTCTCCGAAGATGTGATTTGCGTGAGCGTGTCCGGTTGATCAGATGCTCAATCACCAACATAGCGGCCTCTCGGCCCGACAACTGGGGCAAGGACATTGCCGCAATGAGCAGTGTACGCACGTTAGCCACTGACAGCATAGGAAGCACATCCACCTCATAGTGCTCAAGAAGTGCGGGGTCGCGCTGGTAGCGAGTCATCCAATCGAGTCTGGTTTCGGCGATGAACCAACTAGCCAGAATGGTCAGTGCAAGTTGATGTTCCCAGGCCAAGTACTTGATCGCTTGAAATTCATCCCAACCCAGTTCGCTTTTGCAATCCTGGTTATCGCGTTCAATGAAGTAGCGATGGGATTTGCGCCAGGCCATTGTCTCCAAAGGCGTGTCAAGAGCGGCGTTGCTTAGAACATAGGTGTGACGATGACCATCTTTGCGTATGAGCAGCCATTCCTGGCGGCATTGGGTGCCATGCACCGTCCACACGCGACAACGGGCGAACTGAGCCCTCAGCATGCCCCGTTCGTTAGGACGTATTGTAATGGTGTGCCATTCCAGGCCAGGATGGTCCAGCAGCTGTCTCACTTCATAGCGCTGCTTGGCAACGATTTTGGGACGTTTTGACTGCTGACCGCGCTTGGTTTTGGGATAGATGACCACGGGCTTGTCCAGGTAAACGATCGTATTGGCGGGCACATCGCCGTAGTACTCAATGCCCGCTCTATCGAGACGCTGGCGAAGCGTATTGTTCCGCCCATAAAGATCATTCATCACCACGGCTTTGAAGGGCACGTGATGGGATACCGCACGTTGGATCATCTGCCAACCCAATTCGGGCTTGGTTTGGAAGACACGCTCTTTGGGAATACCCGCTTTCTCCCGATGCTTGGCGTATGCTTCTTCAAACCAGCATTCCGGAATGTA
>Ga0209721_1000895_pt1 | contig 24343 bp, 26 predicted proteins | sample TshhotsprinmetaG_FD_184139 | JGI IMG/M metagenome (GOLD analysis project Ga0209721, IMG submission 184139) | Hot spring microbial communities from South Africa to study Microbial Dark Matter (Phase II) - Tshipise hot spring metaG (SPAdes)... | ecosystem: Environmental > Aquatic > Thermal springs...
TTTTTCAATAAGTCTTCCCCTTTGCCCTTTCCTCGACGATTTGGATTTCTTTCTCTGTCAGATCGTACAACTCATACACCAATTGATCGATTTGGTAGTCGGTGGAGTCAATTTGGCGCTGGATTCGGGTTTTTTCGTCAAGAGTTTTTGCTGCGGCCAACTGCTTGTGGAGTGATAGCATCTGCTCGACCAACTTCACCATCCGGTCATGACGGGCCTTATCAGCGGGGTCAGAAAAATCAATAGGGAAAATGGGAAGTTGTTCTATATATTGTTTGTTTGCCGCAAAATAGCCACCATGAAAAGTAGTTGAGACTTGTTTGAAGTAGAAATCAAGCAGATGAGAATTCAAAAGGCCACAAAGGTAATAGAGGCTACCTGAAGATTCATTGCTTGTAATACCGTAGCCACCTGTGGTTACGTTGATAAAGTAGTAATTGTCAGACATATCAAGATAAGCAGCCAAATTTGTGACCATATAAGGGATCATCAATTTTGGTTGCTCCCACATTCCAAGGTTTTGGGTCCTCCCGAATCGATACCACTGTGAACCTCTAAATTTTCCCTTCTCACGGTCTTCCAAAAGTTTCTTATTATGATTTAAATAGTCCCATGCCAATGGATAGTTGTATTGCATTTCACTCGAAGAGAAAAGCCGTGCAAGGGACTCTTTTACTTCATACGGAAACAATACAAGCGCCGTAACCTCGGCACTGTAGCGGGTAATGTCCCCACTGCGAATTACAGGCTTCAGGATGCGTGACTCTAATCTTACCCAGTCATTCAGTTCTTTTGAGAAAACCTCGGTTATTCCCTTCTTCTTTTCGGTGTTGAATTGCTTGAACAAATACACTGTATCAGCACTGGTTATTGCTCCCTGATACATTCTATTTACAACATCCCGCAATTTCACTGGCATATTACTCAGCTTCTCAAATAAATCGGCACCTCTCCCAACAGTAAAGTTCCATTCTGAGGATGTAATCTTTGTAGCCGGAATCTTCCCTTCCGTGGCTTCGCCATTTATACGCCAGTCTGTTAGATCATCAACTTTAACAAAATGACATTGTTTGCTCCCTGCTTTATCAAGAAACAGAAGGCAAGTGTAATTGGTTGCCCCAGCGAAAACCTGCTGGTCGCCAAAATGGACGACTTCGGAAAGGTGTTTCCCTTTTGACAGAAGGGTTCGTAAGGCTTCTCCATATTGGGCGTTGAAGAACTTGTGAGGCAGAATAAATCCAAGTCGGCCGGTTTTGTTCAGTAGGCTTAAACCACGCTCCACAAATACAACGTAAATATCATAATTGCCTTTGCTGGCGGAATGGTAATATTTCTTGTAGAGTTCGACTTCTGTTGGCGCCCATTCTTTCATTGTCTGGATGCGGATATAAGGTGGATTTCCAATGACTACATCGAATCCTCCTGCTTTCATGATTTCAGAGAATTCTTTTTGCCAGTCGAAGGGGTTGATGCGATAGATCTCTTCTTGATTAACGCTTGGCAGATCATGATCTGGCCCTACAGAGAAAAAATCTGGGCCGATCAAAGAGTTTCCGCATTTGATGTTGCTGGCCAAATCAGGCAATGCCCTTTCCCTGAATAATTTCATCTGGCGTTCAAGGGTATCCTGATTCTCACCTTCGAGGACCTTTAAAAGCAGACTTAGCTTGGTCACTTCGACTGCCTGGGGATCAATATCTACACCATAGATATTGTTCAAAAGAATCCTCTTCTTTTCGCGGGTTGTTAAGTTCCATTGGCCTCCATAGCCTTGATAGATCTCCTGAGTGTGTTTTTGCGACCCGTCTTTTTGATACCAATCTCGATGGTAATCCAGGAGATATTGGTAAGCTCCCAAGAGAAAAGAGCCTGAACCGCAGGCCGGATCAAGAATCCTGAGAGAATTAATCTGTCTGGGAGTTTTGCCATCACAGAGTTTTCCAACCGTGTTTTTTACAATGTAGTCCACAATATAGGTTGGGGTATAATAAACTCCTCCAGCCTTTCTCACTTCTGGCTTTTCTTCAACCTTTGCCCGGTGGCCCTCCGTGAGCCGGATGACCTTTCCAAGAAACTGTTCATAGACATGGCCTAAAATATCCGCGCCGAGAACGGAAAATTCGTAGGGAGATTCGGGATAGTAGAGGGTTTTAAAGATATCCTTCAGAGGTTTGTCGTCTACTTTTATCTCCGGCGTGAGCCGGTCTGTTCTGAAGTCGAAGAGACCTGAATTATACTTGTCATCGGCATGGTAAAATATCTCCCGAAGGCGGCGGTAGGTGTTCGTGCCATTGAGAAGGTTTTGAATCTGTCCATACGGCTCGATTCCCCGATCCTCGCACATCCTGAGAAAGATGATCCGGTCAATCGTGAGCTGAACAACATGATTAAGTTCCCGGACAGAAAGTTTCGGGTTTCTCAAGGCGATATCTTTGGCCAGGGCCTCACGCCAGGACTCTATCTCCTTTAAGAATTCCGCATCTACCTCGGTGGTACCCCGCTTCTGCCTGTCCGATTCTGCGAATTTATCAAAGGAGCCTTTCAGGACGGATTCCTTTGAAAGAAGGTTATAAATCTCTTCAAAGGAGTCGAGGTATTGGGTATATGTGTAAAAACGGACCCGCCCGATGCTCGGTTTATCAGTGGGTTTTGGTCGAAGACGGCAGTCATAGATAGCCAGCTCTTCAAAGTCTGTCAGAACAGAGAGAGGAAGCTTGGCACTCCAGGCATATCGCCTCAGTTGGTAAGCAGGGCTGGGCTGGTCTTTTATGTCAACCGAAGGTTTTTTCGTTTCGAGGAAGAATTTTCTGACCCCACCGATTCTGAAACAATAATCCGGCGCCTTTGTTGCTCCTGAAACCTTTATAGCATCTTCGTGAATGACATCTTTGTACTGTTCTGCATAGCCAGCCTTATTGGTCACATCCCAGCCCAGGGCTTCAAAGAAGGGATCGATGAATTCTCTTCGCAGTTGGGTCTCGTTATAGGCAGGGCTCCGGTAGGCTTCGATGTTTCGGCCGAAGCGCTCAATAAGGTCGGAGATCTGTTTTAAGGATTCTTTCATGAAAACTCTCTCCTTACCCTTACTCTCTCCCCGGAGGGTAAAGGGAAGCCACGAGTAGGGATTGAGATTATTATAGTTTTTTAAGAGAAGGGTGTAAAGGAGAAAACCAAGGAGAGTCAGAATGTGGATTGGCAAGAAGCTTCGGGGTTTGACAAAGGTGGGTAAAGGGGGTAATTTGAGGACGATGAAAGAGATCGTTGAGGTTGCGGTTGGGCTTCCGGTTTCAAAGACTTTCCATTACCTCATTCCGGAGAGCATGCAGGGTTCGCTTCAGGTGGGGATGAGGGTCCTCGTGCCTTTTAAGGGGCGGAAAGTGACGGGGTTTGCTATTGACCTCCTCACCCAACCGCCCAAAGGGATTGAGGAGAAGCTCCGGGAGGTTGAAGATCTTCTCGACGAAGCGCCCTTGATTGATGGGCAGATGCTCCGTTTCTACCGGTGGATTTCTGACTATTATCTCTATCCCCTGGGCGAAGTGATCAAGACCGGACTTCCGCCCGGACTCCATCTGAAGAGCGAGTTGTTTTTAAGCCTGACTGAGAGCGGATTGAAAACGCTTGATCAGGGGAATTCGGCGCCCACAGAGGAGAAAGTCCTTAGGGAGATCGAGAAGCATGGGAAGATTTCTCTTAAGAGGATGCTCAAGATTTTTCCGGAAGACCTCACACGGTCAAAGATCTTTTCGTTGAAGAGAAAGGGGCTTCTCCGTATTGAGACAGGATTCGAAGGTAAGGAAGTCAGGCCAAAATTTGAGAAGATCCTCCGATATGTTGGAGCAGAGGTTATCGAAAAGGTTTCTAAAAAGCAGTCAGAGATCCTGAAATGGGTTGAGGAGAGAGGAGAAGTCTCTTATCCTGAATTATATAGGAGATTCAAATCCCCTTCAAAATCGATCCGGTTGCTTCAGGAAAAGGGGCTTCTCTCCCTTGGTCTTCGTGAGGTCTGCCGGGACCTCTCGGTTCAACCCGAACTGAAGCCGTATCCAAAACCTGAGCTTACCTCTGATCAACAGCGCATCCTCTATGAAATCCTGAAAGGAATTGATTCGAAACGATATGCCCCTTTTCTCATCCACGGGGTTACAGGAAGCGGAAAGACCGAGGTTTATCTCAGGGCGATCGAAGAGGTGTTGAATCAAGGGAGAGAGGCTATTGTCCTGGTGCCCGAAATCTCTCTTACCCCTCAACTCCTCTCCCGATTCAGAGACCGCTTTGGAGAGAACCTTGCCCTGCTTCACAGTGGACTCGGAAGAGGAGAACGGTATGATCAGTGGAGGAGGATCTGGAGGGGGGAGGTGAAGATTGCTCTGGGCGCTCGCTCCGCCATCTTTGCTCCTTTCAGGAATGTGGGGATCATCATTGTGGATGAGGAGCATGATCCCTCCTATAAGCAGGAGGAGAAGTTGAAGTATCACGCAAGAGACATGGCCGTGGTCCGAGCCCGCGAAGCAGGAGCCACACTTCTATTGGGATCGGCCACACCTTCGTTGGAATCGTTTTATAATGCCGAGAGGGGAAAGTTTCGTCTTTTAACCCTTTCGGAGAGGATCGAAAGAAAACCCCTTCCCATGGTGGAGGTGGTGGACATGAAGAAAGAGAAAGGCCTCCTCTCCGAAAGATTGAAGACCGCCCTTCAGAAAAATATTGAGGAGAAGAGACAGAGTTTGCTCTTTCTCAATCGTCGGGGTTTTGCAAACTTCATCCTCTGTCCGGAATGTGGGTTTGCCTTTAAGTGTCCCAATTGCAGCGTTACGCTGACCTATCACCTCAAAGATCGGTCCCTTCGGTGCCACTATTGCGATTATCGGATCAAGGCGCCTGGAGACTGCCCGAATTGTGAAGGACACCGGCTCAGGGGAATGGGCATCGGGACCGAGCGTCTGGAAGAGGAGATCAAAGCCTTATTTCCAAAAACAGAAGTGGGAAGGATGGATCGCGATACCACCTCCAAGAAGCATGCCCATCAAAAGATTTTGAAGAAGCTGGAGTCTGGAACGATAGAGGTCTTGGTGGGAACACAGATGATCGTCAAAGGCCATGACTTTCCCAATGTGACCTTTGTGGGCGTCATCTCTGCGGACACCTCGCTCCATTTTCCAGATTTTCGGTCGAGCGAAAGGACCTTCCAGCTTCTCACCCAAGTGGCTGGAAGGGCGGGAAGAGGAGAGATGCCCGGAGAGGTGGTAATTCAGACCTTTAACCCTGAGCATAATAGTATTCAGAGGGCCAAAGAGCATGATTTTGAAGGATTCTATCGAGAGGAGATTCAGTTCAGAAAGGCTTTGGAATATCCCCCATTCTCAAGGTTGATCAATTTCAGGTTGACCGGAAATAACGAGAAGCGAACTCAGATGGCCTCTGTGGAGATGGGAAGGATTGGACAGTCGTTGTTGAAGAGAGGGTTTGGAAAAGGAATTGAACTTTTAGGCCCCAGCACAGCCCCATTTTTCAGAATGAAAGGGAAATTCCGTAGGCAGATGTTGGCCAAAGGGGTTCATTCAAAGCTCCTTCATCAATTTGCCGAAGAGCTTGCCCGAATCATGGAGGATCAGATCAAGGGACAGGGAGTCCATCTTGACATTGATGTAGACCCCATTTTTATCCTATAATGAGCCTCAAAAAGATCATTGCATAATGAAAAATCAGGAATGCAAAGTTAACCGTCTAAAAGAGAACCGATCTTTGCTATTTTTTAAATGCAAAATTTACAATGACGATTATGGAATCCGTGGTTCCAGTATTTCGAACGAAGGAGAGTGAGTGAAATGAGTGATCGACGACGTGGCTATTTCGACGAAGAGAAGGAGACGATGTCAAAGGAGAGGAGAGAAGCCTACCAGAGAGAGAGGCTTTCCGAAATCCTTCAATATGGATATCACCATTCAAAGGCAATCCGTTCCGCTTTTGAAAAAGTGGGGTTAAAGCCTGAAGCGATCAGAGAGCTAAAGGATCTTGAAAAGCTTCCTGTTACAAAAAAGGCAGATCTGGTCAATGCCCAGAAGGAAGGCCCCCCATTCGGAGGATTTGGGGTCATCTCAGAGGAAGGGGTCCGAAGAATCTACGTCTCTCCCGGACCGGTCTATGAACCCGGGGAGTGGGATTACGAAGATAGGCGATGGGCCCAGGCTCTCTTTTCCTGCGGGATCCGAAGCGGCGATATTGTTCTCAATACCTTCAATTACCATCTCACCCCTTTGGCCCTCATGTTGGATGAATCGCTCCGTATGATGAAGGCTACCGTCGTCCCTGTGGGACCAGGCAATATCTCGATGCAGATCAATCTGATGAGACAGCTTCGGGCTACAGCCTATATTGGAACGCCCAGTTTTCTCATGGCGATCATCGAAGCCGCAGAGGGCATGCATCTCGACCCCAAAAGGGATTTTCATCTGAGAGCGACCTTTGTTGGTGCGGAGATGTTTCCCGAATCACTCCGTCAAAAACTGGAATCGAAATTGGACCTCCTGGTTCGCCAAGGGTATGGCACGGTCGATGTGGGGTGTCTTGGATATGAATGTCCAGAGAAGAAGGGGATGCACATCCCTGAGGATGTGATTGTGGAGATTGTTGACACAGAGACAGGTAAGGAGCTGGAGATGGGAGCCACAGGAGAGATTGTGGCTACCAACTTCAGCAAAGTCTTTCCGATGCTTCGCTTTGCCACCGGAGATCTCTCTTATCTGATCAGCGAGCCTTGCGCCTGTGGCCGGACGTCCATGCGTCTCGGTAGAATCATGGGCCGGACCGATCAGGTGACCAAGGTTTGGGGAATCTTTATCCATCCCTGGCAGGTGGATGAAATCATGGTCAAGTTTCCAGCCATTGCCAATTATCAGGTGGTTGTGACGAGAAAGGATTATCGGGATGAGATGGCGATCTATGTCGAATTGAAGGAAGAGATTGCGGACAAGATGGTCATGAAAAGGAGGCTTGAGAAGGAGGTTCAGGAGACCCTCAAAGTAACCGCCGAAGTGGTCTTTACCGTGAAAGGAGGCATTCCGGACCGGGCCAAAAAGATCGATGACAGAAGAATCTGGGAGTAAGCATAAGGATTTTCTGATGGGGTAGAAGATGGAGGAGAAGGCCAAAGTCAAAGTGGGAGGGATCATGGCAGCAACGGGTCTGGCCACAGTGAGCATTCTTTCAGTACCGGACCGCCCCGATGTTCCGGGGACGATCCTTCATGCCATGGGAGGACGAAATATCAATATCGAATTCGTCGTTCATAATGTCGATATTGAGGGCAATGGAAACATGACGTTCTGTATCGATCAGAAGAATCTGGAGGCGGCCATCGAGACCCTGGAAGGAATCAAGCCTTTGATCGAAGCAAAAGGGATTTCTTACCATCCCAATGTCGCTACGGTCAGCGTCTTCGGTCCACACTTTAGAGAGAGGCCGATGATCTCGGGACTCATGTTCAATGCCATTGGAACGGCCGGGATCAATGTGATGGCCATCAGCACCTCGATCTCCAGTTGCTCCTGTGTGATTGAGGCTGATCAGATCGAAAATGCCATGAGGGTGTTACACGAAACCTTTGAGGCTCCCCATCAGGTGACCAAGTTCGCACCGTGAAGTGGATGAAGGAGGCTGGAGGATAAAAGTTTGAGGCAGAGGATACCCATCTGAAAGAAGCCGAGCTCCCCACGGGGCAGGCCGAGGGGCTTTCAAAAGGGGTAAAATCCCTTTAGGAAAATAAGATTAAGTTTTCCAGCCTCTCACCTCTATCCCCTAACCTAAAAAGATGGAGTCTCATCTCTGTGAGGTCTGCGGTTCAGCACCGACCGAGCAATGGTTCGAGTTCTGTTATCGATGCAAAAAAAGCTCTGTTTTGATCCCACAGGAAGAGAACAGGCCTGTGCGAAATCTCATCCCGGCCATATCGGCTACTATTATTGTCGAAGTTGCTTGGACTATTTATTTCTTTGCTCTCGGTGTGGGAGGTACAGGACGATTCGGGGTCGCTTTCCATTGAAAGATCATCTCTGCGAAGAGTGTTTCCCCAAGCGTGATCGTTCTATGCCCAGATGAGGTAATCCGAATTCTGAATCATGAAGGTAAGAGGGATCAAGGAGTTTCTATGGAAAAGGCGCTTGAGAAGTTAGCCGAACAGATTCTGACCTTTGATGAGGCCTCCTTGTCCAGTTTGAGAGAGAAGTACCGGTTAAGGATTGAGCAGTTTGATGGAACGAGGGACTGGGAGAGGGCCGTGATCATCTACTCCATCATCAATGCGGTCAGCTTAAAGAACAATCTCTTTAATGAGAACGTATTAAAACGGAAGAGGGGAACGGAGAAGGACCTGCCGAAACGGCCAGGTTTAAAAAGGGTGAAATAGGGAGGATCATGGAGATCAGAAGATTGGCAAGGCAATTAGGAGCGGTTTCAGCAGGGGTTACCCCGGTTGAAGCCCTGATCGGGCAGAAGGCGATTGACCTTAACATCCTTCCCTCGGCCAGATCGATCGTCGTCAATGTCTGCGGTCATAGCTGGGCCGCACTCGATTCGAAGAATCTTCAAATCAAACAGAATGATACGATTGCGACTTATGAAAAGGCGAGGAGTATTTCGAAGCAATTAGCCATGGCATTAGAGGGGGAGGGTCATGGAGCTGTGGCTATTCCGGGCTTTGTTCCGATTGATATGACCGATGGAAAACAGGGAATGGTCGGGCCAGTCGATCTGAGAAGGGCGGCCATTGAGGCAGGAATCGGAAGTTATGGAAAGAGCGGCCTGCTCCTGGTCAAAGGGTTTGGACCGAGGGTGAGGCTGGGGGCTGTGTTGACTACAGCTTCTCTTAAACCTACGATGAAAAAAAGCAAACTGACGTGTCCGCCCGATTGTCAGATCTGCATAAAGGGCTGTCCGGGCAAGGCCCTTCTCGGAGAGGGCGAGGTGGATAAACGGGCCTGTGGCAGGATGGTCTTTCAATACGGTCTTCGAGGCTTGACCAAATTTGTGGGCGGAATGATCGATGCCACTTCAGAGGAACGGGTCGAAATGTTAAAGAGCCACGCTTTCCGTGAACTCTGGCAGACCATGGTATCAGGGAATTACTACTACTGTTTTGAATGCCAGGCGCTCTGTCCAATTGGAAGGGGGAATCCATCCAGGGAAGATAATTGAAAATGGGATAGAACCTATTTTAATCAATTTTCTCCGCACAAGTTAGACTCATCTCCATTCCAGTCATAATAACAATTTACCCCGTTTAAAACCTTTGAATTTCCAGTAGGATAGCTAAAACAAGACCTTAACCTCCCTATTTATTTAAAAAGGATTTATCCTCTCCTCAACGTCAGAGCTACGAGGCTCTATAAACGAGGTAATAGAATTTGTGTATAGGACTTGACAAAAGGTGGGTTTTTATGCTAACCTTGTGAAAAATTATCACAAGAGGTTAGGATATGGAGCTAAATGAACCGCCAATACGGTTGATAACCTACCATCGTCTCCTATTAATAAAGAATCGAACTCTTCGCCTCTTGGCTCGAATCGCTCTTGTCATTATCATCTCATCCCTCGTCCTTCACCTCCCAGACTTTACATCAAAAACCCAGGATGGGGAGCAGACTATCCAGGAGATTCATGGGATATTGGAGAAGTACTCGAAAGATATGGACAATATAACCCGACACAAACTTGCAAAAGTCATCTATGAGGAGTCTGTCCGTTATAACCATGACCCGAAATTCATCCTGGCGCTCATTGCGATTGAGAGTTCCTTCCAGAACCGGTCTGTTTCCGAGAAGGGAGCAAAGGGATTGATGCAGTTGATGCCCTATGTGGCCGAATCCCTTGCCCAGGAATTAGGCATTGAGTGGCATGGAGACCCAACTCTGTTCAATCCCTTTCTCAATATCAGAATGGGAGTTTACTACCTCTCCCAGCTCATCCTCGACTTTGAGGACCTCAGGGTAGCCCTGGTGGCCTATAATTACGGACCTACCTATGTTAAAGGCCTCATTGAGAGAAGGCAGCGGATTCCTGCCCATTATTATCACAGGATTCTCACCACTTACCAGACGCTTTGATTATTTAGGGACACTTCCCATTTTTTCGCTCGAGATAAATTCTTGAAATAAATTGAAATGATAGAAAATGGGAAGTGTCCCTATTTTTAAATAATAGCATTCTCAGGCCATTTGTGATAAGGTATAAATTAAATGGCTTTTATCCCTTCTTATATCGACCTCTATGAAAAAGGGGAGATTCAAAAGAGGATCGGTCTCCTTATGGAGATCTTGAAGGAGTGTAGGCTCTGTCCGAGGGAGTGTAGAGTCAACCGCCTCGATGGAGAGGTTGGCTATTGCAAAGCCCCCTCGGAGCTTATGGTCTCGAGCGCCTTTCCCCATTTTGGCGAAGAGCCTCCTTTGGTCGGATACCACGGTTCAGGCACAATCTTCCTTACCCACTGCAGCCTACGGTGCATCTTCTGTCAGAATTATGACATCAGTCACGAAGGAAGGGGCGAGCGTGTCACCCCGTCTGATATGGCCAGGGCCATGAAGAGGCTTCAGGAGATGGGCTGCCATAACATTAATTTTGTTACCCCCACCCATTATACTCCCCAGATCATTGCCTCTCTTCCGGAAGCGATTAAATTAGGGCTTCGACTTCCCCTTGTCTATAATTGTTCCGGTTATGAGTCGCTGGAAGTTATTCAGCTTCTTGACGGAATTGTGGATATCTATATGCCCGATGTAAAGTATATGGATGAGAAGCATGCCCGGACCTATTCCAATGCACCGGACTACCCGGAGGTCATCAAAAAGATTCTTAAGGAGATGCACCGACAGGTTGGGGACCTGAAAATGAATTCCGCTGGGATTGCTGAAAGGGGGCTCCTCATCCGACACCTGGTTATGCCCAATGACGTAGCTTCCTCTGAGGCAGTCCTGAAGTTCATTGCTCAGGAGGTCTCTATACACTCCTATGTAAACATCATGGCCCAGTATCGGCCTGAGTACCGTGCTTTTGAGCATCCCAAGATTAGCCGGAGGATTGCTCCTAAGGAGTATGCGGAGGCAATCCAGATAGCGAAACGGTTCCAGCTCTATCGGGGGTTTTAATTGGAGTTGGAGAAAGCCCTTCAAGAGATTCAATCCCTTAAAAAGAGGATTCAATCCCTCAATAGAGAGATTGAATCCCTACGGCAGATTGCGCTGATGGATCTATCTCCGGTAGAGAATCTCCTCAAGATGAGAGGGGTTCGGGTCTTCAGAAAAAATCCGACCGACCGTCTCTTCTTTCCTCCTGATCTTCCCAGCCAGGATCAAACCCGATTCTACGAGATGATGAAGCATTACTCTTTCCGGCTTGTGCTTCGCGATATGATCAAGAGCCAGGATGGGTTTCGCATTCAGGATTTGACCCACTACTGTTCTTCAAAAGTGGTTAAGGAATACTGTGAAGCCCTATCTGAGCTGGGATTGATCATGAAGAGAGGGAGGATGAGTTACCAAACTATCGTTAGACCCCTTTACAGTTTCGGACCGACCCTGGAGTGGTTCATTTCCGAGATGTTTAAGAGAGAGTTTGCTTCACCTTCGCTTTATGGGGTGAGCTTAAAGAAGACCCGCTCTGGTGGCGATTATGATGTGATCGCATCCTGGAATCAGAGGTTGGTCTATACGGAGGTGAAGTCCTCACCGCCCAAGGGCATTGAACAGGTAGAGATTACAACCTTCTTCTCCAGGCAAGAGGACCTCTTGCCCGACATGGCCATTCTTTTCGATGATACTCAGTTGAGGATGAAGGATAAGCTGGTGGTGATGTTCGAGGAGGAGTTGAGCCGGAGATATGGAGAGGATTCAAAAAAACGCTATCCTGTGGAGAGACTGATTGAAGAGCTTTTCCATATTGGCCACCGCATCTTCATCGTCAATAGTAAGAAAGATATTGTGGAGAATTTCGGAATCTGCCTCAGGGATTATTTGAGATATGGTGCAAAAAACTCATAAACACCAAGATGCTCAAATCCCCTCTTACCCCCCTTTTCTAAAGGGGGTAAGAGGGGATTATACGTGGGAGTATTAAGGTGAAAAATAAGGAATTATCAGACCTCTTTGAGAGGATGGCAGACATCCTCGAATTCAAAGACGAGAATCCTTTCAAGATCAATGCCTATCGAAAAGCCTCTCGGATTTTAGGCGATCTCACGCAGGATATCGAGGAGATTGCAGAGAGAGGTGATTTGAAAAAGATTCCGGGCATTGGCGAGGGAATGGCCCAGAAGATCGAAGAGTATCTCAAGACCGGTAAGGTCTCCAAATTTGAGGAGGTGAGAAAAGGGGTTTCAGATGAATTAATCTCCATGATGGAGATACCGGGAATGGGCCCAAAGACACTTGCCCTCATCCATAAAGAGAAGGGGATTCAAAACCTATCCCAGCTTGAAAAGGCTGTGGAGAATGGCTCCCTTATCGGACTTCCCGGTATGGGTGAAAAGAAGGTTGAAAATATCAAGCGGGGTATCCAACTCCTCAAACAGAGCAAAGGGAGGATGAACTTAGGTATGGCCTTTCCTGTGGCCAAACGGATTGTGGAGACCCTGAGAGAGAAGACAGGCTCGAAGAAGATCGAATGGGCAGGTTCCCTCAGGAGAATGAGAGAAAACATCGGAGATATTGACATCCTTGCCACAGGTCCAAATCATGAGAAGATTGTCCAAGCCTTCACCCATCTTCCAGAAGTGAAAGAGGTTTTGGCCTCTGGAGAGACAAAAGCCTCTGTCATTGTCGAAGGAGGATTACAGATTGATCTTCGAGTCGTTGAAGAGGATTCTTATGGAGCAGCCCTCCAGTATTTCACAGGCTCAAAAGCGCATAACATCCATCTCCGAGGGATAGCTAAGGCAAAAGGGATCAAGATCAATGAATATGGGGTTTTCAAAGGTGAAAAGAAGATCGGTGGTAGAGAAGAGAAAGACGTATATAAGGCTCTTGGAATGGATTGGATCGATCCTGAGCTTCGAGAAGATCGTGGAGAGATAGAAGCCGCACAGATGAGAGGCCTTCCCAAACTGGTTGAAGAGTCGGATATAAAGGGAGATTTCCATGTACATTCAAATTGGAGCGATGGATCTTCTTCGATCGAAGAGATAGCTCGGGCTGCTCAGAAGAGGGGATACCAGTATGTGGTGATCTGTGACCACACGAAGTCTTTAAAGATTACCCATGGCCTGGATGAGACAAGGCTGATGAAGCAGATGGAGGAGATTGACCGTATCAATGAGAAGATAAGAGGGTTTCAGGTCTTGAAAGGGACAGAGGTAGATATCCTCAGCGATGGAAGGTTAGATCTTTCTGATAAAGTTCTGGAGAAGCTGGACGTCGTCATTGGAGCGATCCACAGTGGATTTAAACAGAACCGAGAGAAAATGACAAAAAGAATTATCAGAGCCATTGAAAATCCGCTTGTCCATATCATTGCCCATCCCTCCGGTAGGCTCTTAGGAGCCAGAGACCCCTATGAAGTTGAAATGGATGAGTTGATGGAAGCGACTAAAAAATATGGGAAGGCATTGGAGATCAATGCCTATTTCGAGCGCCTCGATCTGGATGACATCCACTGCCGGAAAGCAAAGGAGATGGGAATTCGAGTGGCCATCGGAACCGATTCACACCATTTAGATCAGATGTGGATGATGAGTTTGGGTGTGGCGGTGGCCAGAAGAGGATGGCTCCAAGCTCCGGATGTCATCAACACTTTATCCCTTAAAGAACTCCTCAAATGGTGTCACCAGAGGTGAACCTGAGAAGGGGTGAGGTGGAGACATGGAAATAACTTTTTACTGAGACAAAAATTCGATGGCCAGTTTGTTGAACTTCTCCGGATACTCTTCATGAGGGGTATGCCCTGCCTTTTCAAAGATCACCAGTTTCGATTCCTTCCAAAGGCCATTTAATTTCTGTGACCGTTCTAAAGGAACGGCTTTATCTTCTCTACCGTGAATGATTAAGGTCGGTATGTTCATTTTGGCCAAAAGGTTAGCCTCCTTTTCAACATAGGGTTCTTTTAAGACATTCCTGAGGATAAACATTAAACCCGCATAAGATCCTTTGATGCACAATGGCTGCAACACTTCTTGACAATAGTCATCAGTTGCCTTGCTTTTATCATAAAACCATATGGTTCTGATGTTATTTTTCATCAAGGCATCTCCAGGGATGGCATTGATAAATTCACCGATAAGTGGAAGTTGATAAATCCTGCCCATCGTTGTCATCGGATAAGGAATAACGGCCGGTCCAACCAATATAAGTCGGTCAACTCTCTCAGGATAATTGGCAGCCACATAAACGGATATCCCTCCGCCCATGGATTGCCCTCCCAGGGTGGCTTTTTTGATATTGAGGGCATCCATGAATCTAACGATCTGTTTTCCATATCGTTCAAAACTGTATTCGTTCTCTTTCAATCTTTCGCTGTATCCGAATCCCCAGAGGTCTATTGCATAGACCTTAAATTTTTCAGCCAGGGCAGCAATATTCTGCTTCCACATGACTGTATGGTAGAGGAACCCGTGAATCAGGATGACGGGCGAGCCATCCCCTGCCTCGATATAGTGGATCTTCTTAGCATCCACAGTGACGAATTTCCCTTTGGCCAATTTTTGGATGGCCTCTTCATAGGTGCAGGTTTCTTTGGAAGATATCTGAGGGAGAACGATGATGATCAACACCAATGCTCCAACGACAATTAATAATGTGATGAATAAATTCATGGCTCCCTCCTTTCCTGCATTGATAAGCAATAATATTCCTCTATCTCTGATTCGTCTGGATCCGCTGCATTCCAGGAAAAGGGCTCTTGCCGTCTGGAGACAATAAAGCGAATCCAGTAATCATCAATCCTGCTCCGCCCTTTGCCAGTCGTTCATGCAACGTAAAAAGGTCCTGAGTCGGAGGCCCATTTGGGTCTGCCATTCCTTCGTGGGTTGCTGAGCGAACCCATCGGTTTTTTAACTCCATTCCCTTAATTGTCGTTTTTTCGAAAAGGACAGACATGCATCCCTCCGGTTACTGAAAAGACAATATGAGATAAAGGCAATATCACCCAATTAACACTTAGAAGGTTCAAAAAACCATTTATCTACGATGCCCTTCGAAAATACTGGCAGAGGGAAATCAGGATCTTTTTCTGAAGCCCAAAACCGTATCAAGCAAATGGTCAAAAGATTTGCTGTTTACAATCAACAGAGTCATATTCGTTTCAGTTCGGTTGATCAATTTACCGTTTTTCTCGACCCGATCTTTCCCTTCCAGGATGAAAACGAATTCTCATCCTAAATCCCCCTGCTCGGCCAGGCCCTTACCCGCCTTGACTGATGACTAATCGGCATACTTGGCGATTTCGCTCAGATGCCGGCAACTAAGATTGCTAAACATCAAGACCTTTTTAAAAAGTTCGGCCTTCTGGGAGCGATGATGGAGTCACAGATTGTGTCCTCCTTTGTGATAAGAATGCCTTTTGGGTTAAAGGTTCTGGTAGAAAAGCAAAACCCAAATAAAGTGTATTAATTTTCGCACAAGTAAGTCAATAATGATTTTGGTAAAGATTAAGTCAATTCAAAACCAGTCAAAGATTTGTTTAATATGCCCCTCTATTTTTTCTCGCTTGACAGAGCATATATAAATTGTTATAAAAATTGTAACAATATGAAGGAGAGGAGTTATGCTTGAATTCATCATTTCTTCGGTTTCTAGACGGAAAATCCTCGATCATCTTTTAAAAAATCAGAACGGAGAATTCCATCTCAGGGAACTCAGCCGGAACATAGGTGAACCTGCACCGATTATCAAAAGAGAGCTGGATCGGTTGGAGCAGGTCGGGTTGATCCTGTCATGGACGGTTGGGAATCGTAGATATTTCAGAGTGAATAAAAACTTCCTCTTTTTTCCCGAATTGAAATCGCTTGTCGATAAAACGGCAGCACTTCCATCGACCTTAAAGGTTGCGCAAACTTTCACTCTTAAGGAAGGTTTGAGAAGAAGGAGCCTTTGGGAAAAACGCTCAAAAGAAATTGCCAAAGACTATGGGAATCGTTTAAAGCGGCGACGCCCTCGTCATCCGGTCGAGAATAGATTGTTGGAGAAGATATCGTGAGCCCACTTCGTACCATAAAAGAATTACTGAAAAAGGCTGTGACCGTGCAAGAAAAATTCTTAAAACAGCTCTATGTAGCTGCTGTTATTTCGTCGGCATTTGAAAAGAAAGGTATTCAAACGGTGCTGGTCGGCGGAGCGGTTGTCGAATACTATACCGCGGGAGGATACACAACGGTTGACATTGATATGATCCTTCCTCCTTTAGAGAAACAAGAGATTGAAACCATTATGGAAGGGCTCGGATTTGAGAGGTTTGAGGATTATCGCCACTGGATTCATCCCCAGATTCGAATTCCCGTTGAATTTCCTCCTGGACCGCCTCAGGTCGGAGATTTACCGATTCAGGAGGTGAATGAAATCGAAGTCGAAAAAATAAAAATAAAGATACTTAGGATAGAAGATATTTTACTGGATAGACTTGTGGCGGCTCAAGAATGGAAAGATCTTCAGGCCCAGGTCCAGGCCGAAATGTTAATGTATGCTCATTACACTGGGATCAATTGGCCGTATGTACACAAAAGATCTTCCCAACTTGGTATTCTCCAACTCTTTCAGAAAATCCAGAAAAAAGTGAAAAGAAGAATGAAGGGATAAAACTTACCCAATGGCAGTGTTTAGTCAATCAATCCTAATCCTTAATATCACAATAACTGATCGAGGAGGGCGATGAGTTCGGGGTCGCCGCCTGCGGGTGGAGCCCAGTTGAGGTGGATCACTTCGACTCCCTGAATCTTTAAGCTTTCGGCAAAGTCGAGGACCCCGATATTGATGGCCGTTGGTCCATTCTGCAACAGATCCTTTAATCTATCATTCATAGAACTCTCAATAAGAACCCGTGATTAGAAGACCACAGAACCTGGCAGCCTGAGCGCTGCTTGAAAAGACTGATACTCCAGCCCCTTCCAGCTTTTTAAATTGTCTTCAGTAGTTCCCCCCAGCTTTTCCGTGGGTAATCTGTTAAGGTAAAATGGCTCCAAGGATGGCTGGAGCCATGAAAGACATTGAACTTTACCGTTATCTTCTTGGGATAGAGCCACCGTGGACGGTGGAACGAGTTGAGTTGGATTTGGTCAATCAACAAGTGGATATATGGGCCAATCATGCCGGGGATTTGCGTTGGCCTTGTCCAGAGTGTGAAGCCTTGGTTCCGTTTTACGATCATGTTCCCGAGCGGAGATGGCGTCATTTGGATAGTTGTCAATTCAAGACGTTTCTCCATGCCCGTCCTCCGAGAATCAATTGTAGAGAGCATGGGGTTCGGCAGGTTCGGTTGCCGTGGTTGGACGCCAAGGCTCGATTCACCCTGCTCTTTGAGCGGTTGGCCATTGATGTGCTTCGAGAGAGTGATGTGCTTGGGGCCATCCGGATCATGAGGATCAGTTGGGATGAGGCTTGGCATATTCTGGAGCGAGCGGTGGAGCGGGGTTTGATGGTCAAGGAGAGGCGGATTTGTTCTCGGATTGGGATCGGTGAGAAGTCGGTGGGCAAAGGGCACAGCTCTATGACGTTGGTGTGTGATTTGGATAGCTCTACGGTGGAGTATATTTCGGAGGATCGGAAGCAGACGAGTCTGGATGGTTATTTTGAGGGGCTTTCCAGGAGCAGGCAGAAGGGATTGAGGCGGTGGCCCTGGATATCTGGGATCCATATATTGCATCGGTCAAGGCCCATGTTCCTGAGGCAGAGGACAAGATGGTGTTTGATCGTTACCATCTGATGACCCACATGGGTAAGGCGGTGGATGAGATACGCAAGAAAGAGCATCGGGTTTTGAAGCAGACAGGCGATGAGACGTTGAGCGGATCCCAATATCTCTGGTTGTATCCGGAAGAGAATCTTCCTGAGAAGCATCAGGAATGGTTTTCGGTTCTCAAGGGGATGAAGCTCAAGACGGCCCGGATGATCCATCAATACCTTCATAATGTGTTGACCTATTTCACTCATCCCATTACAAATGCTGTGGCTGAAGGCCTCAACTCTAAAATTCTAACCATCAAGAAGAAGGCCTATGGATTTAGAAATCGTGAACACTTTAAAACAGCCATTTTCTTCCACTATGGAGGATTACAACTTTACCCGGTTACCCATTAAATACCCAGATGAACCTAAAAAAGAATGAATCCGACAATAGCGAGAACCGCCCCAAGGTGGATCCGTGTTCCAAAGAAAGAAGGCAGGATGGCTGCATCCGGAAACGGAGCGCTCTGCGGATAATTTGCGCTTTCTGGGTCTTTCCATGGGCCGAAGACAAAGAAGTTCACCAGCAGTATGGCTACATAGTTCATCAGTAAGGTAGAGATCGTCTCACTGGCCCAGCCTCTGACCCTCATCAATCCTGAGATAGCCCCCCACAATCCGCCACCGAGAAATCCTAAAATTCCAATCCATGGGAGAAGAAGCCAGGCTGGCAGGTTTGTGAAGTTGACGGCTCCCCAGGTGGCAAATAAGGCTCCGATGAAGAGCTGACCTTCGCCGCCTACGTTGATAAGCCAGATTTTCGATGGCAAAGCCACAGCCAGAGCCGTCAGAATCAATGGAATCATTCTGACCAGGACTTACGAAATACCATAGGAGCTGCCCAGCGTGGCTGAAAATATATCCCAATAGGCATGCATGGGATTTTTCCCAAACACCAGTAAGACAGCAGCAAAGATCATTAGGGCCAAGATAAAAAGGCCAACAAAACGAATCAGGCTTATCAGCCATCTCTTCCGAAGAAGTCCAATCTTTAAAATACCCTTATTCACTCTGTTTATATTCTCCTTTTAAACCGGTCATCAGGTAGCCTACCTCATTCATGCTGATTTCCTGAGGGCTGCTTTCACCAACAATCCTTCCCTGAAACATAACCACCAGCCGGTCGCTTAGGTTAAACAGTTCGCCCAGGTCCTCTGAAATAAGGAGGATGCCAGCCCCCTGGTCCCTGGAAACATCCAGAATTTTTCTTGCGGAATTGGCGCTTTGCATATCAAGACCACGGGTAGGGTAAAAGGCAATGATCAATTTAGGACGGTGAGCCATCTCCCGTGTTAGAATCATCCGTTGAACGTTTCCTCCTGAAAGGATCCCTAATGGAACATAAAAAGGAGGGATATTGAACCCCAATCGCTCAAGGGATGCCTGCAAATCGGAACGAACAGCCTGCCAGTCCATGGATAAGCCACCTTGCCTTGAATACATCCGGGGGTTGGCCATCGCCATATTTTCCTGAACGCTCAGCCAAGGGAAAGCAGCCATGCCCAGAGGGTCTTCGGGGATGAAAGCGACTCCACTTGCGCGGACCTGTGCCACTGACCAATCCGTGGCTTTCTCTCCATGCAGGTATTTGACTCCCTTCGTGCACTTCTCAAGTTCCAGAACAACATCGCCTAATTCTTTCTGTCCATTACCCGAAACTCCGGCAACACCGACAATTTCCCCTGGTTTGATGATCAGGTTGATATCCTTAAGACCCCAAGCCATTCCTTCGGGTTATGCGTTTACTCCCTTCAATTCAAGGAGAGGTTTTCTTCCATCCGCTGGTGTTTGGGTTCTCCTTTTTGGAGATTCTTCAATCTGTTTACCGAACATGAGGGAAATAAGGTTGTTTTCCGTGGCTTCGAAGCAGTTAAACATACCAGCCACTTGGCCACGACGCATTACAGTGATCCGGTCTGCACAGGCCAAGACTTCTTTGATCTTATGAGTAATAAAAACCAGGGCATATCCATCGCGTTTCAGATTGGCGAAGACCTGGAAGAGTCCTTCTATTTCGTGAGGAGCCAAACTCCTTGTCGGTTCATCGAGAATCAAAATCCTGGCATCAGCTAACAGCAATTTGAGCACTTCTACTTTTTGACGTTCTCCAACTGAGAGCTGCCAAACAGGAACCCTGGGATTAACCTTAAGACCATAACGTTCGGATACTTCCTTGATCCTTTTGATGATCGAAACATTGTCCAACACAAAAGGCAAGTTTGGAAGGAAAAGGGTAATATTTTCGGCAACGGTCAGGGCAGGAATTTGGATGAATTCCTGAAAGACCATTCCGATGCAAAACTGTCGAGCGTCATGAGGTGAATAGATCTGAATGGGCTGACCGTTTAAGCGGATTTCTCCGGAGTCGGGACGGTAAAAGCCATAGAGGATCTTCATAAGAGTACTTTTACCTGCACCGTTTTCTCCGAGAAGGGCATGGACTTCGCCCATGTAGATGTCCAGATCAACATGATCATTGGCCAAGACGCCAGGGAATGACTTCGTCATACCCCGTAATGTGAGAAGAGGAGAAAGATTCATTTTTGATGATGAATTGTTTGACAAGGGAAAAAGATTCTTCATCTATCTATCACAAACCCCATTTGGATGCAACCCGAAGAGACTTTCAAAACCAACCGAAGGTCTGTTTGATTTCTTCGGCGAATTGGGGAAAGGGAGAGGGGGTGAAGGAGAGAAGAAAAGCGAGAAACATCAAACCACCGATCAATTTTCTCTTTCCATCGATGGGTGTCAGGTCATCAAGCGGCCTGGGATGCCGAAAGCCAAAGAGGATCATCAAGACGAGCAGAAGAATCCATCCGGGATTGTAAAAAATGGTGATGAAACCCATGACTGCGATGGCGATGAGGAAGATGGCGCGACTCTTCCTTCCAAAGAGGGCATAGGCGATATGTCCGCCATCTAACTGCCCTACCGGAAAAAGATTGAGAGCGGTGACGAAGAGGCCAACCCATCCGGCATATCCGATGGGATGGAGTAACACATCAACATTTTCGGGGACCTCCCCAAGGACGAGTCGCTGGATGAAAGAGAAAAGAAAAGGGTCTGCCAGGCGGATCGTTCCTTCTTTGAGCTGGGAAGTCGGAACCAATGTGGAAAATCTTAAACCAATAGCAATAGCAGGAATACTTAGAAGGAGACTGGTCAGTGGACCTGCCACTCCTGTATCGAAGATGGCTTTCCGGGATAAGAGAGGGCCCTCCATCCGGATGACGGCACCCAATGTCCCAAAGGGAGAAAGGGGGAAAGGCAGAAAGAAAGGCAAAGTAGCTTTCATCTCATGCTTCCGGGACATGAAATAGTGACCCATCTCATGTCCCAGAAGGATGAGCATAATGGCGATCGAATAACTTAGCCCTCCGGTCATCCAGGTGGAGGCAATTGTGAGGATAAAAAGAACGATATGAATGGTATTGTAGCGCATCAATAGATATTATTTCTTTTTCTTGTGACGATCACGGTCGAGTCTCTTTTTATGTTTATGTTTTGCCATCTTCTTTCGTCTCTTCTTAACGACGCTTCCCATAATTCCTCCTCTCCTAAACGGCATGGATTAGTGTTATGGCTACGAAGCCCGTTTCGTTTAGAGTCTGAGGGTTACGTCAAGTTCTTTAGACAAGAGACGTTACCAAATAACGATACGAGTATCGTTGCCCTGACCATAACCGAAAGACGCTATTTTCTATCTAATCAACGATCACATTCGTCTGAGTTCTCAATACGCCCGAAAGACCTTGGATTTTGGTGACAATGAAATCGCCAAGGATGTTGATATCCGGAGCCTCGACCAGAGCGATCACATCATAAGGGCCTGTTGTCGCATTGGCGCGCTTCACCCCTTGGATCTTACCAGCCTCTTTGGCCACATCCCTGGCAGTCCCTGCAGTGCATTCAATGAAAACGTAAGCAGAGATCGGCATAGCGATCACCTCCTTTGAGGAATAAATTATACCAATTCAATTTCAATTTCAAGGCTTATTTCATTTTCTTCAGTTCTTTCTCGTCGATGTGAAAACTGTGGTGGTCGGTTGGAAATTTCCCTGTGAGAACTTCTTCCCTGTAAGCATTGAAAGCATTGAGAATCACTTCGCTCAGGTTGACATATCGTTTGGCAAATTTAGGGGTGAACCGATCAAAGAGGCCAAGCATGTCATGCACGACCAGAACCTGTCCGTCGCAGTGAACTCCCGCACCGATTCCGATGGTCGGAACCTTCAGGCGTTCTGTAACCATCTTAGCAATGGGGGCCGGGACAGCCTCAAGAAGAACGGAAAAAGCTCCTGCCCCTTCGAGTTCTAAGGCATCGTCTATGATCTTCTGGGCCGCCTGAGCATCCTTACCCTGAACCTTGAAGCCTCCGAGCATGGAGATCGTCTGAGGGGTAAGACCGATATGGCCCATCACTGGGATGCCTGCTTTCACAATGGCTTTTACAATCTCCTTGACGCTGGCGCCTCCTTCCAGCTTCACCGCATCAGCCTTCGCCTCTTTCATAAAACGGCCGGCATTGAAGATAGCGTCCCGCTCCGAGGTGTTATAGGACATGAAGGGCATGTCGCCAAGGATGAGGGCATATTTGGCTCCCCGGCTTACAGCCTTTGTATGATGGATCATCTCGTCCATGGTGACCGGGATGGTATTCTCATAACCCAGGACTGTCATTCCCAGAGAGTCACCGACGAGAATGATATCAATCCCTGCACGATCTTCGAGAAGCGCCATGGGATAGTCGTAAGCCGTAAGCATGGTGATCTTCTTTCCCTCATTCTTCATTGCCTGAATATCGACCGGTGTTATTTTTTTGCGATCCATCTGCCCCTCCTTAAAATTCGAATATCAAATATTGAAATCCGAAACAATTCTTAAATTCAAATTTTCAAATGTTTAAAAACCTAAATTGAGCGATTCACCCAATCTCCCAAGGGGGGCGGCAATGCCTCACCCCCTTTTAGAATGCGATGCCTTGAACGTCTGGGACATGGTCCTTAAGCGTTTACCCAACGGGTGATGATTAAACAGGACCGAGGGTTGATTTAATCAATCAAAGGTCATCGCCCTAAAAGGCTTTTGGGCGTCCCCGCCCCCCCTTGTGAAGGGTGAAAGAAATCGCTCAATTTAGGTAAAACATAAAGAGTTTTGAATGTTGGTTATTTGGTCATTCGAATTTGTTTCGAGCTTCGATATTCGGATTTCGAAATTAAAATTGTTTTTCTATGACTTTGATTAAATCCGTGATCATTCGGTTATAGGGAACAGAGATCCCCATACGTTCTGCCTCTCTCACCACGGCTCCATTGATGGCATCAATCTCGGTCTTCCGTTTCCGATCAAGATCCTGCCCCATGGAACAGCGGTTTTCCCGGGTCGCCTCTATGACCGTTTTTACCCGTTCGATTGGATTTCCTTCAATCCGGATTCCTTTTCTTCGGGCAACCTCTACGGCTTCATTGACCAGAGAGTCCAGCAGCCTCAATGTTTCAGGGAAGTCTAAGATCTGGCCGTTTTTTATTCCAAGGAGGGCTGCCAGGGCATTGATGCCCACATTGACAAAGAGTTTTTCCCACACCAGGTCATGAATGTGTGAGGAAACTTCCGTTTCGATTCCAGCCTTACAAAACATCTGGACGATCTGGTTTGTGCGATCTGTCATCTTTCCGTCCAGTTCGCCCACATAGGTCTTGCCCCACCCTGCGTGACGAATGCTTCCGGGTCCTAAGAGAGTAGCACCCTGTCCTGTAATCCCAAGGATCACCTTCTTTCGATCTATTTTTTGACAGATCGTCTCTTCATTTCCAAGACCATTCTGGAGGGTGAGAAAGAGGGTATCTTCTTTCTCAAGGGCTAAGGAATCTGAGACGGCCTTTTCTGTGTTGTAGGTTTTAACGAAAAAGAGGACAAGATCGGCTTTTCCAATGGATTGGAGATCCATAGTGGCGTTGACGGAAATAGTTCGAATGGTCCCCTTTTCTTCAATGACAAGACCCTTTGAGCAAATGGCATCAATATGTTCTTTCCAGACATCGACAAGCCAGACTTCCTGTCCTGAAATCGACAGAAGTCCCCCAAAGAGACTCCCCATGGCACCCGCGCCGATGATGACTGTCTTCATCTTAATATCCTCATTCTTTAGGAAAAGCAATTAACAGAAGGTAGGGGGAAAATCAAGAAAGATGAAGAACTATTTCAAAGAGAACTATTTGGAACGTCCCTAAATTTTAAGGTCTTTTTCATATTACTCGCCATAGGGGGATTTTACAGAGGTAATTTAAGGTAATGAGTGATTTGAAAGAGCTTGAGGTGATTAAGACGGCCTTGAAGGGTTTTAAATCCCCTTCGCACAGTTTCAATTTGTCGCCAAACATTGATAAGGGTTTCAGAATGTCCGGATCGAGGGATCGTGAGTCCTC
>Ga0209721_1000897_pt1 | contig 24324 bp, 23 predicted proteins | sample TshhotsprinmetaG_FD_184139 | JGI IMG/M metagenome (GOLD analysis project Ga0209721, IMG submission 184139) | Hot spring microbial communities from South Africa to study Microbial Dark Matter (Phase II) - Tshipise hot spring metaG (SPAdes)... | ecosystem: Environmental > Aquatic > Thermal springs...
GGTCTACGCTAATTGTTAAATTGTCAAAGAACGCTCTTTGAAAATTGAATATGTTGAGTAAATATATTGTGGAAAACTATTTCACAAACTACCCTAATTTTTTACTTGACTCCTTATAGGATGTCTTTTAAAAAGTTAATTATTCATCATTTATGCCGGTGCCTATCCCCAGCGTTTGACTTTTATCAGGCCGATCACCTCCTTCTCAAAAATTCAAATTGAATTAAAGGGTAGAGTTAGAGATCTATTGCAAGAGCTTCTTCCTTATTGTGGATGGTAATATTATGATAAGTTTCATTGATTTGTCAAGGATTTTAAATATGACGGCATAATTCCTGTGCGGTTTGGCCAGATCATCAATCCATCGAATGGTTATAAGATTCTGAGAGAATGGGGCTATTCGACTATTGGATCGATGTATCGTTTTATTGCTTTTAGGCTTCTCCAGAGGTGGTCCTCTTCGTGGGGTTCGATCGTATAGATGGGTTTTATACCCTGGAAAGCGAGGAGTTTGAAGAGTTCTTTGAAATCGAACCTTCCCTCACCTATGGGCAGATGATCGTCCATCTCGCCTTGATTGTCGTGGAGATGAACCTCAACGAGATATTCCCCTAATGTTTCGATCCACTGGGAGAGTGGCGATTTACTAAAGACGTGGCAGTGCCCAGAATCAAAGCAGAAGCGGAAGTTCGGTGAGCCGATCTTCTGGAGAAGCATCCGCAGGGGATCGGGGTTCTCCTCAAAGACGTTTTCAATAGCCAGAATCAGTCCCCGCTCTTTCGCCTCTTTTACTAGAGGGAGCCAGGTGGAGAGGCTACTTTCGAGCCAGATGTTTATATTTCCATCAAATTTCCATTTCTCATATCCGGGATGGAAGACAATAGCCCTCGGTTTGAATAGAGACCCCAGCTCAATGGTCCTCGAAAAGCGATCGAACGTTACCTCTTTGATCCTCCGGTCCACTCCACCAGGGCTCAAATCCATAAAGGGACCATGAATCGTGCAGAGGAGATCATTTCCGAGAAGAGTTTCGGCAAGCTGGCGGGCCTCTTCTTCATGGCAGGTATCGAGATCATCTCCGCTGAAATAGATCTCAGGATAGAATTGGTGTTCAATGACGAATTCGGTTCTCTTAAGAAGCATGGTGTAAGGGACATTGATATGGATGGGTACCATTTTTGTTCTCCGATATTTGGATTCAACCTCTAACCTCTCAGGAAAAGGACTCCAAGAGTTCAATTGCCCTCAGAACCTTTTCTCTCTCTCCGATCAGATAGACGACATCTCCGGCTCTAAAGACGAAGGCCGGATCCGGGCTGGGGAGGATTTCTCCATCCCTTCTTATGGCGATGACAGTAGCGCCTGTAGTGGATCGTATCTTCAGATCTCTTATGGAATGACCTTTGGCTGGGGTTTCTTCGCCGATCAGGTAGGTTTCGGTCTCTATATCAGTCATGATCTCACATTTTTCAGGAAGGTTCTTTACAGGAAGCTCCACCCTTCGAAGAGCCTCATAACTTCCGCTTCGGATCTTTTCGATCTGTTCGAAGAGAAGGTTTCGCGGAACCTGGTAACGGTGGAGCACTTTGGCGAAGATCTCAATCGATGTCTCGAACTCTTCAGGGATGACCTCATTGGCCCCTAATTGGAGGAGATCCTCTACCTCAGCGGTGTATCGGGTTCTGACGATGATGTAAACTTTCGGATTCTCTTTTCGTGCAAGCCGGACGATCCTTCTGGTCGAGGCAGGATCAGAGATGACGACGACCAGCATTCTCGCATGAGTAAGCCCCAGCTTATGAAGGATCTCTGGTCGGGTTCCATCTCCGTAGAAGATCGGTTCCCCTTTTTTTCTCATTTCCCTTACTGTCTCGCTGTTGAGATCCAGAACGACATAAGGGATGGAGGTCTCTTTCAAAACCTCCGCCAGATTCCTTCCGTTTAAACCAAAACCAACGATGATGACATGGTCCGCTTTTCCCGTAAAGATGCTCTCCCTTTCCGCATATTTTCTCATCCTGTCCAGCCGGTCGAGAAGCTTTCTCGAACTCATCCATGCCGAAAGTGTTGGAGAGGCTTGGATGAGAAATGGGGTCAGAATCATCGTGATGACCGAAGCCGATAGAAAGAGCTGATAGTGGCTCTCTGTAATGAGTCCTGCCGATTTTCCGGCCATGGCGAGGACGAAGGAGAATTCTCCAATCTGGGCCAGATGGATTCCTGTCTGTAGCGAGATTCGCGGGGGATGACCGATCAGCTGGATTGCTAAGAAGCCGGTGAAGGTCTTCAAGACGATGAGGATAGGTACGCCCATGAGAATCAAAAGCACATGTTCGCTGAGGTAACGGAGGTCCATCAACATCCCGATGGAGATGAAGAAGAGTCCGTTGAAACTGTCTTTGAAAGGGAGAATATCCGAGATTGCCTGATAAGCATATTCTGATTCGGAGATGATGAGTCCTGCCAGAAAGGCTCCCAGGGCCAGGGAGAGGCCAAGCCAGGAGGTGAAGAGGGCTGTTCCGAGGCAGAGGAGGATGATCGTGATGACAAAGAGTTCACGGCTACGGGTGTGGACGATCTGATGAAGGAGGTGAGGGACCAGCCATCTGGCACCAAAGATGACGACAAAGATGATAGCAGCAGATTTTAGTAGTGTCCCCAACAGTTCATAGGGGCTACCAGTCGCTCCAGAAAGGATGGGAACCAGAAGCATCAGGGGAACGACACAGAGGTCCTGAAAGATGAGGATGCCGATGGCGAGGCGTCCATGGGGAGAATCAATCTCACCTCGATCAAAGAGCATCTTCATGACAATGGCCGTACTGCTTAAGGCGATGAGGAATCCTGCAAAAAGAGATGCATTCCATTTCTGTAGAAAAGGATAGGCAATGGCTGTGGTGGCGAGAAAGGTGAGGAAGACCTGGGAGAAGCCTCCTCCCAAGACTGCGGAGCGAATCCTTTTGAGGTTTTTAAGAGAGATCTCCAGCCCTACGGTAAAGAGGAGAAGGATGATACCGATTTCGGCAAGGAGTTCCACCTCATGGATGTTTTGGATCAAACCAAACCCATGGGGACCAAGAAGGACTCCAGCTGTCAGAAAGCCCACGATGGAGGGAATCCTCAGCTTATGAAGCAGGAAGATCACCGAGGCCGATACTCCGAAAATGATCACAAGCGTTTTTAAGAATCCGAGATCCATCCGTTTTACCCAGGTCTGTATTATAACCCAATTCGTGCCTCTTTTATCAACCTCTGAGGAGCGAGTTTTTTTTCTTGTCCAATATTGTCCCAGGAGGACGAGGTACGGAACCATTGCAAGATTGAGAGCGATTATGATATAAAAGCATTGAGGTGAAAGGATGTTTAATATCGGGTTGCCAGAACTCCTGATCATCGGAGCAATTGCTCTGATCGTTTTTGGACCGAATAAACTTCCAGAGTTGGCCAGAGCTTTTGGCCGGGCGATGAGGGAATTTAAGAAAGCGACCGATGAAGTGAAGGAGAGTTTCGAGGCTGAGACCAGGGATATTGAGGAATTAAGGAGTGCCATTACAACAGGGAATCCCTTGGAAGATTTAGCCAGAGAGATATCCACCCTCGAGGAGGTTCCTGCGGAGAACGAAAGGTTGGAAGAAGTGGCACCAGAGGGTACGGTTCCAACAGAGACTTCCTCGGCGGAAGTACCTGTGACTTCTCCAGAAGGGAGAAGCAACGAGGATAAGAAAGAAGAGGGATTCGAGGAGAAAAAAGAGGGGATTCCCTCCCATGGATGAAAAGAAACAACCCTTGACCTCTCACCTCCAGGAACTTAGGAAACGTCTCATCCTCTCTTTTCTTGCAGTTGGCGCTGGTTTTGTCATCTGTTATGCCTTTTCCCAACACCTTTTCGATATCCTTTCAAAACCCCTTCTCAAAATGATGCCCGAGGGAAGCTCTCTCATCTTCACCAGTGTGGCCGAAGCTTTCTTTACCTATATGAAGGTGGCCTTCATCGCAGGCATCATGGTAGCCTCTCCATTTGTGCTCTACCAGATTTGGGCTTTTGTGGCGCCCGGACTTTATCGTCATGAAAAACAGTATGTGATCCCTTTTGTCACGGCTGGCTCTTTCTTCTTCGTCTTGGGCATTCTCTTCGCCTATTTTGTTGCCATTCCTGTTGGGTTTAGATTTCTTTTGGGATATGCCACCGATTTCATTAAACCGATGCCGAGTATGAAGGAGTACCTTTCCTTCAGCATCAAATTCCTGTTAGCCTTTGGTCTGGTGTTCGAATTTCCAGTGGTCCTGGTCCTTCTGGCACGGATCGGAGTAGTTGATGCAAAGACTATGGCCCGACACCGGAAATATGCCATTCTCCTGATCTTTATCTTTGCGGCGGTGATGACCCCACCGGACATCATTTCCCAGTTATTGATGGCTATCCCCCTTATGGGGCTTTACGAACTGAGCATTCTTCTTTCAAAAATTTTCGGAAAGAAGAAGAAAGCCAATTCATCCCTTGATTCGTAACATATGGTGGAATCGCATTATAAGATTTCACATTGGCCGAAGAAGGAGAGGCCGAGAGAGAGGTTGCTCGAGCAGGGAGCCCAGCATCTGACCGAGGCAGAACTGTTGGGAATTCTGATCGGAAAGGGGACAAAGAGGAGGACAGCCATTGATTTGGCAAGGGAGCTTCTCGACCGATACGAATCTCTTGAGAACCTCTTCAGCCGTTCTCCTGCAGAATTGATGAAGATCAAGGGCATCGGGTCTGCTAAAGCGGCCATTCTTTCGGCAGCCTTCCAGCTGGTGAGACGTGTTCAATCACGAAGAAGTAACAAACAGCCCATTTTTAAACGGGCGAGGGATGTAGCCGACCATTATCTCCCATTAATGAAGGATTTAAGAAAGGAGATCTTCCGGGTTCTACTCCTCAACCGTGCCAACCGGCTCATCCGGGAAGTGACCATTTCTGAAGGAACACTCGATGCGAGCATCGTCCATCCCAGGGAGGTCTTCCGGGAGGCCCTGTTTGAGTTGGCAGCAGGGGTTATTCTCCTTCACAACCATCCGAGCGGCAATCCGAATCCAAGCGAAGAGGATATCCGAATCACCAAGCAGTTGGTGGAAGCCGGCAAGGTGATGGGGATTAAGGTTTATGATCATATCATCTTCGGTGGAGATGAATATCGTAGCCTGGCCGATGACGGCCTTATTTAAAATCGGTTTAGAGTTGTTAGTTCAGGGTTCGGAGGACCTCGTTTAAATCTTTTACTTCGAACTCATTACTCTGAACTCCTAACTCGATATGCGTGTTCTGGTCACCGATGGACATTTTCGAAAGACACTTGCTGTGGTTCGATCTCTTGGGCAAAAAGGGGTTCATGTCACAGTTGGGGAAAGGACTTTGCTCAATACCTGCTTCTTTTCAAAATATTGTTCGAGGCGTCTCATCTATCCTTCACCCAGGCGATATCCGGATCGTTTCATTGAGTGGTTACTTACAGAGTTAAAAAAGAATGGTACAGATTGTCTTTTTCCAATGGAGGAGGAGACCCTTCTTCTGGTCGCCCAATATCGCTCCGAAATTTCACAATATACCTACCTTCTCATTCCTGAGCTTGAAAAGATCGCATTTGTTCGCGACAAGGGGAAGCTGATTCGATTTGCAGAAGCCCACGGGATTCCAGTACCAAAGAGCTATGAGTTTCCTCTGGGAGAACTCCCTTCCACTTTCGCCCTCCCCCACCAGGTGGGAGGGGTCAGTGAGGGGTATGTGGTCAAGCCCAGGATCAGTTCAGGATCGTTTGGTATTGTCTATGTCAAGAAGAAAGAGGATCTTGCCTCTTCCTATAATAAGGTCCATCAACGTTATCCATTTCCTCTGATTCAGGAGTATATTCCAGACGGTGGAGGGACATTTGGCGTTTCTGCCCTTTTTGATGAGGCGTCGAATGTGAGAGCGGCTTTTGTTCATAAGAAATTGAGGATGTATCCGGTTCAGGGAGGGCCCAGCACCCTGCGTGAAGGGGTAGAGCATCCTCAGGTCATGGAGCTTGGACTTTCGCTCCTGAAGGCATTGAATTGGATTGGAGTTGCCATGGTGGAGTTTAAGGTGGATCCAAGAGATGGGTTTCCCAAATTGATGGAGATCAATCCCCGCTTCTGGGGCTCCTTGCAGTTAGCCATCTTTTCAGGGGTTGATTTTCCATACTTTATCCTGAAAATGGCAAAAGGAGAGAGGTTCGATCCTGTGCTTCAGTATCCGGTTGGAAGACGCTCGCGCTGGCTTTTATTCGGTGATATGCTCCATTTTTTCACCAATCCAAAACGATTTCGTCTTCAGCCCTCCTTCTTCGATTTCTTCGAACCGAATACCTGTGATGATATTATTTCAAGGGACGATCCGCTACCGGTCCTGGGCGCCATGGCCACCTTTTTCACCTTTCTCTACGACCCGGAGATGAAGCGGTTCTTAGAAAGAAGATAAAATAGGGACACTTCCCTATTTTTCCTACATCCCAACAATTATCTGACTGTTCTATTTCTCTTTTTAAAGATTAAAAAATAGGGAAGTGTCCCTATTTCCTATTTTTGATTTGAGCGATGAAGAATATATTAACGGTAGATGTTGAGGACTGGTATCACATCTGTGATATTGAACACATCCTTCCACGTTCCTTGTGGGACCGATGTGAGAGCCGGATCCTTCCCAATCTGGAGAAGATTCTAACGCTGTTGAGTCGATTCAATGTCCGGGCGACTTTCTTCGTCCTCGGATATGTGGCAGAGAGGACGCCCGAAGCGGTCCGGATGATCCATGGCGAAGGCCATGAGATTGCCTCCCATGGTTATGGCCACCTTCAGGTGTACAAACAGACGGAAGAGGAGTTTCTTAAAGATTTGTTAAGATCGAAAAGTCTGCTGGAAGAGATGACAGGCGAAAGAGTGATTGGATATCGGGCGCCCGAATGGTCAATCTGTAAAGGGAGAAGGGATTCCTACTGGGCACTTGACCTTCTGGCTCAGAATGGATTCCTCTACGATTCAAGCATTGCTCCGCTTCGATTTATTGGAATTCCGGATGCTCCCACCTTACCCTACACCGTCTCGACTTCATATGGTCCCATTAGGGAATACCCACCTCTCGTCATACCCTCCTATCTTGGAAATCTCCCCATCGGAGGAGGATGGGGATTGAGGATCTTTCCCTATTGGTGCCTTCATCGAAAGATTCTTCAACATAACTCTCAAGGTTCCCCTGGAGTCATCTTCTGTCATCCTTCGGACTTCGACTCGGATATCCCCAGAATTCCCCTTCCCTGGATCAAACGATTTGTCTGTTACGGGAAGATTCGGACAACGGAAGAGCGAATGATTCGACTCCTCAATGATTTTGAGTTTACAACGGTGAAGGAGGTTCTTTTTGGATAAGGTCTGTGTGCTCATCCCTGCCTATAATGCCGAAAAAACGATTGGCCCTGTTCTGGAAGAGGTGCGATCGCTTGGTTTCCATACGATCGTTGTGGATGATGGGTCAACAGATGGGACGCAAAAGGTCGTCGAAGCCTATGGGGTGCCTCTCGTAAGACATAGCCGCAATCTTGGGAAAGGGGCTGCTCTGCGTAGAGGCTTTCAATATATTCTTCAAAGAGATTATGAGGTCGTCGTCACCCTTGATGCGGACGGACAGCACGATCCTTCAGAGATTCCATTCCTTCTCAAAGTTTTCCGTACCGTTCAAGCTGATCTCCTGATTGGTTCGAGGGCGAGGGAATTCGATCGGATGACCTTTCTTCGGCGGTTCTGGAATCGTCTTGGAGTCAAGGCGGTTTCGCGACTCTGCCATGCCGATATCACCGATAGCCAATCCGGGTTCCGGTTAATCCGAGCGGAGCTCTTAAGGAACATTCCACTCAATACCACTGGTTTTGAGACGGAGCTGGAGCTTCTGATCAAGGCTTGCAAAAAGGGGTTTGGTGTGTTATCCATTTTTATAAATGTCCCGAAGGTGGATGGTTCACGTTCCAGCCATTTCAGACCTGTAGCCGATACCTGGCTCGTCTGCAAACTCTATCTGCGCAGCCTGTTCTGGTAAAAGATGGGTATTTATCAGCAAGCAAAATTCTATTCCATTTCAAAATTTACGATGGTTGCCCTCTCTCTTCTCGCGAGCGCTTCCAAGGATAACTTGATCCAACTTACCCACCTGGCCGAAAAGATTCCAAAGAAAGAGTCCTATCGTGAAAAGATCCGGTGGATCCGGACGCTCTTTCAAACCGATCATCCAGCGCTGACCATTGCCAGAAGAGTTCTGAATGAAACCCATCCTCTCCACCGGAAGAAGATCATCACCAACTTCCTCATCAATCAGCTTCTGGTCGGAACGAACCGCCGAAAAGCTTTCGAGGAGGAGAAGGGATTTAAACCGCCCAATGCGATGCTGATCAGTCCCACGATGCGATGTAACCTCAACTGCTTTGGCTGTTATTCAGGATCTTATTCGACCCAAGAAGAGCTTTCTTTTGAGGTGATCGATCGTCTCGTCCGAGAGTGTAAGGAGATGGGCATCTATCTGGTCATCATCACTGGTGGAGAGCCTTTTTTGAGAAAGGATCTCTTCGATCTCTTTGAGAGACACCCGGATGCCATTTTTCAGGTCTATACCAATGGTTCTCTAATCGATGAGGCAATGGTTGAGTGGTTTGTGGAATTAGGAAATGTCGTTCCAGCAATCAGTCTCGAGGGCCTCAAAGAGGAGACCGACGCACGAAGAGGCAAAGGCCAGTTCGACCATGTGGTTTACGTAATGGACCTGCTCAAGAGAGCGGGTATCTTCTTCGCCATCTCCACCACCCAAACCATCCGAAATTCGGAGACGATCGGAAGCGATGCTTTTGTCGATTTTCTTGTTGAGAAGGGATGTATCTTGCTCTGGAATTTTCATTATATCCCCATTGGTCGCGATGCGGACCTCAGTCTAATGGCAACGCCGGAGCAGAGGGCATGGATACGAGAACGTTTTGCCCATTTCAGGGCGACCAAACCGCTCCTCATGGTGGACTTTTGGAATGACGGATGTCTCACCGAGGGATGCATTGCCGGAGGGAGAAAATATTTCCATGTCAATGCCCAAGGTGATGTGGAACCCTGCGTCTTTTGCCACTTCGCTTATGATAACATTAAAGAGAAACCTTTGATGGAGGCTCTCAACTCGCCTCTTTTTCAAGAGATCCGTTCAAGACAGCCCTTTTCAGAAAACCTTTTTATCAACTGTCCCTTAATCGATCATCCCGAGCATGGAAAAGAGTTTGCCCTCAAATTTGCAAGGTACTTCACGCATAAAGGGGCAGAAGGGTTTTTTACGGAATTGGCTCCAGCCATTGAAGCCTATTCAAAAACCTACCGAAAGATGGCGGAAGAAGCATGGGAGGAGAAGCTCAAAAGCCGCAGTCAGAATATCCCGGTTTCTTCCAAAGAGAAGAAGGTTGCAGGTTCACCCCGTTGTTGAATGGGTATTCCTCCTCTCCATCAATGAAAGAGGTTATGACATTTTAAGGACAAAGGTCTAATACAACTGCGGGGTAGACATGGATGAAAGTTACCTTTCCTCACCTGGGTACCATGCACATCTTCTGCAAGGCGATTGCAGAGACTTCTGGAATCCCCTATATCGTTCCACCTGAAACCAGCCGAAGAACACTCACCCTTGGCGTTCAACACTCGAATGAGTGCATCTGTCTACCTTTCAAAATCATCCTTGGAAATTTTATCGAGGCCCTCCAGATGGGAGCGGATACGATCGTGATGGTCGGCAGTGGTCCTCCTTGCCGTTTGGGACTCTACGATCTCGTTCAGAAAGTGATCCTCGAAGATATGGGGCTTCATTATCGGTGGCTAACGATTCCACCCCGATTGACTTGGCAGGCGATCTGGAAGAATTATGAGGAGACGAAGGAGTTGAAGAAAGAGTTGACCTGGAAGAATATCCTTCTCTTTCCTCATGGACTCCGAATGGGATGGAGGAAGATGATGGCCTGCGAGGCATTGGAAAAATTGGCAATGAAGGTGAGGCCAAGAGAGGTTCAGAAGGGAGAGACAGAGAGGCGATTGAAAAGGGCTCTCTCATGGGTGGATGGGGCACGGACCCTTCGGACGCTTGAGGATGAGTTGCAGAAAGGGATGAGCTTGCTTCGGGAGACAGAGCAGGATCTCTCCCGTATCCCACTTAAAGTGGCCATCGTGGGTGAGCTCTATACGGTGATGGACCCCCATATCAATCGGGGAGTGGAACAGAGATTGGGTGAGTTAGGGGCCGAGGTAACCCGTACCTCTTGGTTCTCCACTCACATCCTGAGGAGCCTAAGAAAGAACAAGGCAGATCAATCCTCAGAGAGGATTCAGTTCTTTGAGGCATCGAAGGCCTATCTCGGTTATGATGTGGGTGCCGAGTGTAATCTCTCCATTGGAGAGGCGATTGTAAGGTCCCAAGAAGGGTTTGATGGAGTGGTCCATCTGATGCCCTTTGCCTGTATGCCCGAGACCACTGCCTCAGGAATTTTGACCCGTACCGGAAGAGATTGGGACATCCCCATCCTCACCCTTATCCTTGATGAGCAAGAGATTGAAGGTCGAATTCAGACTCTGCTCGAAGCCTTTGTCGAGATGTTACAATGGAAGAAAAGGGCCGCATAGGCATTCCAAGAGCTCTGATGTTTTACCGTTATTTTCCCCTCTGGAAGGTTTTTTTTGAGGAGTTAGGTTGGAGGGTGATTGTTTCCGATGGCGTGGGCAAAAGGGGGAATCTTATCTATTTTGAGGATAGCTGCCTTCCCATGAAACTCCTTGTCACCCATGCGATGCATTTAAAGGGAAAGGTGGACTACCTCTTTGTTCCAAGGCTGGTCAGCCTCCACCGGCATTATATCATGTGCCCCAAGTTTCGTGGGGCTCCGGATATTGTTCGATTAGCCACCGATGGAACGATTCCAATCCTCGATGAGACGATTGATCTCCGCACCCGGGAATATTCGATGCTTCGATCTTTCGTGAAGATGAGCAGTCGTTTGGGCGCCAACCATCCGGAGGGAAAGCGTGCCTTTCAAATGGCCGAGCAGCTCTTCCTAAATTTTCAGAAGGGATGGGAGGAGCGGATCAATCAACTTCCTTTAAACCAGATTTATCAGATGGACATTCCTGTGTCAGCGCAAGAGAAAAAGAGCCATTTAAAGGTGGCCTTCATCGGTCACCCTTACAACCTGTTCGATACCGATGTGAACAAGGATCTGCTCTCTTTTGCAAAAAGTCTTGGGATGCGAATCATTACGCCGGAGGGTCTTTCTGAGAAAGAGATCCGTGCACAGGTTTCGGATCTTTCAAAGGAGATCTACTGGTCTTCAGGTAGGGAGATTGTGGGTTCCCTATTCCATTTCCTTTCAGGAGGGGTGGATGGAGCCGTCTTTCTCACCTCCTTTAAGTGCGGCATCGATGCCCTTCTTCAGGAGTTCATCAAGAGGAGGTTGAAGATCAGGGGAGGCGCTTCGGTTCCTTTTCTTATCCTCACACTCGATGAGCATTCCGGAAGAGAAGGCCTCATGACAAGGCTGGAAGCCTTTAAGGATGTGATGGAAGAGAGAAAAAGGAATGTCAAAACACAAAGTTCAAATGAATGACAAATGACAAAATTTATTCAATTCCTTTAATTTTTTTGATTCTTCCGGGTTTTGTGTGGGTGATTTCCCCCTCTTGTATTCCCTTCTTAGCTTAAGGGGGGATGAAGGGGGGTTAGGAAGATCATTGAGACCTTTCGAAATAATTTATCTTGAAAGCAACGTTTAAAAGGAGTGGAAGGGAATCAGACGGGTGGAAAAAAGCATCGCATCTCCGAGACAAGTAACCCCTCCCCACCTCCCCTTAACCTAAGGGGAGGTTACCCACTCAATTCCAAGATGAACCATTTTTTTGTTATTTCTAATTTGGGCTTAATTTGATATTTGGATTTTGAGCTTTGAACTTGACGGTTTTATATTATGGCTAATTATCTCGGTATCGATGTTGGATCCATTACGACGAAGATGGTTGTGATGGACGAGGCAGATGAGGTTTTAGAGAAGGTCTATCTCCGAAATAACGGCCGTCCCCTCGAGGCGATTCAACAGGGGTTGGAAATCCTTTCCTCTCAATTGGGAAGAGGAGATTCCATCGATGGCGTAGCAGCCACCGGCAGCGCACGGCATTTAGCCGCCTATTTCGTGGGAGCCGATCTTGTCAAGAATGAGATTACTGCCCATTCCATTGCTGTGATCGATCTCTTTCCAGAGGCAAAGACCATCTTCGAAATCGGAGGGCAAGATTCGAAGGTGATTGTTTTGAGATCGGGTGTGGTGGTCGATTTTGCCATGAACACGATTTGCGCGGCAGGTACCGGCTCATTCTTGGACCAGCAGGCCGCCAGGCTTGGCCTCTCGATTGAAGAATTTGGAAGGCTTGCCCTCAAAGCCAAACATCCTGTTCGGGTTGCGGGACGTTGTACAGTATTTGCTGAAACGGATATGATTCATAAACAGCAGATTGGCCATTCTGTGGAGGATATCATTGGAGGACTCTGCGACTCGCTGGTGAAGAATTATCTGAACAACGTCTGCCGCGGGAAAGAACTCCTTCCTCCGATGGTTTTTCAAGGAGGTGTGGCGGCGAACCCCGGCATCCGAAAAGCGCTTGAGAGCGAATTGGAAACCGATTTGATTGTCCCAGAGCATTTTGGGCTGATGGGAGCTTTGGGCGCAGCAAAACTGGCAAAACGTGCCAAACCTCAGCAGACGCAATTTAAGGGCTTTGAACTAACCAAGAGATCCTGTTCAACTCGGGGATTTGAATGCAATGAATGTGGGAATCAATGTGAAGTGATTGAGCTTCTGGTCGATCAAGAAGTGGTGGCCTACTGGGGCGACCTCTGCGAGAGATACCGTAATACCGAGCATAGAAAAAATTTTTAGAATAAAAGTCGAAATGGCTTCCAGATCTTGATATTCTATTCCTTTCACAAAGATTCAGGAAGACTATGGGGCGATGAAGATCCTCTTGATCAATCCTGCGCCATCCGGAACGTTGAAGGCAACAGGGGTTCTCTTTCCTCCTCTCGGTCTTCTTTACCTTGCAGCCTATGTGGAGCGAGAAGGCCATGCGGTTGAGATCAAGGACCTTGCTGTTCAGAAGAAACGGGATGCGACCGATTTTAAAAAGTTTGACGTGGTAGGAATTTCCACAGATACGACCCGACATCGCGAGGCTCTCCGATTAGCCGGCCAAGCAAAGAGCAGGGGTTGCACGGTCGTCCTTGGAGGACCTCACCCTGGGTATGTTGATGAAGAGATCCTTTCTACTCGAAAAGTCGATTTCATCGTCCACGGCGAGGGAGAGATCACTTTCTCAGAATTAATTTCTGCTTTGGAGAGAAAGAGTGGTGCGTTGCACTTCATACCGGGGATCAGTTTTTTTTCCAATGGCAAGTTGGTACGAACGGCTCCCAGGGCCTTCATTGAAGATCTTGATTCTCTTCCTTTTCCCGCCAGGCACCTTGTCTGTATGGATGATTATCGGCGGACCAAATTGGGAGACCGTTCCATCACTCCTTTGGTGACCAGCCGTGGATGTCCCTACCAGTGCGCTTTTTGCGCATCCTCTCGTTTTTGGGGTAAGAAGGTAAGGACAAGAAGTGTTGCCAATGTATTAAAAGAACTTGAAGAGATTCACCACCGATATCATTTTAATGCGGTTGCCTTTTTGGATGATACTTTTACCCTTCAATCCAAAAGAGTCCTTGAGATCTGCCATCGGATTCTTGAGAGAAAGCTTGACCTCTGGTGGTGGTGTCTGTCCAGGATTGATCTTTTGTATCAGCATGAGGAGATGGTGAAGACGATGGTCAGCGCAGGGGCCAAGTCAATTTTTATTGGCGTGGAATCCTCCAATTCGAGGACCCTTGATCAATTAAAGAAAGGGATTGATCTGGAAGATACGATTCAAACGGTAGGCATGCTTAAACGAAATGGTCTGGAGATCCACGCCTCCTACATTATCGGCGAACCTCATGAGACGGCGAAAGAGATTTATGAAACCATCCAATTTGCCAAGACACTCGATACCAGTGTGGCCCAATTTTCCATTCTCACCCCTTATCCAGGGACAGCCATCTATGAACAGGTCAAGGACCGAATCTTTAAGTGGAGGTCGCCCTGGTCTTTTTTCGACATGCAACACTTGGTTTTCAAACATGACCATCTCTCTTTTATTCGAATGGAGTGGCTTCTGTTTAAAGCATACCTCCTCTATTATACCCGATCGAGAAAAGCGATTCAGGATTTGTGGCACCATATTAAGAAACACCATTTAGGCATCCGAACATTGTTCAATTTTTTAAGGGAATACTTCAGGGGATAGGATGGAAGAGCGGTATCCTTCTTCGGTGCATCGGTATATCTACCTTTTTCTCTTTCAGTTCTTTTCGACGCTCATACCCCGGTCGGCGCAGAAATTCTTCAGCGTCGTCGTGGGTAACCTGTTCTGTTTCCTCATGAGACAGACAAGAGCCCATGTCCGAAAAAATCTCAAGGGAATCAGCCGAGGAAGATGGTCTGAGAAAAAAATAGACCTCCTCACGAAGAAGACCTTTCAGAACTATGGTCAGTATCTTTTAGACTATATGGTGATGCATCGCATCCGGCCATCAAACCAGGAGAAATGGGTGGAGGAGGAGGTGGGAAGAGAGCATATGATCGAAGCCCTTCGGAAAGGAAAAGGAGTCATCTGTATTACCCCTCACCTTGGCAATTGGGAGATGGGGGGGCTCCTCTTTGCTTTTAGAGGGGGAAAGCTTAATGTCCTCACTCTGGATGAACAGGATCGGAACATGAAATCATTCCGGGAGGAGATGAGGAGAAGAAAGGGGATCCAGAATATTTATATTGACCCGCAGGATGATTCTCCGATGGGAGTGATCGATGCGGTCAAGGCATTGCGGAAGAATGAGATCGTAGCCATGTTAGGCGATCGAGTTGAGACCCAGAAGACGATGGACTTTGACTTTTTTGGAAGGAGGACTCCATTTCCGATTGGAGTGGCTATTCTTTCCATGGCAACGGGTGCGACCGTGCTTCCGGTTTTTGTGGTGATGAAGAAGAGTCGAAAATATCGTGGGATCATCGAATCTCCGATCCATTTCGATACGGCTTTCAGGGAAGATCGGGAAACGGTCATTCGAAAAGGGATGGAAGAGTTGGTAAAAAAGTTTGAGATGTATATCGAAAAATACCCAGATCAATGGTATAATTTTTATCCTTTCTGGAAAGAATAGTTTCAAGTTTTAGGTTTCATGTTTTAAATCCTATCTCCGTTAAGCAACCGAAACGTTAAGCTTGCAACATGAAACGGAATCTTATTTAAAAGAGGATAGCAATGCCGGAAGTGAACGATGAATTGATTGAAAAGATGAAACAACTGATCATTACGAGATTGAAGCTTGGAGACATGAGACCCGAAATGATTGACAACGATGCCCCTCTTTTTGGGGAGGGGCTTGGGTTGGATTCGATCGATGCCCTCGAATTGGTCCTTGGCTTGGAGAAAGAGTTCGGCGTGATCATTCCGGATGCCGACGTTGGGAGAAAGGTTTTTCAATCGGTCAGAACCATGGCCCAGTATGTTTTAGACCAAAAAGGAATGGTGTAATGGGAAGAGTGGCCTTCTGTTTTCCGGGTCAACTTCAGGAGAGGCCAATCTTCAGTGAAGATCATCCCCTGAGGAGAACCCCCTTTTTTAAAGAATGGACGGAAAGGGCTTATCAACAAACCCCATTTAATCTTCTCACTTTTTCATTTAGAGGAGAAGAGGCGGGATTGAACCTGAAGCTCCAGATCGCCACCTATCTTCTCTCGATGATCCACTTTTTCCGTCTCCGTGCCGAGGGGTGGGTTCCGGATATTCTCACAGAACATAGCATGGGAATCTATGCCGCATTGGCCGCCTCTGAAGCGATTACCTTTGAGGAAGGGTTATGGATCACGGAGGCAATCGGAAGGATTCTTGAAAGAGAGGGAAATTTCTCCGGAGGAGCCATGGGGAGCATTGTGGGGCTTCCATTCGGAGAGGTCGAAAAGATCCGGCAGGAGCTGAACGGATTTCATCTCTCCATAGCCAATCATAATGGTTCGATGCATTTTGTCCTATCCGGAGAAGAAAAAGGAATAGAAAAAGCCCTGGCTCTTGCTCTTTCAAGAAAGGCCATCTCTGCCACCCGGCTCACTTTCAACATAGGGCTTCATTCTCCCAGCCTATCTGGGTTGCGGGAGGAAATACGGGATCTGTTGGAGGAGATTGAAGTCCAGGACCCTAAATTTCCCATTCTGAATCACTGGACCATCCGACCTTTGAAGAAAGAGGAGGTGAAAGCGTTTCTCTCAGAAGAGATAGGACAGCCGGTTTACTGGGACCGGTGTGTGGAGAAACTGATACGGGAAGGGGTGGACCGATTCATTGAAGTGGGGCACGGGGTTACTCTGACGAAATTAATCCGATGGATCAATCGGGATGTGGAGTCCTTCTCAGCAGGAGACCGGTTTTAGGCGATACTGAGTTAGAATCTGCACATCAACTCGTTATATCTTCATGCCGGACTTGATCCGGCATCCAGTCCCCCGTTTGGCGGGATTGAAAATGCTGGATTCCGGCTTTTGCCGGAATGACAACCTATTTTGAATCCTTTTGATTAAAAAATTTTTTAGATAGACATAGGGAGACCATGAAATATCACGAAACCACGATTCAGGTTCGGTTCTATGAGGTGGATGCCTACGGTGTGGTCTGGCATGGACACTATGTGGGCTGGTTTGAGGTGGGCAGGAATGAACTGACCGAAAGGTTTGGACTGGGGCCCCTTCAACTCAAGGAAAAGAACCTCCTGGCGCCCGTGGTGGAATTGAATTGCGAATATAAACTGCCGGCAACCTATGGGGAGACGCTCCTCCTTCAGACGACCATGGAAAGAACCGAAGTGGCAAAACTGATCTTCCACTACCGGGTTGTCTCACTCCAACAAAGGAAGGTATTGGCCACAGGTTCCACCACCCATGTCCTCACCGATCTAAAAGGGACGCTCCTCTATCGCGTTCCAGCGGATGTCCTCGAAAAGATTGAGGCGATGAGAGATTATCTTGAAGTGTAATCATTGTTCGGAGTTGTGAGTTCAGAGTTCAGATTCGCAATCTACATCCAAAAATCCTATGAAGGTTCTTCTGATTGATCCTCCTCATCAACTCTTTCCTGGGCTTCGAATGTGGACTCCCTCTTTTGGCCTTCTCCAGTTAGCCGCTTATCTTGAAAAGGAGGGGATGGAAGTCCAGATTGCGGATGCTACTGCCTTTACAAATTCCTGGAAAGATCTATCCTTATTCATTTCTTCATCAAAGGCAGAGGTGATCGGGATCACCTGCTCAGCCACCTGCCTTTCCCCAGAAGCGCTTCAGACGATTCAACTTTGCCGCCAACTTTCCCCTGGCTCCATGATCGTTGCTGGAGGAACCCATTTCACATTGATGGCGGAACAGATTCTCCAGGAGATTGTGGAACTGGATTACATTGTTCTGGGCGAAGGAGAGATTGCTTTCCTGGAACTTCTGAGAAATTTATCCGGCGGAGGAGACGGGCGAGACGTGAAAGGGGTTGCTTACCGAGAGGATGGGAAAGTGATTCGGAATGGAAGGCAACCCATCATTCCGAATCTGGACTCTCTTCCTCTTCCTGCTTACCATCTCATTGATATGGAGAAAGAAGCTTATTACTGGCACGGGATGGGGAGAAGAACCTTTGGCCTTTCCACCAGCCGTGGCTGTGGCGATCACTGCGCCTACTGTTCGGAATCGAGGTTCTGGGAAGGGATCTGGAGGGGTAGAAGCGGGAGAGCGGTTGTCGAGGAGATCTCCCATCTTCATCGTCGGTATGGGAAGAGCCTCTTTGTCTTTAATGAAAATACCTTCAACTGGAGCCGGAGACGGATGGAAGAATTTCTTGACGAACTGGGAAAGTCGGGCCTCCGCATTCACTTCTGGTTTCAGTCCCGACTCAGAGACATCCTCCGGGATGAGGATCTCATCCCCGAGATGAAACGGCTTGGCCTCTATGAGGTAATGCTGGGAATAGAGAGCATCCATCCGGGGGTGCTCGACCGGTATGAGAAACAGCAGTCGCGCGAGATGGCCCAGCGGGCGATCGATATTTTGAAGAAGAATGATATCATGGTCATGGCCAATGTCATGTTCGGGGACTGGAACGATTCTGAAGAGACGTTGAAAGAAGTTTTTCAGTTCGTGAAAAAGCAGAGCGATTTTCTCGTCCTCACAATGACCACGCCTCTTCCCGGAACGAAATATTTTGAGGAAGCGGAACGATTGGGAAGAATCCGGGAAAAGGATTTTGGAAAATATGATTTTATGCATCCCATTATGGATACGAAGTTCTTATCCGCAGAAGAGGTTCATCGTCTACACCAGGCTTATCTGAAGAAGTACTATACACAACCGAGAATCCTGCTGGGTGGATTTTTTAACCCGAATCCCTTTAAACGAATGGCTTACCGGCTCATTTTACGTTATGTGTGGGAAAATGCGACCAAGCGGCCTTGGAGGCAGCCGAATTTAGAGGGACGAGGGATGAGAGATGAGGGATGAGAGATGAGGGACGAGAGGTGGAAGAAGGAAATTCATTTTTAGATAAGGAGAGATTTTGAATCGGCAATCCGCCATCGGTAATCTGAAATCGAGAAGGATTCTTCTTATCTTTCCTCGGGAGAGAGGGGTTAAGTTTTCCAATGATACCCTTTACCCTTTTCCTATGTTAGGTCTCACCCTCCTTGCCGCACTTTTCCCCAAGCATTACAAGGTAGAAATTGTCAATGAAGTGATCGACGAGGTGAACCTAGAAGCCGATGTCGATCTGGTTGGAATTACGGGATTGACCTGTGTCATTAAGAGGGCGTATGAGATTGCTGACCACTTTCGTAAAAGAGGGGTAAAAGTGATCCTCGGTGGGGTTCACCCCAGTCTTTTACCAGAAGAGGCCAAAGAACATGCCGATTCGGTTTTAATCGGAGAGGCTGAAGGGATCCTTGATCAACTCATCAACGACTTCGAAGTAGGGAGGCTTAAGCCCTTTTACAAGAATAGTGATTGGTCTGAACTGAAAGGACTCCCTTTTCCGAGAAGGGACCTTTTAAGTAGACATCATCACTCACTCTTCAGGGCCATTGAAACAACCCGGGGATGCCCCAACCGGTGTGATTTCTGTTCTGTTCCCATCATGAATGGGAATCGTTACCGGCTTCGCTCGTTAGAAGAAGTGGACCAAGAGTTATCTTCCTTTATCAAGAAAAAGGGAGAATATATTTTTCTTACCGATGATAATGTCACCGCCAATAAGAATTATGCCTTGAATCTTTTTGAGATCTTCAAACGCCATCGAGTAAGATGGATGGGGTTTACGACCATCCAAATTGCGATGGATGAAGAGATTCTCAGAAAAGCAAAAGAGAGCGGATGTGTTTCGCTCTTTATCGGTTTTGAATCGTTGGTTCAAGAAAACCTAAATGGGGTTTCCAAAAGGTTTGTCCCAGCGGAGGAACTGGGAGATCTTGTAAAGATCATTCAAAGCCATGGTATTGGCATCCAAAGTGCCTTTATGTTTGGATTCGATGAGGATGACCAAACCATTTTTAAAAAGACGGTGGAATTTGTCCAGAAAAATAGAATTGAACTTCCTACCTTCTCCATCCTCACTCCCTTTCCAGGGACGCCGCTTCGAAAGCGGCTGGAAGCAGAAGGAAGGATTTTTGACAATGATTGGTCACATTATGATATGAGTCACGTCGTCTTTAAGCCTAAAAAGATGACGGTTCAGGAACTCCAGGACGGGTACCTTTGGGCACAGAAATATACCTGTTCTCCACGGTCAATCTTAAAGCGCCTTCTCTGGGGGCCCAAGAATCACTTTTTCTTCTTCCTGATGTCCAATTTCGTTCTCCGAGGCGCCCAGATGGATATGATCCGAAGAATTAAAAATGCCCAAATCCCAATAGCCAAATAATCACCAATCATCCAAACCCCAATAACCAGAATATTTCAATTGGATTTGTTGATTGGTTACTGGAGCCTATTTAGTGTTTGGTTATAGGGGATTGGCGTTATAAAAGAAGGGGCTGAGTTTTTATGAAGATCCTTCTCATCTCTGTCAATCGTGAACGAATGCCTGCTCCGGTTTTTCCATTAGGACTGGCTTATATTGCCGGGTCTTTAAGAGAAAAAGGCCATTGTATCGAGGTGATGGATCTCTGTTTTTCTCAAAATGTAAGAGAAGATTTAAAGGAGGTTCTTGTTAAATTTGAACCCGAGCTCATTGGACTCTCTTTAAGAAATTTAGACAACTTAACCTATCCTACCTCTATCTCCTATCTTCAGGATGCGGAGGAAGTGATTTCAGCTTGTCGCCATTACTCTCGAGCCAAACTGGTTATAGGTGGTTCGGGTTTTTCGCTCGCTCCTCATGAACTCCTTGAATATTTAGATGTTGATTTTGGAATTGTGGGAGAGGGAGAAGAGGTTCTGCCGACCTTGGCTAATTCCATCGAAAGAAGTCTTCCCATCTCCCCATCTCCCCATCTCCTCATCAAAGCGAAACCCCTGCCTTCATGGATTCATGGCGCTCAGGTTTCTACCCTGTCAACTCCGGATCGCCATCTGTTCCATACTCGACGTTACTTAGAGGAAGGCGGGATGGTCAACCTGCAGACAAAACGGGGTTGCCCTTTTTCCTGTATCTACTGCACCTATCCACTCCTTGAGGGTAAAAAGGTGCGGGTGAGGAACGTAGAGGATGTGATCGAGGAGATTCGCTATCTTATTCAAGAGCAAGAAGCGGATTATTTCTACTTCGTGGATGACATTTTCAATTATCCACCTTCCTTTGCCCAGCAATTATGTCGGAGGATGGTAGAGGAGAGGCTCCAAATCCAATGGAGCGCTTTCGTCAATCCAGGTTTTTTGTCAGAAGAGCTTTTGAAATGGATGAAAGAGGCGGGATGTCGAGGAGTTGAGTTTGGCACGGATTCGGGTTCACCTGCGATGCTTAAGAATTATGGAAAATCCTTCACAGTGGAGGAAGTCACAAAGGCTTCGCAACTTTGTATCAAACTCAATATGAACCATTGCCATTATCTTCTCTTTGGAGGTCCGGGGGAGACCGAGGAGACGCTTCAGGAATCTTTCCGATTGATGGATCGACTCGAGCCAACGGCAGTCATTGCCATGCTTGGTCTTCGGATCTATCCCGGAACGGAACTAGAACGAATATCACGATTAGAAGGGATCTTGGAGAAAGAAACGAATCTCCTCTCCCCCTTTTTCTATATTTCTCCATTACTGAAGGGAAGGTTGGAGGAGATTGTCCGAGAAGAGACTCTTAAGAGAAGGCAGTGGATTGTTCAAGGGCTTGAGATCAATATCTCACCGAATCTGATGGAGCAGATCAGAAAATTTAAGGTTCGTGGACCGCTATGGGAACTTGTGGGAAGGATGAAAAGGTCAAGGATGAAACCCTTAAGTGAACTAAAGTGACTAAAATTAATTTTTTGTAACATTTAAAGGTTTTGAAAAACCTTTCATAAAATCCCTCCTGACCTCCTGACCTTTTTATCCCCACAGACGGCGTGGCAAAGGGGGATTGGGGGGATTTTATGATGATTCTTTTAATCCATTGAATCATAAACTTCTTTTTTTTAAAACACTAAATTGATACAATTTAAATTGATATTTTTTCAATTTTAGTTCACTTGGCACTTTAGACCACTTTAGGCACTTCATCGGAGGTTAACCATGTTACTTAAAGACAAAGTGGCGATTGTCACAGGAGGGACGAAGGGGATTGGAAAGGCGATCGCTCTCCTCTTTGCAGAGGAAGGCGCCAAGGTCGTTGCCAACTTTTCAAAAGATGTGGCTGTTGCTGAAGGACTAATGAGGGAGGCCCAATCAAAAGGTCTTCACATTGGTCTCTTTAAGGCGGATGTTACCCAATTCGATCAAGTGAAAGAGATGGTAGAAGAGACTTTTGCCTTATACGGGAGAATTGACATATTGGTCAACAATGTGGGACTCATCAAGGATAACTTTCTCATGCTGATGAGTGATGAGGATTGGGATTCTTTGATGAAGGCGAATCTTAACAGCCTCTTTTATTGTTGTAAGGCAGTGATTCGAAAGATGATTCCTGAAAAGAAAGGAAAGATCATCAATATCTCTTCGGTAAGCGGAATTCTTGGCACAGCCGGACAGACAAACTATGCGGCTACCAAAGGAGGGATGATTAGCTTCACCAAATCTCTTGCACGGGAATTAGGACATTTCAATATTCATATTAATGCAGTGGCTCCAGGGTTGATCGAATCGGAAATGATCTCGAGAATGCCCAAAGAGAAAGTGGAGGCAATTATCAAATCATCCAGCCTGGGTCGGATGGGAAAGCCTGAAGAAGTGGCACAGGCCGTCCTCTTTTTAGCCTCCGATCGCTCAAATTACATCACCGGCCAAACGATCGTCGTGGATGGCGGAATCATCTAAATTAGGGACACTTCCCTATTTTTAAATAGGTTCGCTCTACATTGCATTCAAAATAGGGAAGTGTCCCTAATTATCGAAGTAGTGCAATGAAAACGAAACGAGTGGTCATTACAGGAATGGGTGTATTCTGTGCAATTGGGAAGAATGTGGAAGAATTTCGTCAATCCCTCAGAGAAGGTCGGTCTGGAATTGGGCCGATTACCCTTTTCGATACTTCCAAATATCCCTCGAGGATCGGAGCTGAAATCAGGGATTATCGACCAGGCGAATTCTTTGGTAAGAAGGAGTTGAAGAAACTTTCGAGAACGGATCAATTGGGTCTGATTGCGGCTGAAGAGGCGGTTAAGGATTCTGGAATCGTATCCTATTCTCAAGAGGAAATAGGGGTCTGCCTCGGTGCGGGCGCAGGAGGTATGTTTGAGGCAGAAACCTATCATCGAGATGTTCTTCTTAAGGGAAAATCGAACCCTTATCACATCCTTCCTTTTATCCCGAGTTTTACAACCAGTCGAGTTGCAGAGAGGTTCGGATTTTCAGGACCTAAAGCCACCATTACCACAGCGTGTAGCTCGTCGGCGACCTCCATCGGCTATGGAGCTGATCTTATCCGAAGTGGTAGATGCAAGGCTGTAGTTTGTGGGGGCAGTGATGCCCTGTGTGAACTGACGTTTGGCGGATTCAATTCCCTCAAGGCCATGGATCCAAAGCCATGCAGACCTTTTGACAGGAAAAGGACAGGGATGTCTCTGGGCGAAGGGGCGGCCATCTTAATTTTGGAGGACGAAGAAGAGGCAAAGAGAAGGGGAGCAAAGATTTATGCTGAATTCCTTGGATATGGAATCGGTGGTGAAGCTCATCATATCACAGCGCCTGAGCCCAATGGGGTTGTTGAAGCCAGAGTTATGGCCGAAGCCCTGAGAGAGGGTGGGGTAAGCCTTGAGCGGGTTGATCACATCAATGCCCATGGGACAGGAACACCATTGAATGATAAGGTTGAAACCCTTGCCATTAAGAAGGCATTTGGAGAAAGGGCCTACAGCATTCCTATAAGTTCCAACAAGTCCATGGTTGGGCATTGTTTGGGGTCTGCAGGTGCGATCGAGGCAGTGGCATCTGTTCTTTCCATCGTTTATAATTTCATCCCTCCCACCCTAAATTATCAGGAGGGGGATGAGGACTGTGATCTTGATTATGTGCCGGGAAACTCCCGAGAGATGATGGTCAATGTTGTGCTCTCCAACTCCTTTGCCTTCGGTGGGAATTGCACCAGTTTGGTGTTCGGAAAGCATAATCATAAAGACGGATAACTATGCAGGGCAATCCTTGAGGATTGCATAATTCCCGACGGCATGAAACAGGCAAGGCTAAAGCCGTGCGATACATAATTTATTGTTACCTAAATTGAGCGATTCACCCTATTTCACAATGGAGGCAGAGATGCCCCAAACCCTTTTAGAATGCGATACGTTAAACGTTTGGGTAATGGACCTTGAGCTTTCACCAAACGGGTGATGATTGAACGGACCCCATGGTTGATTCAATCGATCAAAGGTAATCGCTCTAAAAGGCTTTTTAGGCCTCCCCGCCCCCCTTGTGAAGGGTGAAAAAATCGCTCAATTTAGGTGTTGATAAATTCTCGAAGGAGACAAGGGTTTTTATGGCCGGAGAAAAAATTGGTTACAAAGAT
>Ga0209721_1000898_pt1 | contig 24323 bp, 28 predicted proteins | sample TshhotsprinmetaG_FD_184139 | JGI IMG/M metagenome (GOLD analysis project Ga0209721, IMG submission 184139) | Hot spring microbial communities from South Africa to study Microbial Dark Matter (Phase II) - Tshipise hot spring metaG (SPAdes)... | ecosystem: Environmental > Aquatic > Thermal springs...
CCTTTTCCTCACCAAGTTTGCCAACAAGGTCACCCTGGTACACCGCCGCGACACCCTGCGGGCCAACAAGACCGCCCAGGCCCGGGCCCTGGCCCACCCCAAGATGCACTTCATCTGGGACACCGTGGTCGAGGAGGTGCTGGGCGACGAGACCGTGACCGGGGTGCGCCTCAAAAACCTCAAGACCGGCGAGGTCTACGACTACCCCACCGATGGGGTCTTCGTCTTCATCGGGCACGAGCCCAACACCGGCTTCTTGCAGGGGGTGGTGGAGCTTCGGCCTGACCGCTACGTGGCGGTGCGGGACGAAATTTTTACCTCGGTGCCGGGGCTTTTTGCCGCGGGCGACGTGGCCGACCCCATCTACCGCCAGCTTTCCACCAGCGTGGGGGCCGGTACCCGTGCGGCCATGATGGCCGAGCGCTACCTGGCCGAGCAGGAACACGCTGCGGTGCACTAGGAGGCTTTGGGTGGAAGCGGCTCTAGCAGCGCCCAGCGTGCGCTACTTTAACCCGGCCTGGTTCGCTGCGGTGATGGGCACCGGTGTGCTGGCCCTGGCCCTGGCCCAGTTCGGCCTGGTGGGGCTGGCCCTGCCGGTCTACCTGCTGGCCCTCCTGGTCATGGCAGCGCTCCTTGCGCTCTACCTGACCAAGCTCCTGCGTTTTCCCCAGGCCGCCCTGGCCGACCTACAGCATCCCCTTTTCTCCCAGATGCTCCCTACCCTGCCCATCGCCCTGCTGGTGCTGAGCCTGGCGACCCGTGCGTTGCCGCTAGGGTCCTGGTCGCTCCTTTTGGGCCAGGGGCTTTTTCTGCTGGGGACGCCCTTGATCTTTGCGGTGGGCCTGCTGGTGGTCTATACCGTGAGCACCCGGCTTAGGCTGCCGCTCGAGGCCGCCAACGGGGCCTGGTTCATCCCGCCGGTCTCGGCCCTTTTGGTGCCCATGGCCGGGGGGCTCTGGCTTTCCAGCTTTCCCCAAGTCTGGCAGAAAGAGCTGTGGGTGCTGAGCGGCCTTTTCCTGGGCATTGGGTTTTTCCTGTTTCTGTTCGTGCTGCCCAGCTTTTTGCAGCGGCTGTATGGGTACGGGCGGCTCGAGCCCCACTTTCTGCCCTCGGTCTTTATCGGGCTGGCCCCGGTGGGTCTTTTGGTGCTGGCGCCCTGGCGCTGGCTCGAGGGCGGAGCGCAGGTGGGGCTGGTTCACCAGGGCTGGGTGGAGGCCTGGCCGGTGGTGGGGCTGGCCGTCTGGGGCCTGGGGCTGTGGTGGCTGGCCCTGAGCCTGCTCTTGCTCCTGGATACCTTGCTGGTAGAGAGCCGCCGGGCCCAGTTCCACTTTGCCCCCGGCTGGTGGGGGTTGGTCTTCCCCCTGGGGGCTTTCACCCTGGCTACCCTGGCCCTCTTTAGGGAGCTGGACACGGCCTTCCTGGGCGGTCTGGCCTGGGTGCTGCTCCTGCTGCTGGGGGCCTTCTGGCTGTGGGTGATGTTCTACTCCCTGCGGGCCTGGGCCGGTCTGGGGGCTTTGCGCCCACCCAAAGGCTAGTGGGTAACACTTTTGTGACAATTGTTTGCCGCGTATTTTGGTATATTCCCCACTTGGTATGAGACTTTGGTTCCTTACTCTTCCCCTGCTGCTGGGGCTGGCGCTGGCCCAGCCCTTCCGCCTTACCGATGCCACCGGCCGCGAGGTCGAGGTCAGAAGCACCGAGCGAATTGTGAGCGTGGGTGGCTCCATCTCCGAGATTCTGGACAAGTTTGGCCTCACCGAGCGCATTGTGGGGCGCGATACCGGCTCGTACATTCCGGCGGCTCTCTTGAAGAAGCCCGATGTGGGGCTGTTTTTCCGCCTGAACGCCGAAGCCTTGCTGGCCCAGCGGCCCACCCTGGTGCTGGCGGTCTCCGAAGCCGGCCCCCCGCCGGTGCTGGCCCAGCTGCGCCAGGCCGGCGTGAGCGTGGTGCTGGTGCCCGACGAACCTACCCCGGAGGGGGTTAAGAAGAAAATCCGCACCATCGGGGCTGCGGTGGGCCAGCCAGCGCGGGCCGAAGAGCTGGTGCGGGCCCTCGAGCGCGACCTGCTGGCCCTGCGCTCCAAAACCCGGGTGCGCCGGGGCGAGCCCTTGCGGGTGCTCTACATCTACCCGCGCGATCCCCGCAACACCTTTGTCTGCGGCGAAGAGGCCAGCGGCGCGGGGCTGATTACCCTGGCTGGGGCCCAGAACGCGGTCAAGACTGTGCAGGGGGCCGGTGCGGTGCGGGGCTGCGTGAACATCACCGCCGAAGCGGTGGTGGCGGCCCGGCCCGAGGCCATCGTGGTGCCCTTTTTCCCCGACCAGCCCTTTAGCTTCGAGAACATCCTGCGCCTGCCGGGGGTGGCCGAGACCCCTGCGGGCCGTAACCGCCGGATTGTGGCCATGGACGTGACCTACATCTCGGGCTATGGCTACACGGCGGGCCGGGCGGCGCTCGAGCTCCACCAGGCCCTCTACGAGAAAACCGGCCCGGTGCGGATTAACCACCCTAGCTTCAACCCCTGATGCCCCCCAGCGCTTTTGGCCGTCGGCGGCTCTTGTTTATAGCCCTGGCCCTGCTGCTGCCCGCCAGCCTGCTGTTGGCGGCGGCCAGCGGGGCCTACTACATTCCCCCCCTGGAGATTCCCCGGGTCTTGCGGGAGGGGCTCGAGGGGGCTTCGGTCCTGCTCAACATCCGCTTTCCGCGGGTGCTCCTGGCCGCGCTGGTGGGGGGCACCCTGGCCCTTAGCGGGGCGGTGCTGCAGGGCCTTTTGCGCACGCCCCTGGTGGAGCCCGGCCTGCTGGGCCTGGGGGCCGGGGCGGCTTTGGGGGCGGTGTTTTGGCTGGCTTTTTTTCCCCTGGCCGCCTGGGGCCTTCCCCTGGCGGCGGCTTTAGGGGTGCTGGCAACGCTGGCCTTGCTCCTGCGCCTGGCGCCCGCCGGGGGCGAGCAGACCGGGGTGCGGCTACTGCTGGTGGGTCTGCTCTTGACCACCATTCTGAACGCCCTGGTGGGGCTTTTGCAGTTTCGTGTGGGCGACCCCCAGGGCCGCAGCCTGACCTTCTGGACCCTGGGGGGCTTCGGGGGGGCCGGCTGGGAACTGCTGGCCCTTACCGCCCCCCTGGCCCTGTTGAGCGCCCTGGCCCTCCTGCGGCTGGGCCGGGCCCTCAATGCCCTTACCCTGGGCGAAGAGGAGGCCTTTCACCTGGGGATTGGGGTGGCGGCCCTGAAGCGGCAGGCCTTGTTGCTGGTGGCCCTGGGGGTGGGGGCGGCGGTGGCCGCGGCGGGGAGCATCGCCTTTGTGGGCCTGTTGGTGCCCTGGCTGCTGCGGGCCTGGGGTGGGGCCGACCACCGCTTTGTGCTGCCGGCGGCCTGGCTTCTGGGGGCCAGCCTGACCGTACTGGCCGACCTGGTGGCCCGCACGGCCCTGGCCCCGGCGGAACTGCCGGTGGGGCTTCTCACCACGCTTTTAGGCGGGCCGCTCTTCTTGCTGCTCCTGGGGCGGGAGGGCTGGCGTGGCTAGCTGGCTCGAGGCGCACGCACTGGGCTTCCAGCGGGCGGGCCGCTGGCTGCTGCGCGGGGCTACCTTCAGCCTGGAGCCGGGTTTTTGGGGCATTCTAGGCCCCAACGGGGCGGGCAAGAGCACCCTGTTGCGCCTGCTCTCGGGCGAGTGGCGCCCCAGCGAGGGCAGTGTGGCCCTCAAAGGGGTGCCGCTAAAGCGCTACACGCCGGCCCAGCTGGCCCTGGAGCGGGCTTTTTTGCCCCAGCAGCGCAGCCTGGCCTTTCCCTACACGGTGCGCGAGGTGGTGGCCTTAGGCCGCCTGCCCCACCAGCAGCGCCGCCCCGAAAACCCCACCGACCGGGCGCGTGTGGAGTGGGCCCTGGAGCAAACCGGCGCCCTTCCGTGGGCCAGCAGGCCCTACTTCTCGCTCTCGGGGGGCGAGCGCACACGGGTCGACCTGGCCCGCGTGCTGGCCCAGGAGACCCCCATCCTGCTGCTGGACGAACCCACCAACCACCTCGACCCCCGCCAGCAGCTCGAGGTACTGGCCCTGGCCCAGCGGCTTGCACGGGAAGGCCGTCTGGTGCTGGCTGCCCTGCACGACCTGAACCTGGCTGCTTTGTTTGCCGACCAGCTTTTGCTCCTTAAGGAGGGCCGCCTGGTGGCTCTGGGTACGCCGGAAAAGCTGCTCCGGCCCGCTTTGTTGCAGGAGGTCTACGGGGTGCCCTTCGAGGTGCTCGTTCACGCCGGTCGGCGCCTGGTGCTGCCCACCTTCGAAGCTGGCTGAAGGTGATCTCACCCGCTATCGCTCTGGCTCACTACATCAAGGGAACCATCCGGCGAGATTTCATATTGCTCAATAAGCATTATTTATCAAAAGAACTAAAACTGAGCTTGATAGTTTTGGATTGCTGCGGCTAGACTGACCGCCATGGTTCCTTTTGTGAAAGGGGACACATGTCGAGCGCCCTGGCGCAATCGCGGCCCAGGCCATCGGGCCGCTGGCTCAGGGCCTTCATGCCCGCCTGCTGGATTCCTGAAAGTTTGCCGCTAAAGTATTGTATTATGTTGCCGCCCGACGATGCCCTGAGACAGGAGCTGCACAACGAACTGCACGCCCGGCCCACCGTGCGTATTCAATTGCCAGCGCTGGTGGTGCAGGTAGCGGTGCTCAACGAAGGGGTCTCGCGTGAGCAGGAGCTCGAGCACCTGCGCCGGCTCAGCGGCCAGGGTGAGCTGCACCTCGACCAGCTCGCCGGCACTTTTTTGCGGCTGCGCCTAGCGGGCGGCACCCTCAAGTGGGAGCGGCACACCGAGTTCACCAGCTACACCCTGATCCAGCCGCTGCCCCGAACCGAACCGACCGAAAACGGGCTTCTGGGTGGCCTGGTTCTAGACCCCCACTGGCTCAAAAACATCCCTGGGCGCACCATCGCGGCGGTCGAGCTGCTGATGCTGGTGGGCGAGGTGGAACCTCCCTCCAAGCCTTTGGAGCAGGCCCAGGCCTGGTTTGGCGGGCAGACGGTGGTGGCCTCGATGCTGGGCCGCAACGGCCATAGCTGTGCGGTTACCGATTTTCGCCTGCGCCCGGACGGCTTCGAGCGGGTGGTGGTGGTGGCTCCTTCCAGCACCAGTCCGATTCGGGCCGGTCGGATTGCGGCGCGGCTGCTGGAGCTCGAGGCCTACCGCATGATGGCCCTGCGGGGCTGGCCGGTGGCCCGCTCCCTGCGCAGCATGCTCCGGGAGGCTGAGCGGAACCTGGCCGGCATCACCAGCGAGATGCAAAGCTCGGCCCGCTCCGATCAGGAACTCCTAGACGAACTCAAGGCCCTGGCTGCCCAGGTCGAGCACGCCATCGCCCAGCACGGTTATCGCTTCGCGGCCAGCGCCGCCTACCAGGGCATCGTACAGGCCCGCCTGGCCGAGCTGCGCGAGGGCCCCATCTCCGGAACCCAGACCATCGGGGAGTTTCTGCAGCGCCGCTTTGCCCCGGCCATGGCCACGGTGGAGTCCACCGCCCAGCGGCTGGCGGCCCTTTCGCAGCGCATCGAGCGGGCCGGGGGGCTGCTGCGTACCCGGGTGGACATCGCCTTGGAGCAGCAAAACCAGCAGCTTTTGGCCAAGCTCTCCCGAGGCCAGGAACTGCAGCTTCAGCTCCAGCGCACGGTGGAGGGCCTTTCGATTGCCGCCATCACCTACTATGTGGTGGGCCTTTTGAACTATCTGGCGAAGGCCGCCAAGGAGGCGGGCTGGCCGGTTCAGCCCGAGCTCTTTACCGGGCTTTCCATCCCGGTGGTGATGGCCGGGGTCTGGTGGCTGACCCGCCAGATCCACCACCGCCTGCTGACCTCCCAAAGCAGGGCCCAACCGCTCCCGCCCCAACGGTCGGAGTACCGCCCGGAGTAGCTGCGGGCCATGCTGGCTACCTGCCTGCTGCTGGCTACCCTGCACAACAGCGCGCTGTTTGCCGGGGCAGAGGGGGTCTGGGTGGGCCGGGCCTGGGTGGAAGGACGGCGGCTTCAGGCCCTGGTGGTAACGCCGCAGGGGGCCCACACCCTGGGGTTTGCCGAGACCGACGAAGGGCTATACGGCCTGGCCCAGCGCCCCGAGGGCTGGGTGGCGGTGGGTTTTAGCGGCGAGGGGGGTCTGGTGGTGCGGCTGGATCGGCGGGGGCAGCCTGTGGCGGCGCACCGGGTGGGGAAGGGCCTGCTCTGGTCTACCGATGGGGAGTATGCCCTGGGGGGGCTGCGCGGGCCCGACTGGGACGCCTGGGTGCTGCGCCTGGCAGACCGCAAAAGCTGGGTGTACCCGGCCTCGGGGGATGCCTACGCCTACAGTGGCTTTGGCACCTCGAGGGGGCTCTGGGTGGTGGGGCGGACGGCGGGGCCGGGGGGGTTCGACGCCTTCTGGATGCACCTCGACCGGCAGGGAAGGCCGGGGCCGGCCTGGCGCAGCAACTTTCCCGGCAACGACTACCTGCGCTTTGTGGGGCCCGGCCTGGCGCTGGGGCGGGCCGAGCAAGAGGGCGACTCGGAAGGGCTGTTGCTCTGGCCCGATACCGCTCGAGCCGAGCTGTGGCGCAGGCCGGGGCTCGACTATTTTCGTATGTGGCGCGACTACCCCACCGGTCGGGTGCTGGTGGGCGAGGCCGAGGTGGCAGGCGAGCGGCGCGGTTTGTGGGTAGGGTCAGGGCGGGCGGTGGCGCTGGGGCCGGGGCTGGGCTCGCTGCGCTTTTTGGAGCCCCAGGGGCCGCGGGCGGTGGGCTTCAGCTACGGCTACAGCCCCGAGGGCCAGGGCTGGATTACGCGGGGCAGTGGACTGGGCCAGCGGCTACAGTACCGCAAGGAGCGCCTTGTTCTGAGGCCCATACCGCTCAATTGGCGAAGGGAGCAGGTGCGCCTGGTCTGGGAGCCTTTGCCGCCGCCAGTGCCTTTTGCGGGCAGGCTCGAGGCCTGTCCGGAAAAAAACAGACGTTGACACAGGGGCCACAGATACTGGCAAACATCAGGAGACCAGCATGTTCCGCAGCGTCTCGGCAGCGGGGTTGCCGGCCTCGCTGGGGTAAAACAGCCAGAAAAGCCGCCGCAACTCCATGCCCTTGACGCGCAAGGCCCGCAGGTTGCCCACCTTTAGGTTGGGCCGCACCACCACGCTGGAAACGATGCCCACCCCGGCCCCCTCGAGCACCAGCCGTTTGGTGACCTCGTGGTTGTCGGTGTAGAAGACCGGGTTGACCTCGAGGCCGGCCTGCTCCAGGGCCGACCCCAGCACCCGGAAAGTCATGGCCCCGGGCTCCCGCACAATCAGCGGAACTTCGGCCAGTTGCTCGGGGGCGATCTCTTCTTTTTTGGCCCAGGGGTGCTCTGGCGGCACGATGACCACCAGCTCATCCTCGTAAAAAAGATGCCGCTGAAAGCCCTGGAGGTGCTCCACCGCCTCTACCACCGCCAGCTCGATCTCGCCCTGCAATAGCCGCCGGGTGAGCTGCTCCGAGCTGCCGCTCTCCAGCTTGATGCGGATATCGGGGTACAGCCGCTTGAACTCGGTCAGGTAGCGGGGCAGCACGTACACCGCTATGGTGGTCGAGGCCCCAATCTCCACCCGTCCGCGCTCGAGGCGCTCCAGGGCCTGGGCCGCCTGCACAAACTCTTCCAGTGCCTGTACCGCCCGACGGGCCTCGGGCAGCAAGTCCTGCCCGGTTTTGCTAAGTACCAGCCGGCGGCCCTGGCGGTGAAAAAGCGGACGGCCAATCTGCTGCTCTAAAGCCCGCAGGTGCTGGCTCACCCCCGGCTGGGTCATGCCTAAGCTCAGGGCGGCGCGGCCCACACTGCCCTCCTGCACCACGCACAAAAACACCCGCAGGGCCTGGGGGTTGGGAAAGGAGCGACGCTCGAGCATAAGTAGATATTATCAAAAACAAAAAATGCAAACTTCCAAGTTTATGGCCCTCCCCTAGGGCCCTCAGATGAACGCTCTAGAGCAGCCAGGGCACCGCCCTTGGCAGATTGCCGCTCTCGATTGCGACATAACCTCACAAGGTGGGTGGTCGGGTATTATTTTGATACATATGCGCGCGCTTGCTATTCAGAAGGGGGCCCCCAGCTATGCTTAAACTCTTGGTGGCCCCGTCCATCCTCACTGCCGACTTTGCCCGCCTGGGCGAGCAGGTTCGGGAGGCCGAGGCGGCGGGGGTGGACTGGATTCACCTGGACGTGATGGACGGGCGCTTTGTACCCAACCTGACCTTTGGTCCGCTGGTGGTGGAGGCCATCCGCAAGGTAACGAAGCTGCCCCTGGACGTGCACCTGATGATTGTGGAGCCGGAGCGCTACCTGGCCGATTTTGCCCGGGCCGGGGCCGACTGGATTACGGTGCACTTTGAGGCCACCCCCCACGTCCACCGGGCGGTGCAGCAGATCCGGGAGCTGGGCAAAAAGGCTGGCCTGGCCCTCAACCCTGGCACACCCCTGGAGGCCCTGCTGCCCTTGCTGCCCGAGCTCGACCTGGCCCTTCTGATGAGCGTGAACCCCGGGTTTGGCGGTCAGAAATACATCCCCGCCAGCACCGATCGCATCCGTCGGCTTAGCGCCCTGCGCCAGCAGCTAAACCCGGCCTGCCTGATCGAGGTGGACGGTGGCATCAAGCCCGAGAACGTGGCCGAGGTATTCCGGGCCGGGGCCGACGTGGTGGTAGCGGGGAGCGCCTTGTTTAATGACCGGCCCGTGGCCGAAAATATGGAAAAACTGATGGGAGAGGTATATGCCGCTGGCCCCAGGTAAAGATGTTCTCGACAAAGCTCGCCGTGAAGGCTACGCCGTACCCAGCTTCAACACCAACAACCTCGAGATCACCCAGGCCATCCTCGAGACCGCCGAGGCCCTCAAGGCTCCGGTCTTCATTCAGGTCTCGGATGGGGCCCGCAAGTATGCGGGGCTGGAGAACCTGTCTAACCTGGTGCGCGATATGGCCAACCGGGTGAGCGTCCCGGTGGTCTTGCACCTCGACCACGGGGCCGACTACAGGATGGTTTTGCAGGCCCTCAGGGCTGGGTTTACCAGCGTGATGATTGACGCCTCGCACCACCCCTTCGAGGAAAACGTGCACGAGACCAGGAAGTGTGTGGAAGCAGCCCACGCCGTAGGGGTCAGCGTGGAGGCCGAGCTGGGGCGCTTGCAGGGCATCGAGGACAACATCGTGGTGGATGCCAAGGACGCTTTCCTCACCGACCCTGACGAAGCCGCCCGCTTTGTCGAGGCCACCGGGATCGACTACCTGGCCATTGCCATTGGTACTTCGCATGGGGCCTACAAGGGCAAAGGGCGGCCTTACATTGACCACGCCCGCCTCGAGCAGATCGCCCAGAGGGTGAGCATCCCCCTAGTGCTGCACGGCTCCTCAGGGGTACCCCAGTGGCTCAAGGACAAAATGGCCGCCACCGCAGCCGACCTGGGCGACCCCAGCGGCATCCACGACGAGGACGTAAAGAAAGCCATCCCCAATGGCATCGCTAAAATTAACATCGACACCGACCTGCGCCTGGCCTTTACCGCCGGCATCCGCGAGGTGGTGGTGGGCAACCCCAAGGAGTTCGACCCCCGCAAGATTCTGGGCAGGGGGCGCGACTACCTCAAACAGGTCATCAAGGAGAAGTTCGAGTTGATGGGCACGGTGGGGCGGGCTTGAAACGATTGGAACAGCTAATCCAGTCGGTGCTCTGGAGTGCCCGCTGGGTGATGCTCCTGCCGGTGGTGGGGCTTCTGGCGGGGGCTATCTACTTTGCGATGCAGACGGGGCTCGAGGTCTGGCGGGCGCTGGGCTCGGGCAGCCTGGAAAAAGCCCTTCCCCTGATGGTGGGCGCGGTAGACCTGGCCCTCCTGGCCTCGGTGCTGATCATCTTCGCCCTGGGGCTGTACGAGCTTTTCATCGCCGAGGTCAGGCAGCCCGAGGGTGGCCTCAACAACGTGCTGATTGTTAAAAGCCTCAACGACCTCAAGACCAAACTGGGACAGGTCATCCTGATGATCCTGATCGTAAAATTTTTCGAAAAAGCCCAGGCTTTCTCGCCCAAAGCGGCCCTCGACTTCCTTTTCTATGCTGGGGCGGTGGCGCTGCTGGGGGTGGCCTTATGGCTGGTGCAGGCCGAGAAATCCAGCAAATAACCCTAGGTTATCCCTCAGATAACCAAAAGAGGCTTGCAAATCGATTCTTTGGGTTCATACTATAGGCTGGAGGTGATACAGCTTGATCAAGCGCAATATTTCCCTACTTGTTTCCTCGACTGTGCTGCTACTGGGCCTGGGGGTGTTTGCTTCTCAGACAGCAGCAGCCCAAACCAGTCCTCTCTACGCCCAGTGCCAGGGCTGCCACCAGCCCACCGGCGCCGGAATTCCCGGTGTCTTCCCCCCGCTGGCAGGCCACATACCCGAAGTTCTGGCGGTTAAAGGTGGGCGCGAGTACTTGATTCAGGTAATGCTTTATGGCTTGCAGGGCCAGATCACCATAAAGGGCGCCAAGTATCAGGGTGTAATGCCCGCCTACGCCCAGCTCAAGGACGAAGAGATTGCAGCCCTGCTCAACCACATTTCCACCCAGTGGGGCAACAAGCTTCCCGCTGGACAGAAAGCCTTCACTGCCGATGAGGTTAAGGCCCAGCGCGCCAAAACCATGACGGCGGCTCAGGTGCTCGAAGCCCGCAACAAACTGGGCCTCAAGTAAGCCGATACAACGGGGCACCCAGGCCTTATGGGTCTGGGTGCTTTCCTTATCAACAGCAAAGCCTTGTCGCGTGCTGTGGCTGCGGCAGGGGCATCGTAAATTCTTTTGTCTTATGGAGTGTCTCCATAGTTGAAATGCAGGATGCTGTTCCGAAAGATCGCTTTAGGAATTGCGCCAGGAACGCATAGACTCATTCCGCGGGTTTTGCCAATCTGCCCTGGCGCAACTGGAACCCTCGCCTAGTGCCAGTAAGAAATGTCTTTGGCTTGTTCTTTTCGCTGGGGCCCGCACCTGAAGCTATGCTAAGAGCTGACCTTGCATCTGGTTGGTTTTGACCTGCCCTAAACAGAAAGCTTCAGGTGGGGTTTCACATCAGTCGGCTCAAATGATTTTGCGCAGAATGGTGGCGATCTGGCCCTTGCTAATTTCCGCATCGCCTGCGGCGGCCTGGGCTTCCCAGGCATTCAGGTACTCTTCCAGCACCACGCTGGCTACCGAGTCCATGGCTTTGCGGGTTGCGTTGATCTGATCCAGCAACTCGCTAAAGGGTCGCCCTTCCTCGGCCATGCGTTGCAAGCCCCGCACCTGCCCCTCGATGCGCTTGAAGCGCCGGATGATGCCTTCCAGGGTTTCGGGGTCAGTGAAGGTACCGTCTAGCTTGGGTTTACCAGTGCTCATCTGCCCCTCCGCTCACAACAGTTTTTGCAGCCACTCGGGGGTAATTTTGAGGAAGAAGCTGTTGAGCTGGGTGTAAGTGCCGGTGAGCAAGAGGATGCCCACCCCAATCAGCACCACCCCAGCCACAATCTCCACCGCATGAGAAAGCCGTGCGGCACGCCTTAGGATGCCCCTGGCCTGCTCGGCAAAGAAGGCTACCAGCAAGAAAGGCACGGCCAGGCCCAGGATGTAGGCCACCAGCAGATGCACCCCCCCGCCGGCGGCGGTGAGGGTGAGAATGCCCCCCAGAATGGGGCCGATGCAGGGGGTCCAGCCCAGCCCCAGCACGATGCCCAGCACAAAAGCCCCCCAGGGCCGGTCGGTAGGGCCCTGGTAACGCAGGTTCACGCCCCATTTGGGCTTGAGGCCCAGCATGTAAAGCCCCAGCAAAATGAGCACCCCACCCCCAATGCGCCCCAGCAGGTCGCGGTACTCGAAGAGCCAGCTTCCCAGCAGGGTGAAGGGCAGGCCCAGCAGCAAGAAGATGGCCGAAAAGCCCAGCACAAAGAAGACCGCATTGCGCATGGGGCGGCCCTGCTGGCCCCCCAGGTACAGCAGATAGGTGGGCACCAGCGGGAGCACACAGGGCGACAGGAAGGAGAGGAATCCTGCCAGAAAGGCGATGGGAAGGCTCAGGGTCATGGGCTGGACTCGAGGGTTATCCCAACACCGGACAGGTGGTGGGTACTTTGGTATGCTCGGCGTAGGGGATCACGGTGGCTTTGGCAACCTCTTCGCGGGCCCTGGCGGTGGTGCGGAACAGGTCGCGAAGGGCCTGGTTCTGCGCCCGGAAGAACTCATCGAACTGGGGGTTGCCCAAAAAGCCCACCGCATAGGCTTCATCCTTGGCCGGGTCGTACTCGAGGGCCACCGCAGCCAGGGCATGGGGGGCGGGTCCGCCTTTGACCTCGCCGCCACGGGCCACATCGAAAGCCGAAAGGTGCGCGCAGCAGACCATGCGAGGCCCCCGGTTCCCCTCGGGCTTGTAGTAGCCCATGGCCCCCAGGTTGGGCGCGGCGTAGCTGTAGGCGTGGGGGCAGATGCTGGTGTAGGCCACCACGCTTTTGCGGGGGCCCACCCCGCCGGGCCAGCGGTAGTTTTTGCCGCCGGGCATCTTTACCTCCACCGGAGGCAGCTCGGCGTCCACATTGACCAGGATGTTGGGCGTAGCCGCAAAGGGATAGGCGAAGACAAAAGGCTCGTGGGGTTTGAGGCTGCTGAGCTTAAAGGGGTTGCCGGCCTTGTCTACCAGCAGGGCTTTTTGAAAGGAGGTAAGGCTGCTCTGGGCCCGGACGAACTCGAGCATCCCCAATGGCGATAGCTTGAGCAGCAGGCCCAGTGAAGCGCCTTTGGCCAACAGGTCTAGAAAGTTACGACGATCCATTTGCTAACCTCAAGGGAGCTTGATCCAGGGGAAGCGTTTTTTCGTGACAGGGTCAAGCTCCAGCAGGGCTCGAGCGGGCATCTGCACTTTGGGCAGGGTTTTGGCGTTCATCGGCTCGTTGGCCTCGATGATCCCGTTCTGATAGAGAATGTAGGCTACCACCGCATAGACTTCGCTGTCGGTCAGGATGCCGGGGGTGGCAAAGGGCATGGCCCGGCGGGTGTAGTCGAAAAGGGTGGTGGCGTACTGCCAGTAGTTCCCGATGGCAAAGTCCACCGAGTCTATCTCTTTGGTGATGGGGAAGGGTTCGGAGACCAGCCGGGTGAAGGCCCCACCCTCGCCGGTGGCCCCGTGGCAGCTGGCGCAGTGGAGGGCATAGACCTTCGCGCCCTCGTCCACCGTGCCCTCGCCAGGGGGAAGCCCGACCCCATTGGCCAGGATGGAGGGGCGGATGTTCCACTCCTGCACCTCCTGCTCACTCAGTGGGGTACCGATCTGATAACGCCCCTGGGCCAGCACCAGAGCCGAAAGGGCCAGGCCCGAAAGGACTAGGTAAAACCACCTGCGCCGCATCACGACTCACCTCCACAGCCGCCCCGGCCCACTGCGCCGAGCCGGGCGGGGGCTCCGGCCAGGGTCTTGTCGCCGTTGACCACCTTGCCGTCGGCCCCAATCCGCCAGGCCTGGATGGCGTTGTAGTGATAGCGGTTGTTGCGGGCCCACTTGGCGAAAAACTCCTCCTGGGTGGGCTGGGTGTTGCCCTTTTCGTCCCAGGCCCGGCTCATGATGACCGTCTCGCGGCCATCCCAGACCCAGTTGTACTTGAAGCGCACCACCGAGAGCGCATCGGGGGCGGGCTCGAGGCTGGCCTGCTTCCAGGTTTTGCCCCCATCCAGCGAAATTTCTACCCGCCGGATGCGCCCGTGGCCGCTCCAGGCCAGGCCGCGAATCTCGTGGAAGCCCCGCTGAATCTGTTGCAACCCCGAAGGATAGGTGATGATGGACTCCGGATCCATCACCCAGGTAAAGGCGTAGATCTTGCCGTCGGCCATCACGTCGGTGTATTCCGAGGTCTCGTCCTTGCTCATGACCGGGGTGTCGGTGACCTGGATGCGGCGCAGCCACTTGACCTGGATGCTCCCCTCCCAGCCCGGCACCACCAGGCGCACCGGATAGCCCTGCTCGGGCCGGATGGCCTCGCCGTTCTGGGCGTAGGCCACCAGCACATCCTCCAGGGCTTTGTCCAGCGGCAGGCTGCGGGTATAGGCAGCGGCATCCTGCCCCTCAGGAATCAGCCAGCGGGCGCCTTCCTTGAGGCCGGCCTCCTTCAGCAGGATCGAGAGAGGCACCCCGGTCCAGGAAGAGTTCGAGACCAGGCCCCGGCTGCGGGTGGCGGTCAGGGTCATGTCGGGGGGGTTGCGGTAGCCGTTTTGCCCGTTGCCTGCACACTCGATGAAGTAGGTGCGGGTTACCGAGGGGAAGCGCTTGAGGTCTTGCAGGGTGAACATCAGGGGCCGCTCGACCATCCCGTGAATCACCAGCCGGTAGTCGGCGGGGTTCACGTTGGGTACGCCCCCGTGGTGCCGCTCGAAGTGCAGCGAGCTGGGGGTAATGATGCCCTCGAGCTTCTCCAATGGGGTGAAGTCGGCGCCGGTGTGGCGGCTGCGCAGGTTGGGGGAGATGTAGCGAATAACGTCCTTTTCGAACTCGCTACGCTCGCCGTACTCGCGCAGGGTGGTTCCCAGCACCTTCATGGTGTCGGTGGCGCCTGGGGGAATTTTGCTCTGGGCCAGGCCGCCAGAGAGCTTGACGAAGGCTCCGGCAGCCGCACCTTTACTCAAGAGTTGCAACAGTTTACGACGGTTCATCCGGTGTTTTCTCCTATGGTTGGGGTGGGACGGTGCTCGCCCCACCCCTTTTCCCAGGCTCAAGCGCCTGGGCCAAACATGTCGCCCCACAGGCCCCGGGCCCATTCAAAGGCCAGCGCCCCGTTGGGCCTGGAGCGGTTGTTGTCTACAGTGGCTTGCTGGCGCACCTGGCGGGCGGCCTCGTCCCAGTTGTGCTTGTGCGAGACCCAGATGGATTCCTCGCTGCTTACAAAGCTGTAGCAGATGTTGTCGGGGAGGGGGTTGGCGATCTCGTCCAGGCGCTTGCCGGCAATGCGCTGGGCGATGTGCTCGGCAATGATTTTGCCGTCGTTGTAGGCCACCTGCCCGCTCTTGGGGTAAGGCGCGTTCCCAACGATGTCGCCAATGATGTAGACCCGGTCGTCCCGCTCGGAGAGGAAGGTGGGCAGCCGCACGTTGGCCCAGCGGTCGCCCAGCCCCGCCGTGCGCACAATCTCGCCAGCTTTCATGGGTGGGATGATGTTGGCTAGATCGAACTTGAACTCTCCCAGGGGGGTTTTGACCTCCTTCTTGGCATAGTCAATGGCCGTCACCTCGGCCTGGGGGATGTACTGGATGTAGTCCTTGTACAGGTCGTTGTAGGCCGCGGTGAAGCCGGGGCCCTTGGAGATGGGGCCGGGGTTGGCGTCCAGCACGATCACCTTGCCCTTGATCTGGTTGGTCTTGAGGTAGTAGGCCAGCATGGCCGCCCGCTCATAGGGGCCCGGGGGGCAGCGGTAGGGGGGCCGGGGAATGGCCAGCACCAGGTCGCCGCCCTCGAAGTTGTCGAGCTGGCGCTTGAGGGCGATGTGCTCCCAGGGCTTGAAGCCCACCGGCAGGAACTGCCGGACCTCGTTGTAGCCCTGGATGGCCTCGTACATGTAGTCGATGCCGGGCGAGACCACCAGGTAGTTGTAGAAGATGATGCCGCTGGTGGTGCGCACGTAGCGGCCCGCCCGGTTAACCTCGATGGCCCGCTCGTTGACGATGGTGACCCCGGCCTTGGCCACGTTGGCGTAATCGAAGACGATAAAGTCGAGGTCTTTTACCCCACCCAGGTACAGGTTGCTCATGGGGCAGGACATGAAGGCGGGGTTTTTCTCGATCAGCACCACCTCGATGTTGGGGTTTTTGCGCCGCAGATGGCGGGCCGTGCTCACCCCCCCCCAGCCCCCACCGATGATGACCACCCGGTTGCCCCTGGCCGGCCCCAGCACGCTGCTGGGCTTGCTGAAGAACTCCTGGGCAAAAGCGCTGCTGGCCGCAGCAGCACCCGCTACCGCACCCGCCTTGAGGACCTTACGACGCGTTACCTTGCTCATGCTTCCTCCCGTGACCCGAGCCACCCCGGAGAATGCTCCCCCGGCAACTTTCGTGTGCTTGGGCTTGACCTAAAGTTTATCAGATTTTATCCAAGCCCACGAAAGCCGTGGTGGTTGGATATACCCCCTACTGCCGGGGGCGGTAGGGCTGGCCGCCCACCCCTTCCAGAATCTGGCTCATCACCCGTCGGGCTTCTTGCAGCATGCCCATGGTTTTCTGGTTCTGCGCCACACCTGGCATGATGCCCATCAGCATGGGCTCAATGGCCCCTATCAGCACGCCGCCGGGCATAGGTGCCACAAAGAAGCGGCAAGGGGCAGCAAAGCCGCCGGCGGGCTGGGCCATGAACATGTCGTAGGCCCACTCGCTCTTGCAGGGCTGGATGCCCACCACCTCGCCCATCTTGACCGCGGGCAGCACGTTGAGGCCGGCGTTGCCCAGCTCGCTTTCGATCAGCAGGGTCAGTTCGTCCACATTGCCCCCCTCGACCCAGTACATCAGGGCCGGCATCATACCGGAGCTGGGGTCGGGCATCATGGCCGGGGCCACCTTGCGGGGCAGCCCCAGGCTGGCAATCACCGCTTTGAGCCTGGCCCCCAGCAGGCGGCTCTTGGTGTTTTTGACCCCCAGCATGCCAAACATCAGGTCGGGGTCGAAGGTGCCCACCGTGACCACCCCAGGCCGGGCGGCGTGCAGGTAGATGGTGGGGGGCAGGATGATGGCGGTCATGATGTTTTCCTGCACAGCCGCCAGCACCCCGGCTTCAGGCTCCAGCACCATCAGCAGGTAGTCGGGGAAGTCGGCCTTGAAGTTTTTGACCTGCCCACCCAGGTTCAGGGTACGGGCCACCTTGAGGCCCTGGGCGTTTACGGCAGCCAGAACCCGGGCCTGGGCATCGGCCACGCTGACCCCGCGCAAGGTGGTTTCCAGCGACTGGGCCAGGCCCGATAGCGACAACATAAAACCCAACAACAGCATCCACTTGATCTTCATATACCTCCTCTATGGTCTTTGTACCGGTAGGCCCAGCTCGAGCCAGGCCCGAAAACCCCCGTTCAGGTTTTTGACCTCGCGGTAGCCCAGGGCCCGCAGATACGCCGCCGCCACCGCGCTGACGTGGCCGGTTCCGCAGTACACCAGGATGGGCCGATCCTTCGCCTTGGGTAGCTCGCTCAAGCGATCGGGGAGCTGGCTGATGTGAATATGGGCCGAGCCAGGCAGGAAGCCCCTCGAGCGCTCCTCGGCAGTGCGAACGTCCAGGATAAATGGCTCGAAGACCTCCACAAAATCCTTGGCCTCGGCGGCGTAGAGCAGGTAGCTGGCGGGGTTGATCTTCTTGAGGAAGCTCCCCATCTGTAATAAGGCCCCAGGGGTCATCTCCTGGGCCAGCCCAAAGCTGCCCAGCAGCACCAGCAGGATCCAACCTCTACGCATAGACACCTCCTCTACAAACTCGTCCCTTTGCTAAATCCGGCGCGGCGTGATCTAACGGGTGAAACCGGGCATTTCGGTGAACTTGTTCTTGCCCTTGGTGGCCTCGGCCAGCATGTAGATGGAGAGCGCGATGTAGGGCTCGGAATAAAGCTCGGGCGCGGCGATGCCCACCGACTCGTAGCAGAAGGCGATGCGGTCTTGCAGGGTATAGAGCTTGTCGGCCTCGAAGCGGTAGGCCGGCCACTCGTTGGACAGGCCCTGGCGTGGGCTTCGTACCGGCGACAGCCGCACCTTGCCCCCGGCGTAGCTGTCGTGGCAGATGGCGCAGTTCATATCGCGGTCGCCCGCCCGGTGGAACCACAGCTCACGCCCGATGTTGTACATGGCGATTTCCTGCGAGGTTTTGGGAACCACCTTGATGGGCATCTCGCTGGACTTGGAGGCCACGTAAGCGGTCAGGGCCTTTACATCGTCGCGCTTGATTTCTTCGGGTCTGAAGCCCTGCAGCCGCACCATGCAGCTCACGATGCGGGTCTCGAGGTCTTCCACCCGCCTTGTATCGGCAAAGTAGCGCGGCAGCTGGGTCAGGGCGCCCTCGAGCTTCCCCGGCCCTAAGCCAAAGTCGCAGGCCTCGAGGCTCACATTCTTGGGGCCCCGCTTTTTGGCAAAAAGCTCTTCACCCTGGGCGGCATACAGCTCGCCAGGCAAAATACCGGCGGTCTGGCGGAACAGCTCCCGCTGCCGCTCGGCTTCCTTGTAGGGGTCTACCACTTGCTGCTGGGTGAGGGCAACGCTCAGGCCCAACCCCAGCGCCAACAAAAATCCGATCCACAGGCTGCGGTTGCGCATGGCATCACCTCTTGGCATTGACCGGCGAGGCCGGGTCGAGCAGGAAAGCGGTTACGTGGGCGGTTTCTTCTGGGGTCAGGATGCCGTGATGACCGGCCCGGTACATCAGCGAGCAGGGCATGGTGGCCCAGGCGTTGTAGATTTTGTCGTAGGTGTATTTGACCACCGCCTCGCTGGTGCCGCGGGCCCCATACCCCACCAGGCCCGGCCCCATGTTCCCCGCCCCGGCCTCTTTGGGGTCACCGGTGTGGCAGGCGTAGCAGTTGCCCTTGCGGGGGTTGGTGAAAAGGGCCTCGCCCTGTTTCCAGTCGCCCATCAGCTTGCCATTGGCGGGGTACTTGATCAGCTTTTTCTGCCGCTCCAGAAATGCCGGCACCAGCTCGGCTGGAATCTTGTCGCGGTACTGCGAACACAATGCCTGGTCGGGGTCTTGCTTCATGGTTTCAGCAAACTTGCTACCGCCGCTCTGGATGGCCTGCTGCACGCGCTGCTGAAAAGGGCTTTGCTGCGAAAGGGTCAGCCCCGCCAGCAGCATGGCTAAAAGTCCTAACACGTATCTTTTCTTCACTTCTTGACCTCCTGGTTATCCGGGCAACACATAGCGTTGGTCCAGCACCCGCATGCTGGGACGCGGGGGGATGTTTACGGTCTTGACCTGTTTGAGGTACAGGGCGATCAGGTCGTAGATGGGGCGAGGGGTGTATTTTTCCACCAGGGTGCCGCTGCGCTGGAGGCGCCCCCCAAAAGAGGCCAGGGTGTACTCCCGGTTGGGGTCCAGGCGACGGCCTCTGATGGCCACGTTGCGGATGCGCTGGCCGGTGGGGGCATTCACCGCCAGGTCGTAGGAAAGCCCAAAAACCCGGCTCATGTCGCCCCCTTGCTGGTAGAAGGGGTCGGGGTTGAAGGTGTTGGCCGCCACATCCTCCAGCACGGCCTGTAGGCGGTCGCCCTTGAGCCTGAACACGTAGACCTCGGGGTAGGTAAAGCCGGTGTAGGCCAGGATTTTATCCATGGTGATGGGCTGGCCCGGCAGAATGGCCGTACCCCAGCGGGTGCCGGGGATAAAGGCCACCTCCACCTCCGGGTAGGCGGCCTGAACCGCTCTGCCGGCCAGCTCGTCCAGGGTGGAGTAGGTGGAGTCGCGCTTATACAGCAGGGTTTCGCTGGTGCCCAGCACCTGGTCGAGGTAGTCCAGGTGGGGGGCATAGGCCTCGCGGATGAAGGCCTCGAGCCCAGGGTCGGGCTTGATCAGGTGGGTGGCTACCGGCAGGGTCTTGGCCCGGATGCCGGCAATCCCCCCCTTCTTGAGCTGCAAGTCCACCCGCACCACCGCCTTGCCCGAGGAACCCCCAGCCACCAGCCAGGTGTTGCCCACCCGAATGGGGGCGGGGGTAAAGTCGTGGGTGTGCCCGGTGAGAATCAGGTCGAGGCCCCTAATCCGCCCGGCCAGGGCCAGATCCAGCGGCACGCCGTTGTGCGAGAGCAGCACCACCGCGTCCACGCCTTTGCCCCGCAGTTCGTCCACATACTTCTGTAGCTCGTTTTCCCGCACACCAAAGGAGAGCCCTTCGGAGAACTCCTCGGGGTGTGAGACCTTTACATAGGGGAAGGTGGAGCCGATGATGCCCAGCGTGTGGCCCCCGATTTCGTGGATGGCGTAGGGCTCGTAGATGGGGTCGCCAAAGAGGTCGTCCACGATGTTGAAGCTCACGACCCGGGCCTGCAACTGCTTTACCAGCTCCTCAACGCGCGCGCGGCCCAGGGTGTACTCCCAGTGGAAGACCATGTGGTCGAAGCCCACCCGGTTCATCCAGTCCACCACCACCTGCCCCTTGGTTAAGAGCGAGATGCCGGAGTTGGTCCAGGTGTCGCCGCCGTCCAGCACCAGGGTGCGTTTTTCCCCGGCCTGGGCTTTTTGCTGCTTGATGAGCGCGCCAATGTAGGCCCCGCCACCCAACGGCCCAAAGCGCTGAGCCAAAGCCACAAAGTCTACCGAGGAAAAGGCATAGGCCTCCAGGCTACCCCGTCGGATGCCGTAGTAGCGCAAAAAAGCCTCGCCGGTGAGGTATCCGGGCTTGCCTTCCAGGGCCTTGGCGGCCAGCAGGTTGGGCGGCTCCATAAAGTAGTGGGGCCGCAGCTGGGCATGCAGGTCGGTGTTGAAGAGCAGGGTGACGTTGCCGAAGGGGGGCAGGTCGTAGAGGGCCTCGGGACGCTCCATGGTCTGGGCAAAGGCTTTGGGGGAGGTAATACCCAAGGCCAGCAAGAGTTGTAGCAGTTCACGTCGGGTCATTGCACCTCCATTTCCCAGGCATGTGCCCGCCAGGGAACACGCTGCGCTAAGGCAGCTAGCGCTTAAGCGCCGGCTTGGTGTTGAAGTCCGAGGCCGGGTCGAGCAGGTAGGCCACCACGTCGGCTATCTCCTCGGGTTTAAGCAAACCATTATGCCCGAAGCGGTACATCACCGTGCAGGGGAAGTAGGCCCAGGTGTTGTAGATCACCTCGTAGGTATATTTCTGAACTGCTTCGGAAGTGCCGCGCTGGCCGTACTTCTCCAGGCTGGGCCCCACATTGCCCCCGATGTTGAGGGGGGAGCCCACATGGCAGGAGAAGCAGTTGCCTCGAGCCAGGGTGTTGTAGATGGCTTCGCCTTTTTTCCAGTCGCCCATCAGCCTGCCGTCGGCCGGATACTTGATGGTCTTGCGCTGCTCTTCGATAAAACTACCCAGAACCTCTGGGGGTAGCCTGTTCCGATAGCGGGAGCACATGGCCTGATCGGCGGCCTGCTTGAGCAGAACGTCGGAGTAGTTTTTGCCCCCTGCCAGGATAAGCTGCTGCAGCTCAGGAGTGATGTAGGGCTGGCCGGTCTGAGCGCTAACCGAAACCAAGAGCACGAACAGTATGGGTAGATAGAAGTGCCGCACAACCCCTCCTTAGCGAATGAAACCGGGCAGGTCCATCTTGCTACCTCGGGCCTGTACGTTCATGAAGAGCGTTAGGGCGATGATGGGTTCGGAGTAGAAGTCGGGGGCTGGCATTCCCAGAACGGTGTAACAGGCTCGGATACGGTCTGCCATGGTCCAGGCCTGGTCGTTGGAGTAGCGGAAGGCCGGCCAATGGCTGGCCACACGCTTGTCCTTGAGCAGGTCGGAATAGGGCAGCACCCCAGCCCGGCGACCCACGTACGAAACGTGACAAGTCGCGCAGCTCATATCCCGTGGGCCTGCCCGCAGGTAGAAGAGCTTTTCGCCCAGCTCGTAGAGCCGCTTTTCCTGGGGCATCACCGGGGTGATGGTGACGGGCTGCTCGTTGGAGAGCGAGGCCAGATAAAAAGCAATTGCCACCACCTCGCTGCGCCGGATTTCCTCGGGGCGGAAGCCCTGCAGCCGAATCATGCAGGTGCGGATGCGCGAGTCGAGGTCTTCCACCTGCCTTGTGTCAAAGAAATAGCGGGGCAGCCGCCCCACCACCCCCTCGAGCTTCCCCGGCCCCCGGCCAAAGTCGCAGGCCTCGAGGCTGGCCTGCTTGGGGCCGCGCTTAGTCCTGAACAGCTGCTCCCCCTGCTCCACAAACAGGTCGCTGGGGAGAACCCCACTTTGCTCCAGCAACTGCTTCTTTTGTTTCTCGGCTTCCTTGATTGGATCGTCCTCCTGCGCAAAAGCCAGGGGCACAAGGAAAGCCAGAACTGTGATTGCCAGACGCCAGAAGCGACCCATCTGAACCCCCTAGGCCAGGGCCAGGTCTGCGGTTTTTTCGCCGGTTTGGCCGTTCAGGTCTTTGCAGGTGACCTTGAGCTGCCCGGCCTTGGCGGCCCTCATCTTGAAGGCGAACAGGGGGTTGGCACTGGTGCCGGGGCCGGGCTTGACCTGCGCAATGAGCTGATTGTCGAACAGCACGTTGACTTCGTTGATATGGTCCGCGGGGATCAGCTTCCCGGTGCCATCCCGACGGGTGCCGGGCTCCATAGGGTGCTGCACGACGATCTGTACCCGAACTTCTTCACCAGCCTTGGGTTTAGCTGGGGTGAAACGAATCAAAATGTTAATCGCCATGGTATGCCTCCTTAACCGCAACCGCCTACCGTGACCCGCACCGACTGCGAGGCCAGCAAGAACCTGCCATCTTTGGTCTCAACCACTGCCCGCACCGGGGCCGTTTCGGCCACCCGTACCCGGGTTGCGTAGTAGGGCAGAACCCCGTTGAGAATTACCGTAAAGAGCAAGGGGTTGGCGTTTTTGTCGCAGAAGCAGTGAATGGCCTTGACCTGATCGGCGGGCAGGCTGGCCTCGATCTCCACCGGCACGTTGGCGCCCGACTCCGCGATGGTAGGGGCCACCAGCTTGACCTGTTGTGAGACGGTTAGATCCCTGAAGCCCTTGCCCAGAACCTGCCTAAGGCCTTTCTCGAGGTTGGCGAGGTCCTCGCCCTCGAGGCCTCCCTGGGCCAGCGCCGAAGTCAGTTGGTTGGCCAACAGGGTTCCGGCGACCGCACCTGCCGATGCTTTTATAAACGTTCTTCTATCCACAACCTTCACCTCCCACTTTCGCACAGATCTGTTGCAGTTCGCTCAGAAACTGTGCACGGGTGCGGCTACCAAATAGCCGGCCCGCCTCTTTCCACGTACCCCCCTGGGGTACAAGGAAGACAAAACTTGGTGTGCCAAAAGCCCGCATTTGCGCGCTGAGGGCGCGTCCTTCGGGGCTGTGGCCGTCCACGCTGGCTACCACAAAGCGGCGCTCGAGGGTCCTCGAGACCGCCGGGTCGGAAAGAACATGGGTGTTCATTTGGTCGCAGTAAGGACAGGCCCCACTCCAGAAATAGACCATCAGGATGCGCCCGTGCGTCTGGGCATACTGGCTGGCCTGGGCATAGGGATACCAGCGGTCAAAATCCACCCCCTGGGCGTTGGCCGTCAGTAAGGCCCCGATGATTGATAACAAAATGTATCGCATAGCAAACCTTAGCTTATCGATTACCTATTAATACTACCTGGGGGTATGTGCGTCAACTCCTGGTCAAGATACCACTGCTTCCAAAAGATAGTCGGGCGGGACGCCAAACGCGCTTAAAACGCATTGTCTTAAACCCTATTCCATTTGGATATAGCCCTCATCACTATTTTTATTCAAGTGCTTCGGTCGGGTGCTGCGGCCATGAGCGGGCGCGTTGTGGCAAACGAGGCGCTCTGGAAGCAGTAACCCCCAGCGCGATCCGAAGCGCCCTTCTGTAAGCAAAATAGCCCGATTTCCGCAGCAGATTTTCCTTACTTGTCGGCCTGTGCCAAGCATGTAAGCCAACCCCTTGTGCATTGAAGGAGCTTGCTATTTAATTCATAGCAGCATACCCTCTACTGGTATCGGCTACATGGGAGGAGACATGAAACGCTGGTGGGCAACTCTAATCCTGTTTGCAATGGGCCTGGCTGTTTCACCCGGGCAGGTAGCGCCCGACTTCCGGCTGCGCGACGTGTCCGGCAAGGTGTACACCCTGGCCAGCTTCAAGGGTAAGCCGGTGGTGATTACCTTCTGGGCCAGCTGGTGCCCCATCTGCCGGGCCGAGTTCCCCAAGCTGCATCGGCTTGCCCAGGAGTACCAGGTGCCCTTTGTGGTGATTAGCCGCGAGCCGCGCGACACCGATCAGGTGGTGCGCGATTACATGAAAAACTACGCGAAATTCATACCCCTGCTGGCCTTGCCTGGGGGCGACAACCCCGTAGCCGTGGCCAACCGCTACAGGGTGCTGGGCCAGCCCTGGACTTTTGTGCTCGATGGTGAGGGCAGGGTGGTGAACGTTTATGCCGGTAAGGTGGAGGTGGAGTCGCTCAAGGACGACCTGGCCCTGGCGGGTTACCAGTAAGGTTGTTGCGGCTGTGCGGCTGTTGAGTGGTGAAGCAGGCTCTTATCATATACAGCATGAAACCGAACAAACCCATACCCAGTCCCATTCCTTACCTGATGCAAGTACCTGACCTGCGGGCACACAACACCACCTACGACTGGCGCATGCTGTTCATGCTAG
>Ga0209721_1000901_pt1 | contig 24248 bp, 23 predicted proteins | sample TshhotsprinmetaG_FD_184139 | JGI IMG/M metagenome (GOLD analysis project Ga0209721, IMG submission 184139) | Hot spring microbial communities from South Africa to study Microbial Dark Matter (Phase II) - Tshipise hot spring metaG (SPAdes)... | ecosystem: Environmental > Aquatic > Thermal springs...
GACCACCTGTCAGCTATCAGCTATCGCTTATCGGCTCTCGCCTCTCGCCTCTCGCCTCTCGCCTACCGCCTACCGCCTATCGGCTATCGCCTATCGTTTATCGGCTATCGCCTACCGCCTATCGGCTATCGCCTATCAGCTATCGCCTATCGCCTATCGCCTATCGGCTATCGCCTAATCGCCTATCGGCTATCGCCTATCGGCTATCGCCTATCGTTTATCGGCTATCGCCTACCGCCTATCGGCTATCGCCTATCAGCTATCGCCTATCGCCTATCGCCTATCGGCTATCGCCTAATCGCCTATCGGCTATCGCCTAATCGCCTATCGGCTATCGCCTAATCGCCTATCGGCTATCGCCTATCGGCTATCGTGGCAACAACAGAAGGGCGCAGCACCGCTGCGCCCCTACCCTCGCCTATCGGCTATCGGCTATCGGCTATCGGCTATCGCCTCTCGCCTGACACATCAAATCTGATCGAGATAATCCTTCAGCAACTTCCCCAGGCGAGGATGGCGCAACTTGCGCAAGGCCTTGACCTCGATCTGACGCACGCGCTCGCGAGTAACGCCGAACGCTTTCCCCACCTCTTCGAGCGTGCGCGGCTGACCGTCGAGGAGGCCATAGCGCAGCTCAAGCACTCGTCGTTCCCGCTCGCTAAGCTGACCAAGCGCCGCGACGATCTGCTGGCGCAGCATCCCGCTAGCCGCAGCATCATCGGCATCGAGCGCATGCGGATCGGGAATGAAATCGGCCAGCGTGCTATCGGCCTCCTCCCCGACCGGCGTTGCCAGCGATACCGGATCCTGCGCGGTGCGGCGCAGTTCGCGTAATTTCTCTTCGCTCATCCCAAGATGGCTGGCCAGCTCGGCGTCGGTTGGCTCGCGCCCAAGCGATTGCGTCAACTGACGACGCGCAGCCTGAATCCGGTTGAGTGTTTCACCCAAATGCACCGGCAGTCGCACTAACCGTGATTGATCGGCCAGCGCGCGCGATAATGCCTGCTTGATCCACCACGTCGCATAGGTGCTGAACTTATACCCTTTGGTGTGATCAAACTTCTCAATCGCGCGCAGCAGACCGAGGCTCCCTTCCTGAATCAGATCGAGCAATGGCAGCCCGCGATCGCGGTAGCGCTTGGCAATGCTCACCACTAAGCGCAGGTTGGCTGCTGCCATCTGCTGGCGTGCCTCATCACCCTGCGCCTTCTGCATGCGCAACCGGGCTGCTTCCGGACTGTCAGGCGGGAGCGTGGCCAGCTTGCGCTCGGCGGCCTGGCCGCGCTCAATCAACTGCGCCAGGCGCTTCTCTTGTTCGGCGGTGAGGAGCGGCACCTGCCCGATCTCACGCAAATAGAGCCGCACGCTGTCGCTCAGCAATGCATCCGACAACTCATCATCGAGATCGAGATCCATTGCTGCCGGAGTCAACGGCTCATCATCAAGGGCCGGTTCTTCCCCATCCTGCACTGGAATACCGGCCTCGGCTAACGCGGCATAAATGCTGTCGATCTGCTCGATCGACTCATCAGGATTGGGAACCAGCCGCTGGATTTCCTCAAATGTGACGAAGCCTCGCTGCCGTCCTTGCGCGATCAGTGCCTGCACATCGACAGTATTGATCGCCGGACTGGCGCGGTCGGTCTCGGGCTGGCTCTGCGTCATACTACTTCCTCGTCTGAGACCAAACAGGCACTGGCTACTGTGCGTTCCTTATTGTAGCACAAGCTGTTACCCGCGTAGGCCAAGAACGGAATGCGCAATCACGTTGCGCAAGATTTCTGAAGTCCCTTCGCCAATCGTGAGCAGGCGTGTATCACGGTAGAGGCGTTCTACCGGATACTCCTGGCTGTAGCCGTAGCCACCAAAAATCTGGATGGCGTCGCGGCAGATGCGCTCTGACGCCTCTGAGGCGAAGAGTTTGGCGATCGCCGCTTCGCGGGTATAGGGCTTGCCGGCGTCCTTCAACCGCGCGGCGCCGTAGACGAGCGCGCGCGATGCCGCCAGATCAACCGCCATGTTGGCAATCATGTTCGCTACCGATTGATGGGCGCCAATCGGTTTGCCAAAGGCGGTACGCTCGCGAGCATAGGCAACGGCAGCTTCGTATGCCGCTTGCGCCAATCCGATGGCCATCGCCCCGATCCCGATCCGGCCACCGTCAAGCACCTGCAAAAACTGAATAAAGCCGCGACCACGCTCACCTAATAGATTTTCGCGCGGAACTCGCACATCATCGAGCATGACCGCCGTGCTGACCGAGCCGCGCAATCCCATCTTCGGTTCATGCTTGCCAAAGCTTAAGCCTGGCGTGCCGCGCGGCACGATAAACGCGGAGATCCCCTTCTTGCCGAGTTCCGGATCGGTGACGGCAGTGACAATAATGTGACCGGCCAGCGGCGCGTTGGTAATCCACATCTTCTGCCCGTTGATGACCCACTCATCACCGACCAGGCGGGCCGTCGTGCGGGTGGCGCCGGCGTCCGAGCCTGCATGCGGTTCGGTCAGACCAAATGCAGCCAGATACTCACCCTTCGCTGCCGGAGTCAAAAAACGCCGCTTCTGCTCTTCGGTGCCGAACATCGCAATCGGTGCGCTGCCCAGCCCAATGTGGGCCGCATACGCTAGCGCCGTGCTACCACAGCAGCGCGCTACCTCCTCGATAGCAATCGCAGTGCTAACACTGTCGGCGCCGGCGCCGCCGTACTCTTCGGGAAAAGGCAATCCCATCAGGCCGAGTTGGGCCATCCTGGCGAAGGTTTCATGCGGAAACGCGCTGTGTTCATCGACGTAGCGCGCTTTCGGCGCAATCTCCTTTTCGGCAAATTCACGCACCGTCTGGCGGATCATTTCTTGCTCAGGCGTTAATTCAATTTCCATAACCTCTCCTCTTTCAGCTATGCGCCTCTTGCGCGCGCGACTCGGTATCGAACGTCAGCACCGGCACACCTTCCATCGTCTCGACCATCAGGTTGTCAACCACGGCCTTGAGGTCATTCGTTTCGGCAAACACCCGCAGTTGACGATCGGCGCTAGTGCCCTGATCGACGATGGTCAGCAGATATTCGACCTCTTTGCGCGAGCCGAGCATGTCAACGACATCATCGACCAGCTCGACAATCTCGTGTACCAGCGCCTTCGCTTCGACCTCTTTCCGCTTGCCGAAGTCGATTAACTTGCCATCGAGACCCCACCGTTGCGCGCGCCACTTGTTCTCGTTGATCAGCGCCCGCCGGTAGACGCGGAATGTGGTGTTCTCTTCAAACATGGTATAAAACTTGACGATCAGCGCCTGCATCGTTGCGGCCAGGGCCAGACACTCTTCCACTTTGGTGGCGATGTCACATACCCGGAATTCGAGTGTGCCGAAGAATGGATGCGGGCGCAGATCCCACCAGATCTTCTTGCCGTTATCGATGCAGCCGGTATTGACCAGCAACTGTACGTAGCGCTCAAACTCACTGGCAGAATGGAAGGTCGGAGGGATGCCGGTGCGCGGGAAGGTGCTGAAAATAACGCTACGGTACGACTTGAAACCGGTGTTACGACCCATCCAGAATGGCGACGAGGTGCTGAGCGCCAGCAGATGTGGGCAGATATAGCGGGCCACATTCATCAGCTCAATTGCAACCTCGTTATTCGGCATACCGACATGGCAGTGCATGCCAAAGATGAGCAGTTGCAAGGCGGCTTCCTGCATCTCACCCACCACCATGTGGTAGCGTTCGTCTGGCGTGATCTCCTGCTGCATCCATGACGAGAATGGATGCGTGCCGGCGGCAACGATCCGCAGGTTATGGCGAGCGGCGAGACCGGCAATCGCCCCGCGCAAGCGGGTAATCTCGGCCCGCGCTTCGCTAATCGTGCGGCAGGGACGGGTGCCGACCTCGACGATGCTTTGGTGCATTTCCGGCTTAATCTGTTCACGCAAAATAGTGCGTCCCGGTTCCAGGATTTGGGTAATGTAGCTGCGTAACTCGCGCGTTTCTGGATCGACGATCTGATACTCCTCTTCGATCCCGATTGTAAACGCAAAATCAGCGTCGTTGGGGTTATAAACGCTCACCGCGCACTCCTCACGAACAATTGGATGGGTTTATTAACGGTATTTGTATTATATCGCGTCTTGTCGATCTTGGGTGTGGTGAGCGTTGCCGTTAACCGGCCATGCGCCGACGCCAGCGTTCGCGCAGCATCGCGATGGCATTCCGCTGGTAATAGAGCCATTCGATCAGCAGCACAATCAGGGCAACCAGCGCCAGCCAGCGCCAGATCTCCTGGCGACCGTCGCGTTCGCGAGCGACGGTGCTCTGCGCGCCGCTGAGCTGGGGAATAGTGAGATCGCGCTGCGGTGTGATCTGCGATTCGTTGGGCGCGAATAGATTGATGGCAAAGCGGCGGCTGGCGATCACCTCGTTGCCGCGCCGCTCTTCCAGCGTGTAGATACCGGGTAAATCGGTGTCGGTGTAAAATGTTTGGTTAGCCTGGAGCTGTACCTGCCCGTCACGCGAGCTTACGACCCGACCATCAGGGCGAATCACTCGCACCTCTTCAATGCTGCTGTCTACCGGCGCTACAATCGGTTGACCGGTGGTCAATTGCATACTGCTCATTGGCAAGAGGTACTCAATCATGTTCGAGAGCAGCAGTGGAAAGGCAATGTTCAATGGCAGATCGGACAGATGCAGGTCAAACGCCAGTACCACAATCCGGCGTCCTTCCCGTTCGCCGGCCAGCAAAAGCGGGCCGCCATCGCTGTCAACGATCACCCGCGCCCACGAACCGGGTACAAGCCGCGGCGCGCGCAGAATGTTGATGTCGGTCAGGCGGACATTGCGCAAAAGCGGATCTTCGAACGCTACCGGACGCACGAGTGGGAAATCGACCTCGCCGGTGATCGTAAACAGTTCAGTGCTCCGGATGGGGCCAATGAAGAGTACATTGCCGGGTGGTAGCTCTGTCGGCGTGACCCCATCGAAGATAGTGAGCGGTACCTCGGCGGCGCTTTCGCTAAATGTCAGCGTCGTGCTGGGAACGCGCGTCACTTCGAGGCCGGGCAAGAGTGAAAGACCCGTCTCGAGGAAGCGGTTACCGTCACTCACCAGTCTGACACGCACCGTTTCGCGCTGTGGACTGACCGCATAAGCGCGATCATCAACCGGCAAGTCGTCGCCGTTCTCCTGCAACCGCGCTTCGACTACACCTACCGTCGCCGGAATGGTTTCGGTCAGGCTCCGCTCCCGTCCGGGATCGATCGATAGATCGACTGCATTCGAGAGCACGCCGTCGTAGTAGAGCAGCAGCCGGCGGGTGACCGGGTTGGGGCTGTAGTTGATCGCCTGCACGAACAGGGTCTGTTCAATGGGGCCGGGCTGGAGCGCAATCGCGTTGATCGCAACGTTGTCTGACGAGCGCCCAATCGGGAAGTAGCGTACCCGCGCCGGCACCCGGATGCCATCGGGAATCGTGACATTACCATCCGAAATGATAGCCACTTCGCTATCAGGCTCGCGCGCGGCCAGCGCCGAGGCCAGCGTCAGCGCCTGAGACAGATCGGATTGTCCGCTGTAGCTGGGCTGAATCGCCTCAATGACCCGGCGTAATTCGCGTCGGTCGCTTGATGACGCAATCGGCGCCTCCATCGGGCCGCCGATGGTGATCACCGTTGCCCGTCCATTGTCTGGCATTTGATCGATCAGCGCCAGGGCCTGGCGGCGCGCTGCTTCCAACCGATTCGGCATTTCATCGGTAGCAAGCATACTGGTGGAGCGATCAAAAATAATGATCAGGTTCGTTCCGCTGATGCCGGTTACCGACAAGAAGGGACGGGCCAGCGCTAACACCAGCAGTAGCATAAGCAGCAACTGCAAGAGCAAGAGCAGATTGCGGCGCAGCTTCTGCCAGGGCGCGTTGGCTTCAATATCGCGCACCATGCGCTGCCAGAGAAAGGTTGACGAGATGACTCGCTCTTCCCGGCGCAGCTTTAGCAAATACATTGCGACGATGATCGGACCAACAATCGCTGCGCCGATGAGCGCTAATGGAGCGAGGAATGACATAGCGCTACCGTTTTTCGTTTATTCTGAACCTGTCTGCGCGAGAGCATCTACTCGTGTCAACCGCTGATCTCCCCAGAGCGGTTTTGCGCTGCGGTAAGCGCAAAGGGTGGCGCGCCGCGACGTATCAGATCGCGCAATTCAACCAGCGCGGCGCGCAGCGCGGCATCGGTTGCCGGTTCAGCCTGCGCCAGGCCACGCGCTGCATACTCTTCACAATCGGTTATTGTGATGCGCTCGCGGTCGGCGCTGACGATCAGGTCGATCTCAAGATCTTCGGTCTCGATCACCTGGTTGTCAATCCGGGCCGGACGGGCCAGATTGCAGTACCATCCCCGTGTCACGCCATCGGGACGCTGCACGCGGAAGATATTGTACCAGCGGTTATCGTAAAACGTCTCGATCATGACATCGCCCGGCTCAATGCTAAACAGACCGAGATCAACCCGGCCCAGTTGCCAGATGGCCTGTACCGTCACACTATGCCCATCGCGGGTGAGCACGGTAGCCGGATAACGGACAATCTGGCCTTTTCCCGGTTTGAGCAGGCGTACTTCAATCATCGGATGACACCGGCTCGTCGTAACTGCCCAAACACAAACTCTTCAATCGGTTCGGCGGTATTGACCGGCACGTAGCGCATACCGCGCCCGCTACAAAATGCCTCAATCTCGCCCTGCCAGGCCCGCAGCGATTCGCGGTAGCGTTCCAGCACATCGAGATCGGCGCTGATCTCGACCGCCGGGCCACCCTCGCTATCGACCAATCGAATATCGCCTTCGATCGGTGGATCGATCTCTTGCGGCGCCAGCACGTGCATCACCGTAATCTCGAAAGGTCGCGAACTCAGCGCGCGCAGCGCCTCGCGCCAGCCTGGATCGAACAGATCGGAACAGAGCAGCAGCGGCCCGGCACTGCGTGCCGTCTGGATATAGTTGCGACAGAATTGTGTCAGATTGGCGCTGCTGCCGGCTTCCAGCCGCTGCAAAAACTCAAAGAGAGCCACCGCGCCGCGTTTACCGCGCGCGCCGGCGAGCGCTGCCGATCTGCCGCCAAACGCAGTAACACTCACCCGATCCAGGTTGCTCAGCGCAATATAGCCAAAGGCTGCCGCAATCTGGCGAGCATAATGCAATTTTTCCGGTTCGCCCCAGGCCATACTGCGACTGGTATCGACCAGGAGATGAACGTTCAACTCCTCCTCAGCCACGAACAGCTTCAGATAGAAGCGTTCAGCGCGGGCGTAGAGATTCCAGTCAATCTGACGAATATCATCGCCGGCAGTATAGGGGCGGAAATCGGCAAATTCGACCGACGAGCCTCGTTTCGGGCTGCGCCGCTCGCCTTGCAGATCGCCGGCCATTGCTCGCCGGGTTTGCAATGCCAGACGGTCAAGCTTGCGCAGAAACGCAGCCGTGAGCAACGGCTCAGCCATCACTCCTCCTTGACCGCTTCCAGCACGCCTTTGACCACCTCATCGGCGCTCACGCCGTCGGCCTGAGCTTCAAAATTGAGCACCACGCGGTGACGCAGCGCCGGCAGCGCGGCCAGGCGTATATCGCCGAACGAAACGTTATAGCGGCCATCGAGCAGCGCCAAAATCTTGCCGGCCAGGATCAGAGTCTGCATGCCGCGCGGCGATGCGCCGTAGCGCACATAGTCTTTCGTCACTTTCGGCGAGTCTTTGTTCTCTGGGTGCGTTGCGGTAATGAGCCGCGCCGCGTAAGCCAACACGTGACTGGCAATCGGCACGGTGCGGGCCAGCTCCTGCATCTGGATAATTGTCTGTCCATCGGTGACATGGCGCGCTCCAGGTTGACGCGCGCTGGTGGTGCGCTGAGCAATCTCAACCAGCTCTGCCGTCGTCGGGAAGGCAACGTTAATCTTGAAAAAGAACCGGTCAAGCTGGGCTTCAGGCAACGGGTAGGTGCCTTCCATCTCGAGCGGATTCTGCGTCGCCAGCACGAAGAATGGGCGCGGCAGTTGGTGGATGGTCTTGGCGACCGTCACCGTGCGCTCTTGCATCGCCTCGAGCAGGGCCGATTGCGTTTTCGGCGTTGCCCGGTTGATCTCGTCAGCCAGCACCAGATTGGCGAAGATCGGCCCAGCCTCGAAGCGAAAGAATTTGTGCCCATGCGCATCCTCGCTAATCAGGGTAGTGCCAACAATATCCGCCGGCATCAGGTCAGGCGTGAACTGGATGCGCGAGAATTTGCAATCGATCACGTCGGCCAGCGCGCGCACCAGCGTGGTTTTGGCCAGGCCGGGAACGCCTTCGAGCAAGGCATTGCCGCCGGCGAGCAACGTAATGATCACCTGCCGAATCAGCTCATGCTGACCCACGATCACGCGGGAAATTTCAGCCTCTATTTGTTGGGCGCGTTGCCGAAACTCTTCCGGCGTAAGGGTGATCGCGGCTTCTGATGCGCCGGTCATGCTAATCCTCCTCCAGATGGCTCAGAAAATCGGTTGAATGCTTGCGTCAGACGACCTGCGCGTGTCACTCACGGTTCCAGGCGCGAGAAGTATTCACGCACGAGGTTTTGCAGGTAGATCGGCACGCTGCCGCGATCCAGCGCTTCGGTAGCCGCGCGCTGATATTCCGGGAAAACCTGCTCGTAGGGCACCAATGACGGATTATTCAGCCCGCTTTGCTGACCCTGGCCCGGTCGCACTTCGCTGCTGCCGCCGCTGCCCTGCTGTCCGGTGATCTGGTCAGGATTGCCGGTCTGACCGGATGGATTGAAGGGCTGATACACTGTGCCATCATTGGCGCCTTGCCCTTGCTGCGTGGCAGGCCGGTTGGGATCGACATTGCCCGGCGCGTTGCTCTGCTGCTGGCCGAGATTGTCAGCCGTCGAACCGCCACCCTGACCGGGCTGGCCCTGCTGGCCCTGACCGGGTTGCTGCCCCTGCTGGCCCTGACCGGGTTGCTGCCCCTGCTGGCCCTGACCCTGGCCTTGCTGGGACTGTTGCCCCTGCCCTTGCTGGCCTTGACCCTGGCCTTGCTGGGCTTGTTGCCCTTGCCCCTGCTGACCGGCCTGGGCAATCTGCTGCCGGGCCGCCTGCGTATTGCTAAGCGCCTGCTGCACAGCCTGTTGGTTGGCAGCGGCAGCCTGCGTGTTGCTTACCTGCTGGCTGGCCTGTTGCAGCGCTTCGGCAGCAGCCTGTAAATCGCCGCGTTCAAGCGCCTGCGCCGCATCTTGCAGCGCCTGCGCAGTTGTGGGATCGGTTGCGGCCAATTGCGCCGCCTGCTGACCCAGTTCCTGCGCCAGCGCTTCACGCTCGGCAGCGCTCATTTGCTCAAGGCTGGCCGCCAGATTTTCAAGCTGCTGGCGAAGCTGGTCAAGTGTGGGGCGTGGCGAGGTCGGATTGTTCGATAGCTGCTCGAGACGCCGCGCCAGTTGCTCTAATGCTGCCTGTTGCGCATCCACTTGTGGGTTGAGTTGCTGCCGAAGCCGCATTTCAGCCTGCGCCAGATCGGCCAGCGCCTCTTGCCGGTCGCCCGGGTTGCGCGCCAGCTCGGCCTGCAACTGCCGGAGGATCGCTTCTAGTTCGGCGCGCTGCTCTGGCGTCAGGTCTTGGCGCGAGGCTAGCTCCTCTTCGAGAGCCGCCAACTGCTGAGTAACCTCCTCTATCATCTCGGCCACGGCTGCGCGCTCGGCCAGAACCCGATTCATCGGATTGGGCAGCGTAAGCAGGGCCAGCGTCATCAGCGCTGGCACGAGCGCGATCAAGAGTGGTCGGCGTGGGAGCGCGAGCGGAATCTGACGCGGATGGAGCTGCGCTGCCAGCGCGCTTGCGTCGGCCTGCTGGTACGGCGCTAATGGCGTGTCGGCGCCCGTTTCGTGCAATTCAATCGCCGTAGAAAGTCGTTCGCGCAGACCAAGCAGCCGATCCACCCGTTGCGCAGCCCGACGGGGTGGCAATGGCTTCAAAACGGCAATCCCTATCATCACCAGCGCCCACAACGCAATCGGCGTTAGCGCCCACCAGCTCAAATTGGGAATCGGCGTTATCCATCCGGTTGCAGCGACAAGCGCGCTGCCGGTAAGCGCCATCCACAAGGTGCGACTGGCCAGCGCCAGGCCATCGTTGAGGCGGAGCTTCAGGCTAAGCGGGCGCAACTGCCGGCGTAAACTCTGATACATTGAGGGATTCGTCGTTTGCGTCATCTGCGTCATCGCCAGTCCTTCCTTGATTTGGCGGCAAGAGTATCGTACCACACTCTAGATGACGCTGCCACGCCGGTGTCAGTTCCGAGGATTGCGCCACAACACCGCCAGGAATATCCCGCCTTTACTCGCGCCGCCAGACGTGTCGCTCAACTACCTGTCGCACCAGTTCGCCACGCTCCCAGATTTCGACTACGCGCTGGCTAATAATTGTCGTCGTCACCGTAATCGGCTCGGTAACGGTCGGAACGGTAATCGGGTCTGCCGCGCCGGTAGTGATCGAATGTGCCGGAACCGTGGTGGCTGTGCCCATCCGGCGACGTAACCAGGCTTTGCCGGCTTCGAGCGCCAGCGTTGCCGCCCCAAGCGCCAGCGCGGCGCCAAGCTGGCGCATCTGCGCGGAAGAGAGCGGGAACTGACGCGGCGCTAACGCGCCAGGCTCTCGCGGAGCCAGGGCATCGGCGCCGGTGAGCGCTGCGCCGCATGCGCCGCAGTATCGGTTTTCGAGCGGATTGCCGTGGCGACAGGCTGGACAGATCCGTTCAACCATGACGATCTCCTTGTCGAATAGCATATCGCGCTGACCGGACAACGTTCCGGCCTGCCAGGAGGATACGTTCAGAGCGTATACTCATTATACCAATTCTTGCCGATGAAAGCAGTCAATGAGCGCAACAAAGGCGTGGCATTGCCACGCCTTGACTCGCCCCGTTACGTCAGGCAACGCGCGCAAACGCTATGTTCGCTTCCCAGCCGCCCGTTGTTCGGCGCGCGTTTGTTCCTGATACGGCACAAAACGGGCCAGAATGATGCCGACCTCATAGAGCAGATACATCGGCAACGCCAGCAGGATCAGGTTTATCGGATCGCCCGTTGGGGTGATAAATGCGGCAATAATCACGACTGCCACCAGCGCATACCGGCGGTAACGCCCTAACTGGCGGGCATTGGTCACGTTCAAATATGCCAGCACATAGATGATAATCGGCAATTCAAACACGATCCCGTTAATTAACAACAACATCGACACCGTTTCGAGAAAATCTGAGAGGGTCGGTTGAGTCTGGATCAACGGCGAGTCGGAAAAACCGACCAAAAACCGGATCGCGACCGGCGTCGTCACAAACCAGCCAAACGCAATTCCGGCTATAAAGAAGAAAGTGACGAACGGAAGAGCGCGAAAGATCAGGCGACGTTCGCTATCGGTCAGACCGGGGACGATGAAGGCCAGGATCTGATAGACGATCACCGGCATCGCCAGAATCACGCCAACCAGCAACGCCACCTTCATATAACTGGTGAATTGCTCGGTAGTGCCAACCGATTGAATCGGCGCAAAGCGATCGTTGATCGGGGCAAAATTCAGAATAAGCAGATCGATGAGCTTGATCGGGCCTTGCGGCCAGACCGCAACAAAACCCAATACCATCCCGATCAAGACAGCGATGCTGGCCTTGATAATCCGGCTCCGCAGTTCAATCAGATGTTCGATCAGCGTCATCGAAGCCTCATCGGCCTCGCGCGCTGGCGCCGGTTTGCTCGTCATGGCGTTATTGTCTCCTCTGGTGGTGCGGGGGCAGGTTTCGCGACCGGTTGCCAGTTGGCGTCAAGCAGGCCCCGCGCTTGCAATTGAAAGACAATCGCTTGAAGCTCACCTGTCAGCGCCGTGAGTCGCGCAAGTAGATCGTTCATCTCGGCAGGCGAGAGCGCGTCGGGTGTAACCGTGTCCGCGTCTGATGTCGCCCCATTGACCGGTGTATCCGGGTGACCGAACAGCATGCGATCTTCATCGGTAATCGGCTGGGGCACACCGGAAGCCGATGCTGGCAATGCCGGTGCAGGAGCCGCCGCCGGTATCGGCGCCTGCGCCGGCGGTCTGATAACCGGTTTAGGGGCCGGTTTGGCCTCGTCCAGCGCCGTAACAGCCGTTTGCCCGGCTTGACTGGCCTCGTCAAGCGCAGCCTGAGTTTGTTGCCCGAGCGTCTTCAATTCGTCGATAATCGTCTGCGCGTCATTGCGAAGATCGAGCTGATTGCGCGCGAGCGCCAGTTCGTCGCGCAACTGGGCAATCTCGCGCTCAAACTGGTTGCGCATCTCGGTAATCATTTGCAGTTCGGGCGACTGTTGCTGCCAGGCCAGAAACTTCGCCACCTGTTTGCCGGCGAGGCGACCGAGTTCCGGTAATCGTTCCGGGCCAAACAGTACCAGCGCCAGGCCGGCTATCAGGATCAATTCAGGCAGATGAACGTTGAAGATCTCCATACAACTCCGCGCGTTGCCGGTGATAGTATTCCGCTACTATCTTACCACAGCACACACAGCCACGCAGGTGGGGCAGCAGGTCGGTAGCGCGCGAGCGCGCGCAGCGTTGGAGTGGGGTAAGCAGCGTCAAACACGAGAGCGCCGGTCGGGCAGCGCCCTATCAACAGGCGCGAGCCTGTCATCTTGTTTCGTCGTTACAGCAGTTGGCGGAATGCTATGACACATCAAACGCGCCCGACGGCATGCCATCGGGCGCGCGCATCTGTCGCAATCAACAATATTTACTCGTTACTCTGATGCGTTTCGAGGTACTTCAGCGCATCGGCGACAGTCTGAATCTTTTCAGCCTCTTCATCGGGAATCTCAACGCCAAACTCCTCTTCAATTGACATAATAAGCTCGACCAGATCGAGCGAGTCAGCATTCAGATCCTTCGTAAATGACGCGCCCGGCACCACTTGCGCCTCATCGACGCCGAGCTGTTCGACAATAATCTTGCGCAGGCGCTCTTCCATCTCTGCCAGAGTCATATTGGTGGTATTCCTTCCTTTCAAAGACAGCTATTCCTCATCGTCGCGCCCGGCAAGGTAGCGGGTCACCACCGTGCCAAGCACGCCGTTCACAAACCGGCTTGAATTGTCGCTGCCGAACTGCTTGGCTAGCTCGACCGCCTCGTTAATCACCGCCTTCATCGGGGTCCGTTCCACTTCATCAATCAGAAGCTCAAACAGCGCAATCCGCAGCACCGCCTTGTCAACGCCGGGCATCTGGGCAACGGGCCAGTTTGGGGCTGCCTCTTCAATGATGCGATCGAGATACGAACGATGCTCCCACGCGCCAAAGACGAGCCGACGGAGAAACTCTGCGCTCTCGCGCGGCATCGGTTCATCGGCGAGCCGACGTTCGAGCACCTGATCGATTGCGTGATCGGTTTCATCAACCTCAAACAAGATTTGTAAAGCTGCGATTCGAACGCGATGCCGTTGACTTGCCAACCTCGCCCTCCCCATACGCATCCCGATTCCGGACTAGGCCGGGCTGAGCGTCTCCTTCCACTGGCGCAACAGTTCGGCAACATAGCCGGTGTGGATCCGTCCGGCCCGAAAGTCTGGGTCGTCAATCAGCGCCAACTGGAATGGGATGGTTGTCTTGATGCCAGTAATGACGCACTCATTGAGCGCCCGCCGCATGCGGTTGAGCGCTTCGTCGCGTGTGTCGCCAAAGGTAATAATCTTCGCCAGCAACGAGTCATAATTTCCGGGTGGTGTGTAGCCGGAATAGAGGTGCGAGTCGACTCGCACACCAGGGCCGCCGGGCGGCAGGTAAAATTCGACCTCACCGCTGGCCGGTAGAAAATCACGCTCCGGATCTTCGGCATTGATCCGGCATTCAATGGCGTGCCGGGCTATTTTAATGTCTTCCTGACGCAACGTCAAGCGTTCGCCGCTCGCGATGAGCAACTGCCAGCGCACAAGATCGACGCCGGTTACCTGTTCGGTCACCGGATGCTCGACCTGAATCCGGGTGTTCATTTCGATGAAGTAGTAATTGCCATCTTCATCGAGCAAGAATTCAAGGGTGCCGGCGTTGACATAACCAATCGATTTGATGCCGCGCACAGCATCTGCGCCCATGCGCGCCCGCAACTCAGGCGTTACCACCGGCGACGGCGCCTCTTCGACAATCTTTTGATGGCGACGTTGCGCCGAGCAGTCGCGCTCGCCCAGGTGAATGGCGTGGCCATACTTGTCGGCCAGGACCTGAATCTCAACGTGGCGAACGCGGGTCAGGTACTTCTCAAGCAAGAGGGCGCCGTTGCCGAAGGCCGCTTCCGCTTCGGCGCGAGCGGTCGGGTACGCGCGTTGCAGATCGGCTTCATCATAGGCCACCCGCATCCCACGCCCGCCACCGCCACCGGAAGGTTTCAGCAACACCGGGTAGCCGATCTGGCGCGCGACATCGAGCGCTTCATCGAGCGAACGCACCTCGCCATCGGAACCGGGCACGGTGGGCACGCCGGCTTTACGCATCGTCTCGCGACCGATGGCCTTGTCACCCATCAACCGAATCGGTTCGGGGGGTGGGCCGATGAAGGTCAGGTTGCAATCGGCGCACATTTCGGCGAAATACGGGTTTTCGGAAAGGAAGCCGTAGCCGGGATGCACCGCATCGCAGCCGGAGATCAGCGCAGCGCTAATCAGGGCCGGCGCATTAAGGTACGATTTGGCCGGCGGCGGCGGCCCAATACAAACTGCTTCATCGGCCAGTCGCACTGCCAGCGAATCGCGGTCAGCCGTACTGTACGCAGCAACGGTGCGAATCCCCAATTCCTGGCAGGCCCGAATGATACGCACGGCAATTTCGCCGCGGTTGGCTACTAACACTTTGCGAATCATCAGGACATCACCATCCCGCCGTCGATCGTCAGCGTTTGTCCGCTGATGTATCCACCGGCATCAGAGGCCAGAAAACACACCAGTCCTGCCACTTCGGTCGGTTGGCCAAACCGACCGAGCGGGATCGTTGCCAGAATGGCTTTGCGCGTCTCTTCGCTCAGCCCGTCGGTCATCTCGGTCTCGATAAAGCCGGGCGCAATCGCGTTCACCGTGATGCCGCGACTGGCCATCTCGCGCGCAGTCGATTTGGTAAAGCCGATGATCCCGGCTTTGGCTGCGGCGTAATTGGCCTGCCCGGCGTTGCCGATCAACCCAATCACCGAGGCGATATTGATAATCCGTCCAAAGCGCTGCCTGGTCATCGGGCGCAACACGGCGCGAGTGCAGAGAAATACGCCGCGGAGATTGGTTGCGATCACCTCGTCAAAATCGCTCTCCTTCATGCGGAGCAGCAGGGTATCGCGGGTGATGCCGGCATTGTTGACCAGAATGTCGATCCGGCCAAACTGTTCCAGCGTTGTCTTCACCAGGTGTTCGACATCATCGACCTGGCTGACATCGCCCCGAATGGCAATAGCCTTGCCGCCGGCAGCGGTAATGGCGGCAACAGTCGCTTCCGCTGCGGCCTCATTGCCGCGATAATTGACCACAACCGTTGCGCCGCTACCGGCCAGCCGTTCGGCAATGGCGCGGCCAATGCCACGGCTTCCGCCGGTGATAATCGCAACGCGCCCGCTCAGATCAAGCAGCATGGCTCGTTATCCCTCCGCCATTGCAAACAGTGTCTTCCCATCGATAATCAGCACATTACGCCGCCCGCTGGCCGCTTTCACCGTATCGGGGGTGAACTCGGTTGACGTAATGACTAACCCCTTCGGAATTCCGCTGCGCTTCATATCTTGCAACAAGCTCTCAAGCGTGCCGGGTCGCACCTTGTCGGCGACCGACAGGCGCAGCAGATAGGTGACGCCTTCGTAGGTCAGCGTCAGATCGAGGTGCTTATCTTTGTCGATGAAGCGATAGTCCTGGAACTCAAACCCCTTCTTGCGGAAGAGATTGAGCACATACGATCCGAACTGAGGGAGCGACAATCCCTGCAAATCTTCCAGCGTGCGCACCACGCCGGGCCGTTCGAGCCGACCGCCGCGTTCGGCAATCTCCTTTTGCAACTGCCGGTTGCGCTCTTCAGCCCGGCCCGACATCACCGTGCCAAAGGCGGGGAAGGGAATTAAGGCAAACGCCGAGAAGATAAAATAGATGGTGATGAGATCAATCAGGGTCGCCGGAGCTGCCGGCTGCTCGGGATCGAGCTGAATGACCGGCATCGGCGCGATGCCACTCTCGCCGGCCAATCCGTAACCGGTCATGATCGCCAATCCAAAGGCAAACGTTACCAATCCTAAAGCCAGGCCATTGGCCAGGTACTCGCCGCGCACCTTTCGCCCCAGGTAGATGCCGGCCATCACCGGCACCACGCCGGCCAAAATCTGCAAGATGTTGTTCGCCAGGAACAGCGAACACCAGGCGATGGCCGTAATCAGGGCAACCAGCAGCACTTGTGTCCATTCAATTGCGCGAATCGCCTGGACGATGCGCTGCCAGAACGTTGGTTTGGTCGGTTGTTGAGACACCGGTTGTGGTGTCGTCTCGATACTCATAGTGCCGCGTTCCTCTGCTGTCTCAGGTTTATGGACGGCCATTGCGCTCACCCTCGTGGTTATCGCCGACCAGGCCGGTCGTTGCGTGATTGCGCATGCTGTCGCGTTCGAGCAACTCATCGACCGCTTCGCGCAGCTTGCCGATGTCGGCAAAAGCGCGATAGACGGAGGCGAAGCGGATGTACGCGACTTCATCGAGATCGCGTAACCGGCGCATCACGGCATCGCCAATGGCCTGTGAGCTGATCTCCTGTTCGTCAGTGGCCATGACCATCGCTTCAACATCGTTCACCAGTTGCTCGATGGCATCGGCCGGCACGGGACGGCGGTAGCACGCCGTTCGCACACCACGAGCAATCTTCTCACGGTCATAGGGTTCGCGCGTGCCATCCTTTTTGATCACCATCAGACTGACCGATTCAATCCGTTCATAGGTGGTAAAACGCCGGCTACAGGCGCGACACTTGCGTCGACGCCGGATCACCTCACCCTCATAGAGCTTGCGGGTGTCAATGACATCGGTCTCTTGAAAATGGCAGAATGGACATCGCATGAACGACGCGCGCTCCTTCATCCGTGTTTATCAGGCATTATAGCACACGCTCATGCCGCTCTGATCTGCGCGTCGCGCCCAAAGCTGCGACGGAGCAAGCCGCTTCGCCGCGAGGCTTCCCAGATTTCGACATGGGCATCGCCGTCGGCGATGACGTCAATCGTGATCGTCTCGCCGATTTGCACCTGCACATCGCGCACGATCTGACTCTTGCTCCGTTCAAGATATTCGGCCAGGCGTAACATGGCGCTCAAACGAGCGATGCGCGTTTCGTCATCGGGAGTGAGAATCGAAGCATACGGCGCCAGATCGCCCCATCCTTTGCGATGGTTGCGCACCAGGCTGGCGATGATGACAATTTCGCGATGGCTGAAGCCGAGCAGGGTGGCGTTGTGGATCAGATATTCGCCGTGCTTGTGGTGGTCATAGTAGCCGACACTGATCCCGATGTCGTGCAGGATGGCGGCATAGCCGAGCAGTTCGCGTTCCCACGCGCCGTAGCCGTGCAGAGGAGCTAACTGATCGAAGAGCGACTGGCTGATATGGGCAACGCGAGCGCAATGTTCGGGTTCGTAATGGGTGAGGCGAGCGAGATTGAGCACACTGAACTGGCGCGGATTGTCTAGCAGTGGCTGAGGCTGATCGGCGAGAAAGTACTGGTAGAAGATGCCTTCACGCACACCCTGACCGCTGACCAGCAAACCCGGAAACCCACCCCGATCGAGCAGCGCGGCGATGATAATCGCGCCGGCGAGAGTGACATCGGCCCGCTCCTCTTTCATGCCGGGAATCTGCAACCGCTCGCGACGCGACCGCCGCGCCAGCTCGTCGATGATGCGTTCGATGGCCTCGCGGCTGAGCCAGTAGCCATGCACGCGCTCGAGTGGATAGCCGCGCTGTTTCTGGTCGATCCGGGCCAGTTGCCGCGCGGTGCCGCCCATGCCACCCAGGTGACCGCGCGCCAGGTCGGGCAACCAGTCGAGTGGCGCAAAGGCGGCGCGGGCCGCTTCTCGCAGGCGGCGCAGGTCGGCGCGGCTGATCGGATCACTTTGCGCAAACTGTTCGGTGAAGCGCACGACTCCAGCCTGCACTGAAAAGCTGCGCGTGAGGGCGCGATCGGCGACTGCCATGACCTGCGTCGAGCCGCCGCCGGTATCAAAGAGCGCGCCGGTCTGGATCGGCAGGGCATTGATTGCGCCAAGGTACCCAAAGTAGGCCTCTTCTTCCGCCGAGATGATCCGCAGCTCAAGCGGGGTGGCGGCGCGCAACGCCGCCCAAAACTCTGCCTGATTGGCCGCTTCGCGAATGGCGCTGGTGCCCACAGCGATCACCTGATCGACGCCGGTGGCCAGGCACAGCGAGTAGAACATCCGCAACGCCTCGACCGCCCGTCGAATCGGCACTGGTTGTAACATGCGTGATGGGCCAATGCCTTCGGCGAGACGCACCGTCTCGCTGACCTCATCGATGAGGCGGAAGCAGCGTTTTGGTTCATAGGCCATCACGATCAGGCGGGTGGTGTTTGAACCGAGATCAATTACGCCGAGTTTTTTCATAAGATTGATCCTGCCGATTGCTGTTGCGGCGCCGGATAGCGCCTTGCCGTGATTATGAGGTGTTGCGCCGGGGCTGTCAAATACCGTCCGCGCCGCGCCGGGGCTGCTACCTGTTACTCTAAACGGTACAATCAACTATGTTCGGAGCTGCTATTGGGTGGTGAAGCTATGGCGCGCGCGATTGCGTTGGCAATGCAAAAAGGAGGCGTAGGCAAGACGACGACCGCGCTCAACCTTGGCGTCATGCTGGCCACGCGGGGCCGGCGCGTCTTGCTGGTCGATCTCGATCCACAGGCCAACCTCACACAGGGGTTAGGCATCGATCCAGGCGCGCTTGAGTATAGCGTCTACGAAGTGCTCCTTAATCCCGATCACGGCAGCGCCTTCGCCACCCGCCAGGTCAGCGAGCGGCTCGATGTCATTCCGGCCTCGCTCGATCTCGCTGGCGCCGAACTCGAACTGGCGGGCCGGGTCGGGCGTGAATTGCTGTTGCGCAAGGCGTTACGCGCCGCCCAAAGTCAATACGATTATATCTTACTCGATCCGCCGCCGAGTCTGGGGTTATTTGCCCTCAATGCGCTGGCTGCCGCCGAATGGGTGCTGGTGCCGCTGCAATTGCACGCCTACGCTTTGCGCGCGCTGCCGGCCCTCGAGGCGACGATCGAGCTGGTGCGCGAGATCAATCCACCATTGCGGATCGGCGGCATCGTCTGCACGATGGCCGACCGGCGCACCAGCCTGAGCCATCAGATCGAGCAGCAGGCGCGCGCGAAGTATGGCGATCTGGTCTTCACAACGGTCATTCCCTTCAACATTCGGCTGGCCGAAGCGCCGGCGGCGGGTCAGTCGATTGCCGCGTTTGCTCCGCATAGCGCCGGCGCTCAGGCCTATGCTGCGCTGGCTGCCGAACTGGAGGAACGGTATGGCAGATGAGACGAATAATCCGATTCGACGCGGGCGCGGATTGCGCATCACCGCGCCGCCGGGCGCGCCGGATGAAGCGGTTGCGCCGGCGCCGGACAACGCCACGATCGCGCGCGGCCAGGGATTGCGCCTGTCGATAGCGGCTGGTGACATTCGGACGACAACGATCAAAACGGCGAATGGCCTCGTTCACTACAGGCGAATTGGGGAAGGGCCGCCGCTGATCGCCGTCCATGGCGTGGGCGCTTCGAGCCGGTTGTGGCGCGATGTCCTGCCGGGGCTGGCCGACCTGCGCGCCTGTTACGCTCTCGATCTGCCCGGTTGCGGCGCGTCGCCGGCGCGGGGAGCGGCGCCAACTCTGGCGACCCTGGCTGATGAGGTGATCGCGTTTGCCGATGCGCTCGGACTGCGCCGCTTCGATCTCATCGGGCATGCGCTCGGCGCTGGCGTGGCGGCGGTGGTGGCGGCTACCCGACCGGCGCGCGTCAACCGTCTGATCCTGTTCAATTTCGGGGCGCGCGCCGCCACTCCAGATGGATTGGCGCTGGCGCTGTCGCGCGCGCCGCTCGATGTCTTCCTCGGTCTGGCGCGACCATTCCTGAATTCATGGGCCGGTTGGGCGCTCAACGCCCCCGTTGCCGGTCAGCTCATGGCCGCATGGCTGCTGGCCGGGCCGCCTGCCGATCCGGCGCTCTGGGATGCTTATCTCGCCGATCACGCCCGCGCCGATGCTCGCATGTACATTACGATGCAGACGATGGCGACCGATCCACTCTTGAAACGTCACCTGGCTCACATCGTTACCCCGACGTGGGTGATCGGCGGTCAGGAGGATCGCATTATTCGCCCTGCGGATGTACGGGCTGCCGCTGCCTTGATCGCGCGCGCAACCGTTGAACTGATCCCCGGCTGCGGCCATCTACCCCCGGTTGAGCATCCAACAAGCTGCCGGCAGTTGGCGCGCGCCGCGCTGGAGACTGCCTGATCACACCAATCCAGGCGCGCTTCCCGTAACGCGGTAGAGACAACAACACTCTGCCGCGTTGTGCTTTCCCCGCGCAGCCATCGGGCAAGGGGCAATGCCTTCCATCCACTACTCCCGCCTGTTGGCATTTCGTTTTTCTCAAAACCATCTTGACAATCGCTTATCGGCGTGCTATAGTTCGCTTAACCGATTAACCGCTTAAACGTTTAACGGCGGAGTAAGGGCTGTGCCGACAATCAAAGATGTCGCGCGCCGCGCGCAAGTCTCAACCGCAACCGTCTCGTATGTGCTCAACGGCACTGGCGTCGTCAGCGACGCCACCCGCGAGCGCGTGCTGGCCGCCGTCGCCGAGCTTGGCTATCAGCCCAACCACAGCGCCCGCGCCCTGCGCACCCGCTCCCACACCATCGGCGTCGTCGCGCCCGGCATTGCCGGGCGACTGGCCGATCCGGATACCGCCGAAATCCTGGCCGGCCTCAGCGAAGCGGCCACCCTCGCCGGTTACTGCCTCTTGATCGCCGCCCCTTCCGACGGCGAGAGCGAAGGCGATCTCGATCTGCGCCTGGCCCGCAGCGGTCGGGTCGATGGTCTCATCCTCTTTGATTTGCGAGCGCATGACGAACGACCGGCGCGCCTGGCGGCGGCTCAGGTGCCGGCTATCGCGATCGGCGCTCCAGTAGCCGGCATTGACTGCCCGGTCATCGGCTTCGATCTGCGCGCCGGCGCCGAACAGGCAACGCAGCACCTGATCCGTCTCGGTCATCGCCGCATCGCCCTGATTGCAACGCTCTCTGATCTCGCTGTCAGCGAACCGTTCTACGCCGGTTATGCCGCCGCGCTGCACGCTGCTGGAATCCGCCGCGAAGCGGCCCTGGTTGTCGAGGCCGGCGCCAGCGAGGACGATGGCATGAACGCCATGCACGAGCTGCTGTCAACGCGGCATCCGCCGACGGCAGTCATTGCGGCAACCGATACCCTCGCCTTCGGCGCGTTGCACGCCTTGCGCGACGCCGGTTATAGCGCCGGCGTCGATCTGTCGATTGTCGGCTGCGGCGATCTACCCCTGGCCGCGCATATCTATCCGCCGCTCACCACCCTGCGCGCGCCCCGCCGCGAGCTGGGCGCCACCCTGGCCCGGCATCTCATCGCGCTCATCGAGCGCCGCGCCGTGCCTGCCGTCACGCTCTTGCCCTTGCGCCTGATCGTTCGTCACTCCACCGCCGCGCCGCCGCGCGTGGCCGGGTGAAAAAGTATATCGGCAAATAACGAAGGAGAGTTTGCAAATGGCTTCAATCAAGTATGACCACGTGTGGAAGCGGTTCGGCGAAGTGACCGTGCTGAAAAACCTCGACCTCGACATCGCCGACGGCGAGTTCCTCGTGCTGGTTGGCCCGTCGGGATGCGGTAAATCTACCGCTCTGCGCTGTCTGGCTGGCCTGGAAGAAGTGACTGAAGGCCGCATCTTCATCGGCGACCGCGATGTGACCGATATTCCGCCCAAAGATCGCGACATCGCGATGGTCTTCCAGTCGTATGCGCTCTACCCGCATATGAGCGTCTACGACAATATGGCCTTTGGTCTCAAGCTGCGCCGCGTGCCCAAGGCCGAGATCGACCGCCGGGTGAAGGAAGCCGCCGAAATGCTCAGCATTGCCCACCTGCTCGACCGCAAGCCCAAGGCGCTGTCGGGTGGTCAGCGCCAGCGCGTGGCGCTGGGCCGCGCAATCGTGCGCGATCCCGCCGTCTTCTTGATGGACGAACCGCTCTCGAACCTTGACGCCAAGCTGCGCGTGCAGACCCGCGCCGAGATTAGCAAGCTCCACCAGCGCCTCAAGACCACCTTCATCTATGTGACCCACGATCAGACCGAGGCGATGACGATGGGTTCGCGCATCGCCGTGATGCGTGACGGCATTTTGCAGCAGATCGATACGCCCCAGAACCTCTACGACCACCCGGCCAACATGTTCGTGGCCGGCTTCATCGGCAGCCCGGCCATGAACTTCTTTGAGGCCCGCCTTGAGCGCACCGATGGCGGCGTGAGCGTTGTCGTTGGCAAAGAGTTTGTCCTGCCGGTGCCGGCCAGCAAGCTCGACCACGTGAGCAGCCACATCGGCAAGAGTGTCTACTTCGGGATCCGCCCCGAAGACCTGCACGATGCCCACTACGTGCCGCGTGGCGTCGATGAGCGGGCCAAAGTGCGGGCGGCGGTAAACGTGGTTGAACCGATGGGCGCCGAAATCTACGCCTACGTCGAGAATAGCGGCAAAGAGTTCATCGGTCGCTTTGACCCGCGCTCAGATGCGCGCACCGGCCACACGATCGACGTGGTCTTCGACATGGAAAAGATGCATATCTTCGACCGCGAGACCGAGAAGGCGTTGACATAATCTCGATCATCAGGGAACGGCAAATGGGGTGAATCCTGCCGGGTTCACCCCGTTTGTGTTGGATGTTTGTCTGGCGGGAAGTAAAGTGGGAAGAGCGGTGATCGCGGCAGTATGCTGGCTTCCTCACCCCATCAGGTTCATCTTCGTGCCTTCGCGCCTTTGTGGTGTATCATCCTGCGATCTGAGAAGTCAGCTCTTCCCCTCCACCCTGACCTGCACCACGACAGGCGTTGTCGGCGTGACCTGCCCGACCAGCGCCGGATCGACCGCGAGCAGGCGCTCGAGCAGCTCATCGGGGGTGATCGCCGGATCGGACACCTCAACCTGCGCATTTCCAAGCTGGACGGTGATATTCACCAATGGCAGTGAAGCGGGCGATGGAGTCGGCGGCGGGCGTTTCATCCGTTCGGCCAACGCGCTGACAATCGGCGTCGCAAGGCCGATCAGGGCCAGTATCACCTCTTTGTGGTTGGCCAGGCCCTGCGCAAACTGGCGGGCAATCTCGTAGACATCGCCGCCCATCGCGCCGGTGTACACCGGTTGGGCAACGAGACCGCGCGCGCGCAGATCGGCCAGCGCCGCATCGGCGACAGCGCTGACGCTCGCCGGGTCTGGTCGCGTCGGGTCAGCGCCGACAAATTCGAGCCGGACGGTGAGATGGTCAGTCATTCGAACCTCCTTGCGCTGCCGCGCGTTGCAGTTCTGCCAGCCGCCGATGCAACCATGGACTCCAGCGACGGCGCAGCGCAGCACGCGCCGCGTGAATCGGCGACCAGCGCCGCAGCCATGGCCAGCAGAGACCGATCAGGCCGACACCGCTCGCGATTGCGTAGGACGCTGTCGCATCAGCCAGCGGGCCGAGGGGAGCAAGAATCAACAACCCAATCAGCAAACCGATCTGAAAACGCCCAATCGCGCGCGCCAGCCTGACTGCCGGCGGCGACCAGCGATAGCCGATGCCGCCGAGCGCGCCCACGAGCGCAGTGGCGATGAGATTGAGGGGATGCGGCAGCAACCACCAGGCGAGAGCCGCGCGCCAGCCGGTGGCGAAGAGTCCGTTCCAGGGCAGCAGGCGCAATGCAGCTCTTGTCATTACGGTCTCGTGATGGGCGCGGCCCAGGGTGGCCTCTGTGATGGTCAGCGCCTCGGTGAAATAGCGGCGGGCGGCGGCGTAGTCGCCTTCGGCCAGGGCCAGGCGTCCCAATTCGTGGATGGTGACGGCGGTCTCGCGATGGGCGCGGCCCAGGGTGGCCTCTGTGATGGTCAGCGCCTCGGTGAAATAGCGGCGGGCGG